>FUFK010037672.1_pt1 | contig 64308 bp, 57 predicted proteins | sample 1021851 | NCBI WGS metagenome assembly FUFK01 (sample SAMEA51879418, study PRJEB19060) | metagenome
CCAACCTCCTGGTGCAGCAGCTGGGAAGGGTGGGGTTGTTCGCCCATTAAAGGGGATCGTGAGATGGGTTTAGACCGTCGTGAGACAGGTTTGTTGCTTGGCGGTTGTGGCGTGATGCCTGATCGGAAGGGCCGTTTAGTACGAGAGGAACGATGGCTCGGAGTCACTAGTTTACCAGTTGTCCGGCAGGGCAATGCTGGGTAGCCACACTCCAATGGATAAGAGCTGAAAGCATCTAAGCTCGAAGCCAGCCGAAAGACGAGGCATCTCAGGGAACTCGTAAAAGACGAGATTGATAGAATGCGGGTGTAAGCACCGAGGCAACGAGGTGTTCAGCCCAGCATCACTAACATCCCGGTATGCATCCTCTTTTCCAACACCGCTCCTGTGTGAGCCCTCTGTTCAACAGCGATATTTCGATCATATTCAATCAAGATTGTTCACGACCATAGCGAAGGGGTCTACCCGGTCCCATACCGAACCCGGAAGTCAAGCCCTTCTGCGTCGTATATTGTACTCTGGTGCGAAAGCCCACGGGAACTTGCGTCGTTGTGACTTTCTTTGATTCGATCTCGGTCGCCTTCGGGCGACCGGGGTCACCTCCCCGCATTTCGGACCTTTTCATTTCGAATTGGTCCACTTTTTCTCCTTTAGGCGGTAGCCTCAAAGGTGACTTATTGAAGCCGAGAATGGTTACTATGCCTATCAGCACAGGAGATGTTTTGGGACATTCTCTTGTTGGCATTCATTTAGCCCCCATTGGAGATGTTTTGTTTGCTCCATATGGTGTTCCTCAAGAGGAATTAGATCCAATTGCTGAAGCTTATGGATTAGAGCCAGTTAAGATTTCAATTGGAGGTTCCTCATTAGTTGGTTCGCTTCTTGCTGGTACCAAAAAAGGTATAGCTGTTGCAGACATAGCCTCTAAAGATGATATCGATATTTTACTAAGTTATACTGAAGCAGTTGTGGTAATGGAAAGTGGTGTCAATGCGGCAGGTAATCTAATATGTGCTACTGAAAAGGGTGCAATAGTTAGTCGATCAGTACCTGAAGAGGGTGTTTCTGCCATTTCTGAAATTCTACAAGTCCCTGCTCAGAGAACCACTGTTGCTGGAATGCATAATGTAGGTAGTCAACTAGTTGCTAATTCTAATGGGGCTTTGGTTCATCCGGATGTCACTTCTGAAGAAGTTGAAATTATTGAATCAATATTGGGTGTCAAGGCAATGGTTGGGACTGTTTGTTTTGGTTCTCCCGAGGTCGGCAGTGGGTGTGTCGCGAATGATAGTTTTGCACTTGTCGGTGATGGGACTACTGGTCCTGAATTGAATAGAATTGAAGATGCACTTGGATTGATATGAATTTCAATTAAAATTAGATTTTTTACCACTGTTTTCAAAATTTTTCAACACGAATCTTCATTGATTGATTCGTCTCAGGGAGGCACATGGGCGAGTTGTTATATTCGGGTAAAGTGAAGCAAGTTTGGAGTACTGAAGATCCGGACATTATAGAATTTCGATATACTGATCAAATATCAGTATTTGATCAAATTATTCCTTCGTTGATTCCTAGAAAAGGAGAATCTCTTAATCGTTCATCCTGTCACTGGTTGAAAATGGTAGAAGATGCAGGAATATGCAAGACACATATGATTGAGATGACAGCTCCTGATAGAGTTCGAGCTCGTCGTTTTGAAGTTATTCGAGAACCCGGAGCAATTCCTCAAGATATGGAAAATGTGTTTGTTCCACTAGAAGTGATTTGTCGTCATCATCTGGCAGGTTCAGGTTGGAGGAGATATAAGAAAGGAGACGCATCTGCTGAAGAATTTGGTTTTCCTGCAGGTACTGAATTAGAAGAAGGGGTGAAACTTCCTGTTCCTTATCTAGAAGTGTCTACAAAATTTGAGGCATTTGACCGTTTATTAGATCGTGAAGAAGCGTTAGAAATTTCTAATCTTCGTGAAGAAGAATTCGATGAAATTTTACGATTGGTTTTATTGATTGATGAATTAATTGAAACAGAAGTTTCGAAGAGAGGCTTGATTCACGTTGACGGAAAGAAAGAATTTGCGTTAGGCCCAGGAAGAGTACCAGTACTAGTCGATAGTTTTGGAACGCTTGACGAAGATAGATGGTGGGATTTACCTGCATATCAGAATGGAGAAGTAGTACAATTATCTAAGGAATTTGTCAGAGCTCATTACATTGAATCAGGTCATCATAAAGAATTGTATGATGCCCGTTCGTCTGGGGCAGATGAACCGCCAATTCCTGCTCTTCCTCAATCTGTAATTGACGAAACTGCTGATCTATATGCATCAATGTTTGAACGATTAACAGGTGAATCGTTCTAATCACCTATGTTCTCTGAGCATTACTCCACATTTGCGTGATTCTGCTTTTCTTAATAGAAGAAGCAACAAACGAATAATCTCCGATACTCCTCCATCTATTGGCTCTTTTTGGTCTATTTTCCATTCTTTAGAGAGTAGATTTTCTTTTAATTCAACGGTTTCTTCACCTGAAATAGCACCACGAATAATTGTTCCACCTTTACCCTTTTCACATGGATGATTTTCAAATCTATTTGAAAGTGAATTTAGAAGAAATGTCAATCGATTATTATCTCTGTTTGGAATAATAAATTCGCAAACATATTGTATTGGAGAATATTCGCCTGGGATTCTTCCAAATGCTTCTCTATTCACCCCTGTATCGTCGAGCGGTCTACGCAATTTTCCTTCAGAATCTTGATCTATCATTAATACAAAAAATAAATTCGCAGGATCAATCTCAGCGTCACTCACATGGTGATCCCATCGCGTAGATATGTCGAAAGGTGCATTTTCTGGCGATTTTGGTTTGGATGCACACCATTCTGCCATTAACATAGGATTTACATCAAGGATAGGGTCCAGCGTAATGAAAATATTATCCATTTTTATCGTCTCCTGCTAGCTCTCTTCTCTCTTCGATATTCTAATTCAATCAGTTTTCTTTCAAATGGATCGCTAACTCCCTCTAATCTTTGACTTAATTCATCTTGCTCTACAACTTGTTCTACTTCTTCCATTGATTCATCAATTTCTTCAATAATTTCGATTATTTCATTTTCCTGATTGAGTTCTTCGATTTCATCTTCTTCTAGATGAATCGAATCATCATCGTCATCTAATTGTTTATTATTCTCTAATTTAGGTGCTTTTTCTCTAGAATCTTTTCTCGATTTTCCTGAATCTCGTTTTCTATTTCTGTTCTTTTTATCTACTGGATTTGTGAATCCAACAGCCCACAGAATTAGAATAATGGCCAATGCTGCTACAGATCCAGTTAAGGCAGTTTGGGTATTAGCATCTAATCCTGATTCAGTACTTACGATTAAACTTCTTTCATTATCTTCTGGATTAGAATCAACTTCCCATGGAGATGAACATCCTAGAGTTGCAGTGATCTGATCTCCATCGTTAATTGAACTTGGAATTAGCACTTCGACTGTTGGGTTTAGCAATCCCCCTAAATCGATATCTTGTGTTAACTTCCACTCTCCTGATGAATAAGAGACTGTACATCGAACAGTTTCAATTTTTGATTTGTTAGTTCTAGTAGTCGTTAAAGAAATCTTTCGATCGTCTCCTATCCCATTTATTTCAAATTGTGATATGCCAATATTCCATTCCGTATCTCTAATCTCGTATTCTTTTGTTGATGTTTCGATTATTATTCCATTTCTGTCATGAACTGTAACAGTGTAACTTCTAGTTCCTACATCAGGTGTCCAACTAGCATTTGAGTAAATTGTTACAGTTGAATCTTCAATTGCAATTCCAGTTTCGAAGTGAATCAATGATCCTTTGTCATCGATTATCATTAGTGTATATGCCATCTCAATACTACCGTTGCTGAAGACACATGTAGATTCAATCATTGTATTATTCATTGAAGAAGTACAAGATGCAGTTCTAAGATTAGGGGATTGGCTGAATACTCTGGCAGATAGTTCAGAATCACCAATTTTTATTTGGAAACTTTGTGACTCTCCGATGTTATACGACCAATTATTTCCATCGGGTGTTAGTGCAGTTCCACCNACAATCCGGGGTGAATCTGAAGATTGNTGACCATTAAATGAAAACGTGTAGATATCTCCNTCTAATCCTACAATAACTGGCGAATTCGACCAAGATCTTTCTGAACGAATTGGATTCAATTGTTTTTCTCGCTGTACTCCTGCTTCATCAGTAGTGCGAACTGTAATTGTCGGAGGAGAAAGCCCTTCGTCATTTGGGGGGATTAAGTTGATTGGAATACCACGGGTTTCACCGATTGAAAGATGAATAACTTCAGGGTATGATAAGTTCCATCCATTTCCCCCACCGATAACCTGTAGATTTATTGAAGTAGGGGCATTTCCTTCATTTGTTACCCACAATAAAGGAAAACCACCCTCGTTAGTCACATGCCAATCTGAGTCCCCTTCCAAAGTGTGGTTTCTCAAAGCATCAACTCTTACTGGGAAGGTTGCTGAAGACCACCCACTTCCATCCCCATTTCTGAGAATGATGTTTAGTTGAACTGCTTGTCCAGCAATTGCATTAGATGGTGGAGTAATATTCAGCTCTAAAATTCCGGACTGGCCTGGTTCTAATATTCCTGGCGTATTTTCTACACTTACATTCCACCCAATAGTTCCTGAAACGTATGTATTTGCATAAGGTTCAGCAGGTAAATTTCCTGTTTGAACAACTGTCATAGAGATAATTTCACCATAGGGGGAAATATCCAGATCGACTCCGGAGGCTATTACTTTCCAGTTAGGTGTATGAATCACTTCAATTGTATGTGATGGGGCTTCTATGCTCACAAATCCTCCTGCTATTGCTTGCCAATCAATTGTAAGGAAGGTTCCATTCCATGCATCATTTGGAATTGTAACGTTCAAAAATAATGTTTGATTTCCTCCTACATCAATTATTTCTGTATCTGCCCCTTCTATTATCCATGGAGAAGAGGGGTCATTTCCGAATGGAGAAATAGATGTAGTGGCAGTGAGATTCAATGTATCGTCGTAATTACCAATATTGACTACTCGAATTGGAATATTGAGAGTATCACCAGGTAACCCAAAAATCCTACTTCCATTTTCTCCATCTTCGTGGAAAGGAAAGTTTTCATTACTTATTTCATATGTCCATTGATGATCTTGCTGAACTTCATATGTCCCAAGTATTGAATCAGAGATACTTGTATTCCCGAGCGATAACATTTCCCATCTAATCGTAAATGGGACTCTAGCTGGTGTTCCAGCAGGTGCTTCAATACTCGCTGCTAATGTCATGGAAGAACCAGCAGATAGTGTGACGGTGGAAATTGGAAAAGTAATGTCTATTGACTCAAAATTAGATAAATTTCCATCATCAATTACGTTTCCATAAAGTGCAAAAGTATCTTCCCCGTTACCTGTATTTTCAAAGTGAATAGTCGTCGAATAGGACGTATCAGTTTGAATTAAATTTGTATTTACGAATTCTCCAGAAGCATGATTTGGATTACTAATTGATGCTCTATATTCTTGTAATATCTGCAAACTAAGATTAAGATCGGCATGAGTTTGATTAGCTTCAGTGATGGAGAAAACATGTGTGGTTGGAATTGCATTTGCAGGTAAATCTAGAATAATACTTCCACTGAAGGAATTAGTTGATGATCGAGCAAAAAGTCTGTCACCTAAAATTTCTAAATCTCCTGTACAAGATAGAATCCAATCAGTTTGAATAGAAATCCCTCCATTAGCCAAATCCCATTCCATTTCTCGATCACCAGAAGTAAAAATCCCTTCTATTTGCCATTCTATTCCTTCCATTGGCACAGTTCTATGATGAGATGGTATTGCAACAACATTACTTGCAATAAATTCAACAAGAATTTGCTCACATTCTCTTTCCGATCCTGAGCCTATACAAATCTCTACAGTTGAAGTGACGTTATCCCCTAACTGTGTATTCGATGGAACAGCAATTTCTAGTGATAAGATTTGTAATTCACCAGGGTCCAATGAAATAGAAGTAATTGGATTACCTATTGGTGAAGCCAAAGTAATTCCATTGCCCCATGCTGTGTTGCCATACGTTATTCCAGTATCTGTTTCTTCAGCATTTCCGAGGTTTTCAATGACTATCCATGCATGCGCAGTTGAACCAGGAATCCCCCATCCAGTAGTTTGAGCAATTCCCATTGGGCCTCTCAAAGAGATTCCTCTTGTTCTGTTCGCTTCAACAGGGATAATTACGGTGTAGGTCGAATTTGGAGATTCATTCGGAGATAATGTGAGTAAGATACTACCTTCGTCGGAACCAAGTGCATCAGAAGGTACACTGATTCGAAGGGTGGGCGACCAACTTTCTCCTGAGTCAATACTAATATTTTCTAAAGGATTCAAGGCATTCACCGTCCAATTATTTGGCAATTGACTTGAATCAATTTCCATGTTCCAAGTAGCATCGTTTTTTCCAGTATTTGTGACTAATAATTCCACATCTTTACTTGCACCTGGATCGATTCTAATTAATCCTCCATCGATTGAAACGGCATATGGCTCAAGAATTGTTAGAGTTCTATTTTGGTGATTATTATCCACCCTAGTTTCGGTTAAATTCTGAAATGGATCGATAACCATGCTGAACGAATGTGTCCCTAAACTTCCAGACCAATCAACATTTATTGATCCAAAATTGCCATTTCCTGTTGGTCCCACAGGTTCCATTGCTGGTATTCTATCCCTGCCTATCTCAATTCCATCTGCATACAGAATTACATCAACGTCTTTCTCAGTTGCGATAGTTCCCACGTTTTCAACGTAGGCAGTAATTGTAGTCATTTCGTCTGGATCTGGAGCAGTTGGGTTGAATTCAATGCCACTTCCGTCCAAGAATGGACGAACATCAGCAGCCGCATGAGATATTACTAGATCTCCTAGAATAATATCTAGAAGTGCATCTCCATCCACATCGGCTAAGGCAACAGAAGACCACAAACGGGTTTCGACTTCGAGATCTTCTTCCCATTCTAATGAAATCGCCACACTAGTTCCCTCATCACCATCATATGCAAAAATAGATCTTCCATAAGGTACTAGAATTTCTGGCTCTCCTGACCCATCTAGGTCCATCCAAAAAGGCGGAGCAACAGCAATCTCATCATTAGGGTTTCCGCTTGATGCTTCTAATGTTCTATACCATCTTTGAACAGGACTACTTTGTGAGACATCATGACATCCTATCATTGCATCTCTACTTGTAGTATCAGACCTCCAGGTAACCCAACACACTCTGTCGTCTAATCCATCATTATCTGAATCTAAAACAAGTGGAGGTGCATCTGCATAACCGTCACGAGCATTAAACGACCAAATTTCAGATGCACTTGTTGCTTCAATTGCAATAAATTCNGCACCATCTGTAACTCCATTCCCCCCTAAATCTGTAGGGATTGTGATAATCAATTCAGGCGCTGCATCAGAATCCAATTGTGCCACTACTGGACCAGGTAATCGGATTCTTGGTGAGTCTGATGCTCCTCCATCTAGATTACCTAAAGATGAACCACCTGACCAAGCCGAAGCTCCGGTTTCTCCGTCCAATCTCCAAGCCCACATCAATCCATCATCATTCTCTATTGTTGTTAAGAATACAGCCGCGCTATCTGCTCCCAGAACTGCAAAGGTAAGATCTGATGGATGAGACCCGGATTCAATTTCTGCTCTCCAGTTCTCCTCTGGAGCACCAGTAACAGGAAGCGAAAGAGAGATGATTACAGGAGTATTGGTAGATTCGGAAATAGCAGGAATAGCAATTTCTGGATTGCCATCAAGGTCTAAGTCTGCAACAACTGGTTGAGCAGTAGGGTGATGGTCTCCAGTAATTCCAGATGTATAAGCGCCTTGAGAATGTTCTAGGCTCAATGCTTCATCAGACCATGTCCACAGTTTTTGACTAGAATGTGTACCGCTAGCAATCCATCCTGTTGCAGTACATTGTAGTTCAGGAGACCATAATTCAACATTCAATGTTCCCTGTGAATCAAAAATTACGATAATCTCTGGTTTTCCGTCGTCATCAATATCTGCAACAATCGGACCTGCCTTCATTGGACGCGTTGGTCCGAGATCTTCTTCCCATGCTACTACAGCATCTTCTCCTTCGATAATTCGTAAAATTGAATGTTCAGTTCCTGCAACATCGTTTGTCTGAATAATTACTGGAAAAAGTGACGAACCTCCGCATTCCTCAAAATGTCCTTGAGGTGAAGTTATTGATTGAGAAAAATTTCCGATTACAGTTGACAGTGAGGGTGTTCCGATTGGATTGGAAGATAATTTCCAATTTATAATTGGATCTAGAATAGTTCCTAGTTTCTCTGCTTCGCTTGGTGTGCCCTCTCCTGCTCCCCCGTCAGCAGCATGGACAGGAGGTGTTTGTCTTCTATCTGGTCCTCCTCCAAATTGACCCCAAGGTTGGTCAGGATTCCACGGATCAGTATTTCTAGAGTTGGAACTAGAGAAGTTCTCTACTGTCTGGAATTCATATTCAATTTGAGACCAGGGCATCAAAATTAGCGCTAGAATTACGAGTATTGAAAACCTCGCTTTTACAGTGTTGTTCACAACGTTCCCTCACTAATCTATACATATGTACATACCAGAACACTTCAACGTTTGGCGAAGTAGGTTGCAAATCATAGTGAATAGCGGACAGTTGCCTTTCTCCACGGCCTAATTTGAGGATTATCCGGGTAGGCTTAAATGGAAGTCGAAGGTCGGGCGTTTGTACTTCTCTTCTTGAGGCGTTGCCGATGATGGACGAGCAGGGTTTTTCCCTCTCGTTCTCATTAGCGCTGACAGAGGGAAGTTGGAGGCATGAAATATGTATTACATCATCGAGAAAGAAGACACAATTCGTATTCCGCCAGAATATATGCACTTGACAGATTCTCTTGAACAAACAATCGATATTTTGGCATTGAACGCGTTTGAAGGTAGATATGATCCTGATTCTGAGGATTTTATTTTACTAACATTCGATCATCAGGTTGTTGGTAGAGGAAGAGTCATTCATGGTGATGGAGCCATTTATCAAAATGTTCGATATCAAGCATTGATGTTTTCTATGGACCAAGGAGAAGTAGTAGACGGTAAAATTCAGAAGGTAAATGAATTCGGAGCGTTCGTTTTAATCGGCCCAACTGAAGCTCTACTCCATAAATCTCAGATTTTTGAAGAGCCAGTAAACGTAGAAATGTCACAAGGAATTGCTCGAATTATTGGCGCTCAATCCGGAAGACATATTGGGGAATCAAGTCATATCAGAGCTAGGATTGTTTCCAAATCCATTAACCATAACGATCCTCGAAGTAGTAAGATTGGACTGAATTGTAAACAACCCGGTCTTGGAGCATACGAATGGTTACAGGAGGATGCTTGAGATGGCAACAATCCCTTTCGCATGTGCCGAATGTAATGCAATTTTACCTGATGATGCAGATCAGTGCAACCATTGTCCAACATCTCCTGTTTCCAGAGATTGGCAAGGATTAGTTATCGTTCTTAATCCTGAGATGTCAGAAGTGGGAAAAAGAATGGGTGTGACTCGAGCCGGAAGCTACGCTTTGAAGGTGAACGTACGTTAGGTGATTGAATGAATATCGACAACAGAATCGAAAATGAAATCCTTGAGCGTGTGGAACTCCATTTCACGGTTGATCATCCTAAGGGCCCTACTCCCAGCCTTCATGAGTTGATTGATATGGTCAATCGGATGGAACCTGGTTCTGTCAAATCTCAAACCTATATCATGAAAGTTAATTCACGTTTTGGTCGTTCATCAACCACTGGAGTAGCACATGTATATTCTAATTCTGATGCTGCAGAAAATACAGTTCCGACTTACGTTAAAGATAGACATGTTCGGCGTGGTGCACATTCTGAACCAGTTGAAGAAGAACCAGTTGAAGAAGAACCAGTTGAAGAAGAATCAGAAGATTCAGAATCAGATGAGGAGGGATCATAATGGGTGAAAAATGGCGTAATTCTAAGGTTGGAAAGTATGATGTTTCCAGCGGGGAACTTGTTCGAAAAGGCGAGTTCTGTCCGGATCCTACTTGTGGTCCAGGGATATTCCTAGCTGTTCATGCCGACCGTGTTTCATGCGGTAGATGTGGATATACTAGAGGATTAAATGATAAAATTCCAGAACCTTCGAGTTCTGAGGAAGAAGAATAACTCACATAAAAAAATCGTGCCATTTTCCATCATTTGATATTACTCTTGGATTTTCATTCTCATCTATCCAAAGCCCGATTTCATTTCTGGAGGTGATGGTTGTTTCTGTCCCATCATGACGCCATCCCGTCCAAATCCAACCATTAACTGATTCTCGAGCGAAATTTACTGGACCAGGGATTTTATGGGTTGAAATCAATTCTAAATTCGAATTTAACAAATGCAATTTTCGATTATCCTCTGAAATAGCCCAAGAATTTTGTCCTCTCCATGTTCCTGTATTTTTTCCTTTGAAAGGTAATCGGCCGCGATTGATTTCTTTACCATTGTCTAATGATAATGACACCCAAGATCCTCTTTCATCGAATAGAATGAGATTATTTCCATCTAAATGTATAGATTGAGCATGTGTATCGACATTACCATGTTTATTTTCATTAGTTTTCCATGTTATATTTTCCCATGGTTTAGGCCAGTCTGGGATTTCAGTTCTCCAGATTTCTTTTGGTCCATCCTCACTTGATTCTAAGAAATACACACCACGATTCATAGAAACGAAAGCAAATTTATTCTGAAATGAAGTTATAGCCAAGACTTCAGCATCTAAACTGTGAAGCCATAATTGGTTTTCATGACCAATAATTCCGTTTGAATTTTGTAATTCAGTTCGATTAGAATAGTTTGCTTTCCAATTATTTTCGAGGAGATTCATCCCACCCATCATTGAAACTCTTATCTCTGCATCCATCCAAGTAATTATTGCAATATCTTCGCATTTTATTGCCTGTTGAACTGGAATTGGATAAGGTTGTTCAGGTTCTCTCCAATCTGACATTTTTTCTGTTGTTCTCTGAATTCTTCCATCCATTAATCGAACTAAAATTTCGTCCCCCATTTCCCAAACATGGAGGGCAGGGCCACTCGCAGGGGGTAATGCCATGTTCTCAGATTGACATTAAGTGTTTTTAAATCGTTTTTTTTTACTGGTAATATTCTTATCTGAGTCTAGCGGATTAGGAAATAGGGAGTTACAATGAGTTCCATTTCACTACTTGTTGTTTCAGATCTTGATGTTGGTTCTACCGTTCAAGGTGATGCATTACTAAACAGAGGAGGTTGGAAAGAAATGGACTCAGTCGATGGTGGCAGAGTTTGGCACCATTCAAGTTCGTCAGTACATTTGTGGTGGAGAACGGAGTCACATCTTTTTAGTGATCATCTGGATGAAACATATAGAAATTCTACAGGTTTTGAAATATCTGAGGTTTTATTCCTTTCTCGCCATGTTGCAGCATCCGGTTTACCTAGTTTAACTTTGCATGCTATAGGTGTTCTTGGTTCAGAGCCTTTAGGTGAAGCAGCAAAATTTGGTGGAATAAATGGACAAGCTGTCCCTCCCTCACCTCGCTTTGCTTCACTGTTTCGAAGATTAAACCGGATTGCTAAGAGTCATGGTTTAACCGATGAATTTGATATAACTCTTGAAACAACTCATCATGGCCCTTTGCTATTGACTCCATCATTATTTATTGAGATAGGATCAACCGCCGAGCATTGGGGTCGAGAAGATGCAGCAAATGTATGGGCTGATGTTCTTAGTGAAGAGTTAGGATTGGATTCAGGCATTCCTTTNTCTCAAAATAATGAAGTTGTAATGGTTGGTATTGGAGGAGGTCATTATGCTCCTCGTCACAGGAATGTATTGTTGGAAACAAATGCATTAACAGGTCATCTGTTGGCTAGTTACTCGTTGAATATGTATCGCCCAGAAGGAGATTGGGATCCACTTTCTGATGAATTACCTGAAGGTCCGTGGATAAATTCAATCGATGTAGCAATTAAACAGACAACTGAATCTTTTCCTAATCATAAAGTGGTTGCACACCTAGATCGAAAGTCATTCAAAGGATGGCAGAGACAATCAATCAAGAGATATTTACAGTCGATAAACATCGAAATTTTTAGACTTGCAGACTTTGTAAATTATGAAACTTGAATCGGTAATCGTCATAGCCTTATTCTTCTACACAGGCTCATGGGGATACTTGGGCGAGTGGTGGTAACCGTTCTTCCGATAATGCCTAAATTCATTGTTGGTTGGGTTTCACGCCGCTATCATGCTGGAATAGATCTTGACTCTGCTCTTGAAACAATGAATCGTCTCTCAAAAGAGGGTGCTTGTTTTACAGTCGATGTTCTTGGTGAAGAGATCACAACAATGGAAGAAGCTCAATTTTTCATTGATGAATATGATCGCGTTTTAGACAGTATTGTTGCTCAAAAAATTGATGCAAACTTATCTATTAAGCCGACAGCATTTGGATTATTGATAGATCCTACTGCTGCAGAAAAATCAATGGAAGAACTTCTTCGTAAAGCGGCCTTACATGATATTTTTGTGCGTTTAGATATGGAAGACCACAGGGTTACTCAAAGGACAATTGATTTGGTACTAAGCCTTCATCAAATGGGGCTGAGGAACGTAGGTACAGTACTACAAGGTAGGTTGTTTAGGACACTAGATGACATTGAATATTTGACTGAAAAATTGGGAGGGTTTGCCGACCATAGAATATGTAAGGGAATTTACTTAGAATCTGAAAAGATCGCTCATACAGAAAAAAAATCCATCACTAAGGCAACTAATGAAGCAATTGATGCGATGTTAGAATCTGGTGCTTACACTGCTATAGCATCCCACGATACGGTAGTTATCGAACATTCAATTTCGTCACTAAAAAGAATGGGAATGGGTCCAAATATCTCAGATCCTAGGTCTAATGCTGGTTCTTCAAGAATTGGTAAAGGACCAGGATATGAATTTCAGATGTTATTAGGGGTTCGAGGAGATATTCGTAGAAAACTAGCTAAACAAGGTCATAGGACTCGAATATATCTTCCTTATGGGTCAAAGTGGTACGAGTATGGAATACGTAGGTTACGTGAAAATCCAGATGTTGCTTGGCATATCACCAAAGCTCTTCTGATGCCATGGTCAAATCGTAGATGATTAATTTCTTCGAAATCTTCGTCGAGGTTCTGGTGGTGGATGTAAGTAAATTCTTCGGATTTGTGAGGCCTCCCTCCTTCCAGTAAGAGTTCGTCCGCGACCTGTATGAATTGCTCGAATCCTCCATTTCCTTCCTTCAAATTCAATGATAGAACCACAAACAAAAATTTCTTCTGGGTCACTTTCTTTTATCGAAGTTCTACTCTCTTCACCTTCTGTCATTGTAATCTTGATTCGGACCAAATCACACCTTACTGCCCATGCTGAAACGACCTTATTNGGCTGAGTAGATTGTACTGATTGTTCTTGTTTCAGATGAAGTTGAGTAACTCTCCATAATTTATCATCATGGTCAAATACATCATTAACATAAACGGTTTCATCCTCGTCAACTTCAATTTCTTCAACGGTACTATGAGCCCCGTCTGATAGAGTGAATTTTATTCTAACTTCTTTAGGTGGTCTAACTTCAAGTAAGTAGATGTGGCTACATCCTTCACAACGAACCTTGTAATCGGTTCCTCCTCCTTTGTTTTTTTCAGAAAGAATTTCATGAATTTGCCAAGTTCCGCAAGAAGGACATAATTCAATGTGAACTAAATCCTCCTCTGCACCATCACCTGTCTCATCCATAATCGCTCTCCCTCGCACTTCTGTTTTATGCCTGTTGATGAAGAAATTCAAAGCAGTTGGGTGAGAGGAGTGGTTATGGATGGAGGGGGTTTACCTCAGTTTTCTCAGGAGGACATCATGACTGCGTTGCTTTCTGAATCTAAAGAAAGAGATCAAGAGGAGCCTGAAATAGCAGCCAACATCACTCAACAGATGCTGCACATGGAACTAGAGCCTCTTCCTCGATCTATGAGGTCAAGATTCAGAGATATTGTTGAACGTCTATCTCCAAATAGATTAATTGAAGTTGGAGCGGGTATAGGTCATCTAAGTGCTTGGTTTCATGATATTTGGGTTGATTCTAAACCTCCCGAATCATATGTAATGATAGAAGAAGGCAACCGATTTGGTGTAATACTACAGCGAATTGTTGATCGATTTGATGCAAATTCTTGGTGTTCGGTATATGTTGGTTCTTGGGAATCCATGTCAAGTGAAGCAACAGCATGGCTTGCTGCCAATGCTTCAACTCCAGAAGTAGCTCGAACCGGAGCTCCTCTACCCGTTCCTGCAGATGTAGTGGTTGTTCACTCAGATTGGAGGGGACAGGTTCAAGATGTTGTAAATGCACTTTCTTTAGTACGCTTAGGCGGAGTAGTCCTAACTCCTGAGCCATTGGTGCCTACTGCTGATGTAGGTGATTATCCCTCTGGAAAACCTACCAATGACCAACAAATGAGAGTTGAAGTTTTCAATCAATGGATTCGTCATATGAAAGATTGGAATGAAAATCAAGCGGTTGGATTCACTGAGGTAGGAGGAGGGACGATTGTTGCTATTCGTCGTTTAACTTAGATTTCCTTCGTTTATACCAAATCACTGATGCAGCAATTAATAATCCACTCAGTCCTAAGAATCCTACAGTAATAGTTTCAGAATTTTCTGCAATAGTATAGGAGATGTGTTTAGGGCAATCCGGAGATCTCGCAACTTCAGAATTCGGTTCAAATGCTAGAGCTCGACCATCAAGTGAATTGGATCCTGTTGGAAGTGGTATATCCATATGTGTCAAAGCAGTAACTGCAACATCAACTACCACAGAATTTTCCATTTCCCCTAATACTGTATCTCCTCCCCTTACCATCATTAATGTGGTTCTATCAATTTCTGTGGATGGGCTATGTGAGAATTCAAACGCTCCTCCTCCGCCATGGTCACTTGTGATGATTACCAACCATTCCTCAAATGGATCGCGGTCATCTAATATTTCTAGCAATTCGAAAGCTCGTTGATCTGCAAGTTTAACCGCATCAACATATTCTTCCGACAAAGGAGAAAAACCATGTCTATGTCCAGCATAGTCTGGATCATCATAAGCAACGAACAAGACATCCAAGGACGAGTCGTCTTGTAGTATCTCTACCGCTCTAACATGTAGGTCTTCATCTTCTTCAAATCGTTCTTGACTGTCTGCTATATCCTTGCCAATTATAGTGGAATCTATTGGTTCCCAATAAACGAGACTTGTAGTTTCAAGTGACGAATCATGGGCTTCAATTAATTCAAAAATATCGGGATTAGAATCTAATTTATGGTTGTCGAATCCATTATCAAAAACTCCATGCCTATCGCACCAAACCCCCGTTAACATACTCGACCATGATGGTCCAGATACTGAAATTGGCCCAACATCAGAAGAATATGTCCATGCGCCTTCCTGTTGCATTCTACCAAATGCGCTATTATCTTCCGAGGATACAATATTTGCAACATCTCCTCTAACCCCATCAATTCCAATGATTAGTACTTTGTTTGAAATGATAGGTGTTAACAAATCATCTTGAAACTCATGTAACTCATTCTGGGAATTATTATTTGGAGATTCGCCATTTACCTCTTGAAATAATTTTACAGCATTTAATTTACCATATCCACGTAAATCATCATGATCTGGGTTTCCATTACTTGCAGAATTCATCAAATGATTTTTCATGGATTCAATTGCATCTTGTCCACCATCAACTGCTCCAGGTTTAAGATTCGGTGAACCTTCAAGGGTTAGCGCGATAGCTCCCGTCGCAAATGCTGTTGCTGCACTAGTACCAGAGGAGGTTCCCCATCCATATTGGATAACACCACTAGAATTTGTAGCCATCAATACTGCTACTTCATGTCCTCCTGCAGTAATTTCTGGTTTCATATCAGGATCACTATTTGGTAACCGAGGTGGGAAGAAACCCCCATCATTATCTCCTTCACTACTACCCTCCCATATCTCTCCAAATCTATCATGTCCTCCGACACAAATGACTCTTTGAATTGAACCAGGACTCTCTACATCTCCATCATCATCTGGACCACCATCATTACCTGCTGCTGCAACAACGAATATCCCCAAGTCTAATGCGTCTTGAACGGCATTTTCTGACTCATCAGTTGATTGTCCAAAAAATCTGAATCCGGGGCTGCCACCCAAACTCATGCTAATGATATCAGTTTCTTGATTGATGCACCAATTAACTGCGGAAGCAATCGTTTCATCATTTCCTGAGCCTGAATAGTCCAATGCTTTAACCACATGAAGAGAAACACCTTGGGCAACGCCCGGAATACTTCCATGAGCAACTAAAATACCTGCCATGGCAGTTCCATGTCCTTCATCATCGTATGGTTCGCTTCTATTGTCTATCAAGTCTAACCAACCCGCTAGTTGAATATCTCGAAGATGGGGGTGATTCAGTTCAATTCCTGTATCAATTATGCAGACATGTACGCCGCTTCCAGACCAATCTCCCATTTCATCAAAACCACTTGTTGAAAGATGATCATAATGCCAATCAATTAGTTGACTTGAAGGACCCCATACACCCTGTTCCACTCCTTTATTGATGTAAAATAAAGCGCCCACGGAAACTGAAAGGATCAGAATTAAACTGAGAACAATACTGATCAAGAAACCAAATGAATCGGATTCTTCATTATTAGAAATAAGGCTATACGATATCAATTTCCGAAAAAATAGTCTTATTTTCCTAAGGGTTTTTCTTGCAGAATGAATTACCAAGTCTTCCCACATCGTATCACTCAGGATCTTGGAATAGCTTCAACCAGTTCAGTGATGGCTTCAACGGCTAGCTTTGCTTCATCTAATGTATTGTAAGCGTATGATGAAAATCTCAATGAACCTCTGGGTGTTTGATTTTCATGGAACCAAGGATCTACACAGTGCAGTCCGCTTCTTGCATATATGCCAAATGCTTCATCCAATAGCATTGAGAATTGATGCGGGTCTCTTCCTTCCATCAATATTGAGGTTATTCCTCCTCTTTCTTCTGCAGATTCGGGTCCAATAATTGACATACCATCCAAGTCCTTTACTCCATTTGATATGATTGTATTAATTTCAACTTCCCTATTATGGACCTGTTCCATGGATAATTCATTTAGTATTTTAACAGCAGAATTTGTGCCATAATATCCAGCATAATGTCCTAGTCCACCCTCTAAGTGGGGTGCTCCCGGCTTGAATGTAAATCCATCCAATGAAGAATGGGAAACAGTTTGTCCTCCTGCTGCAATAGACTTCAATTGGTCAAATCCCTCGGGAGAACCTATTAGAGCACCCATTCCAGAAGGCCCCATCATTTTGTGTATGCTAAATGCAACAAAATCAGCTCCTATTTCCCTAATATTGACTGGTCGATGAGGTACAGATTGTGCAGCATCAAGAAGGTACAAAGCATCGTGATCTTTTGCTATCTTTCCACATTCTTTAGCCGGAATGGAAGTTCCATCAAGATTTCGAGAATGACTCAATGCAACCATTCTAAGGTTACTTCCAGCTTCAGAACATAGTTGTTCAAACTGCTCAAGGTCGAAACGTCCATCCTCGTCTGTTTTAGTGACCTTCACTTCAACACTTTCTTGCATTCTCCAAGGAATTGAATTTGAATTGTGTTCCTTATCAGAAATGATAACTACATCTCCTTTAGACCAATTAATTCCATGGGCAACTTGGTTGATCGCTTGAGTTGTATTTCTGCTGAAAACAACATTTGATGGACCTTCTGCTCCGACAAGTTTTGCGATTCCATCTCTCGCAGAAAATTCAGTTCTTGTTACCGCCATACCCCATTTATGGGCGCTTCTTCCACCGCAAGATGGTTCTCTAGTGTAATAGTGGTTGATTGCATCTATAACTGGTTGTGGTCTAAGAGTTACACATGCATTATCGAGATATATTGGGCCGTTCTCAGAAATAGTAGGGACAGATTCACGCAGTTGTTTTAGATTCATCACCATGCCTCCTCTAACGGGAATACATCGGATACTGATGTTTCTCTTCCACATTTATTGCATGCAATTACAGAAGGGATTTCCATTCCACATTTGTTACAATCTTGTCCAACAGGATTCACTTCGCCACACCCTTCCTTAGGGCATGGGGCGACGATGATTCCTTCATCAGTCATTTGTATCATACTTACTTCTCCACAGTGAGGGCATGTTCCTGACGAATTGTCTGTGCCACTTACTTCTATACCTGCTTGTCTTGATCTTTCTGACTCTATGGTAGTTGTACTATTCCCTAACATAAATTGTGGATACCATAGAATTAGGTTGAAAATAAGGATGAAGGTCCAAGTTGATATTAGGTGTAAGAAATATGTGAACATTCTAGAAGATTCAAATGGAGGTCTAGGAGAAACGTGATGAGCTCCAGCCCAAGCAGAGATATTCACTAATATTGCAAACAAGAAAAGCATTAATGTCCACCCTGCAAGACTATGATCTCTCTCTGCACGTTTTTGTTCCCTAGGGTCTGGATGAGGATGGTGTACTTCGACGTGAAGGTCTCTCGTTTCGGAAACCGATCGGTTAAGAATGACTGTCAATATAAACAACATAACAATATTAGAAATATATACGGGTAAAGCGGCTAACAATCCTGTATCTCGGGGGAACGATGGGTTCGATGAGTGTACAGATACCATACCAATTTGTACTGCAATTATTCCAGCAATAAGATAAAGCGAATGTGACCGCATAAGTGGATATATCGCCCAGTTAATGCCAATAGCAGCAATCCATAATGCTCCACTTAGAAAGGTAAGAAATATTGCTGCTGCATTTGCTTGAAGAATACCAGAATCAGGATCAAATGGATTAATACCCATTGTATTGTAATCACCTCCACTTGATAGTTCTCCGACTCCTAAGTCCCAAGCACCGGCAATAGATCCTAGAATCGCCAACCCAACTGCCATCAGGTGCGTGCTAGTCCAATTTTTACGAACTAATCCGTACATGTAAGGAAATTCAGTAATCATCCTATCAAGAGATTCTAAACGTGGATGCCAATTTCTGGTATTTGTGAATAAATCCGTATCAGAAAGGCGAGGCATGTCGTCCGGGAGTTCGATCCCGTCCAACACCTCGCGTTCTTTCATGATTCTATCAAGGCAAGGCCGGTCATGAATGCACCGATGATTATTGTTGGAATGGCGCCGAGACGGAGATTTGAACTCCGGAGGGAAAATCCCACATGATTTCCAGTCATGCGCAATACCAGGCTATGCGATCTCGGCAGCAATCAATCCGAGAACCCTTTTGGTTTTCACGCTACCGCTTGAAGAAAACTCAGAAAGTAATNTAATTCCACTTCGGTGTTATCTTTGTTGGAACATTTGAGGAGGAGGAGGAACAACCGCCCGTTGAGGAGTTCTCCTTCTTTGTCTGGCAGTGTTCATTGGTAACGGTGTTTGCCAGGGGTCTGGAGAGACAGTTGGGCGTGAACGAATCACTCGGACGAATAATATCATTGACAGCAGCACCACAACACCTAGCAAAGTGTATATCAGCACATTCGTCCCTATCATGAAATTAGCAAAATCCATTCGTATATGAAGTGCTGTAAATTGCCAATGATTCAATTCTCAAATGAAATCTTTGGATTTTTTTCCGTAGCGATTAAACCGAAGTCCCGATTCGTTAAGATGACGCCACTGTGGCTTAGGGGTATAGCGACGCCTTGGTAAGGCGTAGGTCGCGAGTTCAATTCTCGCCAGTGGCTCTCTTGGCAATTGTCATATTTTGTTATAATCTACATATCAAGAATGAACATTCTTGCAAGTTTATAGACTCTAAATATCGGGCGTAAGCCTTGAGGGATAACTCCCTCGGATGGGATAAAATGACAATAACAGGTAAGCATAAGAATTCATCTTCAGGTGATTCTATGGATGAATTACGATCGGAAGTTGAAGAATTGCGTGAATTAGTGCATACACTTCTTACAATTATTATGCAAGAAGCGGATGGTATTCAGACCGGTGCTGCACCAATGATTCCAAATCATCCGAAGCGACGATTCAGTATGTAGTCAATACAATACTGGCTCATCATCGTGCTGTCTCCAAAGGTACCATACTGCGCATGTTCTGTATGGTTTCCATATTTCTGCTCTTTCCAATATTTCGGAATCATTCATTTCTCCTTTGCCTTCTAACGCTTCAATTGACCGAATTACCCCGATATCTCCTAACGGTAGAATGTCGGGTAAATGTAGAGAGAAAATCATCGCCATTTCAGCGGTCCATGGGCCAACACCCCATATTTCAGTCATAATCGATTGAATTTCATTTTGGTTTTTTGAATCCCATTCAATTTGTCTNAGTAATTCAGCAGAATCGCATATCCCTTTCAGTGTTCGAATTTTCATCCGAGATAATCCAACATTTCTCAATGATTCTTCATCTGAATCTAATACTTTCGAAGAATCAAATTCACCTCCCAGGAAATGAATTAGTCTAGACCAAATTGCATCTGCAGCTATGGCAGATATTTGTTGACCAACTACTGCATTGCACATTGTGATTACTACGTCTCCAAGACCCTGAAGAGGTGGCTCTTCCACAGAATCAATAATTTTAGATAAAATTGGGTCTACACTCCTAAGATGTTTTTTTGCATCTTCCCACCAAATGGGTGAGGTAGAAGGTGCATTCATATTCCTCAATTTCGCCGTTCCTTTGAAAACACTCGCCTGTGTCCGCAGTCCATGGTCTCAGAGAAGAGCATACTAGTTGCGGCTGTTTTGGTATTCGTTGGATTCGTAGCGGTGTCAGTGGTTTTCGAAGATTTTGGGGTTACGACCAACGATGAAAGAATACGAGACGGCTGTCTTAACGGACATGGAGCTGCGGTAACTCACGATCACGTTTATCTCGATATTTGGATTGCAGATGAAAATGGGAATCTACAACAAATTGCACCGTTAGAGAATGAAGGAGCAGGTACAACTGATGGATGCATGAAATTCGTACATACTCACGATGCTAGACCTTATGGAGAGGGTGCATCTGCTCAGGAAGTCACAGCTTATCTTCATGTGGAGACTCCTTTCCAAATCAATATTTCAATGAAACATTGGTTCGAGATTTGGGATGAAGATTTCCCTCAGTCTTACGGGGATTGGGATCAAGTTGATGACACTCACGAGATTGTTGCCACAAGAAATGGAGAAGTAATAGAAGATTTTTGGAATGAAAAATTAGATGGTCAATCTGATATCATCCGTTTAGAATATAGACAAAAGTGATTATCCTTTAATCACTGCTAGTGGGGATAGTTTCGCGACTGGTCTTGCAAGATTTGCATTGTTTGTTAGCATGATTACTTCATCCACATTTTTGTATGCTGCAGGCGCTTCTTCAGCAATTATTGATGGAGTTCTGGCTCTAACCTCAATTCCCTTCGCTGAAAGGGAAGAAATAAGATCTGCTGAATCTATACTTTCACGTGCAGCCTTTCTGGACATCCTTCTTCCTGCTCCATGACATGATGATGCAAATGCACGGTTTGAACCACTTTGAGGTCCAGCAAGAACCCATGAAGATGTACCCATATCCCCAGGAACCAATACAGGTTGTCCAATAGATCCAAATTTTGACATCAGTTCAGAATGATCTCCACCCAAGGCTCTCGTGGCACCTTTACGATGCACACAACATTTGCATGATTTGCCGTGAACAACATGGTCCTCAATTTTTGCAATATTATGACTCACATCGTACACAACTTCTACATCTGCTTCTCTTCCAGTAATTTTTCGTAACGTCTTGCGAAGTCTTTGGGTTAATGCTGATCGATTTGCAAATGCATAGTTTCCAGCAGCATGCATTGCATCAAGATATGCTGCACCTTCTTTGCTGTGAATTGGTGCAGCCGCTAATTGACGATCAGGTAATGAATAGCCCCAATGATCTGCTACCCATTCTCCTCCATCTTTCCGATATTGTTGCTCGATATTATCCACATGTTCGCTGCATACTTGATGCCCTAATCCCCTTGAGCCAGTATGTATCATTGCAGTTAATCCTCCTTCAACAAGTCCAAATGCAGAAGCAGCCCTTTCATCTACAACTTTGTCGACAATTTGTAATTCTAAGAAGTGATTTCCACTTCCTAATGTACCAAGGGCGCGTAATCCTCTTTGCATTGCACGTTCTGATATCGCATATTCATCTGTTTCCAACAGTCCATAACTTTCGATTGAATGTAAATCTCGATCTTCTGCTAATCCTAGGTCCACAGCCGCTGAGGCACCTCCAGCGAGAATAGAACTTAGTTGGGTTTCATTGATGTTGACTCCACCTTTGGATGACGCTCCAGCGGGAATAGCATTGAAAATTCTACGTGCCCATTCTTTTCGCTCTTCTCCCTTTGGAACTTCCAAATCGATTGATAGTAAGCGGACTCCGCAATTAATGTCGAATCCTACTCCACCAGGAGAAATCGCCCCTCCTTGCTCCCCTGCTTCAATATCAGTAGCTACAACACCTCCAATCGGAAATCCATACCCATAATGCCAATCAGCCATGGCCCATGCTTCTCCAACAATTCCTGGCATGGATGCTGTATTCACAACCTGTTGGGGAGATCTATCATCAGCAAGGTCGTTCCAGAGGTTTTGATCGGCAACCATCATCGCATCAACTTTCATGGAACCATGTTTTTTGATCCGTACAGTGGATTCATCCTCACGGATTGCATGTGCCTTCCATGATGGTTCGTCCATACCTTCTCCTCGTATGACTGCCTTCATGTCAATTGCGGACAGAATCACACATCTAGGCTTGTTTTCAGGTTGGCTTGAAGTGCCAGGAGTGAGTCCGTGGGGTATCAGGGTGTTGACATGACGTTCGGGGACATCGATTCTCCTTATTTCCATGAGAATGGTTTTGTAAGGAAAAAATGTCGTGTTTCAGACCTTTGGTTTTGGACTAGAGATCATCAAAGAACCACTAGCGGAGATACCGATGAAGACGAATATACGTTTATTGGAGCACCAATAATAAAAGGATTCGATCAACGAGGTAAAGCATTGAAAGATGTGATGAGAGATACTTTTATCCAATTTTTTGAAAAGCGTGGACACACTTCAGTCGACCCTTATCCAATAATTGCTAGATGGAGAGATGACATCCATCTAACTATTGCTAGTATCGCTGATTTCCAACCTCACGTTACATCTGGAGAAGTGCCTCCACCTGCGAATCCTCTAACGATTTCTCAACCTTGTATTCGCTTGACTGATGTTGCAGCTGTTGGAAGATCTGGTCGTCATTTAACAACATTCGAAATGATGGCACATCATTGTTTTAATCGGCCAGATGATGGCGATGTTCATTATTGGATTGACGAAACAATTCGTTTCTGTGATGAATTATTTACTCAAGATTTGGGAATAGATCCTATGGAGATTTCGTATGTTGAGAATCCATGGTCTGGTGGAGGAAATGCTGGCCCCGCAGTAGAGGTTATCGTTGGAGGACTTGAGTTAGCAACTCTAGTTTTCATGAATCTACAAGAAGATGAAGATGGAGATGTGGAGATTAAAGGAATCAAATATAGTGAGATGCCCTTACAAATAATTGACACTGGTTATGGACTTGAGAGATTCTGTTGGGCTGCTGCCGGAACTCCTACAATATATGAAGCAATTTACCCAGAAAGTGTAGCATGGCTTCGTGAACTTTCATCATTTGATTCTAGACTTAATTCTCTAGGAGGAGTAGATGTCAATCTACTTCTTTCTGAACTAAGTCGTTTGGCAGGCATTCTAAACATTGATGTCGGAACAGATGTTGATAGTCTGTACAATCGCTTAATTGAACGATTATCTGAGAGACAGGTGTCTCTAACAGTAGATCAATTGAAATCTATTACAGAGCCATTGTCATCTATTTATGCAATTCCTGACCATATGCATGCTCTCTGCAATATGCTGGCAGACGGATTGGTTCCGTCGAATTCCAAAGCAGGATATCTGGCTAGAATGATCGCCAGAAGAAGTTGCAGGATGAAAGACGATCTCGAACTCACAATCGGATTAGAAGAAATCGGTGCCCATCATCTCGACGTAAATCTGACAAATAGGGTCTCTGAGATGCAACGTGAGAATATTCTTACAATCTTAGAACTTGAAGAATCTCGTTACAGAGAGATGTTGAGAGCTGGAGAAGCTGCTGTAAGAACTGCATTCAAAGACATATCAAGTAATGCTGAAAAAATACCATCTCAAATTTTGTTTAAACTTGCTGAAGAGAGAGGATTACAACCTGAAATGGTTGTGAGTATCGCTCATGAATCGGGATGGCCTAACGTTTCAGTCCCTGTTGGATTTGCTGCTGAAATGGCTGCTCGACATGCTGAGCAAGCTCGTGTTTTAGCCAAATCAAAATCGGAGAATTCTTTGTCAATTTTTAACACATTTCCTCCGACTGAGAGGATATATTACGAAGATACATCTCAAGTACAATTTGATGCCAATCTTGTAGGATGTCTACCTGTCCCTGAATCAATTAACATAGGTTCTGAAGCCATAGGAGTTGCAACTCATGCGATTATTCTGGACCGTACTCTTTTCTATCCTGAAGGTGGAGGGCAATTAGCAGATCAAGGTTTAATTTCTTCCAATGGAAAATCGGTTAGAGTCGTTGATACTCAATTGTCTAATGAAGTGGTAATTCATCTTACTGACGGACCCTTATCAGAAGGTTCTGTTCAAGGCGAATTAGACTGGAAACGAAGAAAACAACTGATGGATCATCATACTGCTGTTCACATTGTTGGAGGTGCAGCAAGAGAGGTATTGGGAGGACATATATGGCAAGCAGGATCCAATAAGGGAGCTCGTTACGCACGATTAGATGTTACACACCATAGTAGATTAGATCGTAATGATCTAGATGCAATTGAAGATTTAGCAAACAGTGTTGTCGCATCCAGTCCAATGGTAGAGAAAATGGTTTTACCAAGGGCAGAAGCCGATGCGCGTTTCGGTTTTGAATTGTATCAAGGGGGTCCCCCAAAGCATTCTGAAATCCGAGTCATAAAGATTGGAGAATTTGATGTTCAGGCATGTGGAGGAACACACCATGACGATGCAGGCATGGTCGATTACATTCGTGTTATACGTTCTACACTCGTTCAAGATGGTGTTGAAAGACTGCATATCCTAGCAGGTTCTGCAGCACGAGAGCACGCAAAGAGTCAGGAAGATCTTCTCACAGGTGCAGCCGATGTTCTTGGAGTTCAACCTGAAGATTTACCTTCTGCAGTAACTCGTTTCTTCTCAGAATGGAAAGACCAGAAGAAGAGAATTGAAGCATTAGAAGCTGAAATAGTTCGATTAAGAACTTCCGGAAGTGGAGGAGATTCTTCTAATGTCGAGGGTGTCAGGATTGTTGTAATGGAAGTTGATGGAGGGATGAAGCAAATGCAGGCCATGGTTAAGGAACTAACACTAGATTCGTCTGTTCCCACTATTGCAGTACTTGGTAGCCGCGATGGTGGCGGAAAGCTACTCGTTGCTGTTACTGAAAACACTGTTGCTGCTGAACGAGTAGATGCTTCTGCATTAATTCGAGAACTCGCCCCCCATATCTCAGGTGGAGGTGGAGGGAGACCAACTTATGCTCAAGCAGGTGGGTCCAATGCTGTTGGTCTTGATGCATCTTTAGATGCGGCTAGAAAATTACTCGGGGCTTGAATCGGCATTATTTTCTGGTTCAAGAGTAAATCTATTCATAAAATCCCAAACCATTTGAGTTGTCTGAATCCCAGTTGGATTGGCTGAAGGATACGGATTATGGTCTGCTAAGTGTAGGGTAACAAGCTGTACCTCGACGTTCTCATCACAATCAGTGTATCCTTGAATGGAATAATCTGGATGTTCTTCAATCATTTCAGGAATTATACTTGAACATCCGTTCATCTCTGCCCAAGTTGCTATATTTTTCATTGCTCCCTCATCTCCAACCAACGAATTATCAAAGATAATAGACGAACTATGTGAGTTAGAATAAGGAATAACAACATCGAGAATTCCATGAACTTCAATGATTGGTGTGGGGCTAAATGAAGGATCTGCATCTTCTAACAAGTATAGTGCCATACAACCACCTGCGGCAAAAACATGGCTTGCTTCATTCGCTAATTTTTGAGTCATTGCACATCCATTTGAATGTCCTGATGCATAAATCTTGGAATCATTGATAGAATAATTTGCAGAAATCTGTTCAATCATTTGTAGAATAAATCCCACGTCATCAATTCCAATATCATGGGCTACTCCACAGCACCATCCAGCGTTCCAGGAGTTTTCATGTCCTTGAGGATATGCGATTATTACTCCATGTTCTTCTGAAATTCGATCCCAGTCAGAATAATTGTACATGTTGTAATTTGTTCCTGTATATCCATGCATATCTACCACCAATGGATATGATTCATTGTCTGTATAGTCAGAAGGAAGTAATGTTAACCAACATCGTTCAAGTTCATCATATTCTATACATACTTCAGTAAAATTTTCAATTTCAATTATTGGATCTATCTCTACTATGATTTCTTCAACGTCTTCCTCAATGCATCCTGCTAAGAATGTAGAGAAAAGAAGGAAACTGATAATGAATTGGATTTTCATTCAGTCTCATCTCCTGATTCTTTGGAATATCGACTCATGAAATCCCACATTATTCCATGTGTATCATAGAGGCCTTGATTTCCTAGACAACTCCATACAAAATCGTATGATATGTCGTCACAGATGTCGTTTACATACAGATTATGTCCTCCTGAATATGAAGTGAATAATGCCACCTCGGTATTATTTTCACAAGAAATAAAACGCTGAATACTGTATACTGTATTCGGATCATTAGAATCAGCAATCGGTCCATCGCAGTTGTTGAATGCAGCCCAATCGTATAGATTCTCCACAGCTCCATTTTGTATTGCCTCTATGGTTCGAGCATCTTCTTCAAAAAATGTAAGGCGTCCGGAATTCGTATATTGGGCTATTTCATCTAGTACGCCATGCATTTCCATAATGGGAATCGGAGAATATTGGGAATCATCAGTGAATCCAAGATAGCCGGAAGTGCATGCAACTGCGGCAATCAAATGACTAGCCTCCAAGGCCATTCTTTGAGACATTTGGCACCCATTTGACCAACCTGTGAAATATATTCGATTTTCATCCACGGGATATTCTTCAGTAATATTGTTGATCAATTTGATTAGGAATCCTGAATCATTGATATCCTGTGCCTTTGCATCTCCACAACAAACTCCTGAATTCCATGATTCTTGATTTTCTCCGAATGCTCCACTATTTGGAATTGCTAGTCCTTCGGGATGAATAACTATTGCACCAACCTCATCAGCTAGCGAGGTAATGCTCGTGTAATTTCTCATTTCAAAAGATGAGGCTGCCCATCCATGCAATTCGAAAATAACAGGTAATTTCGATGATAAATTTACATTTTCAGGAAAATATGTGAGCCAACATCTATCCCATCCTTCAAACTCAAAACACTGGTATACATCGGGATCTGGCACTACAAAATCGGATAAGGTTTGGTCATGCTGTACCTCATTTATTGAATTCTCATTTTCAATGCAACCAGCCAAACAAAGAGAAATGAGAAGCATCGAAACCAACACTGAGTTGAGATGCTTCATGTTTATCCCTATATGGAGTAGGTGAAAAATCATACCCCAAATGTATTGAGCTCCGCTCCTCTCATCCAAAAAATGCACACTTGTTACAATGGGTGAGTTTTTTTCGGCTGTCGGTTCTGGATGCTGTTTGTCGACCAAACACCCATTTATGTGCCCCACGTTTTCGTGAACTCATAACGGTGGCACGCCCATGAAACCCTCGTCGACGACCAACGATGACAGGGCAACCTCTCCTACCGATTTCGGGCTCTGGTACCATCCCCTCTACACCAACGGTATTCATCCTGAAGCGCGCTTCCCTCGAGATCGTTACCAACTCTTGCTCAGTCGATTGCAAACCTCCGATGCGCACCAGCGCATGGTCATTCATCGCCCGGAGCCCATCGAGCGTGAGCTGTTATTGTTGGCTCATGATGCGGATTTTGTTGACAGATTTTTGGCCGGGGAACTCACCGACAAGGAGGAAAAACGCATCGGCCTGACCCCATGGACACCTAACATGATACAGCGAACGCTCGTTCTGATGGGCGGTGCCGTCGAAGCGATGAAACATGCGCTCAACCACGGCGGGGTTGCGGGCAACATGGCGGGAGGCACGCATCACGCTCACCGAGATTTTGGATCGGGGTATTGCGTGTTCAACGACTTAGCCGTCTGTGCTCTGCATGCGCTCGAACACCTTGGTGTTGAACGCGTGGCCGTCGTGGATTTAGACGTCCATCAGGGCGACGGGACGGCAACCATCCTCGCCGACGAGCCGCGTGCATGTACAATTTCGGTTCACTGTTCGACCAACTTCCCGTTTCGAAAAACCCAGAGTGATCATGATTTCCCGGTGCCGCCCGGCTCGGGAGATGAGGCGTACCTCAGCACCGTGCGTGAGGCGTTGAAGATCTGCAAGGCGTTCAAGCCCGACCTGATTCTGTATCAGGCCGGTGTTGACGGACTGGAGGCGGATGCGTTGGGCAAACTCAACGTGTCTAGAGAAGGCATGAAGCAGCGCAACCACCTCGTCTTTGAGTCTGCTCGGGACGTGCCGCTAGTCGTTTTCATGGGCGGTGGCTATGCGAAACCAATCGATGCATCTTTGGATGCGTTTTTCGATTTGTTTAGCGATGCCGCTACATGGAATCAAAGCGATTGAATGTGTTCAAATCAACTGTGGCGTTGTAATCTCCTTCAAGCTCAGCCACGCGCTATTAGGGGTATGCCCAACATTTTCGCTTATATGTCCGGTATTTCCCACTCGTCGTCTCAATTAATCATGATTCGTCTTCTAATCTCTGTAATGCTTCAAGAGCTTCTCTATCAAAGATTGATGCGGCTCTCAAAATGGCATCAGGGAGTGAAAACCATTCCCCCTCTTCTATTTCATCGGGTTTAGGCTTAATTTCAGGTCTCTTGTTCAAATCAACTAGATATGTGAACGAAACATATTGAATTCCTTCTCCGCTGAAAATTCTTTCTTGAATATGGCAGAAGTCATCACCAGGGTGAGCCTTTCCAGATTCTCCCTTAGGATCGGCAATTACAATTTCGATTCCCATCTCTTCATATGCTTCCCGTATTGCACCAATTCTAGGGTGCTCTGAATAATCGAGATATCCTCCNGGCAAAGTCCAAAATCCTTTGAAATGTCCTCGAAGAACTTTTCCGAGTAATATGTGTCCAAGGTTGTCTCTGATGATCACCTTTGATACCAATCTATGCATCGTTCGATATACAGATTCCCTTGCTAGGGGATGGACTCCTGAATCGGAAATAACATGGTCTTTCCAAGCCCAATTTGCGGGCCAATCAATATCTGGTGTGGCATAAATTACGGTATGGATTTGAGTGCCATCATCCATTGTATTGATTCTTTTTTTATTCCATTTGATTCCCATTTTTTCTACTTCGTCTTCCGTAGGTAAACGGATTATCCATCCTGATTCTCCAGTATCGGTTCGTCCAGGAATAGGAATTTTTGGACCATTCCCATCAGCATCAACAAGTAACAGTTTCCCATCATGTTCCAAATGGAGATGACGCTGATCCATGACCATGGGCAGGGGCGGTCAGTCATCAATCCGACGATGGTGGTTGACTTAATTTTCCAAAAGATCGCTGACTGCATTTCTTTCTTCTAAAAGTGCTGTAACATTTTCATCTATCTTAGTTTGAGAAAACTCATCAACTGGGAGATCTTCTACGACAATTATTTCTCCATTCTCGCATCGACATGGAAAACTAAACACAATTCCTTCAGGAACTCCGTACCAACCCTCCGAAGGAAGTGCAACAGAAACAATGCGTCCATTCGACCCTTGCCACCAGTCTCGCATGTGATCAACTGCAGCTGAAGCTGCCGATGCAGCCGAAGAGGCACCACGCGCCATAATTATCGATTTGCCTCGTGTAGATACAGTATCCAAGAAGTCACCTTGTAGCCAATCAGTATCGAATAATTCTGTGGCTGATTGTCCATCAACAGTTCCAAAACGTGGGTCGGGATACATTGTATTCGCATGGTTACCCCAGATGAATACGTCTTGGACTTTTGAAGCAGGAACTCCCGCTCGTTCTGCCATTTGACCCACAGCCCTATTTTGATCGAGACGAGTCATAGCAGTAAATTGTCTGGGAGGTATGCCTGGTGCATTAGCGCAAGCGATTAGTGCATTGGTATTACACGGATTTCCTACAGTTATGACCCTTACATCACGAGAAGCCACTGCATCAATTGCCTTTCCTTGGCCAACGAAGATTGGACCATTAGCAGCTACTAGGTCAGATCTATCCATGTCTTTTGTTCTAGGACGTGATCCAACAAGGAATATCGCATCAGCATCCTTGAATGCAACTTCTGCATTATCTGTTCCTGTAATGTCATGTACTAAAGGAAACGCAGAATCTCTTAATTCCATAATTACTCCTTCAAGACGTTGCATTCCAGGAGGTATTTCCAGTAACTGTAGAATTACTGGTTGTTTAATTCCAAAGCAATCACCACTTGCGATTCTCCACAACAAAGCATATCCAATGTTTCCTGCTGCTCCGGTAACGGCAACTCGTATCGGTGTTTCTGTCATGAGCGTGGGCGTGAATCGATCGCCTATGACGCTTACCCTACGAATCGGATGATTGAAGTATGAAATCATAAAATCAATAATGTGGAATCAAGGTCAAGACCCTTACTTGCATTATTGCTATTGATTCCCGCACCCAGTATCGGAGTTATTGCAAATGGTTTGCTTGCAGAGTCAAATACTGCAATTTTAGGATTTATTGGTCTTGCAATTTGGGCATTGTGCAAGGTTTGGATTTTTGGTTTTCCTGTAATTTGGCATACACGAATAGATGGTGGTGAAAGAGGATATTCTCCTCTCCCACAAGGTTCAGGATTTAGGCCTTGGATAGAAGGTTTTGGTCTTGGTCTAGTCCTTTCTGTAACTGTGGTAATTACTTTTTTAATCGCCAAACCACATCTGAATATTGAGTCAATAGGTGCATCAATTCGAACTGTTGGACTTAATTCATGGTCAATGCTTATTCCAGCAATTTTATTCTGGGTTTTCATTAACAGTGTTGTTGAAGAGTATGTGTATAGATGGTTCATTACGGAACAAGCCGCAATAATTTTCGATGGGAATCCAATCAAATCGGGTACAATTTCAGTACTATCTTTTACCTTACATCATGTAGTTGCTGTTTCATTGGTTGCTCCAATATGGATGGCCTTATTTGCTGGTTTGGCGGTTGGATTTGGAGGGATAGCATTTTCTTGGTTATATCACCGTCATAATTCAATTTGGCCTGCTTGGGCTTGCCATGCCGTGCTTGATATTGTAGTGTTTGGAGGAGTTGGATGGATTGCTCTAGTCGCCTCTTGAGATTGTTCACACTATGCATAGGGTTCAAGTGCTGAATTCCGGTGGGCGGAACATCTTGAAATTGGGGTGTTGTGATGGATTACGTTGTGCTGTTGAAGCAGGTACCGAAACCGAAAGAGATGAGGGTTACTGCTGAAGGCACTCTCGATCGAGCCTCTGCCCCTAGTCAGATTAACCAAGATTGTCAGCATGCCCTAGAATTAGCACTTTCTCTCAAGGATGATTATGGAGGTAGGGTANTCGTGGTTTCCATGGGTCCACCTAATTTCCAGATGTCGCATATTACCGCAATGGAGAGAGGAGTAGATGAGACCGTATTGCTTTCAGATAGGAAACTAGGCGGTTCAGACACATGGTCTACCGGCTATGCTTTATCTGGAACTCTTCAGCATTTAGGTTACACTTCAGAAAGAAATGATTGGATTATTATGGGCGGAAGGCAAACCACTGATGGAGATACTGCTCACGTACCAAGCCAAGTCGCAGAAAATCTTGGTATCCCTCAAGTAACACTTGCAGAAACCTGTGAAATTGAAGGGTCATTTGCTACTGTTCGTCGAATTGTAGAAGGGGGAAGTATGGATCTAAGAATGCCTCTCCCATGTATGCTTTCAATAGCTCCCACTGCTGCTGCTCTGCGAGGGAGAAATATGAAGGCTGCAGTGAAAGTAAAGAAGCATGTTACCAAGGATGATAGAGGTAAAGATGTATTCAAAGAGGGGGCATCTATTTTCAGATTACTTTCAGTAGATGATGTGGGATTAGAAATAGAAAAAGTCGGTCTTGCAGGTTCTCCTACCATCGTAGCAGCCGCTCCTAAAGTTGAGAAGGCAACTAGAGACCTCCAGATTACTGATACAGATGGTCTACAATCTGTAGTGGAGGGATGGCAATGAGTGATTGGCCCGAAGATGCCACAATTCAGCGGTTTAGTGATGCCACATCGTCTAGTGGTGTCATGGTATTTGCTGAGATGGTGGACGGGGAATTACTCAATGTTGGTAAGGAACTGATGGGTCCAGGCAGAGAAATGGCAGATCAATTAGGCGTCTCTCTTACAGCAATGGTGATTCACCATGATGTGGGCTCTGCTCCTCAAGATTTGATTTCTCTCGGTGCAGACAAGGTGGTTGTAGTCACTGATGATCGTTTGGAACATTTCACAACTCTTCCATACACTCGTGCTCTTTCTGATTATCTGATGAATGTACATCGTCCAGAAATTTTGCTGATGGGTGCAACAACAACTGGTAGAGATCTTGCTCCTAGGGTTGCAAGTAGAGTCGATGCAGGCGTTACAGCCGATTGTACTAAGCTGAGCGTAGGTCCATTTTATCACCGAAAGACAAAGACTGTTACTACTCATATGTTAGAAGCGCATCGCCCTTCCTTTGGAGAATCCAAGTTAGCTTGTATTATGTCAAATCCACAGCAATTATGGGCACCAGCAATGGCCACTGCTCGCCCCGGAATTTTCGTGGCTCCATCTGCAGACTCATCAAGAACTGGCGAAATAGAAGATTTTACCCCGAACTGGGCAAACAACGATTTCGCCGTTGAAGTGATTGATGTTCGACGCGGAGGAGGAGAAAGAGTCGAACTTGGACATTGTAAAATCATCATCGCTGGCGGTATTCCATGTGGTCAGACTGGATTCAGAGAAATCCATAATCTATCTGAAACACTCAAGTCGAAGGGAATTGATGTAGAATGGGCAGCAAGTAGAGCAGCAGTAGATGCAGGATATGCTCCAAGCACTCGTCAAATTGGTCAGACTGGTCAAAGTGTAAGGCCCCCTGTATATGTCGCTATAGCGATTAGTGGGGCGCCACAACACATGGCAGGTATGAAAGATAGTGCCAGGATTATAGCAATCAATACTGATGATAATTGCACAATGGTACAATCTGCTGATGCAGCAATTATTGGAGATTACCGTGAAGTTATCCCATCACTGATTGAAAAAGTTGAATCTGGTTTCACCTTTGGATTATGATTCCTTTTTAAACGTCCAATAGTCCTGAAAATATGCTCTATAAATGGTATACGTAGCAATTATATGTCCCCCCCATATACGGGTAAATATGTCTCTAGCACCAGTAGATTACGACTTTGGAATACCAGCAAACTACGCATTTGCTGAAAATATAACTTGCTCTAATGATGAAGCCAAAAAAATGTATGTTGAAGCGTTTGGTCACATGCTTAATTACAACCACGAACAAGCAATTGCTTGCTTTACCAAGTGTGCAGAATTAGATCCAAATTGTGCGATGGCTTGGTGGGGCATAGCATATTGTCTATCTTCTAGCTACAATTGGTCGGCAGGTCTAGGGCCTGGTTATGATGCGATTTCACAGGCTGTTTCCCTGAAAGATCATTGCAGCGAGTTAGAGCAAGACCTGATCATGGCTCTATCAAAAAGACACACCAAAGAAGCGAGAGATAACGCAAACCCTGCAGCTCTGAATATGGGCAACTCACCAGAACTTAATCAAGCATTTGCGGAGGCAATGGCTCCTTTGTATGAAAAGTATAGCGGAAACCTCGACGTTACTGCAATATATGTTGAAGCACTGATGAATCTTAATCCATGGACACTATGGAATAAAGATACAGCAAGTGGCGAGATAACTCCTGTTGATGATAGCACATTAATGCTGATTAAAATCATGGAAGATGCGTTTGAAAATGTGCCGGGGGCCAAAGAGCACCCAGCACTCTGCCATCTTTATTGTCACGCTCTTGAATTATCACCATATCCCGAGCGAGCGCTTCCAGCAGCAGATGTTCTCAGAACACTGATGCCAGGCTGTGGTCACTTAGTCCACATGCCATCACACATCGACGCATGGGTTGGCCAATGGAAGGAAGCAATGGACTGTAACATTGCTGCAGTCGAGGCTGACGATCACTACGTTGAACTCACTGGTAATGAATCTCAATTCTACAAATTCTACCGCATGCACAACCATCACTTTGTGGTCTGGTGTGCTATGTTTGAAGGGCAATATGAGACTGCAATGAAATATGCAAGAAAGGCTGCGGCTACCTTGCCAGCAGGTGACGAAAATCACGGTGTCCGATTTATGCTAGCAGGCGTAATTCCAATGGGAGCAATTTACCTTGAATCCTATGTTACGATGACTTGGCACGTTATGATTCGATTTGGTAAGTGGGATGAGATACTGGCTGAACCAATGCAAACAGAAAAAGATGCATTCCCAGCAACTATTGCAACACAACACTATGCTCGTGGCGTAGCTTATGCATCCAAGGGAATGGTTCCTGAGGCAGAAGCAGAACAAGCACTGTTCAAAGAAGCACTAACAAATCCAGCGTTGGCCGGACGATTGATGCATAATAATGTGATGTATCAAGACCCATCTGAGGGGCCATCAATTCTCAACGTTAACGCCGCAATTCTTGAGGGTGAAATTGAATATCGTAGACAATTCTTGGCAAAGGCAGCAGGTGAGCCACACGACTTCACCGCAGCGTTTGATGAACTACGCCGTGGTGTTGACCTTTCATTGAATTTGGCTTACAATGAGCCGTGGGGGCAAATGCAGCCAGTTAGACATATCTTGGGAGCACTTCTACTCGAACAAGGTCATATTGAAGAAGCAGAGGAGGTTTACAGAGCTGACATTAAGTTGTGGAAAGATAATATGTGGGGGTTATTAGGTCTAAAACTCTGCTTAGAAGCCCGAGGAGATGCCGCTGAAGAACTGGCAGAAGTTACTAATCTATTCAACGAGAGAAGTTCTCGTGCAGATATTGTTCCTGCTAAGACTTGTTTCTGCGCACAAGATGCTTTGGAAACAAATTGCTGTGATTAATTAACAGCTGCCTGAGTGCTGAAATATAGCAAATTGAAGGAATAATATTATTCGATTTTTCGAACATTCATTGCGTTAGGTCCCTTAGGGCCCTCGCCGATTTCAAATTCTACTGAGTCGCCCTCATTGAGTTCATCAGTCACTTGTGATTTGTGAACGAAGAGATCTTCTCCTTCTTCTTGTTCGATAAACCCGAAGCCCTTTATTCGATTAAACCACTTTACTGTACCTGTTGGCATAGTTTAGCGCTAAAATCCACCTTATTGAACTAAACTACTTGTTTTTGATGTAAACCCCTATTTTGACATATTAACAAAAAAGGCCGTAGCTAATTAAAAAATTCATGAATTATTTTGCTGTTAGCATTCAAGACATTCTTTCCAACTGCCAATCTGTGAGACTTTGAAGAACAGTTTTTGCATTCGAGTCATCTAATTCAGATAAATGCCTATGTGCTTCAGCATGGTGCTCCATGGCTCTTTTCCGACCATATTCTAGAGAACCCACTGCTTCCATTTCGGAAATGGCTTGAGGTAGATCCGTTGAACCGGCCTCTCCTTTCCCAAATATTGAATGAAAAGTCGGAAGATTACTTGGGTCTTGATTCAAAGCGTGAATTGCCATCAATGTTCTTTTTCCTTCTAGAACGTCACTTCCGGCTGGTTTTCCAAGTGTTTCTGTATCTCCAGTGATGTCAATTAAATCATCCATTAATTGAAAGCACAATCCGGTTTCAAGGCCCCATAATCTACAAGTTTCTTGAATTTCCTCACTAGCACCTGCGAGCATAGCACCTGTTTGAGCACATGTCTCAAACATTGCCGCAGTTTTTCCAGAAATCATAGTGATATATTCTTGTTCTGATACTCCATCAGACCTGTTTTCAAAATCCATATCCATTTGTTGTCCTTCTGACACCCTTCTGACCATTCTTCCAATTACTCTAACAAGATCTCTCATGACTTCGTCTTTTATCTCAGCTGATTCAGCAATCATTTCAAAAGCAAGCGCAAGCATTGCATCTCCAGCATTTATTGCTGTAGGCATATCATATGCGATATGGACTGCTGGCCTCCCTCTTCTAATAGGGTCGTTGTCCATTATATCGTCATGAACCAATGTAAAATTATGAATAATTTCAATTGCTGCTCCAAGGTCATGATGCCCTTTGTGGTGGGTTCCAACAGCTTCACCTACAAGGCTCGGTAAAACTGCTCGAAGACGTTTCCCCCCTCCCTCAATAAGGTGCATCATCGCTCCTCCTAGTCTAGGTTCTGTACTCTTTTCTATTGCTCTAGCAATACATTTCTCAGCGGCTACTCTATGCTTATCCATTATTGATAATCCTGCACGATCAGGTCTTTCTTCCATAAACCTGTGAATTTTCCCATCAATATGCTTACTCATATCATCTATATCATTCCACCAATTCTCCAGTAAATTTACTCTAATCAAATCAAACCACGGTGCAATTACTAAATGTCCTGAATCATGCTCTGATGCCATTTTTTCTAGTTCTATTTTTGATACCCATTTCGTTTCTTCGATTTCATTTGGATTTGGCGATACTTCTACATCTGCTCGTACTATCATTATATGATCAATTTCGTGTTCAACCCAAACCTCATTCATTCGGGCCATATATTCCATGCGCGTGACATATTGAAGATTATCTACTGGAATTGTTCCGACAGGAATTCCTAATTCTTGTTCCATTTTTCGAACTGCTGCATTTTTGACTCCAGTGGCGTTATCTGTTTCCTTTTCACCATCAATATCTAGAGGATGACTACAACAAGAATTAGCCCAGACTCCCGGAAATGTGATTTTATCGCCCGCTCTCTTTTGCAAAAGAAGTCTGTTATCAGAATCAAAAATTAGAACTGAAAAAGCTCTGTGACGTAACCCTGCACCTCTGTGGCAATCTAGTTTGGAAGCAGAACCAATTGGATTATCATCCATATCTACCAAAATACACATCTCATCCATCATTCCGGCTTGGTCAGGATCCTCTTCATCCAGTATCGTTGAATCGGCCACTATGCTCCCTCCAACCCTATCATGAATGGTCTCCCCTATAATCGAACGGGTGTTACAGAATTTTTGTTCCTAATGTTAAGTTACCCATACAGGCGTCAAAAACTCTCTCTGATCTTCTTCCATCTACAAACCAAACCTCAGTTTGATTTCCATTATTCTTAGAAATTTCAGAAGCCCTAATTGCTTTGTATGCTATTCCTCCTGTTACGTCATGATCTGCATCGTGTTCACTACCGAAACCCATTTTTGGACTCCATTCTGGAATTAATTTCGATTCTGGATTTTCAGGAGGATGCGTCATGATACCATCGCAATCGGCAAGAGCAAACACACATGATTTTACATCACCCCATTCGGAGGCTATTCTAAACATCAGATCATCACCTGAAAGAATGCCAAATCCTTGTTTTTCATCATCTACAACATCTCCATGAACAATACTCATTACATCTGAATCAAGGAAATCTAATTTTCCTTCAAAATTCGGTCCGAAACCTTTGGCCCATTCATGTGGATGAAGTACATTGTATTGCACTCCTAAAGAATCTAATTCATTGGTCAGAATTTGATTTAATTTCTTCATATCTTTACGTACTTGGTTTACTGCTTCTAATTGACTACAAATGTTATCCACAGGGTGAAATTTTTGATCTAATTTCCCTTCTGATAGTTTCCAGGTTTTTGCCCTAGCATGGCCAAATGACCCTGCTCCATGTACTAAGGCAATCTTACATCCGTTGTAAATGAGTTCACTAATCGTTTTTGCAGATTGTTGAATGGCTTCTATATTCGGGGAACAAAGCCCTTTTTTGTTAGTGAGAAGTCCTCCACCTAGTTTGAGGACCACCTTGCGTAGGCCCCCTTCCATGACGTTCGGAGAGAGTTGTTGTTCATGATGGTGCGCACACAGATTGATGACGAATAACAGGTTCGGATGGACATGGCTCCTACAGTAGACGAGTTTAGACGATATCTCCAAGCGCGTCGAAATGAACTGCAAAACATTGTCGATCCAGAGGAAAGAGAGAGATTACGCTTGCGAATTGATATTGCTTTACAGGAAGCATTAGATTTCAGTGCAGCCGTGGAGATTCGAGAAGCTTTAGATTCTAAGAAATACCAAGATGTAGAATCATCTGCTCGCTTAATTGAACCAGGAGATAATAGCATATCTAATTGGAGAGAAAGTGGGGATGCATGCCCAAAGTGTGAAAGCCCCTTAGAGGAAGATCTAGATTTCTGTCCTTCATGTGGTTACAAAATCTGAGTTTATTCTTCTTCTTCTTGTTCCCACTTGGATATCAGGGGGGCTAATCTATCGTCATCTTCTTCGACACGATCAAGATATTGCGGTTCAACTTTCTCAGCAAGATAAACCGCTGTTCCTGCTTTCCATACTGTATCTCCTGTGGCAGTCATCTGAGCAGTATCAATCTCAAGGATAATTGGGCGTTTCAACTGTTGGCCTCCAAGTCGACCAGCTTCTGCTGCCTTTGCTACAGTTCTTGAAAGATGTACATGACTTCTATTTCCTGGTAAAATTCCAATGTCCATAATAATCTCAAGATCCTCATCAGAGCAAGGATAGAATAAGGCAGGAGGGATATCGTCTGTAGGTAAATCCAGTTCGATTTCTACAGTGTGTCCATAAGTAGCACGAACTGTGTTCCCCCTTACTTCATATCGACCTTTTGCGTCGCATTCTACTACAGCTTTGATATGATGGGGTCGCAACCAGCGTCCGAATCTTCTACTTTCTCTTTCACGAAGTGCATCAACTAGTTCACGAATGTCTACCCATCCATTGATATCCATCTCTAGATCATATCGACCTGGGTCATGACGACAAACTCTAGCTAATCTACGGCCAAGTGTCTCTCTTTCACCCGTTCGCATGATGAATTTTCCTTCTGAATTGCATGCAGGACAGAGGTTATCGGCAAAATAGCTAATTGGACAAGGGATAATGCATTCGCGAATCATAGAAACAAACACACCCAGCCATCGGTCGTTCATAAGCCGATTGGGTGATTTGGGTAAAATATCTCGGCAGATTCATTCATGTCCTATCTTACGGTATTACATGGACGCGTACGTTTGTGGTTTTGTTCGTTCACCTTTCACCCGGGCCCATAGAGGTCATTTGAAAGACGTTAGGCCAGATGATATGGCTGGACAAACTGCAAATGCACTTTTGCTCAAACTTGGGGTAGATAGTTCCACTCTTGATGATGTATTGGTTGGGTGTGCTTATCCAGAGGGTGAACAGGGACTTAACATTGGTAGGATAGTTACTCATTATCTCAACGGCCCTGCAAATTTATCTGGAATGACTGCCAATCGTCTTTGTGGCTCCTCGATGCAAGTAATGCATACTGCTGCAGGTATGATTGCAAGAGGATGGGGTGATTTATTCCTCTGTGGAGGTATTGAATCGATGAGTAGAATACAGCGAGGTGGATTCAATAGATCCCCCTCTCCTTCACTTGAACAATTAATGCCAGATGCATACATTTCAATGGGTATTACCGCTGAAAATGTTGCGTCTAGGCTAAATATCTCAAGAAAAAGGCAAGAAGAATTTGCTTTGAATAGTCATAATAAGGCTATTGAAGCTAAATCGAACGGATATTTTAGAGACGAGGTAGCATCAATAACTGATCCGGAGACAAATGAGGAAATAGGACACGATTTAGACGGGTGTATGAGAGAATCATCTTTGGAATCAATGGCCAGATTAAAACCTGCATTTAGTGATGATGGAGTTGTAACGGCAGCAACCAGTTCTCCTCTTACAGATGGTTCTTCATTCAGTTTAATTGCCTCCCAAAAAGCAGTAAATGAATTTAATCTGACTCCTATGGCTAAGATAGTTTCTGCTGCAGTAGTGGGAGTCCATCCTGATGAGATGGGCTTAGGTCCAATCCCTTCAACTCGTCTTGCACTGAAACGGGCAGGTTTGTCGATTGAAGACCTTGATGTTATTGAATTGAATGAGGCTTTCTCTAGCCAATCCTTGGCGTGCATTGATGAATTGAATCTACCTATCGAAAAAATCAATATCGACGGAGGTGCAATAGCTCTCGGACACCCCTTAGGGGCTTCAGGGGCTAGAATAGTTGGGAAAGCAGCCAGCTTATTGCAAAGAAATGGTGGACAATACGGTCTAGCTACTATGTGCATCGGCGGTGGAATGGGTATTGCTACTATTCTAGAGNGAGTATAATCGTCGCAACTGCTATTTGAGCAGCGTCCTGTGGAGTGCCATGTTCAACCGTGGCGGGCGTGATGAAGCGAAGAAGAATCTCGAGGTTCAAGAGGAGGGGGATTGTCCTCGTTGTGGTGCTGACGCTCAACCATCCTCAATTTCAGGATATTTACAATGTGTCAAATGCCAATATGAATGGCCTGATCCAAATGCTGTGTCGACTGGCCCAGTGAGAACGACGATATATGATGAATCAAAGAAAGTTGATGAATTTAAGGAAGAACTAGAGAAAGGAAGCCTTCGAGGTATTCTAGGATTAGATTCTGATCTTTCTGAAGAACAAGAGGCCACACTTGGCCGTTTACAGAATCGTTGGATGGACGGTATGGCAGGACATTTCAATGCAGCAGAAGAAGAGCGAAAACCACTAATGATCTCATTTGATGACGAGGATAATATTGTGGCTACTGAATTAGCAGTAATCTCAGTATTAGGGAACGATTTTGATGGTGGTGAAGAAATACGTGTTGAATATCCAGGAAGAGATACCGAATTCTATTCAATGGATGCTACGGATGATAGAGGTTGGCGAGTTGGTCGTGCAATCCCAGATACATGTAGGAACATTGCATCAATAATTAATCGACGCTCTACGATTGTTCACGCAGAATCGACAGAGGATACAATTGTAATCGAGCCGCGTGATGCATCAATCCAACCAACTAGCGTTGTTATTTTCGTTGATGACCCAGGTGGGAAGAATATGCTGCTAGAAAGAGATGGTAGGGTAATTGATGTCGATGCTATGATGACAATAGAAGACTACCGAGAGATGCTTGGATTAGTAGTTGATGATGGAGTAATTACTCCGTCTGAGGATGAATTATTATGGATAATGCGTTCCAATTTAGGAATATCTGAAGAACAGCATATGCAATTAATTCTCAACAGATTTGGAGAAGGTGTCATCAAGGAATGTCCTGCCTGTCATGCAATGACTCCGTACTATCCTGACCATGGCGGATGGTGGTGTGAATCCTGTCAAAATTGGGTTTGAACACCATTTTTGAATTTCCGTTTATGTCGTGTGCTTCATATACCGAATCATACACCACTCAACACAGGCTGGATAGACATGGCTAGTGACAACGACCTTTACATTGGAATAGACCTCGGAACTTTCCGTTCCGTTTTGACTTCGAGCGCAGGACATGAGGAAGAAGTTCTCACTGTCGTAGGGACTCCTAAAGATCCGATCGCAAGAAACATGTTAGGGAAAGATGTTCTTTTCGGGGAAGAGGCTTTGAAGAATCGTCTTGCTCTAAATCTGTACAGGCCTTTAGAACATGGTGTTATCAAGGATACTGCTGAAGATAAGAAGTTCATTGCGCATTTCATTAATCATCTGATTTCGTTGGCAGACCCCGAAGACTACGACAATGTAGTAGCGGTTATTGGTGCACCAGCCGAAGCATCATTTACAGATCAAACAGCAATTTTTGATGCAGCATCTGGTAGTGTTAATGCTGCAATGATTATATCTGAACCTTTTGCAGTCGCTTACGCACTAGATATGATAGGACACACTATCGTCATCGACATAGGTGCTGGAACTTGTGATATTGCTAGAGTATACGGTACAATCCCCGGCCCTGATGATCAGATGCACACAAGCTTCGCCGGTGATCACATCGACAAGGCGCTAATTGAAGCCGTTCAAAAGAAATATTCGGGTGCACAGATTACTAAGGATATGGCCAGAAGATGGAAACAACAGTTCTCATTCGTAAGAACTGCAATGCCTGAACAGCCAGTTGTTGTAGATTTCAGTATCGAAGGAAAAGCAATGGCATTGGATATTACAGACTGTATTCAGACTGCTTGTGAATCAATTGTAGACCCTATTGTAGCTAATGTAAAGAAGTTAGTTGCTTCAAGCAATCCTGAGTTCCATAACGAATTTAGAAGCAATATGATTCTAGCAGGCGGTGGTTCAGGAATCACCGGACTAAACATTATGCTTGAGGATAAACTAGCAGATATCGGAGAGTGTACTGTTCATGTTGTTGACGACCCAGTTATGTTGGGTGCCTTAGGTGGATTGAGACTATCCATGGAAGTTCCTACTGATATGTGGTCTTCATTGACTCTTGCATCACGTTAAGAATTATTCAGATTCTGTATACGCTGAAGGTACCAGCGGATTCTTACAATGAGGGCATAAGTCTGTATGTTGCAGTTTATCTAAAACTATACCAAGTAGACTTCCGCAAGTTGGACACGAAGCAAGTACTTCATTGTCATTTGTATATCTTAGGTGAGCTAACGCAGTAGTCCCTCCAGAATACCATTCTCTGTATTCGGGATGTTCCATTCTTTGAATTCTAATAATACCTAATCCTGCTAAAATCAAGACTAATATTGCATCTATCATTATTCCATTCATAACCCAAATGAACCCCATGAGTCCTAAGATCGTTGAAGATACAAGATAACCTACCTGTCCGGCTCTTATTCCGATAACATTACCTCGTCTCGTAAATCTAAATGCACATATCCCTTGAATACCAGCAATTGCGAATGCCGGTCCAATGAGGAAATCACCCAAATTACCTACTATCCATACTGCTGTAAGGCCATTAAGGATAAGAAAAATTGCCTGATGTCTGTGGGCTTGTCTTAGGTTTTCTTCCATGCTGGATAACCCGTCCATACCCTTTGCAAATGGTACCCCATCATCATCCTATGTTATCGATGACCTATTGGTGTACTACCTTCTCGTAGGCTCATGCCAAGGGATGTCGATGTTGTCACTAATGGCAATTCTTTGGATGGAAAAAGAATACTGCTAGGCATAACCGGAGGTATTGCCGCTGTCGAGAGCGTACGTCTAGGAAGAGAACTACGCCGACATGGCGCAGAAATTCATGTTATCATGACAGAAGCCGCTACGAAGGTTATTACTCCACTCGCTGTAAAGTGGGCTACACAATCTCCTGTAGATGTAGAATGGTCCGGAGACATGCCTCAATTAGAGGGATTTGATGCAATCTTAGTAGCTCCCGCAACTAGGAATACACTCTCTAAGCATGCCAATGGGGTAATGGACTCTCCTTTATCGATGGCTCTATCTGCAGGTACAGGAAACGGAACTCCTATCCTGGTAGTTCCATCAATGCATGATGATTTGTTTGATGATCCTGTAACCATAGATCTTCTAGAAATAATCAAGAGTAGAGGTTGCTCAATATTAATTTCAGAATCTGAAGAAGGAAGAAGAAAGCAACCAAGTCCTGAAGATATTGTCTCTCGATTGGCTAATATCGTAAATAAAGATGACAAATCTCGAAGAGTCTTAGTAATGATTGGTGGCACAGAAGCACCAATTGATGATGTCAGAACCGTTTCCAATCATTCTACCGGACGAACTGGATGGTCAATTGCAGATCATTTGTATCGTTATGGACATGATGTGTTTGTTTTAGCAGGGCGAATTTCTTTTGAACCAAAATCTATTTCTATTCCAATTGTTACCTCTACTGACCCTGATTCAATGAAAAAATCAACAAAAGACATGCTTGAAAATGAAATAATGAGAATTGATTCTGTAGTCTGTGCTGCAGCGATTTCGGATTTTGTAGTTTCTGATTCTAAATCTGGTAAGATAGAATCTGGAAATGAAATTTCATTAACTCTGACTCCATTTGAAAAAATTCTTGACCAAATCCCTCAATGGATTAAATCATTTAGAGGAGATAATTCTGGACATGTCATTGGATTCAAATTACTCAGCGATTCTAATAGAGATCAATTAGTAAATGCAGCAAGGTCTCAAATTGATAGGGTAGGTGTTTCAGCTGTTGTTGCCAATGATCTTTCACAATTAACTGGCGAAGGTCCCAGAGCTCTATGGGTTACTTCTGATAATATTGAGGAACTTAAGGATACAAAACATATCGGAGTGGCCATTGATGCCTTACTTAGGGCGTAGGATTCAAGTTTAGAATCCCGAGCCTTGAATGATGGCCAACCACGACAAGGCTAAGCGAGGCATCCCGCCGAAGTCTGACTTCAATGCGTGGTACCCAGCAATAGTTGAGATTGCTGACCTTGTTGACAAGCGTTATCCAATCAAGGGAATGGACGTTTGGAGACCTTACGGTTGGAAAGCGATGAAGAGAATAGATGCCCTTACTCATGCTGAAATGGAGAGAACTGGTCATGACGAAGTTCACTTTCCATTGTTGATACCGGAAGATCTTCTCGAGAAAGAGAATAGACTGGTTGCTTTACTCAAAGCGGCAAGAGACGCAGGTGTCGATCCTTCTGAACTGAGAATGGATGAGGAACCTGCAGGCTTCAAGAAAGAAGTATATTGGGTAAAGCATGCAGGTGAAAATGAACTTGATGTTCCTATGTTTTTGAGACCTACCTCTGAGACAGCAATGTATACTTTGTTTCCCTTGTGGGTTCGAAGTCATGCTGATCTACCCTTGAAAACATATCAAATCGTTAACACCTTTAGGTATGAGACTAAACAAACTAGGTCATTTATCAGAGTGCGGGAAATTCACTTTTTTGAAGCACATACTGCTCATGTTGACGAAGAAGATGCAACTCGACAGATTGAGGAAGATCTAGAAATTGTATCCAATATTATGGGGGATTTGGGATTGCCTTACATTGCATCAAAACGACCTGTTTGGGATACATTCCCCGGGGCATGGTATACTATAGGTATAGATGTAATAATGCCCAATGGTCGAACATTACAAGTTGCGTCTTGTCATCATTATCGTGATCAATGGGCCCAAGCATTCGATTTATCTTATGAAGCTGAAGACCGGACTACAAAATTTTGTCATCAAACAACTTATGGTATGTCTGAACGACTACTTGGGGCAGTTGTAGGAATGCATGGTGATGACGCAGGACTCATTATGCCTCCATCGATGGCTCCTTTCCAGGTAGTATTGATACCAGTTGCCGCTCATAAATCAGAGGCAGTAATGGAAACAGTCCGTGATGTTGAAGAGACACTGAAGTCTGCTGGACTAAAGGTTCATGTCGATGATAGAGATATTCGACCTGGACAGAAATATTACGATTGGGAGATAAAAGGAGTTCCACTTAGGTTAGATATTGGTCCAAGGGATGTTGAGAAAGGTCATGCATTTGCTGCAAGAAGAACTGGAGGTAAGCAACCGATTCCTCTGGCGACAATTGTAGAATCGGTACATTCCGAACTAAATGAAATCCAAAAATCCCTCGTTGAATCTTCTAATCAACATCGTAATCAAATCATTAGAAGTGCTACCTCTTTAGATCAACTAACTGATGATGGCCATATCTTTGAAATTGCATTTTGCGGTACAGACTCAGATGCAGAAGTTTTAGAGAAAAACTCCAATCTTGCTCTTTTAGGTGAAGCATTAGAACCATTTTCTGAACCCCGTCCTTGTATTGTTACAGGAGAAATGACTACTATTCGTCAACATTTAGCACGAATGTATTGATGCGTGGTATCGTATTGATAATATATCTTTGAATTTACAAATAACATGTGGATACTAAGTTGGAATCAGATCTTCCTACAGGAGATCAGATAGTTAAGGTTCTTGAATCCCGTTCATGGCCTATGGAATTTATAGTTCGGGCAATTGTTCTGTTACTGGTAGGTTTCTCTTTATGGAAATATCAGTATGAGTCTCTATTTGCCGTAATTTTTCTCTTTGTTCTTGTTGTTCCAATGGAGAAGATTTTTCCTCGTCATAAAGGTCAACCAATTCGACGACCTAAATGGAAATTAGATCTCACTTATGCTCTTGCCTCTCCTTTACTAAATGCGTTAGGTGTCGTAATTTTTGTTGTAATTGCTTTTCTCTCATTTGCTTGGGTACCTGGTCTACTGGTTAGTCCTCTAGTTGCCATGATTCCTCTTTCAATCAAACCCATTGTTGCATTCGTGTTGTTTGATTTCTTCGTATATTGGGCCCATAGATGGTATCATGAGGTTCCTGAACTGTGGAGGTTTCATTCAATTCATCATTCACCTGAACACCTTGATTGGGTAAGTGGATTTAGAGTACATCCATTCGACTTTGCTCTCATTGCACCAGGATTTATTTTTCTTGTTGCAGCCGGCTTTAACCCAGAAACGAGTGGAATAATTGCTGTGATTCAGTTAATTTCAGGTATCTTCTTTCATGCTAACGTAAATTGGCGATTCAAATTATTACATAGAATAATTCAGACACCGGAATTTCATCATTGGCATCATGCTAACGATGAAGAAGCTCATTGGTCTAACTATTGTGGTTTCCTTCCTTTTTGGGATATTCTGTTCGGTACATACTACATGCCTGAGGACAAACGTCCAGAGGATTACGGGGTCGATGAATACATTCCTGAAGGTATTCTCAATCAGTTATTTCATCCATTGAAAGGGATGAGTAATCCCTTTCGTGCGGTTTTCCACCCCATCCGATCTATCTGTATATTATTCTCATTTATTCGAAAATTGTTACGGGGAATTTGGAGATCTACATTCAGAAAAAGAGGACATAGACCGACTAGTGATGGATGGCCATGACTAGCGTCGTCGGAGAATTCCTAGAATTAAACTGACAAATCCAATTCCTACTAGTGCAATGTCTGGGATTCCCCATTGCCCTGTCGGTCCCCAGGCAATATGCTCCTGCATTCTGTGGAATTCTAGCAGGTTCAATTTTAGAGATACACCGCAAGTGGAGTGAATTTCATTAGCGCAAGTTGACAATATATTTCCGAATCCCCAGTACACATTTGTTAATCCTACTGTAACAAAAGAAATCCCTAATCCAATCCTAACAATTGAACTAATCGAAGATTTGTTTTCTACTTGGCTTTTATTTCTACCTGGTACTTCGATTGTACTTCTTACAACTTGAATTGGTTCTGGAATGATATCTACCATCTCCAATTCATCATCTTGAGACACTTCAATAGACTCAACCATTTCGGTTTCTTCTTCGCCTAACAAATTCAGAATAGATTCCCCGTACATTCTGATAGCTAATTTGCGTAGATCTGGGCTGGATCGAATAGCCTCTAACTCTTCTGACGAGATGTCTCCATCTAGCAATGACTTGAGTGGGTCATCCTCCGGCATACACTTCCCTCATGCACTCTCACACCCCCGGTGTTCAAGAAGGCATTGCATTCAAAATCGGCATTATGCCGTTCGTCGTGAAATTGCTTTATGCGCTGCATCTACGATATTTGCCATTGTTAGTCCGTAGTGTTCCATCAGTTCATGAGGTTGTCCACTCATTCCGAATACGTCTTTAACACCCACTTGTTCTAGCGGTGTAGGGTGATTTGCGGCTAAACTTTCTGCGACTGCTCCTCCTAGACCTCCAATAATGGAATGATCTTCTGCGGAAACAATTGCTCCACATCTTTTAGCTATAATAGTCATAGCTTCATGATCGAATGGCTTGATTGTATGAACGTCGACTACAGTTGCTTTGACACCTTCACTTGCGAGTTTATCTGCGGCATCTATTGCTTCGCTAACCATAACACCACAAGCAAGAATCGCAACATCCTCTCCTTCCCTAATAATCGAAAATTTTCCTATTTTTAGTGAATTTGCTTGTTCTTCAGAATAGATTCGCTTTGTTTTATTTCTCGCTGTTCGAGTATATGAGGGGCTGTCATGATTTACAAGTGCTTTAGTTAGTGCTTTAGTCGAAAGGTCATCGCACGGATGCATTACGGTCATGTTAGGTAGAGTCCTGTAAATCGCTAAATCTTCGATTGATTGGGCTGAAGAACCATCAGTTCCAGTATGAATTCCTCCATGACTTCCACACAGATGCACCTTTAANTTCGGTCTAGCGATCCCATTACGTACTTGCTCAAATCCCCTTTCGGTAAATATTGCAAAGGTAGATGCAAATGGAATTTTTCCTGTTGATGCCATTCCCGCTGCGACAAGCATCATATTTTGTTCTGCAATACCCATCGAAAATGTTCGATTAGGATACTCTGCTCTGAATAGGCAAGATTTTGTTGATTTGCCCAAATCTGCTTCCAGAACTACAATTCTCTCATCATTTGCTAAATCAAGAAGTGCTGCCCCATATCCGTCACGACTAGCTGCTAAAGTCATGCTAATTCCCCCATTGCTTTTTCAAATTCTTCATCATTGGGAGCTTTTCCATGGAATGATGGATTATTCTCCATAAATGATACTCCTTTTCCTTTTGTTGTTCTTGCCAGAATTACACATGGACCTACTGCCTCTTTGCTCCAGTTAATTGCTGAACAAATTTCAGACATATCATGACCATCAATTTCCTTAATTTTCCATCCGAATGCAGCCCATTTTGTGGCCAAATCTCCCATTACCATTTGTTGATCAACGAAATCATCATTTTGAATTCCATTCACATCAACAATTACTGTTAGATTCTCTATTTTATGATGGACAGTGGCCATTGCTGCTTCCCATATTTCTCCTTCTTGACATTCTCCATCTCCAAGAATTACCCAAGTGAAATGATCTTTTTCGTCCATTTTTCCTGATAGGGCAATACCTAGTCCAAAAGAAAGACCCATACCTAAACTTCCTCCTGAAAANTCCACTCCAGGAGTCCATTTTGAATCAACATGGCCTTGACAAACTCCATTGAATACTCTGTAAGAATGCAGATCGGCTTCTTCAATAAATCCAAAAGCATGCAGCGCCGCATACATAGCCGGAGAAGCATGTCCCTTGGAGAGAATAACACGATCTCTGTCTGAATGAGTCGGATTCTCAGTAGTTACTCGTAGTGTATTTCCATAAAGTCCTACTAGCAAGTCGATAACTGATAGACTTCCTCCCGGATGTCCTGCATTGGCCCTTTTTACCATCTTGACAATTTCCCTTCTGCAACTCTTTGAGATGGCTTCTAGATCTTCGACTGTTCGTTGCTCGCAGGTTGGCTCGGTCGCAGACATTAGCCCCGGTGTTTAGTGAAGGGTCTTTGATGATTCTCATCACTTTTCAGGAGGATTAACCCTGATATTTTCAATTAAATTGATGGCTCCTTGCTTAACAACACTTGCTGAATCATACACAATATCTAGTACTGGTAGATTAAACGGCGAAGGTCTATTCCCTACCATGACATCGTTTTCTTTTCGAGGAAGAGATTGGCTAGCAAGATGAACAAAAATTAGTACGAACCAAATAAAGAATAATGCTGAAATTGATGGCGGTAGTACAGCAAGTGATCTTTCAACGCAATACGATGCACCTTCAGAATCTATTGCTGTTTGACTGCATAACCATTCATCAGGCGGTCTTATTCCCTTGACAACATCAGAAAAGACAATGAAAAGTGCTACAACGACTCCCATTAGAGCTTCTCCTGCAATTAACCCGGCTGATAGAAGTACTCCCCTATCATGGGTTTTCTTGACCATTATTTCAGCATCTTCCGACATTGGTTCGACTAAATCACCATCTGTCCGTACTCTGGCTGTTCCAAGTAGCAAAGCAGCAATTAATCCTCCAATCATGATAGATGAAGAGAGTTGTAGTGGCAAATATATCCCAATTGCTACAGACATGACTGGTAATTTTTTCCAGATTAGAAGTGCTGCAATAATGACTCCTAGAGTCACCATTGGTAGGTTGATTGAACCTCCAAATACTCCTTGAATAATTGCACCAATAAGTTCAGCCTGAGGTGCTAGAAGAGCTCCATTACATGCTTCAGCAATGAGGGTAGGGTCCGTTGGTATTTCTCCATTAATCGCTGGAGGGTCAGCATAACATGCTGTTTTTGTTATTCTAAATGCTCTGTGTAATAGAATAACAGTAAATGGTGCAACCATTGCTCCAACTAGGACTCCTAAAGTTTCTCCAAGTTGTTGTTTCCAAGGAGTGGCTCCTACCAAATATCCCGTCTTTAGATCTTGCATAACATCTCCAGCGATAGCAGCATTGACTGCAACCACAGAAGCAATGAGTAAAGTAGCATACATCAATTCTTGAGTTTCCATACCCATTACTAAATCTCCAACTATCCAGACAATCAATGATGTAGCCATAAGAGTAGCAATGGTCATGCCTGAGACTGGAGAGTTAGATGAACCCACAACTCCAGCGATATATCCAGCAACAGCACTGAAAAAGAACGCAGCTACTACTAAGAACAATGCTCCCACAAAAGCTAGAACAATATTTCCGATACTGTACCAGTAGAATAAGAATGTAAGAACTGCAATGAAACCTGCAACATAGAATGTAGTTCGAATATCTATATCTTGTTCTTCTCTGGCTACAGGTCGTCCGTCATCTCGTGCACCTTTGATTGCCTTACCAACTCCTACGGCGATTGTGCTTCTCATTGACCAAAGAGTGTATATCCCTCCAACAACCATTGCTCCAACTCCAACGAATCGAATATGTTCTGACCAAAGAGCCATGAATGCATCTGCTGGTTCCATTCCTACAGGCCATCCCTGTAAAATTCCAAGGATAGGGACCAATACCATAAATCCAATTACTCCTCCAAGGAAAATGAATGAAGCAATACGAATTCCTACAATATAACCTACCGAAACTAAAGCAAGACTCATTTCAAACCCGATATACAGCCTAGTTCCAAGAAAATCTATTGCTCCAGAAAGATGAGGTTCTCCATGTTTTCCTATTATTTTGAATCCCTTTGTGACCCAACCATACATGGCTCCTAAGCCAAGGGCATAAATGATGGCAGTCATACCCGCTCCACCCTTCTCTCCTGCGACTAAAACCTCACGACAAGCCACACCTTCAGGATATGGCAATTGTTCTTCGACAATGAACACTCTTCGCAGTGTAATTGTGAACATTGTTCCTAGAATTCCTCCTAATACAGCGATAATGAATGTCTCTAGTAATCTCATTTCCATTCCCATTACAAGAAGGGCAGGTACAGTAAAAATTACTCCTGCTGCTAATGATTCACCTGCACTCGCCATGGTTTGAACTAGATTATTTTCTAGAATTGAAACATCTCTGAGTCTCATAGAACGAAGAATAATCATTGATAGTACTGCCGCTGGTATCGAAGCGCTGACAGTCATTCCTAATTGAAGACCAAGATATGTATTAGCAGCAGTAAGTAATGCGCCCAATATTACTCCTATGACTAAAGCTCTGAGAGTGAGTTCATGGACAGTAGATCCATCATTACCAAATTCAATGATTGCGCGCTCCTCCATGCATGGTCCACTAGGGTTCACTAGATGACTTCTGCGATTGATGAATGNCGGGCGAGGATGAAATACCCCTCCCGTATACGNCTCTNAATGGATGGTGCGGGTGAATCCAACNCTGCAGTCGTCCGACATGAAGATTGGCACTCAAAATCGGTAGACGAAGTCATGTCTATTCTACAGACATCCAGTGAAGGGCTAGCCGAATCTGAGGCTCTCAAACGCGCTGGAGAGTATGGCCCTAACAAGCTCGATGAGGTCGATCCTCCCCATTGGCTCTGGAAATTGTTAGATCAATTTCGAGATCCTATGGTTTACCTACTATTAGCAGCAGCAGCAATAGCCTTTATTTTCGACCCTCATGACAGGACTACGCCTATTTTTATTGTCATTGCATTGAGTTTGAATGGTGTTTTTGGTTTTATGCAGGAGGCAAAAGCCGAACGAGCTATGGATTCGTTGAAAGAAATGTTAGTCGGTTCCTCCATAGTAATGAGAGATGGTAAAGATATCAGAGTAACCACAGAAGAATTAGTTCCTGGTGATGTAGTATTTTTAGAAGAAGGAATGAATATTCCTGCCGATGTACGCTTAATTCAAGTTAACAATTTTTCAGTGAATGAATCAACTCTCACCGGAGAATCTAATTCTGTTACAAAGAAAATCGAGGCTCTTGATGAAGATCTTGTACTTGCTGATAGAAAAAACATGGCACATATGGGTACTGTAGTATCTACCGGTAGAGGTATAGGAATAGTTGTTCAAACTGCCATGACCACAGAACTAGGTCGTTTAGCATCGGATTTAGCAGAGGTCGAGACTCCCAAGACGCCATTAGAAATCAAATTAGAATCATTAGGTCGCTTCTTAGGATATGTTGCAGTTTTTGCAGCGTTATTGCTGGTGTCATTGAATTTAGCAGATGCTTATTTCCAAGGTTTACGAGGGGAACTTTTGTGGGGTGTAGTTTCAGAACAGTTCCTGCTAGCGGTTGCAATTTTCGTTGCGATTGTACCAGAGGGACTTCCAATTATTTTGGTAATTACTCTTTCAATTGGAATGAGAAATATGGCTCGTCATCGTGCAATTATTCGACGAATGAGAGCTGTGGAGACACTTGGTAGCACTACTGTAATTTGTTCTGATAAAACAGGAACATTAACCACTGGAGAAATGACTGTTAGAGGCTTATATTATGACGGAAACTCATACGAAGTCAGCGGCCGAGGCTTCGACCCCAATCAAGGTGGTTTGAAATCAAGTAGAGGTAAATTGAAAGAATCTGAGTTAGCGGAATTGAAGGCAACAACACCATTCAGATGGGTAATCGGTTCACTACTACTTGCTCAAAACAGCAATGTCCGTCTTGTAGGAAAGAAATGGAAAGGAGTAGGCGACCCTACTGACACTGCTTGTGCAGTATTAGGTTGGAAATTAGATTCTTCAGTTGATGAATATCGTAAACGCAATCCTCGTTTTAGAGAATATCCTTTTGATCGAAGCAGAAAAAGAATGAGTGCTATTCACGAGTTTGAGGGTGAAAGAAGATTATTTGTTAAAGGTGCTTTAGGTGATTTACTCCAAGTATGCGATCGGACAATAGTTGACGGAAAAGTCGTTCCCATGACTCGTGACCTATCCAAGAGAGTTCAATCCATCAATGCAGATTATGCAGGAAATTCATTACGAATTCTAGGATTAGCCACACGAGTAATATCAGAATCTGAAGATATTGAAAATGTTGAATCCGTTGAATCTGGGTTAGTCTTACTTGGGGTTGTAGGGATTTCCGATCCTCCGAGAAGCGAAGTTCCCGAAGCAATTTCTACCTGCCATGATGCAGGAATTCGAGTAATAATGATTACAGGTGATCACAAATCGACTGCTGAATCAATTGGCGAAGAAATTGGTATATTTGGTCCTGAAGACCTATCTATTCATGGATCTGAATTAAGAGATATGGATGATGATCAATTAGATTCTATATTAGATCGTGTAGCAATTTTTTCACGTACTACACCGGATCAAAAATTACGCATAGTATCTCGATTACAGCATCTAGGACATGTAGTTGCAATGACTGGAGATGGTGACAATGACGCTCCTGCTTTATCTAAGTCTAATATTGGTATCTCGATGGGTCGTGCTGGTACCGACGTTGCACGAGATGCATCTGATATGGTTTTACAAGATGATGATTTCTCATCTATTGTAAAGGCCGTAGATGAGGGGCGTCGAATATACCAGAATATTCGAAATTTTGTCAGATATCAAATAAGTACTAATGTTGCTGCAGTATTACTATTATTGGTAACTACAATGTTGATGGATTGGACATTCCCGTTCACTGTAACTCAGTTACTAGTCATCAATATTCTGATGGATGGCCCTCCTGCGGTAGCATTGGGTGTAGAACAGCAAGCTAAAGATGTCATGAAAGAACCCCCTCGTCCGTTAGATGAAACTCTACCTACAACTACGGATGCGATGTTGATTTTGTTCCTTGGTATGATTATGGTAATTGGAACAGCATCGGTATTTTACTTCGCAGGTGGCGCAATAATCGATAGTGCTCCTTGTTCTACTGGTCCAGTAGGTGGTGACGATTACATGGTAAATGGGGTTTGTAACGAAGATGCGTGGTTCCAGAATGCAGAATCGCAATTTGCCATTGCTCAAACAAGTGCATTTGCAGCATTCATATTCTTCCAGCTGATGAATGTAATGAATTGTAGATCTTCTGAAGTTTCTGCATTCCGCTTAGGTATAACTTCTAACAGTTGGATTACTATCAGTATTTTGATATCTACCTCTATGTTGTTGTTGTTTGTTCATGCTCCCGAAATTGCTGGATTTAGGATAGGAGAGATGATTCATACAGTTCCTCTAAAACCATTAGATTGGCTTGTAGTATTTGCTGTTGCATCCACAGTATTTGTTGCTGAAGAGATGAGAAAGATGCTCTGGCCTAAGCCAAAGAAGTGAACGAGGATTCATCAGTTAGTGATGGATGGGGTCGATATGATCGGCTCGGTAGGGTATCCTGATTGGATCAACCGCCTCCCCAGCAGAGTAGAAGAGTTAGGTTCGATTTCTGATCCAATTGTACAAATGGCTTACGATGAGATAATTTCAGAAGGCCGTGTTTCAATATCAACTGGAGAATCACTATTTCTTCAAGCAAATTTGATTGATGTGATGCTACTTGGTCATGCAATAAAGAAATCAAAATATGATAATGAAATATATTTCAATTCGAATCTCCATGTTAACATAACAAATATCTGTGTCTTAGCCTGTCGTTTTTGTGCTTTTAGAAGGGGTCCAAAAGCACCAGATGCATATGCGTTATCTGTTGAGGAATATCTCGATAGAATACGTCCGTTTAGTACCAGGATAGATGAAGTTCATTCTGTAGGAGGACTACATCCAGAATGGGACGTAAATTATTATGCTAATCTTATTTCTTCTGCAAAAGAAAAATATCCTCATTTATCTATGAAATGTTTAACAGCAGTTGAAATTAAACATCTTTCCCAAATTAGTGAAATTTCAATTTCTGAAGTTCTTTCAAAATTAATCGATGCAGGCTTGACTTCTCTACCAGGTGGAGGTGCAGAGATACTAGATGATGAAGTCAGAAAAGTAATTTGTAATGGAAAGGAATCTAGTGAAGAATATTTAGATATTCATAGGACTGCACATCTACTTGGAATTCCTACAAATTCTACAATGCTATTTGGAACAATTGAGACAGCATCTCAGAGAATTAAACATCTTGATAAAATTAGAAGATTACAAGACGATACTGGAGGTTTTCAGTGTTTTGTGCCGTATCCTTTTCTTCCTGACCGTACGCGTCTTCCACAGGCACAACATTCTACTGGAAACGAGACATTACGTACTATTTCTATCTCTAGAATAATGTTAGATAATGTCCCTCATATCAAGGCATACAGAATGAATATAGGAGATCACTTGGCTTCATTGGCTCTGAATGCTGGCGCTGACGATGTTGATGGTACTGTCGGGCATGAGGAAATAATGCATGAAGCAGGAAGTCAAACATCTGTAGAAGATGATTTAGACCGATTGTCCAAATTAATAGAAGATGCAGGAGGCGTACCAATTAGAAGGTCTACAATATATGACCACTTTGAAATCCATAGAAGACGTCCTCCATCTGATGATGATAAGTGGGTCTCGTTACCTGTGGCAGATATGGTTTGAGGTGAGAAATTGAGACAAGATGTGATAGGTCGAGTATCATTTGCGAATTGCGATCCTTTATTCCATGATCTAGCTGGGCATTGGAGAATTCTCCCCGCTCCTCCNTCATGGCTTACTGGTCATTTACTGAGAGGGGAGTGTTTGATTGCCCCTATACCTCTTGCTGACTTTGTTAAAAATATAGATACGTTACAAGCTATTGATTCAATAGGAATTGCTTCAGATGGTGGTGTTGGGTCTGTGCTACTTTTTGGTGATAGACCAATCGAAGACATGAGAGATATTGCAGTGCCGACAGATTCTTCTACTTCTCGAACATTGTTACCATGGCTTCTTTCCAGACGCGGTTGTCAACCCAGATTAATTGAAATGGGCCCCGATCTTGATTCAATGTTAGATCGTTGTGATGGTGCATTAATTATCGGAGATCGAGCAATTGACGAAGCCGATATCAATCCCAATTTAGTACGAATGGATCTAGGGGCAGAATGGTTAGATCAAACTGGTTTGCCAATGGTTTTCGGGGTATTTTGTGCTAGGCAAGATTCTGAAACTAGTGCAATTAGACTTGCAGTTACTGCATTAGAAGAAAACCTAGATCGTTTTGAAACAAGTGAAAATCATAGAACTAAAGTAATTAAATCAAGCTCTGAACGAACAAGATTCTCTTTCCAACGTATTACTCATTATTTCCAATCAGAAGTACGCAACAGGTTAAACAAACAAGATAGAGAAAGTATGATACTTTTTGCTGAAGAGGTATGTGGCTTCGAAGGTTTAGTTCCATGGTGGGATGAAAATCATGAATCTTCCTCTAATGCTGAACCAGTCAGTCGTCGAAGAGCCTCATCGTAGTCGTCTTCCTCATTTTTTTCGAGATTTTCTTCTTTGACTGAATCATCAGATTTTTTAGAAGACCGTATCACTCTTCTTCTATTATTAGTTTCAGATTTAGAAGATTTCCTTCTTACTAATCTTCTTGGCTTATTTTCTACTTCCTGTTCATCCTCTTTCTTTGCCTTTCGCCGATCGGGTGGAGGTCTTGGAGCGATTTTTTGATTAATTTCATATGGATTTTGTCTTCCAAATGATTTTGACTCAACTCCTTCTGCTGATTCTTGCCCCCATCTCTCCTCTAATTCATCTACATAGTCATCATCATCATATAGCATTGTATCAACACTACCTAATGCAATCTCAAATTCCTCAAGGTCAATCACTCCGTTTCCATCTTCATCTAAGCTTTCAACGAGTGCTTGTAATTGAGAGACTGGTAAATTTGCTATTTTTAGAGACCTGAGTCCACGTAATAATTCATCTTCTTCTAGAGTTCCATTTCCATCTTCGTCAAATCTATCAAAGAGTTCTGTGACACTCAAATCGTTATCTATCATCCATTTATGCAATTTTTCCATAACTTGATCGTATACGAACAAAACTCCACACTCACTGCATTTCACAGCACCAGGTGGATTGAATTTACCACATACCTCACATTCCTCATCTAATTCATATTCAAACATCATTCTACGTCGTATAATGATGACAACTATCGAAGTTAAAACTAAGATTGTTGGTATGATAATGAAAGGATTAGAAACAACTGCAAGTGCTTGATCAGACACTGTCGGATCTGATATTAAAGGAGCAGGGAGCCCAATGGAAATAGATCCGCTCATATTCCAAATATTTGATGTATTCAAGTATACTTCATTGAAGTAGACATTCACAATAGATGGACTATGTTGGATACTTTCCATTATACTTCCTTCTCGCATTGTTGGAGGATTAACTAAACTAATATCCAATGGTCTAACTAATCTATCTGCAGGGACGTTTAATGTAGTTGTCCAAGCAATTCGGATATTAGATTTCCAGGCGGCTCCGTTTTCTATTGTTGTAGTACTAGACAAACCTCCATATTCGTCACATGAACTTTCGGCGTTCCAAGGTACACTCCCATTTATCCTCAGATTCTCTTTCCATTCTTCCGCCATTTGGTCTAAATTTGCAGGACCACATAATTGGCGAATCATGACGTCTGCTTCCAGAAGAGATGCTAATGAATCATCATCTAGTAATTTAGAGTTAATCTCTCGAATATCTCTTGATAGATCTAGTGGAATAGTAATTATTTCCTCAATTTTTACACTACCATTTGAAGAAATTTGAATATCTATATTCCTAATAGTATCTCTATTTGGATTTCTAGAGCAATCCGTTCCTTCCGAACAAATATTGTCAAAAATATCTGGAATTGAATCTCCGTCATCGTCATTATCTTTGTTATCTGCTATTCCATCATTGTCTAAATCAGGTCCAGTCCCTAGGTCAATGATGAAATCACTTGTTCTAAAGACAGGAATTATAGGAGTATTGGTACTGAAACTAATTTGTTCGGAATCAGGATTTAATGTGAATTGATTAGTTTTGAATCCAATCGATGTCCTCCAGTTAATTTGTAGAGTATTAGAATTCCATGATTCCAAACTTCTGGCAGATCCTTGAGTAGATAGTACCAAGATTTCGTCTTGAAGAGGAACTTCTTGATATTGTATTATTTTTCCTCCTGTTTCTAATACGTTCACAAAACCAAATGGCGAGGTTGTGGAGCGAATAACAATAGAAATATCATCGTTCCAAGTAACTTCGTTATTATTTGGACGGAAGTTACAATCGGAAATTGGATTCGTTTGATTCCATCTAGTAATTTCAGTCATGTTATCGAGTGAAAGTAGAACCGCAGAATATCCTTCTGATAATTCTACACCCACAATTGCCATTGACTTGTCGGGAGATATATCGATACAACCTGGAGTCCCATCTGAAGAATATGAAATACCTCTATCTAACGATTCTTCATTAATAGTCCACAAACTAATAATATTGTTAACGTCGGCAAATATGATTAATGAATCATTTATCGATTTGACATCGCTTACACCCATTTCAATTTCTGCATGTTTCTCTCTATAATCCCAGTCTGAAATTGGGATTGCTGTGATAGAAGGTGTATTCGCCCAAGCACTATCTTGGTAAATAATCAAATGTTGTGAATCAGTAGTCCATTCTAGCCCTAAATTTGCATAATCATGATTGTAAATTAGTTTTGATGCTACTCTTTCTCCATCCGAAGCTCTCCAAATATTCAGATGTTTTCTATCTGCAGCGGCAATTAATGTTCCATCTGGAGAATGAACTACTTCAACTACAGAGGTAACCACACCTCCATCAGTTCGTTCAAATGTATATGCTTCCTCTATAACTGGAACCGGTTCAGGAAGTCCAGAGGATGCGAAAGGTGTTGCCATCACCAAGGCGATGATTGCAAGGCACACGCCCCGGTTCATAGTACTCCTAGAGTGATAGAGATTTTATCGACTGTGGTCATATTAGGAATAATCAAGCTTTTTGGAAGAAACATAATCCAAGAGGTCAATTGCAACCTCGCATGATTCTGCAACTACAATTGAATCATCATCGACAAATTCTCTTAGTGTTGACATGGCAATCTTATCACCAATTGCACCTAAGGCTTCTGCCGCTTCATGTCTCACCATCACATCCTCTCCTAAATCACTTAATCTCTCAATTAAATGGGGAACCGCTGCTGAATCCTGCATTTGACCCATTACATATGCGATTTCATGTTTTAACAATGCAGAGTCTGATTGAAAGGCGGCGGCTAAAGCTTCAACTGATTGTTGACCCCCTATATTCCTTAAACTAAACAGTGCTCTCATTCTGAGAAACATTCTTTCATTTTCGTCACAGAGAGATGATCTGAGCGATTCAATATTTTTTTCCTCACTTGGAGGAGCAGGGTCAACACTATCGAATTCAGATCTTTCAGGCCGTTCCATTTTATTCCGCTCCAATAAATTCTAATGCATCAACATCTAAATCTTCTCTGATCATGCCAATTCGTTGCCCTTCTTTGAGGAATAATCGTACTGATTTCCTACCTTCTGGCCCATAATCGATTGTTCTCTCATTAACGTACATCTGAACAAATTCTTCATTGGTTTCTTCGTCAATTCCTCTACCCCATTCGATTGCAAATGCTAACCCTTCTTCGGGATTAGATATCGCATTTTGAATTGATATTTTGACATGTTCAGTAACCAGTTTACATTCTTCTTTACCCAAGTCTCTTCTTACAACATTCCCTCCTAAGGGAAGAGGTAAGCCGCCAGTTCTTTCTGCCCACATTTCTCCCAAATCTGCGACCAAATGAAGACCTTCGCTTTCCCAAGTCAACTGTCCTTCATGAATGATTAATCCAGCGTCCACTTTTCCTACTTTTACAGCATCCATTATTTCGTCGAATGGAATAACAGTTGTTTTCATTTCTCCCAACATTATTCTAAGAGCTAGATGAGCTGATGTTTTGATTCCAGGAATTGCAATAGTTCCAGTCTTTACTTCCTCAATTGATTTTACACCATTAGTAACTATTCTAGGACCATACCCTTCTCCCATCGATGCACCACAATTCATCAGGGCATATGTGTCAAGAACATCCGGAAGCGCATGAATTGATACTGCCGAGACCTCAAATTCTCCTTCGAGTGCTTTTTGATTTAACGTTTCGATGTCGAGTAAAACGTGTTCATATTCATATGGAGATGTATCGAATCGTCCAGTAGTCATCGCATGGAACATGAATGCATCATCGGGGTCAGGAGAATGTCCAATCCGTACTCTAGTTGCCTCGACCATGAATTACCCCAGTCTATTCAGTGTAAAAACGAATGTGTATGAGCAGAGATTTATTTTGCGCTATACTGAAATGCCCCCTCCCTTTGGTGAGGGTATGGTTAAGCCAGATCAGTTGTCGGTAGCTAGGGGGCAATTAGGCCCAATATGTGCAGGCTGTGACTTGCCACTAACATTTGCTGAATCGTTAGTAATTGATGATAGATACTATTGCTTAGAATGCTATGAGAAAATCACTGGAGTTGCTAGTTCAACAGAGCCGAAAGAAGTCGGTGGACTCCGGATGGATTGATTTAGCGTCAATTGTTGAGTAACTCTGTGAGCACCGCACGTTACCAGTACCGATTCAGCGAGTATTACAATTCTCTTGCTGTAAAAGATCTGTACTTGCCTCCACGTCTTCGTTCAAGAGAGTGGATGTTTATGGGTTGGGATGACCGTCCTCCTCGTCGTCATATCGGTTTCGATAATCCTGAGGGCTTGCGCCAAATTCTTACCCGGTCTTCCCCTCCTCATTCTTGTTTTCATAGTACTGCCTACTATGATAGACCATCAGAATATAAAATGTCAGAAAAAGGCTGGAGAGGAGCAGATTTAATTTTTGATTTAGATGGAGACCACCTTGTTGGAGTAGATGCCTTAGATTTTCCTTCAATGTTAAATGACATTCAAGAACAAGCCTTTAGGTTATGGAATGATTTCTTAGAACCTGATTTCGGTTTTAAATCTGAATTTGCTACGTTTTCGTTTTCAGGTCATCGAGGTTTTCACATTCACTATCGTCATCCTAGTATTCTTCATCTTGATTCTAAGGCTAGACAAGAAATTGTATCACATATATCCGGTTCAAATCTTAACATTGAGATGGTTCTAGGGAGTCCAGAGGTTGCATGGGGCAAAAGAGTTAGACGTGGAGTGGATTCAGTTTTAGATAGATTGGAATCTTATCATGATTCATCTGATGCGGACAGGCGCCTAATCTACAAGCAATTACGTTCATCTGCGGTATTAGGGACAGCAAATATGTCTCGCCCACCGTCAATGAGTGAAAAGGCAATGATGAAATTGGCCGAGATGTCAGTAAATTCAGATCGTCGAAGAAGATTGAAGAATTCTTCGATACAGATGGGTCGTCAATTTGGGAAACAAGGTGACTTATTTCAAGCATTAATCTTAGGAGATCAAAGTGTTGTACTCGATCAAGCAGCGGAAAATGATGACAATGTTACCGTAGATATCCGTAGAGTAATCAGGTGGGTAGGTAGTTTACATGGAAAGGCAGGATTGCGAGTAACTGAATTCCCAGTTGAGCGTCTCGATCCTGATTCGTCGATAGCATTCGATGCATTATATGAAGCAGTAGTTTTCTCTAAACAAAAGCGTGAAATCGTCCAATTAGAATTAGATGATATTACTGCGAGAATTGGAAATGAAGTCATTGAAGGCAGTAGGGGTGACNTAGTTGAAGTTTCCGAAGCAATGGCTATATTTCTGGGATTGAAACGGTGGGCATCAAGTATCCAAAGTTGAGGCGATTATTGGGTCACTCTTCGGGGAATGTTAAAACCAAGTCATTTCTGAACACTACACGGTGCAGCGCATGGCGGACGAAGAAGAACAGATTCCACCGCCTCCCGGAGCCCTTCTTCCTCCCCCTCCTCCTGGCCCGGTTCCGGCAGTGCCAATGCCTCCTCCACCCGGGGAAATGCCACCTCCTCCAGCCCCTGCTGCTCCAATGCCACCTCCTCCAGCCCCTGCTGCTCCAATGCCTCCTGCTCCTGCGGAAATGCCGCCTCCTCCTGCCCCTGCTGTTACAATGCCTCCTCCTCCTGTGGAAATGCCACCTCCCCCCGCCCCAGCCGCTCCAATGCCCTCCCCTCCAGCTCCTGCAGCCTCGATACCTGCTTCTCCAGCAGAAATGCCAACTCCTGTTCCAGCAGCCCCTTTACCAACTGAGGTAACAATACCTGACGAACCTCAGTCTATCTCTGGTAGAATTGATTTGAGCACATTCCGTAGTTCAGAATCTTCTCCACAGAATACTGATCAAATGTATGGTCACATTGACCGTATTGCATCAGGAAATGTAGGCACTCTATTAGATCGTTTTTCCAACCGTTTCGGTTCAGATTTAGATCGCGAAATCATCGTTCTTCGTAAGAAAGAACAGCAAGCAATGAGGGAAGTCAAACCAACTATTGAATTAATTTCAGCTCCAGATGAAGAAGAAGATGCCCCTGAAGAAGAAGATAATGCAGAATTTTCTAAATCGGAACTTAATGAATTGAAAACCAGAATTGAGAATCGAATCCGTCCTCTAAAGAAGAGATTTGATGATGCAAAAAGTAAGAGGAAGACAACCGAAGTCAGGAAACTACAACCTGAATTAAAGCAAATGGTTGAAGATAGGAAAATTGTGATTGCAGCATTAGATGGAGATTTTGACTCTGAAGAAATTGACGAGTTGCTGGAAGAATATCCAGATGAGGAAGATATTGAAGTTCAAGTAGAAACAGAATCTCATGAAGATTTATCTGACGAAGATAACGAAAACTTTGTTGAATTTGTTGAGTTGGCTAACGAATTATTAGGAATGATGCCTTCTTCATTCCAGAAAAGTTTCCTTGCAGGTAATAGTTTTGATTTCTATAAACAGGTTTACTCTAAACCTGCTGATACTAATGAAGAAGAGAGATCTAAATTTGTTGATTTGATTAACAACGAATTATCATCCGCTCCGGATGAGGTCTTAGTTAGATTAAAGCAAGATATTGATTTGATATTGCTCTTAGAACAGGAAGTCCTAATCCTTGAACTCCAATCATTGAAGCAATTACAACCATAGCTAGAGCCATCATTATAGTTTGATTTACTCCTGCAAAAATTGTTGGTAGTGCAAGGGGCATTTGTACACCAAATAATTTTTGCCAATAATTTGCACCAAAGGATTCTGCAGCCTCTAAAATGTCTTTATCAACTAGTCTTATTCCTAGATTAGTTAATCTTACTATTGGTGGTATCGCATATATGCACACTGCTATTAATCCTGGAACTTTTCCTATCCCTAAGAGCATTACTACTGGTATTAAATATACAAAGCTTGGAATTGTTTGCATTACGTCTAAAATTGGCAGAATTAATGTTTGAACTTTATTACTTCTTGCCATTGCAATTCCAATAGGAATACCAATACAAATGCAAAGCAATGTTGCTACTAAAATTATA
>FUFK010056907.1_pt1 | contig 64266 bp, 66 predicted proteins | sample 1021851 | NCBI WGS metagenome assembly FUFK01 (sample SAMEA51879418, study PRJEB19060) | metagenome
GGTTCATCGCGGATTACCGGGAAAAGCGGCTTTGATCTTCAGGAAGAAGTAGTCGCTGTCCCGGTAGCCATAGGCCATGCGCTTGATGACCTTGATGCGGTTGTTCATGCCCTCCAGCACGCTGGTGTTGAGCCGATAGGTGGCGCTGGCGATGATGCCCTCGGCATAGGGCTTCAGACGTCGAGCGAAGCGGATCAGCGGCGCGAGGCCGCTTGCCTGAGCCATGTTGAACCATCGTGTCCAACGCCACCGGGCCGCTCGCTCGGTGCGGGCGTACCAGAGCTCCTTAAGCTGGCTCTTCATCAGGTACACCACCATCAACGGCTGATTCAGATCCAGTAACGTCCTCAGCTCGTCCGCCTGATCGGCCTTCAGGTTCTCAGCATTGCGCAGCAGCAACCACCGCGACCGCTTCACGGCCCGCCGTGCGGGCTTGTCGTGTCGCAGTTGGTTGGCCTGATCCACTCGGACCCGGTCGATCACCTCCCGGCCGAGCTTGGCGATCACATGGAACAGGTCATAGACCACCCGGGCCTTGGGGCACCAGGCCTGTACTTCCAGGTCCATGGCGGTGTTCATATCCATGGCCACCGCCTCGATGTGCTCGCAATGAGGCCCCAACCACTGGAAGCAGGGCCGGATCGCCTCCCGGGATCGACCTTCCCCCACCCACAGCACCTGCCGGGTCTCGGCGTCGATGACCACGCTGGCGTAGCGATGGCCCTTGAACAAGGCGAACTCGTCCATGACCAGGTAGCGAACCTGGGCAAGGTCCGGCTCGGGCAAGTCCCGGGCCAGCCGGGCCTTGTCGATGGCCTTAAGGGTGTGCCAGTGAAGGCCGGTAAGACCGGCGATCTGCTTGAGCGGCAGCAACGTCAGCAGCACCTCCACGTGCTGGCGAAGCCGGTGAGTCAGCCGGGCTCGCGGGGCCAACCAGGACAGCGCCTCACGCCCGACACCGCAGCGGGGGCAGCGCACCCGTCGCACCGGCACCTCCAACCAGACCCGGTACTCGAACAGATCCCGGTCTCGGACTCGCCGCGTCGTCGTGTCATGGATCAGGGAGCAGGATTCCCGGCAGCCTGGGCAGCGAGGCGGTACTTGAGGGTCAGGAACCAGGTAGATCAGGCACTCGGAATCAGAGATCGGAACGAACCGGGTCGCTATAAAGCCTTCCCAGCCCGAGCCGGGGAACGTAGCATCGCCCATGGCGGCAGTGTCCTTGTGTGGTTGCTTGCTCGAACAAACAACTTAACTCGGTTCACTGTCCGCCCCTACCTCTTAGTTCCCAGTTCCCCTGTTGACTGACCTCTGAAGTGGCCCGTGGCGCCGCGGCTCACTGCTGAGCGGGTCTGGGTGACGCCCTTCCGGGACCCTGGAGAACAGGACGTTCGACAGGGAGCCCCCAGGGACGGGTTCACGGCGCTCCCGGAAGGGCGTCACCCAGACCTGCGCACCAGATCGAAGGGAAGGCGTTCCCGCTAAAACGCGATGAACCTTTTTTTTGGGTTCCCTTTAGCGCGTTCAGTCGCCGGTGAAGTCCGGCGCGCGCTTGTCGATAAAGGCCTGCACCGCTTCCTGGTGGTCCGAGGTGGAGTGGGCCAGCGCCTGCATGGCGGCGGACATTTCCAGCAGGGCGTCCAGGCGCAGGGAGCGGCCGGCCCACAGCAGCCGCTTGGTCATGCGCACCGCCTGGGTGGGGTTCACGGCGATGCGCTGCGCCAGGGCGCGGGCTTCGTCGAGAAGCTGGTCGTCCGGCACCACCCGGGACACCAGGCCGCAGGCCAGCGCTTCGTCCGCTTTGACGCGGTCGCCGGTGAGCGCCATCTCCGCCGCCTTGGAAAAGCCCACCACCCGCTGCAGCAGCCAGGCGCCGCCGTCGCCGGGGATGATGCCCAGCTTCACGAAGCTCTCCGCGAACCAGGCGCTTTCGCCGGCGATGCGCAGATCGCACATGCAGGCCAGGTCGCAGCCGGCGCCCACCGCCGGGCCGTTCACCGCCGCGATCACCGGCACTTCCAGCTTCTCGAACGCCAGCGGAATGCGCTGGATGCCCTGCTTGTAGTTGAGGCGGGTCTTGGCCGGGCGGGCATCGTTGAGGCCGCCGGCGGCGCCCATCTTTTTGACGTTGCCGCCGCTGGAGAAGGCGCTGCCGGCGCCGGTGAGGATTGCCACGCGGGCGTCCGGGTCGGTTTCCAGCCGCTCCAGGGCGGCCAGCAGCGCCTCGATCATGTCGTCATCGGAGATCGGGTTGCGGGTCTCCGGGCTGTTAAGGGTGAGGGTGACGATGCCGTCGTCGCGCTGGTACTGGATCAATTCGCTCATGGGAACTCCATGCTAATGTTGGATAGGTAAATAATAACGACCCATCGGGAGAGCCTAATTCAATGAGCAGCGACACGTCTTCATCCTCCACCGGTCGGGTGATCCTGCCCGCTCCGGATCTCGACTGGCTGGCCCTGCACCAGGAGCCGGTACTGGAACCGGAGCGGGCCATCATCGACCCGCACCACCATCTTTGGGACGCGCCGCGCCCTCGCTACCTGCGCGATGACATCGAGCGCGACCTGGCCGCCGGCCACGACGTGCGCGCCACGGTGTTCGTGGAATGTTCCGAAGGGTACTACAGCGACGGCGACGAGGCGCTGCGCCCGGTGGGCGAAACCGTGTTCGCCGAGGGCGTGGCCGCCGCCACCGGCGGGCGGGTGTGCACTGGCATCGTCGGCTACACGGACCTGCGCCAGGGCGCGGCGGTGAAAGGCGTGCTGGAGGCCCACCTGGAAGCCGGCAAGGGCCGCTTTCGGGGCATTCGCCAGTCCAGCGTCTGGGACCCGGACCCCAATATCCGCACCACCCGCCGGGTGCTGCCGGCGGGCCTGCTGCTGGACCAGGAGCTGCGACGCGGTTTCGCCGAGCTGGCGCCGCTGGGTCTGAGCTTTGACTGCTGGAATTACTTTCATCAGATCGACGATCTCACCGACCTGGCGCGGGCCTTTCCGGAAACTAATATCGTGCTCGACCACGTCGGCGGCGTGCTGGGCGTGGGCGATTACGCCGGCCGGGGCGAGCAGGTGTTCAGTGAGTGGCGCCGCGCCATCGAGGCGCTGGCCGCCTGCCGCAATGTGTCGGTGAAGCTGGGCGGGCTGGGCATGCACAGCTGCGGCTTCGAGCTGGATCAACGGCCCCGGCCGCCCTCTTCCCAGGAACTGGCCGACCTGTGGCGGCCCTGGTTTCAGGTCTGCGTGGACGCCTTCGGCGTGGAGCGCGCCATGTTCGAGAGCAATTTCCCGGTGGACCAGCTGTCCTGTTCCTACGCGGTGCTGTGGAACGCCTTTAAACGGCTGGCCGGGGCGTGCTCCGAGGCGGAGAAGCAGGCGCTGTTTTACGACACCGCGAAGCGGGTCTACCGGCTCGACGTGCCCTGACCTACTGGCGCCAGAACAGCGGCGTGAACAGCACCAGGAAGGTGAAGATCTCCAGGCGGCCGAGCAGCATCAGAACGGTCATCATCCACTTGGCTTCGTCGGTGATGTTGGCGAAGCCGCCGCCCACCTGGCCGATGCCCACGCCCAGGTTGTTGATCGACGCGGCCACCGCGCTCACCGCGGTGGTCAGGTCCATGCCGGTCATGGTGAACAGCAGGGTAAAGATCACCGACAGGGTGATGTACACGCCGACGAACCCCCACACCGCCTGCAGCACCCGGTCGTTGACCACATGCTTGCCGAAGCGCAGCGCGAACACGCCATTGGGATAGATCAGCCGGCGCAGCTCGCGGATGCTGTGGCGGAACACCAGCGCGGCCCGCACCACCTTCATGCCCGCCGCCGTGGAGCCGGCGCAGCCGCCGACAAAACTGGTGAGCACCAGCAGCAACGGAATAAAGCCCGGCCAGGCCGCCGCGTTGGTGCTGGTCAGGCCGGTGCCGGTGCCGAACGACGCCACCTGGAAGGCGGCGTGGCGGGTGGCTTCGCCGGGCTCTTCGTGAATGCCGAAAACCAGCAGGCCGCCGCCCACCATCAGCATGTAGAGGAGCATCAGGCCGAGGAAGAAGCGGCATTCCGGGTCGCGCATATAGGCGAGCAGGCTCTTGCCGCGCCACACCGCGAAGTGCAGCGCGAAGCTGATGCCGCCGATCAGCATGAACACGGTGGCGATAATGTCGATGGGCGTGCTGTTCCAGTACGCCATGGACGCGTCGTGGGTGGAGAAGCCGCCGGTGGAGACGGTGCTGAAGCTGTGGCAGATGGCGTCGAACAGCGTCATGCCGGCGGCCCAGTAGGCCAGCGCGCAGGCGATGGTGATGGCCAGGTAGACGTACCACAGCGCCTTGGCGGTCTCGGCGATGCGCGGCGTCAGCTTGGACTCCTTCATCGGGCCGGGAATCTCCGCCTTGTACAACTGCATGCCACCAATGCCCAGCATCGGCAGGATCGCCACCGCCAGCACGATAACGCCCATGCCGCCCAGCCACTGCAGCTGCTGGCGGTAAAACAGCATGGACTTGGGCAGATCGTCCAGGCCGGACAGCACCGTGGCGCCGGTGGTGGTCAGGCCGGACACGGATTCGAACACCGCGTCGGTGAAGCCCACCGGCACCGCCTCGGAGATCAGCATCGGCAGCGCGCCGATCACCCCCAGCACCGACCAGAACAGGGTCACCACTAGGAAGCCGTCGCGGGTCTGCAGCTCGGCGCGCTGGCGGAAGAACGGCAGCCACAGCGCCAGCCCCAGCAGCATGGAAATGGTGAACGACACTAGGAAGGGGCCTTCGCTGCCGTCCCGGTACAGATAGGCCACCGCCACCGGCGGCATCATGGTGAAGCTGAAGACCACCAGCAGCAGGCCCAGAATCTTCGAGATCAGCGCGAAGTGCATGGGCAGGGTCCCCTAGAAGAACGTGAAACCAACTTGGAACAGTTTTTCCACGTCCCGAATGCGGCGTTTGTCGATCAGGAACAGAATCACGTGGTCGTCCGGCTCGATGACGATGTCGTCATGGGCGATCAACACCTTCTCGCCGCGCACCACGGCGCCGATGGTGGTGCCCTCCGGCAGGTCGATGTCCTCGATGGCGCGGCCCACCACCTTGGAGGACTTGGCGTCGCCGTGGGCGATCGCCTCGATGGCCTCGGCCGCGCCCCGGCGCAGGGAGTAGACGTTGACCACGTCGCCGCGCCGCACATGNGTNAGCAGGCTGCCGATGGTGGACTGCTGCGGCGAGATCGCGATGTCGATGTCGTGGCCCTGCACCAGNTCCACNTAGGCCGGGTTGGCGATCAGCGTCATCACCTTGCGNGCGCCGAGGCGCTTGGCCAGCAGCGACGCCATGATGTTGGCCTCGTCGTCGTTGGTCAGCGCGCAGAACACGTCGGTGTTCTCGATGTTGGCCTTGAGCAGTTCGTCNCGNTCGGTGGCCAGGCCNTGCAGCACCACGGTNTGGCCNAGCCGCTCGCCGAGCCATTCGGCCCGCTGCGGCGAGCGCTCGATGATTTTCACGTTGTAGCGGTGCTGGATGCTCTTCGCCAGCCGGTAGCCGATGTTGCCGCCGCCGGCGATCAGCACCCGCTTGTAGTTGTGCTCNAGGCGGCGCAGCTCGCTCATCACCGCGCGGATGTCGTTCTTGGCGGCGATNAAGAACACTTCGTCGTCCGCTTCGATGACGGTGTTGCCCTCGGGAATGATCGGCCGGTTGCGNCGGAAGATCGCCGCCACCCGGGTNTCCACGTTGGGCATGTGCTTGCGCAGCTCNCGCAGCTCGTTGCCCACCAGCGGGCCGCCGTAATAGGCGCGCACCGCCACCAACTGCACGCGGCCGGTGGCGAAGTTNACCACCTGCAGGGCGCCGGGGTGNTCGATCAGCCGCTTGATGTAGTCGGTGACCACCTGNTCCGGGCTGATGATCACGTCGATGGGAATGGCGTTTTCGTTGAACAGCTTGTCCGCGCGGCTGGTGTAGTGGGCGGTGCGGATACGGGCGATCTTGGTGGGGGTGCGNAACAGNGTGTAGGCCACCTGGCAGGCGACCATGTTGACCTCGTCGGANTTGGTNACGGCGATCAGCATGTCGGCGTCTTCGGCGCCGGCTTCCTTGAGCACCCANGGATAGCAGCCCATGCCGAGCACGGTGCCAATGTCCAGACGGTCCCCCAGTTCCCGCAAGCGNTCGCCGTCGATGTCGATGACGGTGATGTCGTTGCGTTCCCCCGCCAGGTTCTCCGCCAGGGTGCCGCCCACCTGGCCGGCACCGAGAATGATGATCTTCATGATCGCTGGTCGGTCACCTTGTTGTCGTCGGCCGCCTTGCGTTTATGCAGGCAGGCCAGNTAAAAGCCGTCGGGCCCGTTATCCCGTGTCAGCAGTTGCCATCCCGCCGCCACCGGGGCNGCGTCGGNCGGCCGCTCGGTGCGGTCCTCGGCGTCGTCGGTGCGCGCCAGNAANNCCGNGATCTGGCGGTCGTTCTCGTCGCGCAGCACCGAGCAGGTGGCGTACACCAGCCGGCCGCCNGGGCGCAGAAGCGGCCATAGTGCATCCAGCATGCGCGCTTGTAAATCCACCAAGGGTGGCAGGTCGGTGCGCCGNCGGTGCCATTTCACGTCCGGCTGNCGGCGCANAATNCCGCTGGCGGAACAGGGCGCGTCGAGCAGGATGGCGTCGAAGGGTTCGCCGTCCCACCAGGCGGCCGGCTCGGCGGCGTCGCCNTGNACCANNTCGGCCTCGGCGCCGATGCGGCGCAGCGCGTCGCGNACCCGGTCCAGNCGGCGCGCGGACAGGTCCAGGGCGGTGACCCGGGCNCCGGGGAAGGCTTCCAGNATCTGGCCGGTCTTGCCGCCGGGGGCGGCGCAGGCGTCCAGCACCCGGCCGCCGTNCGGCGCCGCCAGNTGNTCCACCGGCANCTGNGCNGCTTCGTCCTGCACCGAATAGCCGCCGCTGTCGAAACCGGGCAGCTGCGACACCGGGCGCGGCGGCGATAAATACAGGCTCCACGGCGACAGGTCGCCGGGCCGGGCGCCGTCGCCGAGCTCGGCCAGGGCCTGGTCGCGGCTGTGCTGGCGACGGTTCACGCGCAGGGTGAACGGCGGCGGCGCCAGGGCCGCCCGGGCCAGGTCGTCGGCCTGTTCCGGCCAGTCCTGCTGGAACGACCGCCATAGCCAGCCGGGCAGTGAATAGCGCACCGCCGGGTCGTAGTCGGCGAACACCTGCGCCGGGTCCAGGCCGTCGGCCTTGCGCAGCAGGGCGTTGATCAGGCCGCTGGCCCAACCCGCCTTCAGCTGACGGCAGAGCTCCGGGTAGGCGTTGACCACCGCGTGGGCCGGGCGCTCCGTGAACCACAGTTCATAGAGGCCGCACAGCACCGCCAGGCGCACCGCCTGGGCCTTGGGTTTGAGGGGCTTGTCGAGCTGGCTGTTGAGCCACTGGTTGAGCGGCCGCAGGTGGCGGCAGACGCCGAAGCAGAGGTCGCGCATCAGGCCGCCGGCGGCGCCGTCGGGCACGCCCCGGGCAAGCACTTCGCGGAGGCTGGCGCCGTCCCCCTCGCCGGGCAGTACCCGCTCCAGGGCGCGCACCGCCGCCAGCCGGGGATCCGGCGCCTTATTCAAGGGTGGCCCCCGGCTGGAACAGCTCCGGGTGGCCGCGTCGTACCTCGGCCACGGTCATGGGGCGTTTGCCGGGCAGCTGTACCCGGCTCAAGAGAACGGCACCGTCGCCGCAGGCCACCGTCAGGCCCTCGTCGCTGACGGTGACGATGCGGCCGGGCTCCGGCTCGCCGGTGTCCGGAACCTCCTCGGCGTCCCATACCCGCAGGGGCTGGCCGCCGAAGTCCACCCAGGCCACCGGCCAGGGGTTGAAGGCGCGCACCCGGTTGACCAGGGCGGCGCCGGGCAGCCGGAAGTCCAGCCGGGCGCCGGCCTTGGTCAGTTTGGCGGCGTAGGTGACGCCCTCTTCCGGTTGCGGCCGGGCCTGTTCCAGGTAGCCGGGCAGATCCTCAAGCACGGTGCCCAGTAGCCGGGCGCCCTGCTCGGCCAGGCGGTCGTGCAGCTCGCCGCCGGTCTCGCGCGCCCCGATGGTCAGCGCCTCGCTGAGCAGCATCGGGCCGGTGTCCAGGCCGGCGTCCATCCGCATGATGGTGGTGCCGGTTTCCCGGTCGCCGGCCTGGATCGCCCATTGGATCGGCGCCGCGCCGCGCCAGCGCGGCAGCAGTGAGCCGTGCACGTTGACGCAGCCGAGCCGGGGCAGGGCCAGCACGGCGCGGGGAATAATCAGGCCGTAGGCGACCACGATCAGCGCGTCCAGATCCAGCTCGCGCAGCCGGTTCTGGATCTCGTCGGTTTTCAGGGTGTCCGGCTGCAGCACCGGCAGGTCGTGTGCCAGGGCCAGTTTTTTCACCGGCCCGGGCTGTACTTTCTTGCCGCGGCCGGCGCCGCGATCCGGCTGGGTGAGCACCGCGGCGACGGTGTGCGGGCCGTCGAGCAGCGCTTGCAGGCTGACGGCGGCGAAATCCGGGGTGCCGGCGAAGGCAAGGCGAAGCGGTTTCAAATCAGTTCTCAGGCCTGTTGGCGGTGTACTTTCTGAAGCTTCTTCTTGATCCGATCACGCTTCAGGCGGGACACATAATCGACAAAGAGCTTGCCGTTGAGGTGGTCGATCTCGTGCTGAATGCAGGTGGCCAGCAGCCCGTCGGTCTCGATCTCGAACGGCTCGCCGTTGCGGTCCAGGGCGCGGATGCGCACCCGCGAGGGGCGCTCCACCTTCTCGTAGAAGCCGGGCACCGACAAGCAGCCCTCTTCATAGGGGGCCAGATCCTCGGTGAGGGGCGTGATCTCCGGGTTGATGAACACCTGCGGCTGATCACGGGTTTCCGACACGTCGATCACCAGAACCCGCTTGTGCACGTTCACCTGGGACGCCGCCAGCCCGATTCCCGACGCCTCGTACATGGTTTCAATCATGTCGTCGATCAGTTTGCGAAGCGCGTCATCCACCGTCTCGACCGGTTTTGCTACCGTGCGAAGGCGTGGGTCTGGGAATTCGAGTATCTCAAGCTTGGCCATGGGGCTCCTGAGTTTTCAAACACTTGGGAAGGTGCTTTAAAGTCGGTTGCTAAATATATGATAGCGTTGCTAATATTCAAAAACGACTGTGCTCGATCCGGGGGTGTGTTCGCCGTTCCGCGGACACCAATAATGATAAAAGGAATCCGCTGATGATGAAATCGCTGCAGCGAATCCTGTACGTGGGGTTGCTGGTGGTGACGTCCGCCGTCATGGCCGACACCATCGCGCTACGAGACGACCATCCTAGTGTGTATTACGTCAAAAAGGGCGATACCCTTTGGGACATCAGCGGTCGTTTTCTCGAGAACCCCTGGCAGTGGCCGGAACTCTGGCACGACAACCCGGAGATCGACAACCCGCATTTGATCTATCCCGGCGATGAAATCCGCCTATTCTGGCAGGATGGCGAGCCGCGCCTGGCGGTCAACCGGGATAACGTGAAGCGCAGCAAACTNTCCGACGGCACCGTCAANCTGACNCCCCGCGTCCGCGAAGTGGACCGCGACAGCGCCATCCCCGCGATTCCCATGAGCGCCATCCAGAGCTATCTGAAAGACGCCCTGGTGATGGACCGTGACGAGATTCTCGCCGCGCCCTATCTGATCGGCGGCCAGGACCGCCGGGTGGTGTTCGGCATGGGCGACACCGTCTACGCCCGGGATCCGGAAGACCGCTTCGCCGACCTGCAGCGCCGCTACGGCATCTACCGGGTGGGCGAGGAATACGTGGACCCGGAAACCCGGGAAGTGCTCGGCTACGAAGCCCGCCGCATCGGCCTGGCCAGCGTCCGCGACCAGGAAGAGGACATGACCACCCTGGAGGTGATCCGCTCCTCCGAGGACGTGCGCGTGGACGACCGCCTGTTCCAGCAGCCGGACCGGGAAGTGCGCGCGGTACTCTACCCCCATGCCCCCGACGAGAAAGTCACTGGCAACATCATTCGTTTCTTCGACCGCATCAACAGTGTGGCGCGCAACGACGTGGTGGTGATCAACCGGGGCGAGCGCGAGGGCATGGAACCCGGCCACGTGCTGGAAATCTTCCAGCAGGGCGAGCTGGTGCGNGACCGCCAGCAGGATGAAATGGTGCGTNTGCCGCGCACCAAGGCCGGCACNCTGGTGCTGTTCCGGGTCCATGAAAAGGTCAGCTACGGCCTGATCATGGAGTCCACCCGGCCGATCTACATGNAGGACATCGTGGAGAGCCCGGAAGGCAGCTACTGATTCNANTCTGANAACCGTCTAGCACGGCGCACAGGGAGGTGCGCGATGGATGCCCAACTCAAACGGCTGGTGCTGTGCGCCGCCTTTTCACCCTACTCGGCCCTNCTCGGCCGGATATTGCGTGAACACNCCCCCGACGATACCCCGCTGGACCNCTTCCGGTCCTGGCTGCCCAATAAAAACCGNTTGCCGGATCGGCGGCTGCGGCACCCGGAGGACCTGCANGGCCCTCTGACGGCCCTGTCGGGNCTCGGCTGGCGCTGGCTGGCCCTGGGCGACGACGACTATCCGCCGCTGCTGGCGGACCTGCCGGACGCGCCGGGGGTGCTGGCGGTACGCGGTGACCCGGCGGTGATCTCCGGCCCGCAGCTGGCCATGGTGGGCGCCCGCGCCGCCTCCGCCGACGGCACCGACAACGCCTTCCGCTTTGCCCGCTCGCTGGCCGCCGCCGGCTTCGCCATCACCAGCGGCCTGGCGCTGGGCGTGGACGCCGCCGCCCACCGGGGCGCCCTGGCCGCCGGCGGCACCACGGTGGCGGTGCTCGGCAACGGCCCGGACCGGGTCTACCCGCCCCACCACCGCAAGCTGGCGCAGCAGATCATCGAGGGGGGTGGTGTTCTGGTCACCGAATTCGCCCCCGGTAGCCAGCCGCGCAGGGAGTACTTTCCGGCGCGTAACCGGATTATCAGCGGCCTCAGCTTCGGCACCATCGTGGTGGAAGCGGCGCTGCGCAGCGGCTCGCTGATCACCGCGCGCACCGCCGCCGAGCAGGGCCGCGAGGTGTTCGCCATTCCCGGCTCGCTGCACAACCCGCTCAGCAAGGGCTGCCACCGGCTGCTGCGCGACGGCGCCAACTGGCTGGAGAGCGTCGACGATGTGCTGCACGCCTTCGGCGACTTCCGCCGCACCCTGGAGGACAGCCCGGCGCTGTCGGCGGCCCGCGGGCCGGACGACACCAGCGGCCTGCTGGCGCATTTCACCACCGGCATCAACAGCCTGGACGACCTGGCCCGACGCAGTGGCCTGGCGATGACCGAACTGGCGGAACAGCTCGCCGACCTGGAGTTGGAAGGCAGGATCAAGCGGGTGGCCGGCGGCTACAGCCGCCATCGCGGGCTTGCCTGACCGTCCGGGCTTGGGTACCTTCGCGGCCAGTAACCACACGAGGAACGGTGATGACCCCGCACACAACGGCGTCCGGCCAGCATCTGCTCAGTGCCGCGCACATTATTCGCGCCGGCGGCGTTATCGCCTATCCCACCGAGACCGTCTACGGCCTGGGCTGCGACCCCTTCGATAAGGACGCGGTGCGGCGGCTGCTGGCGATCAAACAGCGGCCGGTGGAGAAAGGCCTGATTCTGGTTGCTTCGGACCTGGACCAGCTCGACGGCCTGGTGCGCCTGGACGACGTCCAGCGGGAACGGCTGCGCCAGGCCTGGCCGGCGCCGGTGACCTACCTGCTGGACGCCACCGAGCGGGTGCCGGCGTGGATTCGCGGCGTCCACCCCAAGGTGGCGGTGCGGGTCAGCGCCCACCCGCTGGCGCGGGCGCTGGCGGCGGCGGTGGGCACGCCGATCGTCTCCACCAGCGCCAACCGGGCCGGGCGGCCCCCGGGCCGCAACCGGTTCCAGGTCGGCAAGGCCCTGGGTAGCGATCTGGACTTCATCGTCACCGGCGATTGTGACCCGCGCGGCAAGCCGTCCACCATCATCGATCTGCAAAGCGGTCGTACCCTGCGAGACTGACATGAATGACGTATCCCCCCAGGCGGTGAAGGACTATCTGCTCGATCTGCAGGACCGCATCTGCGCGGAACTGGAGAGCGAGGACGGCCAGGGCCGCTTCCAGGAAGACGCCTGGGACCGGGCGGAAGGCGGCGGTGGCCGCAGCCGCGTGCTCACCGAAGGCGCGGTGATCGAAAAAGGCGGGGTTAATTTCTCCCATGTGTTCGGCGAGCGGATGCCGCCCTCCGCCACCGCCCACCGGCCGGAGCTGGCCGGGCGTTCGTTCCAGGCCATGGGCGTGTCGCTGGTGATCCACCCGCACAACCCCTATGTGCCCACCAGTCACGCCAATGTGCGCTTCTTCGTCGCGGAAAAAGAAGGCGAAGCCCCGGTGTGGTGGTTCGGCGGCGGCTTCGACCTGACCCCCTTTTACGGCTTCGAGGAAGACGCGGTGGCCTGGCACCGGGCCGCCCGGGACGCCTGCGCGCCGTTCGGCGACGAACTCTACCCGGAGTTCAAGCGTTGGTGCGACGACTACTTCTATATCAAGCACCGCGACGAGCCGCGCGGCGTGGGCGGGCTGTTCTTCGATGACTTCAACCGCCTCGACTTCGAGCGCAGCTTCGCGCTGATGCGCAGCATCGGCGACGGCTTTATCAGCGCCTACCGGCCGATCATGGCGCGCCGCAAGGCACTGCCCTACGGCCAGCGTGAGCGCGACTTCCAGCTCTATCGCCGTGGCCGCTATGTGGAATTCAACCTGGTCTACGACCGGGGCACCCTGTTCGGCCTGCAGTCCGGTGGCCGCACCGAGTCGATCCTGATGTCGCTGCCACCCCTGGTGCGCTGGGACTACGACTGGCAGCCGGAGCCCGATTCGCCGGAAGCCGAGCTGCATGAGAAATTCCTGATCCACCGGGAGTGGCTATGAGCGACCGTTACGCGGTATTCGGCAATCCGGTGAGCCACAGCCGTTCGCCGGACATCCACCACGCCTTTGCAGCCCAGCGCGGCGCGGACCTGGTCTACGAGCGCATCGAAGCGCCGGTGGACGGTTTCCCGGCGGCGGTGAGCGCGTTCTTCGACGCCGGCGGGCGCGGCGTCAACGTCACCGTGCCGTTCAAGGAGCAGGCCTTCGATCTGTGCGACCGGCTCACCGAGCGGGCCCGCCAGGCCGGCGCCGTGAACACCCTGTGGCGGGTGGACGGCGCCCTGCACGGCGACAACACCGACGGCGCCGGCCTGGTGGNCGACCTGCGCGGCAACCAGGGCTGGGCCCTGTCGGGCCGGCGGGTGCTGGTGCTCGGCGCCGGCGGCGCGGTACGCGGCGTGCTCGGCCCGCTGCTGGCCCAGGGCCCGGCGGAGGTGGTAATCGCCAACCGCACCCTGGAGCGCGCGGAAGCGCTGGTGGAGCGCTTCGCCGGCCAGGGCGTGCCCATGCACGCCGCCGCCCTGGATCAGCTGCAACAACCGTTCGACGTGCTGATCAATGCGATCTCCGCCGGGCTGCACGGCGACATGCCGGCGCTCGATCCGAAGCTGGTGGCGCCGGGGTCGGTGGCCTACGACATGGTGTACGGCGCCGAGCCCACGCCGTTCATGCGCTGGGCGGAGCGCCTTGAGGCGGCGGCGGTGTGCGACGGCCTGGGCATGCTGGTGGAGCAGGCGGCGGAAGCCTTCCAGGTGTGGCGCGGCTGGCGCCCGGATACCGCGCCGGTGCTGGCCGGGCTGCGCGGCGCNTGAGNGACCCCANGCGNCATTTTACAAACTTTGTCGCGTTGCGGCTGGCGGNGCTGNCCGAAANCCGCTGAAATATTCGCCAATTGCCGCCCCTGCCTGGGCTGGCCTTTTTGTCTTTTATGCGCTGAGGAAAACTCATGTTTTTGCCACGCTTGGTGGTATTGCTTGCCGCGAGTCTTGTCTGTGGTCTGGTTCAGGCCAACACCTTCGGTTTTTCCTGGGATAACGACGCTTTCCTGGGCCAGGACAAAAACTACACCAACGGCGTCCGNTTCAGCTGGGTCGGTGACGGTCAGTCGGATTGCCAGGCCAACGGCGGCCTGACCTGNGGCGTGGCNCGGGCGCTGGACCCGCTGCCGGGGGTGTCGGCCTCCGATGAGCGGCACGCNCTNACNGTCAGNCTNCAGCAGATCATGATCACNCCGTCCGANATCANACGNACNACNCCGGATTACAACGACNNNCCCTATGTNGGNTATTCCAACCTGGANNTGGGNCTGTTCAGCTGGGACAAGAAGAACCTGTTCGGCTACGGCGTGCGTGCCGGCATCGTCGGCCCGGATTCCGGTGCCGAGCAATCGCAGAAGTTCGTGCATAAGGTGGTCGGCGCCAACGAGCCCCAGGGCTGGGACGACCAGCTCGGTCAAGACGCCATCGGCGGCGTGTATTTCCTGCACGCGCACCGCCTGTTCCGCAGCACCAACGATGCCGGCTACCAGACCGAACTGGGCGCCGCCTGGGGCATCGACGCCAACAACTTCGAGAGTGGCGCCCAGGTCGGTGGCTTTATCCGCTTCGGCCGTAACCTGCCCGGTAATTTTATTCCCGATTACGCCGGCCTCGGCACCGCCGGCTCGCTGGTGGGCCTGTTTGATAATCCGGGATTCGGCTGGGAAGTGTTCTTCGGTTTAAGCGGTCAGTACGTGGGCTATTCCTACCTGGAAGAGAACGGGGGCCGCTACAACATCGAGGCCCGCGACGCCGTCGGCGCGGTGATCACCGGCTTCGGGGTTCGCTCCGGTAAATTCAGCTTCACCATGACTTTACAGACCTCCTCCTCGCCGGTGCGTGACAAAGATGACCCGCTGAGCTTCGGCAATATGTCCTTTATGTGGGCCATCTAAGCCGCCTTAGGCGTCGTCCAGGTACTGGTCCTTCAGCTTCACATAGTTGCCCGCCACATAGGGCAGGAACTCGATTTCCTTGGCGGTCAGTTCGCGCACCGGCCGCGCCGGCCGGCCCCGGTACAGCCAGCCGGAGGCCAGCCGTTTGCCCGGGCTCACCAGGCTGCCGGCGGCCAGCATCACGTCACTTTCCACCACGGCGCCGTCCATGATCATGGTCTGCATGCCGATCATCACCCGGTCGCCGATGGTGCAGCCGTGCAGCATCGCCTGATGGCCCACGGTGACGTCGTCGCCCAGGGTCAGCGGGAAGCCGCCGGGGTTGAAGGCGGAGTCATGGGTAATGTGCAGCACGGCGTTATCCTGCACACTGGTACGCGCGCCGATAACGATGCGATGCATGTCGCCACGCACCACGGCGCCGGGCCATACGGAGCTGTCGTCGCCCAGGGCCACCTCGCCGATCACGGTGGAGGCCGGGTCGATGAAAACCCGTTCACCCTGGCTTGGCACCTTGTTCTGGAAGCTTCGAATCCCCATCTGACACCTATTCATCAAGACGAATCAGACCCGTTATAACGAGAGGCACCATGAGTCACAACCCGCTGATTGATTACCCGGACCTGCCGCCCTTCTCCGAAATCCGCCCGGAGCACGTGAAACCGGCGGTGGAACAGTTGGTGGAAGCGGGCCGCGAGCGCATCCGCCAAGTGCTGGCCGACGGTGACTTCAGCTACCGGGCTCTGGAATTGACCCTGGCCGAGGAAGACGAGCGCCTGGAAAAGGCCTTCGGCCCGGTGGGGCATCTGAATGCCGTGGCTCAGGATGAAGCGCTGCGCGAAGCGTACAACGCCTGCCTGCCGCTGATCAGCGAGTACAGCACCGAAGTGGGCCAGAACAGCGACCTGTTCGCCGCCTACCAGGCGCTGCGCGACAGCGACGAATTCAAAACCCTGACGCCGGCCCAGCAGAAAGACATCGACAACACGCTGCGCGATTTCCGTCTGTCCGGCGTGGCCCTGCCCGAAGCGCAGAAAGCCCGGTACATGGAAAACGCCAAGCGGCTGTCGGAGCTGACCACCCGCTTCGAGAACAACCTGCTGGACGCCACCCAGGCGTGGAAGAAGCAAGTCACCGACGAGGCGGAGCTGGCCGGTTTGCCGGACACCGCCCTGGCCGGCGCCGCCGACCGGGCGCGCGCCGAGGGGCTTGAGCAGGGTTGGTTGCTGACCCTGGATTTCCCGGTGTTCTTCGCGGTGATGAGCCACGCCGAGAACCGCGCCCTGCGCGAAGAGATGTACCGGGCCTTCACCACCCGCGCCTCCGACCAGGGCCCGCAGGCCGGTGAGTACGACAACGGCGCGGTGATGGACGAGATCCTCAAGCTGCGCCACGAGCAGGCCAACCTGCTCGGTTTCGCCAACTACGCGGATAAATCCCTGGCCACCAAAATGGCCCGCGACGTGGATGAAGTGATCGGCTTTCTCGATGACCTGGCCCGCCGCGCCAAACCCCAGGCGGAACGGGAAGTGGCGGCCTTGAAAGCGTTCGCCGCCGAGCAAGGCGCCGACGACCTGCAGCCCTGGGACCTGGGCTACTGGAGCGAGCGTCTGCGCGAAGCCCGCTACGATCTTTCCGACGAAGCGCTGCGCCCCTGGTTCCCGGCGGAGAAAGTGATCGACGGCATGTTCCAGGTGGTCGGCAAGCTGTTCGGCATTCGCTTCCGCCAGCGTGACGACGTGGACACCTGGCACCCGGACGTACGCTTCTTCGAACTGGTGGACGACGACGGCAGCGTGCGCGCCGCCTTTTACCTGGACATGTACGCCCGCAACGGCAAGCGTGGCGGGGCCTGGATGGACGACGCCCGGGTGCGCCGCCGCCGGCTGGACGGCGAACTGCAGACCCCGGTCGCCTACCTGACCTGTAACTTCGCGCCGCCGGCCGGCGGCAAGCCCGGCCTGCTCACCCACGATGAAGTGGTCACCCTGTTCCACGAGTTCGGCCATGGTCTGCACCACATGCTCACCGAGCAGGAAGTGGCCGGCATCTCCGGCATCAACGGCGTGGCCTGGGACGCGGTGGAACTGCCCAGCCAGTTCCTGGAAAACTGGTGCTGGACCGAGGAAGGTCTGGCGCTGATTTCCGGCCATTACGAAACCGGCGAACCGCTGCCCCGGGAAACCCTGGACAAGATGCTCGCCGCCAAGAACTTCCAGAGCGCCATGGGCATGATGCGCCAACTGGAATTCTCGCTGTTCGACATGCGCCTGCACGCGGAATACCGCGAAGGCCTGAATATCCAGCAGGTGCTGGATGAAGTGCGCGAGCAGGTGTCGGTGATCAAGCCGCCGGCCTTCAACCGCTTCCAGAACGGTTTCGGGCACATCTTCGCCGGCGGCTACGCGGCCGGTTACTACAGCTACAAGTGGGCAGAAGTGCTCTCCTGTGACGCCTATGCCCGCTTCGAGGAGGAAGGCCCGTTCAACGAAACCACCGGTCGCGATTTCCGCGACAAGATCCTCGCCCGTGGCGGCAGCCGCGAGCCGATGGAACTGTTCGTGGATTTCCGCGGCCGCGAACCCAGTGTCGAGCCGTTGCTTCGCCACAGCGGCATCGAAGGTTAGCGATTATGGTTAAACGTCAGTTCATCGCCGGGGCGACCTGCCCCGGCTGCGGCGCCATGGACCGTATCCAGCGTTGCAGTGACGGTGACAGCACCTGGATGGAGTGTGTCGCCTGCGGGCTGGTCCGCGACCTGGATCAGCAACCCGTCGCCGACGCCACCGACGCCAATGAGCAGACGGTGACGCTAAAGCCCCGGCGTTAGGTATCAGTAACGCCAGCCCGGTGAGCTCAAGTAGGCGTAGACGAACACCGCGGCGGCGACCAGGAACACCACCATCATCACGGTGGCGATGATGCCGAAAATCATGCCCGCGATGGCGGTGCCCCGCCCGCCGGGGTCACGCTCGCCCCGGTCCATGGCTTTCAGCTCCAGCACCCCCAATACCCAGGCGACCACCCCCAGCGGCGAGAACAGCAGCATGCTGATCAGGCCCAGCGTCAGTACCAGGGTGCCGCGATGCGGCTGCACCGCTTCTCCGGTCCGTGTCCCTTCGGCGGCCGGCACCGCCGGCCGGTAGGGTTCGCGCTCAACGAAAGCGGCGGCCAGCAGCAGCCCCAGAGTGGTCGCGCCGAACACGAAATAACCCGCCGACACAATCATCGAATAGGCTTCCCAGGACAGTAGCCCGTTGCCGCTGAGCGGCACCAGAAAATGATTGGTCACCACCTGGAACACGGCCTGAAGCAGTAACACCACGCTGGCGAGTATCACCAGCAGGGACGCTTTGCGCGCCCGGCTTCTGAAGACGATGCCCAGCACCAGGCCGACAATGGCCGGTATAACAACGGGCAGAAGGTTGATGATGGTGCTCAGATATTGCGGCATGCGGCCCCCTGATAATCAAAGGCGGCCACGTTAGCGTTGTCGGCGGTGATTGTCCCGGCCGGCGGTCACAGTTCCGCGGCGGCCGATTCCCACCCGATGCAAAAGAAGGTAAAGCGGTGTGATTGGGGGTCGGCAAGTCCGCCCCGCAGAGCGCACTATGATTTTCCCACCGTGATTCTCATGGTGAGCGAAACCGATGAGAAAGGAGTTCTCTCATGTCCAACGATAAGGTAAGCAAAGTTCTAAACGCCTTGATCCAAACCTGCCGGGACGGCGAAGAAGGTTTTCGCACTTGCGCCGAACAAATGGAAAAGCCCGAACTGCAGCAGGTGTACAGAGACCGCGCCCAGAGCTGCGCGGCGGCGGTGCAGGAACTGCAAGAGCTGGTGCGCGCCCAGGGTGGCGACCCGGAAGACAGCACCAGCTTCGCCGGCACGCTGCACCGCCGTTGGGTGGATCTGAAAGCGAAGCTGATGGACCGCACCGACGAAACCGTGCTCAACGAATGCGAGCGCGGTGAGGATGTGGCCAAGCACAACTACCAGAAGGCGCTCGACGAAGAGCTGCCGGAGACGGTGCGCGCCGTGGTGGAAAAGCAGTACCAGGGTGTGAAGGAAAACCACGACAAGATAAAAGCACTGCGGGACTCTGAACGCGCCAAGGCGTGAGCCCGTTTTGCTGACAACCCGATGCAATAAAAAACCCGGCCTGTGCCGGGTTTTTTATTGCCGGGCCGGACTAACGGCCGGCGCGCCGCGCTCGGTTATTTCTCGACGAAGGCGCGCTCGATCACGTACTCGTGCATGTGACCGCCGCGGGATTCGCGGAAGCCCCAGTCGTCCAGAATGTTGGTGAAGTCCTTCAGCATGGCGGGGCTGCCGCACAGCATGAAACGGTCTTCTTCCAGATTGGGCTTGGGCAGCTCCAGATCGTCGAACAGCTTGCCGCTGGTCATCAGATCGGTGAGCCGGCCCTTGTTGCGATACGGCTCGCGGGTCACCGTCGGATAGTAGAGCAGCTGATTGCGGATAATGTCGCCGAAGAATTCGTTGTCCGGCAGCTCGTTCTCGATCACGTCCCGGTACGCCAGCTCCGAGGTGTAGCGCACCCCGTGGGTGAGGATCACCTGGTCAAACTGCTCGTAGATCTCCGGATCCTTGATGATGCTCAGGAACGGGGCCAGGCCGGTGCCGGTGGACAGCAGCCACAGGCGCTTGCCGGGCAGCAGATGGTCCGCCACCAGGGTGCCGGTGGGCTTGCGGCTCACATAGATCTTGTCGCCGGGCTGAATCTTCTGCAGCCGGGAGGTGAGCGGGCCGTCCGGCACCTTGATGCTGAAGAACTCCAGCTCTTCCTCATAGTTGGCGCTGGCGATGGAATAAGCGCGCAGCAGCGGGCGGCCGCCGTCCTGCTCCAGGCCGATCATGGTGAAATGACCGTTCTTGAAGCGGAAGCCGGGGTCGCGACTGGTGGTGAAACTGAACAGGGTTTCATTCCAGTGGCGAACGCTGGTGACGGTTTCAGTATTCAAATTTGACATATGCTAATACGCTTTTATTCCGAAATATCCAGTTGGTGGGAATATAATCACCCGGGAGATATCGGTAAAATGGGTTATTCCGATATTTGATATCGATTATACCGATGAGGCCGCTATGCGCTACACCCTCCGCCAGCTCGAGGTGTTCCTCGCCACCGCCCACTTCGAAAACGTCAGCCGCGCCGCGGATCACCTCAGCATGTCCCAGTCCGCCGCCTCCGGGGCGCTCAAGGAGCTTGAGTCGCAGTTCGAGATCAAGCTGTTCGAGCGCGCCGGCAAGCGCCTGCGTCTCAACGAGCTGGGCCGCCAGCTGTGGCCCCGGGCCGAGGCCCTGCTGGGCCAGGCCCGTGATCTGGAGGCCGGGCTGCTGGCCCATCAGGAGCTGGGGCAACTTAATGTGGGGGCGACCCTGACCATCGGCAACTACCTGGCGGTGAGTATTATGGCCCGTTATATGGCCGAACAGCCCGGCGCCCGGGTGCAACTGGAGGTGGCCAACACCCGCGCCATCGTCGACCGGGTGCTGGGGTTCGATCTGGATCTGGGGCTGATCGAGGGGGAAATGAACCACCGCGACCTGGAGCTGCTGCCCTGGCGTGAGGACGAGCTGGTGGTGTTCTGCGCCCCGGACCACCCCCTGGCCGGCAAGCCGCGCCTGGACGACCATGATTTGAAAGCCGCCACCTGGATCGTCCGCGAGTCCGGCTCCGGCACGCGGCAGACCTTCGAGCGCGGCATGCACGGCATCCTACCGGATCTCAACCTGCTGCTGGAGCTGGAGCACACCGAGGCGATCAAGCGGGCGGTGGAAACCGGCCTGGGCATCAGCTGCCTGTCGCGGGTGTCACTGCGCGAGGCCTTCCGGCGCGGGTCGCTGGTGCCCCTGGCGGTGCCGCACCGGGATTTCAGCCGCGAGTTCTATTTCGTGCTGCACCGGCAAAAGTACCGCAGCCCGGGNGTGGAGCGCTGGCTGCANCTGTGCCGGGAATCCCGCGATCAGGGCTGAGGGCTACTGGCCGCCGTCCGGCCGGTATTCTTCGCGGATCACCCCTTCCAGGTCNTTCCACGGCAGCGTCAGGGTGGGCTGGCCCATCACATAGGGGGCGATGGANTAGACGTCGTAATGCAGCACCAGGCCCTTGCGGGTGANCCGGAAGTCNCTGCTCTCCTGGAACGGCCAGGCCTGGCGGAAGTCCTCGTCGGAATCCACTTCCTTTTCCAGCCAGCGTTCGTGGGCGCGGCGCGCGGCCGCTTCGAAGGCGTCTTCCTGGCCCGGGTTAATCACCTGCCCCAGGGACACCGGGCGGTGCGCGGTCAGATCCCAGTTCAGCCAGCGTGTCACCGGCAGGCCATGGGCGCCGCCGGTGAATTCGTAGCTGTCGATGGCCACCGTCAGCAGGTCCTTCCAGCGGCCCAGCTGGCGGCTTTCACCGCTGAGCTCCCAGCCCCGGGCACCGTCGCCGGGAATCCCGGCGGCGGTGGTGAGAAAGCGGTCGGCGGCCTCTTCCAGGGTTTTCGGCGGGGCCCCCTGGTCCTCGCCGTTACCGCCCAGCTGCCGGATCATGCGGCGGCGCACCGCCTGGTTCAGCTCCGGGTGGCCTTCGTAGAGCTCCAGATCCACGGCCACTTTGGCGCAGTCGTCGCCGCTGCAGTTATCGGCGCGGCGGCGCAGGGTTTCCTGGCGGGTTTCCAGCTTGCCCTCGGGCGCCGCCGTTGCCGGCGGCTTGCTCTGCTGCGCGGCGCCGTTATCGGCCGGAGCCGGCCGCTTCTCGCCTTCGGGTTGCTCCGGGCCGTTGTCACAGGCGCTCAGGGCCAGCAGCGCGGCCAGCGCGCCGGCTCGTAACCAGGGGGATAATACGTTGCAGCGGCGTTCCGGCATGACAGCTTCCTGAGTGAGTGGCGGGTCCGTCGGGGACAGCCACCGAGCATGCCCTGATTGCCCGTTACCGGGCAACCCGGGAAGCCGTGCCGAAACCGTTTTCAGTCCACTTTTTCGAAATAGCCGAGCAGGCGCAGGGCGGCGATCTTGTCGCCGTCGATATCCAGGTCGTCGCCGGCCAGGGCGGTCACCGCGCTGCGGTTGCCGGCGGCGATCGCCTTCCAGACCGGTTCGCGGGTGTGCAGTACCGCCACGGTGTCTTCCGCCAGGCCCGGGCGCACCTGGGCCACGCCCCGGCGGATTTCCAGGGTGAAGCGGCGGTCGCTGTCGGCGAACTGGAAGCCGAGCTTCTCGTGCACATCGAGGGTGTCTTCCGCCTTCAGGAAGGCCGGCATGGCGGCCAGGAAGTTGTCGATCGGCAGGGTGTCGAGAAAGCCTTCCGGTGGCTCGGTGCGGAAGCCGGGGTTCAGACCGTCCGCTTCTTCCCGGGCGGCGGTGAAGTAGTAGTTGCGGGCGTTGGGGTTGGCTTCCACCTCGCCCAGTCGGCGCAGGGCTTCGGCGCGCAGCTGATTGACCGCGTCATCGTCCGGGCGCAGCGCGCGCAGGTGGTCGCTGAGGCTGAGCGCCCACTGGGCGTCGCCCTGCTCCAGGGCGGCGCGGGCCTTGTCCGCCAGGGCCTGCTCGCCGCCGGCCAGCTCGGCCATGTGGCGCGCCTGCTGCTCGTCGGGCAGCGGCTGCAGGGTGCTGGGGTTACCGTCGAACCAGCCCAGGTAGCCGTCGAACACCGAGCGCACCGACCAGCTCACCTTGCCGTAGAACTCCTGCAGCCAGGGGCTTTCCGCCAGATGCGGCGGCAGCTGCACGCGCTCGACGATCTGATCGGGGGTCAGGCCCTTGTTCATGTGGCGCAGGGTCTGGTCGTGCACGTACTGGATCGCGTCGCGGTAATCGGTGAGGGTGTCGTGGATGCGCTCGCGGCCGCTCAGCGGACGGGTGTGGCTGGGCACCAGGAACTCGGCGTCCAGGGCGCGGATCTTGTCCAGGCTGGCGGCCCACTTCTGCACGTCCCGGTAATAGGTGCCGCGGATGGTGTAGAGGTTGGGGAAGGTCTGATAGATGTTGTCGCCGCTGAGCACCACCTTCTTCTCCGGCAGCCATACGAACAACTGGTCCTCGGTCTCGCCGGGGGCGTGCACCAGTTCCAGCTTGATGCCGGCGATGGTGGTTTCCAGGCGCTCATCCACGGTGTGGTCCGGCGGCAGGGCGAACAGCGTGCTCTCTTCGCTGACGCCCAGATGGGGGCCGATGCCGTCGTTGATGCGCTCGCCCTCGGGCAGATGGTGGCCGAACATGCGCATGGAGCGCGTGGTGATGATCGGCCGGATCTGATTCACCACCCGGTTGATGTAATAGCCGGTGCTCTGGTGGGCGTACACCGGCACCTCGCCGGGGGCGGCGAAGGCCCGCGCGCCGAACACATGGTCGGCGTGGTTGTGGGTGTAGATGATCGCCGCGATCGGCTTGTCGGTGATCTCGCGGAAGGCGGCCAGCACCGCTTCCCCTTCCGCCACCGTTTCCATGGTGTCGACGATAATGATGCCGTCGTCGCCTTCCAGCATAATGGAATTGGCGAGGCCGAAGCCCACCGCCACGTGAACGCCGTCGGTGACTTCCACCACCTCTTTCTCGAACAGCTTGCTGTGTTCGCGCAGCGCGTCGGGGGCCGGGGTGGCCCGAGGTTCGGGGGCGGAGCTGTCGCCGCAGGCGGCCAGGGCGGCCGCGCCGACCGCCATAACAAAAAGCAGAACCGGGTATCGCATGGAATCTTGTCCTTATTCTGAGAGTGCCTGGCAGGCTAGCGCCGCCGGGCCGGGCCACCAAGGTGGCAAGCGGCCACCGGCTGGTGGCCACTGACCATGGCGCCGTTCACCGCCACCACCGTGGCCGCCTGGCCGCTGGCCGTGCTCGACACCCTGGCGCGCCGGGGCCTGGACGGCGACCTGGCGCTGCGTGAAGCGGGCCTGGAGCGCGCCTGGCTGGCCGCCAACCCCGGTGGCCGGGTGACCGTGGCGGCGATGGGCCGGCTGTGGGCCGCCGCGGAACGGCTCAGCGGTGACCCGGCCATCGGTCTGTACGTGGGCCTGGCGGCGCAGCCCATGCACCTGCGGATACTCGGCCTGCTGGTGCAGACCGCCCCCAGCCTGGACCACGTGATCGACTTCGCGGTGCGCTTTCAGGCGCTGGTGTCCAACAGCGTCACGGTGTCCCGGGTGCACCGGCCCGGCGCCGAGGGCCTGGCGATCCGGCCGCTGGACGGCACGCCGGTGCACCCCTGCGCCCTGGACGCCTTTATCGCCGCCCATGTCCAGCACCTGCTCCGGGTGGCGCCGGCCGGCGCGGTCACCGAAGTGGCGCTGCGCCGTTCCGAGCCGGCGGATCCGCGCCCCTGGCAGGCCAGGCTGTGCCGACAGGTGGTGTTCGGCGCCGACGCCGACGTGGTCTGGCACGACCGGGCGCGGCTGCACACGCCCCTGCCCCTGGGCGACGACGGCCTCTCCCGGCAGCACCAGCAACTGGCCGAGCAGGCGCTGGCGGAGCTCGACCGCTCGCCGCCGCTGGTCCAGACCCTGCGCGGCCTGCTGCGGGTGCGCCCCGGCGGGCCGCCCACCCTGGGCGAGCTGGCGGCGGCGGTGAACCTGAGTGAGCGCTCGCTGCGCCGTCATCTGGCCGAAGCCGGCAGCGGCTACCGCCGTCTTATCGAGGAGCACAGTGCCGAGCGGGCCGCCGCCCTGCTGCGCAGCAGCGAGCGCTCGGTGGCGGAGGTGGCCGATCAGCTGGGGTTCTCCGACGCCAGCAATTTCAGCAAGGCGTTCAAGCGCTGGTACGGCGTCAGCCCGGACCGCTTCCGGCAGCGCTGACGCCCGGTTTTCAGAGCTGACGCCCTGTTTTGCACAATTTTTCCCCGCTCTGCCTTGCCAGCGGCAATACTGCCTCCATGTACACGGGTAACTGAAAAAATCATGGAGCGAATAACGATGCGACAGTCATTGCTTCTGGCGGCGACCCTGATGATGGTCACCACCGCCACCAGCTGGGCACAGAGCACCACCGAGGGAACGCCCAACATCAAGCAGCCGGATCAGGAAAACGTCTCCGCGCAGATGCGTGACACCTGGGAGGCCTTCAAGAACTTCTCCGTGGAGCAGAAGAACGAAGCGGTGGAGATGGCCCGCCGGGCTCTGGCCAACCTGGATGAGGAAATCGACGAAGCCCAGAAAGAGATCGATCGGGGCTGGCAGAACCTGTCCCAGGAAGCGCGCCTGGAAAAGCAGGAAACCCTCAGCGAGTTGAAGGACGAGCGCGAGGAACTGCAGGCTGAATATCAGGAACTGCAGGCCGCCAGCGACGACAACTGGGAAGAAGCCAAGCGCCGCTTCGGTAGCGCCTGGCAGTCCACCAAGCAGGCCTGGCGCGACCTGACCGCACCCAGCCCCGACACCGAATAACCGGCTAACCCCTTGTGCGAGCGGGCCCGGCCCGCTCCCACAAGTCAGACATCGGCGAAATGTTCACCGCCGCGAAGCCAGCGGCGCAGCAAGCGTTCGACACGGTCGGGGTACTGCTTGAGCAATGCCGCCGCCACTTCCCGGGCCGGCGCCATGAGCGCCTCGTCGCGTACCAGGTCGGCGATGCGGAACGCCAGGTCGCCGGTCTGGCGGGTGCCGAGCCACTCGCCGGGGCCGCGTAATTTCAGGTCTTCCTCGGCGATCACGAAACCGTCGCTGGTGTCGCGCATCACCGCCAGGCGCTTCTTGGCGGTGAACGACAACGGCGTCTGGTAGAGCAGCAGGCAGTAGCTCTGCTCGCCGCCCCGTCCCACGCGCCCGCGCAGCTGGTGCAGCTGCGCCAGCCCCAGCCGTTCCGCGTTTTCCATCACCATCAGGGTGGCGTTGGGCACGTCCACGCCCACCTCGATCACGGTGGTCGCCACCAGCAGCTGCGCTTCACCGCTGGAAAAACGGGCCATCCGCTCTGCTTTTTCCTTGGCCTTCATGCGCCCGTGCACCAGTTCCACGGTGAGTTCGGGCAGCGCCTCCTGCAGGGTTTCGAAGGTGGCTTCAGCGGCCTGGGCCTGCAGCTCGTCGGATTCCTCGATCAGGGTGCACACCCAATAGGCCTGGGTGCCCTCCTGGCAGGCGGCGCGGATGCGCGCCACCACGTCGTCGCGGCGCGAGGTGGGCAGCGCCAGGGTCTGGATCGGCTTGCGGCCGGGCGGCATTTCGTCGATCACCGAGGTGTCCAGGTCACCGTACACGCTCATCGCCAGGGTGCGCGGAATCGGCGTGGCGGTGAGGGTGAGCTGGTGCGGCACCTGATTGCCGAAGCGGCCTTTTTCGCGCAGTGCCAGCCGCTGCTGCACGCCGAAACGGTGCTGCTCGTCGATGATGATCAGCCCCAGGCGCTGGAACACCACCGCGTCCTGGAACAGGGCGTGGGTCCCCACCACCAGGGCGCCGTGGCCTTCGGCCAGGGCCGCCAGGGTCTCCCGGCGCGCCTTGGCGCCGACGCTGCCGGCCAGCCAGTGCACATCGATGCCCAGCGGCGCCAGCCAGTGGCGGAAATTGGCCAGGTGCTGCTCGGCGAGCAGTTCCGTGGGCGCCATCAACGCCACCTGGTAGCCGGATTCGATCGCCACCAGGGCGGCGGCGGCGGCCACCAGGGTTTTGCCGGAGCCCACGTCCCCCTGGATCAGGCGCAGCATCGGGTGCTGGCGGGCCAGGTCGGCGCGGATCTCCCCGATCACTCTCTGCTGGGCGCCGGTGAGCTGGAACGGCAGCGCCTGGAGCAGCTTGCCGGTGAGGGCCTCGCCGCTCAGCACCGGCGCCGACAGCGCCTTCTGGCCGGCCCGTTTGGCCAGCATGCCCAACTGATGGGCGACCATCTCTTCCATCACCAGGCGCTTCACCGCCGGGTGATTGCCGTCCAGCAGCAGGTCCACCGGGTCGTCCGGTTGCGGGTGATGCAGCTTGGTGAGGGCCTGGGCCAGGCCGGGCAGGCCGCTCTGATCCAGCAGTTGCCGGGGGATCAGCTCTTCCGGCGCATGGGTCTGTAGCCACTGCAGGCCCTGGGCGGCGAGATTGCGCAGCAGCTTCTGGCTGACCCCTTCGGTGGTCGGGTAGACCGGCGTCAGGGCTTTTTCCAGTGGTGGGATATCCGGGCCGGACTGGTATTCCGGATGGTAGAACTCCAGGCCGGCGGCGCCGGGGCGGGGCTCGCCGTAGACGCGGATGCGGCGGCCTTTTTCCAGCGCGTTCTTCTGCGCCGCGCTGAAGTGATAAAAGCGCAGCGCCACCAGGCCGGTGCCGTCGGCCACCTTGCATAGCAGCGAGCGGCGTTTGCCGAACACCACGTCGGCGGCCATCACCTCGCCTTCGATCACCACGCCTTGTTCCGGGCGCAGGCTGCCGATGGGGGTGATGCGGGTGCGGTCTTCGTAGCGGAACGGCAGATGGAAGAGCACATCTTCCAGGGTCGCCAGCCCGAGCCGGGCCAGCCGTTCCGCCGCCCGGGGGCCGACACCCTTAAGACGGGTAATGTCGATCGTCTCCAGGACGGCGGGCGGGCTCATATCAGGCGGCGAGGCCCTCGCGGGGCACCGCGTGGCGCAGCACTTCGATGGCCTTGGGGCGCGGGAAGCTGTCGCGCCACACCAGGGCAATGGTGCGTGACGGCACCGGCGCCGCGAACGGGCGCACCGCGAAGGTGCTCTTGTCGTAGCCGTGCTGGTAGAGCGCGGAGTTGGGCAACACGGTGATGCCGAGACCGGAGGCGACCATGTGGCGCAGGGTTTCCAGCGAGCCGCCTTCGATCTGCACCAGGTTGCGCTGGCGCTCGGAATCGATCGCCGGGCACAGCTCCAGCACCTGGTCGCGGAAGCAGTGGCCTTCGCCGAGCAGCAGCAGGGTCTCGTCGAGCATCTGTTCCGGTTGGATCTGCTTCTGCTTGGTCCAGGGGTGGTCGCCGGGCAGCAGCACCGAGAAGGACTCCTCGTACATCTGCGCGCGCACCAGGCCGCCGCCGGAGAACGGCAGCGCCACGATGATGGCGTCCAGCTCGCCACGGTCGAGCTTGCCACGTAGCACATGGGTGTAGTTTTCTTCGATGAACAGCGGCATGTCCGGCGCTTCCGCCCGCACCCGCGGTATCATGGTGGGGAACAGGTACGGCGCCACGGTGAAGATGGCGCCCACCCGCAGCGGCGAGCCCAGCTGATCGCGCTGGCTCATGGCCATCTGCTCGAGCAGGTCGGCCTGCTCCAGCACTCGCTGGGCCTGGGCGATGATCGGCTCCGCCTGGGGGGTGACCACCACCTCCCGGGGACGCCGCTCGAACAATGGCATGCCGAGCTGCTCTTCCAGCTTTTTGATCGCCGCGCTCAGCGTCGGCTGGCTGACGTTGCAGACCTGGGCGGCGTGGCCGAAATGACGTTCCCGGGCCAGTGCGACCAGATAGCGTAGTTCTGTTAGTGTCATAAGCGTAAAAACTTTTTTCGATGATAGGCCATTGTGCCGGACTCAAAGACTATGAGCCATATTCTAATTGCCGGTCTCGGCGACCTGGGCCGCGGCTTGGCGGAAAACCTGCTGGCCGCCGGCCACCGCGTCAGCGGCATACGCCGGGGCAGCGACGCCCCCAGCGGCGTGGACCTGTACAGCCAGGACCTGCTCGACGGCGCCCACCTGCTGCCGCCGGACCGGGTCGACCTGCTGGTGATCATCATGACCCCCAGTGAGTACTCCGAGGAAGGGTACCTGAAAGCCTATGTGCGCGCGCCGCTCAATCTGCTCGACGCGCTGGCCGAACAGCAGCCCCTGCCGCCGATTCTGTTCGTCTCCAGCAGCGCCGTGTTCGGTGACCTGGAAGGCGACGTGGACGAGACCACACCGCCGGCGCCGACCCGCTATAACGGCAAGGTGGTGCTGGCCGCCGAGCAGGAGATCAGCACCCGTGGCCTGACCACGGTGGTACGGTTCAGCGGCATTTACGGCCCCGGCCGCAACCGCCTGCTCACCAAGGTGGCGCGCATGGCGGGCGGCGAAGAGCCGCTGCCGGAAGCGAAATGGAGCAACCGCATCCACCGCGACGACTGCGTCGGCCTGCTGGGCAATCTGGTGGGGCGCTGGCTGTCCGGCGAGACGGTGCCGCCGCTGGTGGTGGGCACCGACAACAGCCCGGCCAGCAACCTGGAGGTGTACCAGTGGCTGGCGCAGCAACAGGGCCTGACGTTGTCCGTGCCGGAGGCCAAGCCGACCGGCAAGCGCGTGTATAGCCGCTTTATCGCCGACGGCGGCTACGCGCTGCGCTACCCCGACTTCCGCGCGGGCTACGCCACGCTCTTGTAGGAGCGGGCCCGCTCCCGAAGTAGTCAGGCACAAAAAAGCCGGGCAAGGGCCCGGCCTGTGTCGAGGAGGTGTCGGCGTGGTCAGGCCACGCGCTGGTACTGGGTGCTGCAGGAGGACACCGCGGACTGGATGCGCTCGTCGTCCTTGCCTTTGCTGGCGATGTCGGACAGCGAGATCACGCCCACCAGGCTTTTGCTGTCCCGGTCGTCCAGCACGATCAAACGCTGCACTTGCTGCTCCTGCATGTTGGCGGCCACGTCGGCGACGTCGTCGTCCTGGAAGCAGTACAGCACCAGACCGGTCATGCAATCCTTCACCGGCGTGTCCGGGCCTTTGCTTTCCGACAGGGCGCGGATCACCAGGTCCCGGTCGGTGGTGATGCCCACCAAGCGGTCGTGCTCCGCGATCGGCAGCACGCCCACATGGAGGTCGCGCATCATTTTGGCGGCGTCTTCCACGCTGGCATCGGTATTCAGGGTGCGGGGGGATTCGCTCATTACGTCCTGTACATTCATAGCCATAACTCCTTCTATTGCGACTGCTTTGCTGCAAATGCCTTTCGGCCGGCGCCGCGAATCCTTGCCGGCGCCGGAATTCAGCATCACAAACGGTGCCGCCGGTGGGCAAATCCCTATGAGAACGATTGCTGATAATCACCCTTTGTTCATGCCGGGGGCTTATAAGGGGACGGATTCACCGGCACTGGGCCTCGCCGCCCGGCTGCGGTATTGTTGGCGCCTTCGCCCGGCTTCCGGCGGCTCCAGGCCGTTGGTCCCCTTGTGCCGGGCGGTGGAATCGGTAGAGTGTGCGCCCTTGAAAGTGGCCTCCGCACGGGAGTGAAGCAATGACGGTATCGGTAGCGGTTGTAATGGGGTCCCAGTCCGACTGGGAGACCATGAAAGAGGCTTGCGACGCCCTCACCCAGTTCGGCGTGAGCTGGAAGGCGGAGGTGGTGTCCGCCCACCGTACCCCGCAACGCATGTACGACTTCGCCAAGAGCGCGGCGGATCAGGGCTACAAGGTGATCATCGCCGGCGCCGGCGGCGCCGCCCACCTGCCCGGCATGATCGCCGCCATGACGCCGCTGCCGGTGCTGGGCGTGCCGGTGCAGAGCCGCTCGTTGTCCGGCCTGGACAGCCTGCTGTCGATTGTGCAGATGCCCAAGGGCGTGGCCGTGGGCACCCTGGCCATCGGTTCCGCCGGCGCCTACAACGCCGGCCTGCTGGCGGCGCAGATGCTGGGCAGTGACGACCCGGCCCTGCAGAAGCGCATCGCCGACTGGAAAGCCGCCCGCGCCGATCAGGTGCTGGCGGACGCGGAACTGGGTCAGGGGTAAGCGCGGCATGAATCGTGTACTGGTACTCGGCGGTGGCCAGCTCGGCCTGATGATGGCGGAGGCCGCCGCCCGCCTGGGCCTGGTGGTGGACCGTTACGACCCGGAGCGCACCCTGCTGCTGCCCGGCACCTCCGATCTGGCGGTGCCGATCACCTGGGAAGAGTGCCTGGAGCGCTACCCGGTGGTCACCGTGGAGCGCGAAGCGTTCCCCGACAGCGGTCTGTCCGCGCGGCTGGCGGCCAGTGACCGCTGCGTGGCGCGCGGCGCCCTGGCGGTGATCCCGGACCGCTACACGCAGAAATCGATGCTCGATGAATTGGGCATCGCCACCGCCCCCTGGCGCAACCTGGACCGGGTCGAGGATCTGGCGGACGCCGCCGCCGAGTTCGGCGGGGTGGTGGTGAAGGCGCGAAGCGGCGGCTACGACGGCCGCGGCACCTGGATCGTCGGCGACGGCGGCGACCTGTCCGCGGTGCCGGCGGAGGAGCTGGCCGGGCGCGCCATCGTCGAGAAGAAGATTCCGTTCCGTCGCGAGCTGTCCATCGTCGGCGCCCGCAACCCGGCCGGCGAGACCCTGTTCTACCCGCTCACCCGCAACTGGCACGTGGACGGCATCCTGCGCCTGAGCCTGGCGCCGGCCAACGCCAGCGCCGCGCTGCAGCCGGAGGCGGAGAACATCCTGCGGCGGATCATGGAAAAGCTGGATTACGCCGGCGTCATGGCGGTGGAGTTCTTCGAGGAAGACGGCCGCCTGCTGGTCAACGAGATCGCGCCCCGGGTGCACAACTCCGGCCACTGGACCCACGAGGGCGCCGACTGGTCGCAGTTCGACCTGCACGTGCACGCCCTGGCCGGCGTNCCGCTGCACTCGCTCAACGTGCACGGCCCCAGCGCCATGGTGAACCTGATCGGCACGCCCTTTGANCAGGCCTGGCTGCAGCACCCGGGCGTGGTGCACTGGTACGGCAAGAGCGTGCGCCCGGGCCGCAAGGTGGGCCACGCCAACCTGGTGGCGCCGACCCTGGAAGGCCTGCGCAACGGCCTGAACGCCTGGGCCGACGTGCTGCCGGAAGGCTTTGAGGCGATCCTCGACTCGGAGCTGGCGCTGGACTGAGCGTCCGCTGTCGCCNCGCCGTAAAGAAAACGCCCCGCGAATGCGGGGCGTTGTCGTTCAGGGCTTCGGAAAAGCCTTACGGGGGCGTGGTGCAGGCCGGCACGCCGTTACGGTCGGCGGTGGTGAACTGGCAGCCGAAGTCGTCGGCGGCCACCGTGGCCGGATCGAGAAAGTCGTCGCCGGCCGGTTTAGGGCCGCCCTGTTCCCAGGCCACCATGTCCTCGAAGGCGTTGATCTGTTCCTCCGCGGTGTAATCGCAGTGGCCCGGTGAGCGGATCGCCCGCTGCACCAGCCAGGTGTCGTTGCCGTTGGCCTCGGCCCGCTCGCGGTAGATCTGGCCGTGGCGGAAGGGCACGTAAAAGTCACCCAGCCCCTGCAGGCTGACCACCGGAATGTTGAATTCCCCGTTGATCACCGGAATCCAGCGTAGACCGTCGTTACGCAGGCCGTTGGCGGACGGGTTCTCTTCCACGCGCAGGATGGTGTCGTTGAAGGCCTGCTCCTCGGTGCTGAGCGGCGGGAAGTTATCGAACTGGTAGGTGACGCCGGCGTTGCCGCTCAGGTCCCGGGCCAGAATGCCGTTGACGGTGCCGTCGCGGCCGCCGGTGCCCATCACCACATGCCAGTAGTAGGTGGTGAAACCGATGTCGGCCACCGGGCGTTCGCCGCCGGAGAGATTCCGCATCAGCGCCTGGAACTGTTCCCCCTCGGCGGTGGGCACACCGAGCGAGCCGGTCGGATTGTCCGTCGACGGCGGGATCGGCGGTATCGTCCAGATCACCGAGTTGATGGCGCCGGCATCGAAATTGGTGGCCGGGATACCGGTCAGCGGCGGCGCGTCGGGGTTTTTCATATGCGCGAAGTGCTGCGCCGCCATGGTCGCCTGGGTGAGGTATTCGAACTCGAAGGTGTCACCCACCACGCCGCACATGGGTACGGCGCCGTGGTACTGCACCGGGTTGTTGGCGGTGGCCAGGGTTTCGTCCTCGATGGCGGCGGCGGTGACATGGCCGCCCATGGAGTGGCCGATAATGTAGAGGCGGTCCGGGTCGGTGAGGCCGGTGATGTCGGTGAACGCCAGCGCCAGTTCGTTGGTGTCTTCGACGCCGGTGCGCACGTCGTAGAAGTTGGTGGAGTAGCTGGAGGCGGCCCAGGCGTAGCCGTTATCCAGCAGCCACTGGCGAATGCTGGGGTTGCCGACGGTGAGTTCGGAACCCTCGCCCCGGTAGCCGTGGGCGTACATCACCAGGCGGCCGTTCCAGGCGGCCGGAACCTCAATGCGGTAGCTGGCGCCGTTGGGGCGGATGCCGGACCACTGTTCGGCGTCATCGTGGCCGGTGACGCCGCCTTCCGCGTCGAAGGCGGCGGCCTGGGTTTCGCTGGCGGTGAAAGTGCGGGTGTCCTGGACGCGCGCCGGTTGTGACGGCTCGCCGACGCCGGAGCTGCTGCTGTCGCCGCCGCAGCCGGCCAGCAACCCGGCGCTCAGCAGGCCGGCCAGAAGCCCGATCCTGGGTATTGTGAAATGGGTGCTCATTGCTGCTCTCCCTGTTTTATTGGAATTGTGGGTCTTTTCTTCTTTGTGTTTCGCTATGCGAAATAGCTTTCTAAAAGAAAGCAGCGGTTAATATCCGCCCGATGAATAAAAGCTGTCAATAACCTGAGAGGCCGAACGGGGAATTTGAGAGGTGGTCGTGAAGGGGCCTTGTGGGCGCTTGCCGGGTGGCTGAAAGCCACCCTTTCGCGGGCTGGGCCCGCTCAGGCCCAGCCCGAACCGTCAGGGTTAGAAGTCGACGCGCTGGAGCACCAGGTCGGTGACCTGGACGGTGCCGGCGGGGGTCTGGTCGAAGGCCAGCTCGATGGCGTTGAGGTTGGTGAAATCCACACCTTCGAACGCGGTCAGCGGAATGTCCACGGCGTTGAGCGTGGTCTTCTGCGAACCGTGGTTGGTCTCGTCGTAGAATTCCCGGCCCGGCGGGTAGAACAGGCTTTCGGTGTAGTCGCTGGCCAGGGCAGACACGCGGTTGCCGTCCATGTCCTCGAGGATCACCTGGAAATCCTGGCCGGCGGTGTTGTCGGCGTCGCCGTGGGACACGCCCACGCGCACCGACAGCACCTGGTAGTCGACCGCGTTCACGCCCAGCAATTCGGAGCGGTAGGTGGCCGAGGTGTCCCAGGCCATGAACAGCTGTTCGGCGATATTGAAGGTGGGGGTGGCCACGTCGCAGCCCTCGCCGGGCCGGCCGTTGGTCTGGCAGATGCCGAACGAGGAGAAGCCGTCGAAGCGCACCGCGCCGCCCAGGTTGTTGGTGGTCAGGCTGGCCGGGTCCAGGGTGTCGTCGATCACCAGGCGGTCCGCCGCCGGGGCGTGGATGCTCAGCAGGTAGCGGTCGTCGCAGGGGCCGGTGCCGTCCGGGCAGGTGTTGCCGGGCACGGAGGTCTGGCCGTTCCAGTAGGCGCCGAACTCTTCTTCGCCGCCGATGAAGTAGCGGAAGAACGAAGCGATGAAGAACAGGCCCTGGGCCTGCTGCACTTCCGGCGTGTCGCGGCCGTTACCGGCGGCGTTCTCGCCGCACCAGGGGTCGTCGCCGTCGCTGTCGAGGATGGTCCAGTCGTCGGGGCGGGTGTCGGTGGTCCAGACCGTGTTGTAGTAGTTGTGGTTGGCGCCCATGGGAATCAGCTGGAACTTGGGATAGGGGTCGTTATCCACGGCGTAGCGGCTGGTGTCGTAGGCGAAGTTGCCCATCAGATCTTCCACATCGCCGTCGCAGTAGCCGGCCAGGGCCAGGAAGGTGACGTTGCTGACCGTCTGGGTGTTGTAGTCGGTGGGCGCCAGCGAGAACACCGCGGTGATGTTGTGCGGCTCGGGCTGGTTGCGGTTGTAGATCACGGTCTGATTCACGCCTTCCCCGCCGCGGGAGTGGCCCATGATGCCGATTTCGCTCATGTCCAGTTTGCCGGTCAGCATGTCCAGGCTGTTGCCGCCGGAGGCGTTGATGGTGCGGAATTCGTCCAGGTGACGCACCACCAGCATGGACCGGGCGAGTGCCCCGGTGTCGCCGTTGCTGGGGCCGCTGTCGTTATCGTTGATGTCGTTGGCGTCGACGGAAATCACCGCGTAGCCGTGGCTGGCCAGATTGCGGGAGATGTATTCGTAACCCCGGTAGCTGGGGATCGGGTTGGCGCAATCGTCGTCGTCGATCCCCCAGCCGTCGTAGCAGGTGCCGTGGCGGCCGTGCAGGAAAAGCACCACCGGGAAGGGGCCGGTCTGACCCTCGGGGTACTGGATGTAGCCGTGGATGTCGGTGTCGTAGCTGTCCCCGTTTTTGTTGTCCATGACGGTCATGCGGCCGAAGTTATATTCCTCTTCGGCGACGGTGAACGGACCGGCGGTGGAGGGGTCCGCTGCCACGCCGGTGCTTACGGCGTCCGGGGTGGTCTTGGCGTCGGGTGTGTCTTCCACGTAGGAGGATGAAGAGTCGCCTCCGCAGCCGGCAAGGAACAGAAAGGCCGACAGGAAGACCAGACCCAGCCCGTTTCCGGGCAGAGAACGAAAGGTGCTGCTCATAATGTTTTCCCCTTGAAGGTAAGGCGGCAAGTGTCCAATCAGGACGGGCGTACTCAGGCAAGTTGAGTGCCACCGGCCTCGCGGGAAGACATTTGAGCTTACTTAATTGATGTAAAAGTGATTGTTTTTATAGGGGTATTTTTAATTGTAAAAAGCGTTGGGAGAGTGAAGATCAGGTGATGAAAGCGTCCGTTGCGGGACGATCCGTACCGTTCCAGGCACAAAAAAAGGGCGCCGGCGGGGCGCCCTTTGGCGTCGTTTTGGTGCGCGGCGCCGGTCAGGCGATATCCATCACCGCGTCCATTTCCACCTCGGCGCCCTTGGGCAGGGCGGCCACGCCGATGGCGGCACGGGCCGGGTAGGGCTCCTGGAAGTATTCTTTCATGATCTCGTTGACCAGATTGAAATGGCTCAGGTCGGTGAGAAAGATGTTCAGTTTGACGATGTCGTGCAGGGCGCCCCCGGCCGCGTCACAGACCGCGCTGAGGTTATCGAAGACACGCCGTACCTGGGCGTCCATGCCGCCGCCGACCAGTTCCATGGTGGCCGGGTCCAGCGGGATCTGGCCGGACAGGTAGACGGTGGAGCCGGCCTTGATGGCCTGGGAGTACGGACCGATGGCGGCGGGCGCCCGGTCGGTTTTGATCACGGAACGATTGGACATGCTGCTGTTTCCTTCAGGCACTGATGCGGTGAATCCTCACAACATTGTCCACGGTGCGCAACCGCTTGATGATGCGCGCCAGGTGGACCCGGTGTTTCACGGTGAGGGTGACGTTGATGATCGACAGGGTGGGGTCTTTGCCGGCCATGTCGATGGTGTCGATGTTGGAGCCCAGCTCGGAGACCACGTTGGCCAGGGTCGCCAGCACGCCGCGTTTGTTGACCAGCTCGATGCGCAGCGCGGCGGTGAATTCCTGCTCCACGTCCTTGTCCCAGTTCAGCGGAATGCATTTTTCCGGCGCGTCGCGCATTTCCGCGAGCAGATTCTTGCAGGTGTCGCGGTGCACCACGATGCCCTTGCCGGCGCTCAGGTGGCCGATCACGGTGTCGCCGGGCAGCGGGTAGCAGCATTTGGCGTAGGTCACCATCAGCCCTTCGCTGCCGCGAATCGCCAGGGGCAGGCGGTCGTCCTCCGGGTCGCGGTTCTCGCCACGGGCACCGGCCAGCTTGCGCGCCACCAGCGGCGCCAGCCGGTTGCCCATGCCGATGTCCTCGAGCAGTTCGTCCACGGTGCCGTAGTGGTTGTTGTTCAGTTCCTGTTGCAGGGTTTTTTCCGATAACAGCGACAGATCCAACTGGTAGGGGATCAGCGCTTTCTCCAGCAGCCGCTGGCCCAGCTCGGCGGCGTCCTCGCGGCGCTGCTGCTTGAGGAAGTGGCGAATGTTGGAGCGCGCCTTGCCGGTCACCACGAAATTCAGCCAGCCCGGGTTGGGGGTGGCGTTGGGGGCGGTGATGATCTTCACCGTCTGGCCGGATTCCAGCGGCGTGGACAGCGCCGCCAGCTTGCCGTCGATGCGCGCCGCCACGCAGCGGGTGCCCACCTTGGTGTGCACCGCGTAGGCGAAGTCCACCGGCGTGGCGCCGGCGGGCAGTTCCTTGATGTCGCCCTTGGGCGTGAACACGTAGGCCTCGTCCGGGAACAGGTCCACCTTCACGTTCTCGATGAACTCCATGGAGTTGCCGGCTTTCTGCTGGATTTCCAGCAGCCGCTTCATCCAGGACTGGGCCCGTGTGTGGGTGGGCGAGCCGGGCTCGTCGTGGGACTTGTACAGCCAGTGGGCGGCGATGCCGTTGTTGGCCATCGCTTCCATTTCCTCGGTGCGGATCTGAATCTCCAGCGGAATGCCGGAGTGCGCCTTCAGCGTGGTGTGCAGCGACTGATAGCCGTTGGCCTTGGGAATCGCCACGTAATCCTTGAAGCGGCCGGGAATCGGAATGAAGTGATTGTGCACCGCGCCCAGCACCCGGTAGCAGGTGTCCACCCGGTCGACGATGATGCGGAAGCCGAACACGTCCATGATGTCCGCGAACGGCTTATGCTGTTCCTTCATCTTCTGGTAGATGCTGTACAGATGCTTTTCCCGGCCCAGCACCCGGGCCTGGATGCCCTCTTCCTCGAGGCTGCGCTCCAGGCTGGTCTTGATCGAGGAGAGAATCTCACGGCGGTTGCCGCGCGCCGATTGCACCGCCTTGCCGATCAGCCGCGCGCGCATCGGGTGGATGTTGTGGAAGGCCAGGTCCTCGTACTCCACGCGCATGTTGTACATGCCCAGCCGGAACGCGATCGGGGCGTAGATTTCCAGGGTTTCCGTGGCGATGCGCTTGCGCTTCTCGGCGCGCATCACATGCAGGGTGCGCATGTTGTGCAGGCGGTCGGCCAGCTTCACCAGAATCACGCGGATGTCGCGGGTCATGGCCAGCATCATCTTGCGCAGATTCTCGGCCTGCTGCTCCGCTTTCGATTCGAACTTGATCTGGGCGATCTTGGAGACCCCGTCGACCAGCTCGGCGACTTCCTCGCTGAACGCCTCGGCGAGCTGCTCCTTGGACACACCGGTGTCCTCAATCACGTCGTGCAGCATGGCCGCCATCAGCGAGGCGTAGTCCATGTGCATGTCCACCAGGATGTTCGCCACCGCCAGCGGATGCGTGATATAGGGGTCCCCGCTTCGCCGGTACTGGCCCTCGTGGGCTTTCTCGGCAAAATAGTAGGCGCGAACCACCTGTGAAATTTGCTCTTCCGTCAGGTAGCTGCGTAACCGTTTTTTCAGGTTGTTGATCGAGGGCAAGATTCCTCGCCACGCCGCCAGGGCGAATCGAAGTGAACGATAATTACTAGCTTAGGTTTGGCGTGGTGATTTGTCTACGTTATCGCCGTGAGCGCTTGAAAAGGCAGGGGTTTTCGGTCTGAAAGGCGGGCGCTATGAAGGCTTGTCAGGGAAGTGTCGCGGAGCGAGGGGCGCGGCATTGCGGCCCCTCACGTCACTTTGGCGTTACTCGCCGAACGACTGGGTCAGCATCGCCAGGTCGTCCACATCGGCGCCCTGATCGGCGATCGGGTTTTCAACCGATTCGGAGGTCACTTCCCCCGCGGCGATCTCGCGCAGCGCCACCACGGTGGGCTTGTCGTTTTCCCAGGCCACGCGCGGCTCCTTGCCGCCGGTCTGCAGCTGGCGGGCGCGCCGGCTGGATACCAGAACCAGCTCAAAGCGGTTATCCAGGTTTTCCAGGCAGTCTTCTACGGTTACACGGGCCATGTCGATCTCCTATTGCGGGGGCGCGCACCTAGTGCGGCCCGCGATTCTACTGGGTTTCAGTACCGGACAACAAGTCGGCGAGCGTGGCCGCCTGGCGTACCGCCTGGCGGTCGGTGGTCAGACGGCGCGCTTCGACGATGGCGGCCAGCTCGTGCAGGGCCCGTTCGAAGTTGTCGTTGACCACCAGATAGTCGAACTCGCCGTAGTGGCTCATCTCTTCCCGGGCCCCGGCGAGGCGCTTCTCGATCACGTGGTCGTCGTCCGAGGCGCGGGTGCGCAGGCGCTGGGCCAGGGTCTTCAGGCACGGCGGCAGGATGAAGATGCTGGCCGCCTCCGGCAGCAGGTGGCGGATCTGGGCGGCGCCCTGCCAGTCGATCTCGAGAATCACGTCCTCGCCGCCGCGCAGCGTCTCCGCCACCCAATCGGCGCTGGTGCCGTACAGGTTGCCGAACACCTCGGCGTGCTCCAGGAACCGGCCCTCTTCCACCATGCGCACGAAGGTCTCGCGGCTGGTGAAGTGGTAATTGACCCCTTCCACTTCGCCCTCCCGGCGCGGCCGGGTGGTGTGCGATACGGAGATACGCAGGCGGGGCAGCTTTTCCACCAGCGCCGCCACCAGGGAAGTTTTACCGGCGCCGGAGGGGGCCGACACAATATAGAGAGTGCCTTTGTCGGTCATACGCATGCGGTTCCTGTCTGCCGGGGTCTCACTGCCCGCGAAAACGGGCATTATAGGGGGAAGTCCGCGGCCCGTCATGGCCAAGCCCGAAGGAGACACCATGCAGGACAGCCCGATCACCGCCACCGTGGATTTCCACCGCGACGGTGTGCAACACGGTTTTCTCAAGCTGCCGCACTCCCACGACGACTCCGCCTGGGGCAGCCTGATGATTCCGATCACGGTGGCGCGCAACGGCGACGGCCCCACCGCCCTGCTCACCGGCGGCAACCACGGCGACGAATACGAGGGCATCACCGCCCTGCTCAAGCTGGCCGGCCGCCTGCGCGCCGAGGACATCCGTGGGCGGGTGATCATCGTGCCGATGATGAACCACCCGGCGGTGCTTAACGGCACCCGCACCTCGCCGCTCGACAAGGGCAACCTCAACCGTGCCTTTCCCGGCAGCCCCACCGGCAGCCTCACCCAGCGCATCGCCGACTATTTCACCCGCTACCTGGTGCCGCTGTGCGACCTGGCGGTGGACATCCATTCCGGCGGCCGCACCCTGGACCTGTTGCCGTTCGCCGCCACCCACCGGCTGGCCGACGCCGACCTGGCGCGCCGCTGCCTGGAGGGCGCGCGCGCCTTCGGCGCCCCCAACACCCTGCTGATGGCGGAGCTGGAAGGCGACGCGCTCTACGACACCGTGGTGGAGGCCCAGGGCAAGGTGTTCATCAGCACCGAGCTGGGCGGCGGTGGTACCACCACGCCGGAGACCGTGGCGCTGGCGGAGCAGGGCGTGGACAACGTGTTGCGCTGGGCCGGTATTCTGCCCGGCGAGCCGCAAACGTCGCCTACCCGTATGCTGGAGATTCCCGACAGCGCCCACTACCTGCAGAGCGAACACGCCGGCTTGCTGGAATTCGCGGTCAACCTGGGGCAGCCGGTGAAAGCCGGCGCGGTGATGGCGCGGGTCTATTCCATGGAGCGCACCGGCGCCGAACCGGCGGAATACCGCGCCCCGGTGGACGGCCTGCTGATCGGCCGCCGTCACCCCGCCAAGGTGGCCATGGGCGACACCTTCGCGGTGCTGGCGGTGCCGTTGTAGTCAGGCACTGGCGGGGAGCAGCAGGCCCCGCAGTTCCGTGTCGTTGGTGATCAGTTCCGCCAGCGTGTAGCCGTCCAGCACCTGCAGAAATGCCTCCTGCGCCCGGCCCAGCACTTTCTTCAGAGTGCAGGCCGGGTCGATCGGGCAGGACGAATTCTCCCCGAAACATTCGAGCAGCTTCAGGTTCTCGGTCTGCCTGACCACCTCGCCCACCGAGATCCGTTCGGGGTCGCCGGCCAGCACCAGGCCGCCGCCGCGCCCGCGCAGACTCTTCACATAGCCCAGCCGCGTCAGTGTCTGCGCCACCTTGGCGATGTGGTTCGCCGAGATGCCGTAGCTCAGTGCGATTTCCTGCACCGTCGCCGGGGCCTTGTCGCGAGACAGCGCCAGATAGATCAGCAGGCGCAGGGAATAATCGGTGTGGGTCGTCAGTTGCATAAAGTCGTTGACCGCTTTTAAAGAGGTATATAGTATTCCTGTTTAAAAGAGGTATGTAAAACGCCTCTTTTAAGTCCGGAAAAAACAGGAGACCAGGAATCATGCTGACCGCCGATCAACTCGCCGTTATCAAAGCCACCGTGCCGGTGCTGCAGGAACACGGGGAAACCCTCACCCGCCATTTCTACCAGCGCATGTTCGAGCACAATCCGGAAGTGCGCCCCTACTTCAATCCGGCGCATCAGCGTTCCGGGTCTCAGCAGCGCGCCCTGGCCGGCGCCATTTGTGCCTACGCCCAGCACGTGGACAACCCGGCGGCGCTCACCGACGCGGTGGAGCTGATCGCGCAGAAGCATGTGTCGCTGGGGATCCGCCCGGAGCACTATCCGATCGTCGGCGAGAACCTGCTCGCCTCGATCAAGGAAGTGCTCGGCGACGCCGCCACCGACGACATCATCGACGCCTGGGCNGCNGCCTACGGCGCCCTGGCGGACATCTTCATCGGCCGGGAGNCGGACATTTANCAAGAGCAGGNGCAGCGGTTCGGCTGGCAGGGCTTCAAGCCGTTCGTGGTGGCGCGCCGCGAANCGGAGAGTGACAACATCACCTCCTTCTACCTGCGGCCCGCCGACGGCGCCGCGCTGCACCCGCATAAACCCGGCCAGTACATCACCCTGCGNGTGGACGTGCCCGGCGCCGGNCCGGTGATGCGNAACTACAGCCTGTCCAACGCGCCCGGCGACGAGNACTACCGCATCAGCGTCAAGCGGGAAGCGGCGCNGGTGGACGGTGCCCCGGACGGGGTCTGCTCCAACCACNTGCACGCCAACCTGAAAGANGGNGACCGCGTGGCGCTGGCGCCGCCGGCCGGNGAATTCGTGCTCGATACCCGGGAACAGGACGCGCCGGTGGTGCTGATCGCCGGCGGTGTCGGCATCACGCCGCTGCTGTCCATGCTGCACCAGTGCCTGGCGGTGTCGCCGGCCAGCCGTCCGGTGACGCTGATCCAGGGGGCGCTGAACAGCCGGGTGCATCCGTTCCGCGAGGAAGTGCGGGCGCTGGCCGCCGCGCACCCCAACCTGCAGGTCCATGTGCGCTACAGCGACCCGCTCGCCGGCGACGAACCGGGCCGGGGTTACCACAGCAACGGCCTGATCGATGAGGCTCTGCTCGACGAGCTCACCGTGGACGGCGCCCACTACTATCTGTGCGGGCCGGAACCCATGCTGCGCCACGTCCACGCGCTGCTAAGCCGGCGCGGCGTGCCGATGGAAAGGGTTCACTATGAGTTCTTCGGGCCGGCGGCGGCGCTGGCGGCCTAACCGCAAAACAGGTCGTGCAGCACCTCGATAATGCGGGTTGCCCGGGTGCCCTGCAGGGAATAATAGATCGTCTGGGCGTCGCGGCGGGTCTGTACCAGATCGTCGCGGCGCAGTACCGCCAGGTGCTGGGAGACCACTGACTGGCTGCCCGCCACCCGGGCGTTGATCTCGCCCACCGTCATCTCGCCCTCCACCAGCATGCAGAGAATCAGCAGCCGCTTCTCGTGGGACAACGACTTGAGCAGGCGGGCGGCGTCGGCGGCGTGCTCGGCCATCGCTTCGTCGGGCTTTGGGGGGCTGTTTTTAAGGCGTGTGTCGGTCATGGCATCACTTCAATGATTTGACCTCAAAATAGCATTAGAAAGATGTAATGTAAATTTGTCTATATTAGGTTTGACTAATAAAAGGGCGCGGACTATAAAGAATTAAATGGATGTCACCCAGGAGGTTTTCATGGCAGCCGCGCAACGCCCCCAGGTTCGCTCCTTTCTTCACGAGCCCACCTCCACCTTTTCCTACGTGGTCTGGGACCCGGACACCCGCCGCGCCGCGGTGATCGATTCGGTGCTCGACTACGAAGCCGAGTCCGGACGGCTCAGCACTGATACCGCCGACGAACTGATCCGTTTCGTACGCGATCAGGGGCTGGAGGTGGAGTGGGTGCTGGAAACCCATGCCCACGCCGACCACCTGGCCGGCGGCGCCCATGTGCACCGGCAACTGGGCGGCACCACCGGCATCGGTGTCGGCATTCGCCAGGTGCAGAAACACTTCAAGGACGTCTACGGCTTCGAACGCGGCTTCCAGGCGGACGGCACGCCCTTCGAGCACCTGTTCGAGGATTTCGAAAGCTTCCGGGTGGGCAATATCGAGGCCCGTGCCATCCCCACGCCCGGGCACACCTCGGACCACCTGACGTACCAGATCGGCGACGCTATCTTCGTCGGCGACACCCTGTTCATGCCCGACGGCGGCACCGCCCGCTGCGACTTTCCCGGCGGCAGCGCCCATACCCTGTATCAGTCGATCCAGCGGTTGTTCGAGCTGCCCGACGACACCCGCCTGTTCGTGCTGCACGACTACCGGCCCGGCGGTCGCGACTACCGTTACGAAACCACCGTGGGTGACCAGAAGCGCGACAATATTCATGTCGGCGGCGGCCGCTCCGAGGACGACTTCGTCAAGCTGCGTACCGAGCGCGACGCCACCCTCGGCCTGCCCGATCTGATTATCCCCTCGGTGCAGATCAACGTCCGCGCCGGCCACACCCCGCCCGCCGACGACAACGGCCGGCGCTACATCAAGGTGCCCCTGAACCACCCGGAAGGGTTCTCCCAGACCGCGCACGACGAGGAGCTGCCGGTATGACCATCGTTAACTTCACCCCCTGGGCCGGCCTGATCGGCGGTCTGCTGATCGGCGCCAGCGCCTCGCTGCTGCTGTGGCTCAACGGGCGCATCGCCGGCATCAGCGGCATCGTCGCCGGCGCCACGGTGGAGCCCGGCGGCGACAGAGCCTGGCGCTGGCTGTTCCTGGCCGGCCTGCTCGGCGGCGCCGCCCTGGCGTTCTGGCTGGTGCCCGGCAGCCTGGCCTTCCAGTCGGACATGCCCTGGCCGGTATTCCTGGTGGCCGGCCTGATCGTCGGTTTCGGCACCCGGCTGGGCAGCGGCTGCACCAGCGGCCACGGCGTCTGCGGCCTGGCCCGGCTGTCGCCGCGCTCGCTGGCCTCGGTGGCCACCTTCATGGCCACCGGCATCCTCACCGTGTTCGTGATCCGGCATTTACTGGGAGTGGGCGCATGAAGAAGAATATCGCCGCGCTGATCGCCGGCCTGCTGTTCGGTCTCGGCCTGGCCATCTCGCAAATGACCAACCCGGCCAAGGTGCTCAACTTCCTGGACATCACCGGCACCTGGGACCCCACCCTGGCGTTCGTCATGGGCGCCGCCGTGCTGATTACCCTGATCAGCTTCCGCTTTATCCTCAAACGGGACCGGCCGCTGTTCGAGGGCCAGTTTCATCTGCCCACCCGCAGCGATATCGATAGCCGCCTGCTCGGCGGCGCGGCCCTGTTCGGCATCGGCTGGGGCCTGGCCGGCTACTGCCCCGGCCCGGGCGTCGCCGCGCTGGTGATGGGGCTGTGGGAGCCGGCGTTGTTCGTGGTGGGCTTGCTGGTGGGGATGTGGGGGTTCCGGCGATTGCCGGCGTAGGGCCGCCGGCGATCACTCGATATTCTGAATCTGCTCCCTCATCTGCTCGATCAACACCTTCAATTCCACCGCCGCGGCGGTGGTCTCGGCGTCCACGGACTTTGACGCCAGGGTGTTCGCTTCGCGGTTGAGTTCCTGCATCAGGAAGTCCAGACGGCGGCCCACCTGGCCGCCTTTTTNCACCACCCGGCGCACTTCGGCCACGTGGGTTTCCAGGCGGTCCAGTTCTTCGTCCACGTCCATTTTCTGGGCGGCCAGCACCAGTTCCTGCTCCAGGCGCTCCGGGTCGGGGTTTTCCACCGCCTCCTGGACACGCTGGCGCAGGCGGTCGCGCAGGGCCTCGCGGATCGCNGGCAGCGCCTGGCGGATGCGGNCCACCTGCTCGCCGACGCCGTCCAGGCGNTCGCGCACCATGCGCGCCAGCTGNTCGCCTTCGCGGTCGCGGGTGGCGATCAGGGCGTCCAGGGCTTCGTCCAGGGCGGCCAGGGCTTCCGCGTGCAGGGTGTCGGCGTCCACTTCGCGGGTGGAGAGCACGCCGGGGAAGCGCAGGATTTCCAGCGGGTTCACNTGGCCGGCGTGGCGCACCAGGTCGTCGACGCGGCGGGCCGCCTCGGCGAGGTGCTTGACCAGGTTCTCNTTGAGCTCCAGTTCCGCTTCGCCTTCTTCGGTCTGGTAGCGCAGGGTGACGTCCACCTTGCCGCGGCCCAGCCGCTGGCGACAGCGTTCGCGCACGTCGTTCTCCAGGGCGCGCAGGCCCTCGGGCAGGCGCGGGCCCACTTCCAGGTAGCGGTGGTTCACCGAGCGGATTTCCCAGGCCAGGCTGGCGCCGGTGAGGTGGCGGTCGGCTCGGGCGAAGGCGGTCATGCTACGAATCATGGGCGTCCCTGGGGTGGTGGGTGAGTGCGGCGAAGTGGGGCTTAGTGTAGCGGGTCAAGCGACTGGAAGCATTCACCGGCGCCCCGCCTCGCGTTGATGGGCGGGGGTTCGCTACAATGGCGGGCCATTCGACCCCGAATCAAGGAGTTTTCATGCGCCCTTCCGGCCGCCAGCTCGACCAGATGCGCGACGTATCCTTCGTACGCGATTTCACCATGCACGCTGAAGGCAGCGTGCTGGTGTCCTTCGGCAATACCAAGGTGTTGTGCACCGCGTCCGTGGAGGATGGCGTGCCGCGTTTCCTCAAGGGCAAGGGCCAGGGCTGGATCACCGCCGAGTACGGCATGCTGCCCCGCTCCACCCATACCCGCTCCGGCCGCGAGGCGGCGCGCGGCAAGCAGGGCGGCCGCACCCTGGAAATCCAGCGGCTGATCGGGCGCTCCCTGCGCGCCGCCGTGGACCTGAAGAAGCTGGGTGAGCACACCATCTATCTGGATTGCGACGTGATCCAGGCGGACGGCGGCACCCGCACCGCGTCGATCTCCGGCGCCTGCGTGGCGNTGGTGGACGCCTTCACCACGCTGCTGGAGCGCAAGCGCATCAAGGAAGACCCCCTCAACGGTCTGATTGCCTCGGTGTCGGTGGGGATTTATAAGGGAGAACCGGTGCTGGATCTGGATTATCCCGAAGATTCCAACGCCGACACGGACATGAACGTGGTAATGACCCAGCATGGTGGCTTCGTGGAGATTCAGGGCACCGCCGAGGGCGACGAGCCGTTCACCCGTCAGCAGTCCGATCAGTTGCTGGGCCTGGCCGAGAAAGGCATTGGTGAAATCGTCCGCAAGCAGCAGGAGGTGCTGGGCTGGTAAGCCCGGTGGGGAACAGAATGAAAAACTACAAGAAGCACTTTTTGCGCTTCGCCGAGGAGCGCCAGGCGCTGAAGTTCGGGGAGTTCACCCTGAAATCCGGGCGCATCAGCCCGTACTTTTTTAACGCCGGCACCTTTTACACCGGCGAGGCGCTGGCCCGGCTGGGCCGCTACTACGCCGACGCCATTGTCGAGTCGGGCATTGAGTTCGACATGCTGTTCGGCCCGGCCTACAAGGGCATTCCGCTGGTGGCGGCGGTGTCCGTGGCGCTCGCCGAGCACCACGGTCGGGACCTGCCCTGGGCGTTCAACCGCAAGGAAGCCAAGGACCACGGCGAAGGCGGCTGGCTGGTGGGCGCGCCGCTGGAGGGCCGCGCCCTGGTGATCGACGATGTGATCACCGCCGGCACCGCGATCCGCGAGGTGGCGGAGCTGTTCGAGCGGACCGAGGCGAGCATCGCCGGGGTGTTCGTGGCGGTGGACCGGCAGGAGCGCGGTCGTGGCGAGCTGTCGGCGATCCAGGAAGTGCAGGAGAGCCTGGGCGTGCCGGTGCGCAGCATTGTCTCCATGTCGGACATCATCGTCTGGCTGGAAGAGCAGGAAGGGCGCGATGCGGATCGCGTGGCGCTCAAGCAGTACCGCAAGCGCTACGGCGTGGAGGGGTAACCGTGAGGTGGCTGCCGTGGGGGCTGGTGTTGGCGTTGTTGGCGCTGCCGGTGCTGACGCTGGCGGCCGCCAAGCAGAATGAACCCGCCGGTGAGGTGATGTACCGCTATACCAAGCCGGACGGCACCCTGGCGGTGAGCGCCACGCTCAACGAGCAGGCCATCCACGCCGGTTATCAGGTGCTCGACCATAACGGCCGCGTGCTGCGCCGCGAGCCGCCGGCGCCCCCGGAAGAACAGGCGCGCCGCCGCCAGGCGATGGCGGCCGAGCAGCAGGCGCAACGGCAGGCCGAGCGGGACAAGGAACTGGAGCGGCTCTACGCCGGGCCCGAGGACGCGGTGCGTGCCCGCGAGCGCCAGATCGAAGCGCTTGAGTTGCGCATCAGCTACGCCACCAACACCCTGGCGCAGCTGGAAGAGAAACGCGACCAGGAGGTCAGCCTGGCCGCCCGCGCCGAGCGCGCCGGCCGGCCGGTGCCGGAGGGCACCCGCCAGGCCATCGAAGAGTACCAGCGCCGCATGGCCCATGTGCGCCAGGAAATCGCCGGCTATGAGAAGGACAAGCAGGCGGTGCGCGAGCAGTACGCGCCGATTATTGAGCGGTTGGAGGAGCTGGCGGGCTCTTAATCGCGGAACACCGTGGGGGCGAGCAGCGCCCATTGCTCGGGCCAGTCCTGGCCGGGGCGGATCCTGAAACCGGAACGGACGAACTGGGCGATGCGCCCTTCCACCACCGCCAGCAGCAGGTTGGCGGTGATGGTGGGCGTGGCCGCGGTGCGCTTGCCTTCCTTGAACTCGGCGTCACGGACCACTTGCTTGAGCTGGCTTTCCACCCGGTCGTAGAACTGCTGGATGCGCCGATGCAGGCGCTCGTTCTCGCCGGTGAGGGCGTCGCCGGTGAGCAACCGGGTGATGCCCGGGTTGCGCTCGGTGAACGCCAGGATCAGCGTGAGAATCTGCTCCACCTGGGTGAGCGCGTCCCCTTCGCCGGTGATGCGGTTAATGCGTGAGAAGATCGCCTCTTCGATGAAGTCGATGAGCCCCTCGAACATCTTTGCCTTGCTCGGAAAATGCCGATACAGCGCGGCTTCGGACACCCCCACTTCCCGGGCCAGGCCGGCGGTGGTGATCCGCCCGCCGGGTTCCGCTTCCAGCATGTGCGCCAGGGCCTGCAGGATTTGCTCCTTTCTGGACGGAGTCTGTTCTGTCATGCGTTGTTCCCGTTTTAGGCGTTTTTAGTTTTTGCTGATCAATGCTTGCTGATCAGAGTACCGACCCCCTTGTCGGTAAGAATCTCCAGCAACACCGCGTGGGCCACCCGGCCATCGATGATGTGCGAGGTGTGCACGCCGTTCTCCACCGCTTCCAGGGCGCAGCGGATCTTCGGCAGCATGCCGCCGTGGATGGTGCCGTCCTTGATCAGCGCGTTGACCCGGTCCGCCGTGAGGCCGGTGAGCACGCGGCCTTCCTTGTCCTTGAGGCCGGCCACGTTGGTGAGCAGGATCAGCTTCTCGGCGCGCAGCACTTCCGCCACCTTGCCCGCCACCAGGTCGGCGTTGATGTTGTAGCTGGTGCCGTCCTCGTCGACGCCGATCGGCGCGATCACCGGAATGAAGTCGCTGCCGCCGAGCAGGTCGAGCACCTTGGTGTCGATGCCCTGCACCTCGCCCACATGGCCGATGTCGATGATTTCCGAAGCCTGCAGCTCCGGGTCGTCGGCGTCCAGGTTCTTGAGCAGCATCTTGCGCGCCTTGATCAGGCGGCCATCCTTGCCGGTCAGGCCCACCGCCTGGCCGCCGTTGTGCTGGATCAGGTTGACGATGTCCTTGTTGACCAGGCCGCCGAGCACCATCTGCACCACGTCCATGGTTTCCCGGTCGGTGACGCGCATGCCCTGCACGAACTTGCTCTCCTTGCCGAGCCGGTTAAGCAGATCGCCGATCTGCGGGCCGCCGCCGTGGACGATCACCGGATTGATGCCGACCTGCTTCATCATCACCACGTCGCGGGCGAAGCTGTTCTTCAGCTCGTCGTTTTCCATGGCGTTGCCGCCGTATTTGATCACCACGGTGGTGCCGGCGAAGCGCTGAATATAAGGCAGCGCTTCAATCAGAACGCGGGCGGTTTCCTGGGCGCTCTTGGTGTCCATGTCTGCTTTCTCCAACCGGTCAAAAAGTATCCGTGTAAGGGGCGAACGCCTCGGCGCTGTTGCCCGCCTGCAGGGAGAGTACCTCCAAAAGTCGGGCGGCGGCGTAGAGGGCATCGCTGAATCCGTACCAGCGGTCGGCGAAGAATATATGCCCGTTCGCCTCTCCCGCCAGGGGCACGGCCAATTCTTTCATGCGCGCCCGCAGGCGGGCCGGGCCGCCGTCGTCCATCACCGGCCGGCCGCCCTGCTTGCGGATCAGGTCGGCCAGCGCCTGATTATCGGTCATGTTGAACAGCACATCGGCGCCCGGATTGCGCTCCAGCAGATCCCGGGCCAGCAGCATCAACAGCCGGTCGGCGGCGATCAGGCGGCCGTCGCTGGCGACCAGGGAAAGGCCGCCGCCGGCGTCGAACGTCAGGCCCAGATTCAGGTTTTGCTCGCCCACCGTGCGGGCGAGGGCGTCCACGTCGGTGCCCTCCACGGCGACCACCTTGCAGCCCAGCTCGCCGAGCAGCCGTGGCGCCAGGCCGGCGGTGGCGCCGGTGCCCTGCACCGCCACCGACATCGGGCGCGCGAGAATAATGTCGTCCGCCACGGCGTTCAGATAGCGGTCGTTGAGGTCGCGCTGTTCCCGTTCACCGCTGCCCTCATCCAGATTCCGTGCCAGCAGCCGATCACGCAGGGTGAGCAGCCGGTCACCGTGGAGCAGCTCGCTGTTGATGACCACGTCCAGAGCCCGCTGGTCGCCGTCGCCGGTGAGGCAGACGCCGCTCTGGCTTTCCAAGACTTCGGTGGCGTAATGGAGCACCGCCGGCGGGGCCTCGCCAAGATCCACCACCTGGCGTCCGCTGGCCATCAGGCCGTCGATCAGCGCCGCCTTGGCGTCGGCCTCGCCCGTGCAGACCACAAACAGGGTGTGCTGACCGGCCGCGCCCGCTTCGCTGCCGATCGCCCGGCCGAGCTGCTCCAGGGCGGTGCTGTCCAGGGGCGCGTCGTCGGTGGCGCGAATGCCGTCGGGGCCGAACAGCGCTTGCGGCGGGGCGGGGCCGGGTTCCGGCTCGGTCTGTGTTTGCGGCTCCGGCTCCGGTTCCGGGGCCGGTGGCAGCGACGACGCCGCCGGCGCCGCGGGACGCGCGGGCGCGCTGTCCGGGCGGCGAACGGCGCTGGCCGCCGGCGCGGGCTGTCGCCGGGCGAACACCGCGTAGATCACCAGCAGTATCAGTGCCGCGCTGATGCCTGCGGGCAACAACAGGCTTTGCCAGGACGGCGGCGCGGGGGGCACCGCCAGGGTCAGGTTGAAGGGGCCGCCCCGGGCGCTGGCGGTGGCGCTGGCGCCCCCGGTCTGGCCGCGGCGGATCAGGGTCAGGTCGCCCTGGCTCAGTGTCAGGGCGCTGCCTTGGGGCAGGCGTTGATCGAGGCTGCGCAGCCAGGGTCTCAGGTCGTGTTCCAGGATCATGGCGCCGCCGGGTGTGGTGCGTGCCATCAGCAACGCCGGCTGTTCACCGCCCTTGCTGGAGACCACCACTTCCCCCCGTTCGCGCAGGTTGTGCAGCAGTTCGCGCAGGGTGAACGACAGCCGCTCCTCACCGGGGTGCCCGTCGGGGATGCGCAGTTGGCGGGTGTTGTCCCGCCAGGGGGTCGGTGTCAGGGGCTGGTCGAAGGTCGGTGCGGGCGAATCCGGGCGTCCGGCGAGTTGTTCCAGTTGCTCGCGGTGGCGGTTCACGCGCTGGCCGAGTTCCCCGGCCAGGCTGTTGGCCAGGCGCCGGGCCTGATCCGCGGCCGCGGTCTGCGCCTGATCGTGCTGATGCTGGTGCCACAAAGCGGCGCCGGCGCCGACCAGCACCAGGCCCAGCAGTGCGAGCAGCCATGCCGGCCTGGTCAGAACCTTGTGTTCGTTCCCCATTCGTTCCCCCCTAGCCGTCCCGTCGCCGTTCTGTGGTCGCGGCGTTTCGGTGAGGCCCGTGGTGCTTACTGGCGGCCGCTGTGGCCGAAGCCGCCCTCGCCGCGGGCACTGTCGTCGAACTCATCCACCTGCGTCAGCGACACCTGCATCACCGGCACGATCACCAGCTGCGCGATGCGCTCCCCCGGCTCGATGGTGAAAGCGCTGTTGCCCCGGTTCCAGCAGGACACCATCAACTGGCCCTGGTAGTCCGAGTCGATCAGCCCCACCAGGTTGCCGAGCACGATGCCGTGCTTATGGCCCAGCCCGGAACGCGGCAGGATCATCCCCGCATAGCCGGCGTCGCCGATATGGATGGACAGCCCGGTGGGCAGCAGCTCGGTGTCTCCGGGGTTCAGGGTCAGCGGCGCCTCCACCATGGCGCGCAGGTCGAGGCCGGCGGAGCCGTCGGTGGCGTAGGCGGGCAGGGGAAACTGGTCGCCCAGGCGGGCATCAAGAAGCCGGTATTGCAGTTGCATTGATGGTCTCAGCGGTCAGTGGTTTTTCAGCTCTGGCGGATCGCGATCAGCTCGATCAGTTGTTTGGCGATCTGCGCCTTGGAGGCCAGCGGCAGCACCTTGTGCCCGCCCGGCCAGATCACCGTGAGGGCGTTATTGTCGCTGTTGAAGCCCACATTGGTGCCGGACACGTCGTTGGTGGCGATCATATCCAGTTTTTTGCTCTTCAGCTTGCCCTGGGCGTATTCAATCACATCCTGGGTTTCCGCCGCGAAGCCCACGGTGAAGGGCCGTTTGGCGTGGCTGGCCACGGCGGCGATGATGTCCGGGTTCTTCACCAGGGTGAGGTGGATCTCCTCGGTGGATTTCTTGATCTTGTGGTCGGCGGTCACCGTGGGCCGGTAATCCGCCACGGCGGCGGTGGCGATAAAGATGTCGCAGCCCTCCTCCACCGCCTTGAGGCTGGCCTCGTGCATGTCTTCGGCGCGGACCACGTCGATGCGGTTGACCCGGTTGGGGGTGTCCAGGGCCACAGGGCCGGCGATCAGGGTCACGCGCGCCCCCGCTTCGGCGGCGGCCTGGGCCAGCGCGAAGCCCATTTTCCCGGAGCTCTTGTTGGTCAGGTAGCGCACCGGGTCGATCGGCTCCCGGGTGGGGCCGGCGGTGATCACCAGATGTTTGCCGGTGAGCAGTTCGTAATCGAACACTTCCGCGGCCTGCTGAATGATCTCCGCCGGGTCCTGCATGCGCCCCGGGCCCACTTCGCCGCAGGCCTGGCTGCCGGCGCCGGGGCCGAAGATATGGATGCCCTTCTCCTGCAGGATCAGCTGGTTCTTCTGGGTCGCCTGATCCGCCCACATTTGCTGGTTCATGGCCGGGGCGACCGCCACCGGGGCGCCGGTGGCCAGGCACAGGGTGGCGAGCAGGTCGTTGCCGTGGCCGTAGGCCAGGCGGGCGAGGAAATCCGCCGAGGCCGGAGCGATCAGCACCAGGTCCGCCCAGCGGGCCAGCTCGATATGGCCCATGGCGGCCTCGGCGCGCGGGTCCAGCAGATCGGTGTGCACCGGGTGCCCGGACAGCGCCTGCATGGTAAGCGGCGTGATGAACTCGCAGGCGCCCTGCGTCATGACCACGCGTACTTCGGCGCCGGCGTCCTGCAGCCGGCGGACCAGATCCGCGCTCTTGTAGGCGGCAATGCCTCCGGTGACACCGAGGAGGATCCGTTTATTGACCAGTCGCTGCATGCTGTCATTCCGTACAGTATTTTGGGCTGTGGCTGACACAAACCATGGTGGATGTCGTCTGCCCTCGCCCCGGGGGGTTGTGCAGACTAGGGGCGTCATAGGGTAGCACCAAGGTATGAGCAAACACAGGGAGGTGAGTATGGCGATCAGCGACTGGCCGAAACAGGAACGGCCCCGGGAAAAGCTGCTGGGGCGGGGCGCGGGCGCGCTCAGCGACGCGGAACTGCTGGCGATCTTTCTGCGCACCGGCAGCCGGGGCAGAACCGCCGTCGACGTGGGCCGCGACATTCTCGACCGCAGCGGCGGCCTGCGCGGGCTGCTGGATCTGACGCCCAAGCGCATGGCGCGTCTGCCGGGCATGGCGGATTCCCGCTGTGCCCAGGTGCTGGCGGCTCTGGAGATGGGGCGGCGCTACCTGGCCACGGAGCTGGAGCGGGGCTTCAGCCTGGACAACCCGGAGCCGGCGGCGCGGTTGTTGACCGCCGAACTGCGCGGTGAGCCCTGCGAGGTGTTCGCGGTGCTGTTCCTGGATAACAAGCACCGGGTGATCGGCTTCGAGAAGATGTTCTACGGCACCGTGGACGGCGCCGCCGTCTATCCCCGGGAGGTGGTCCGCCGGGCGCTGGAATACAACGCCGCCAGTGTGATCGTGGCCCATAATCACCCCTCCGGGGTGGCGGAGCCGAGCCAGGCGGACCGCGATGTCACCGAGCGGCTGCGTCGGGCGCTGGATCTGATCGACGTGCGCATCCTCGACCATCTGGTGATCGGCGACGGCCATTGGGAGTCGTTCAGCCGCCGCGGCTGGGTGTGATATTTGCCGGTAAACACCGGAATGGCTTGATCCCCACCCCGGGTTTTGGTATAAAACGCGCCTTTTCCGGGGCTGCCCCGCCCCAATTGTGTTGCATCACGGGAGCAAGATCATGTCCAAAGTTTGCCAGGTAACCGGGAAGCGGCCGGTAACGGGCCACCACGTGTCCCACTCGAACATCAAGACCAAGCGTCGTTTCGAGCCGAATCTCCACTATCATCGCTTTTGGGTGGAGAGCGAAAAGCGCTTCGTGCGCCTGCGTGTGTCCTCCAAAGGGATGCGTATCATTGACAAGAAGGGTATCGACTCCGTGTTGGCCGATATCCGCAGCCGCGGCGCGCGCGCCTGAGCCCAAGGAGCTGAATCATGGCATCTGGTCCGATTCGTGAAAAAATTCGTCTGGTCTCCTCAGCGGGCACCGGGCACTTTTACACCACCGCCAAGAACAAGCGTCTGCATCCCGAAAAGATGGAGACCAAGAAGTTTGATCCCGTGGTCCGCAAGCACGTGATCTACAAGGAAGCCAAGATCAAGTAAGCGTCCTGCCTGGCAAGGGACAACGAAAACCCGGTGTGGCTGATGGTCACACCGGGTTTTTTTATGCCCGTCAATAACAATAAATTTCATAACAGTGCAAAGTTGGTCTTTTTGTGCGAGTAGCAAAAGACGCATACTGGCATAACGATGTTACGCCGCCGTAAAGGTGGAAACGTAACGATAAAGGCGGTAACAAAAGAATAAGAACAACCGGTCATCGCTTTCATTGCACCGGATATCCGCCGACGTTTATCGTAACTTATTGATTTTAAAGGGTTTGAGCGAAGGATATGCAAATGTGGGTACTTGTGAAGTGGTTCACAAAATATCTACTATCGGAAAGGAATCGTCACTGATCACACTTTGGGTGTAAGGGAGAGCTCCACATGAAATCACTGACCATCTTTACCACTGCCTCACAACAACTGGCCGCTCGGCTGTTCAGCCGTGGCCGTACCCAGGCCGACAAGCAGCGTGGCGCCAGCGCGCTGGAGTACGTGATGCTTGCGGCTGTACTTGTAGGCATTCTGGCTGTCGTTGCAACTACGTTTGGTGCTGAGGGAGAAAATCCGATCGTCAATATTTTCAACGACCTCTTTGGCAAAGCTAAAACGACCGCTGACACTAGTGCTGGTGGCTAACGTCAATTCTTTAGGTGTAAGCGGTTTGGGCTCGCATAGAGGTGGCCAGGACGGGGCGGTAGCATTGGAATTTCTGATGCTGTTCCCCTTCGTGGTCGCGATGCTCTACGCCTCCGCCATCTACGGCATCGTGTTCTTCAGCCAGTACCGGCTGCAGAACGTGGTGGACCGGGCGGTGGCCACGGCGCTGTACGTGGACCGTTCCGCGTTCCAGGGCGAGCAGATGGAAGGCGCCGTGGTCAATCGGGCCAGCCAGGCCATGAGCGGGCTGCTGGCGACGCTGCCCGGGCCGCTCTCAAGCCTGGAAGACGGCGCGTCCTCCTGCGCCGTGGAAGCGGTGGGGGGCGTGGAAATGCTCCGTTGCGGGGTGACCTACAACTACAAGGAAAACCCCATCGTGCCGACGATGAGTTTTGGCATGCTGGGGACCTTTCCGCCGTTGCCGGACACGCTGGAAGCGGAGGCCCACGCCGCCTTCTGACTAGAATGATAAGCAGTCGTCGAACACGGACGTTTCGGAGGGGATATGGGATCAAAGATTTTATATATGCTGCCGGCCCTGGTGCTGGCCTTCCTGGCGCTGGTTCTGGCGCTGGTGGGGCTGAGCCGGGATCCGGAGCCGGTGACCGTCACATCGACGGACACCATCGGGCAGGCGGACCAGGAAGAGGCCGCACCGTCCTATGAATACTGGGTGTTGCGCCAGCCGCTGAACGCCGGTGAGGCGCTCAGTGAAGAAAACCTCGCCGTGGTGACCTCACCCACTCAAATCAGCGACGCCTTGTCCGCCGAAGAAACGGTGTTCGGCCGTGAGCTGCGCCGCTATGCCCGCCCGGGCGAGCTTCTTTCAAGCCATCACCTGGAAAGCGGCGGTTCCCTGCCCGCCAACCTGCCGGAAGGCCAGCGCGCCATCGCCATTGCCGTGGACGACGTGGTCGGCGCCGGGGGGCTGTTGCAGCCCGGCGACCGGGTCGATGTGGTCACCGCGTTCCGCCGTTCCGACAAAGACGCGCCGGTGGCCCTGGTGATGCTGCGCGACGTGCCGGTGCTGGCGGTCTACGGTTCGCTGTCCGCCGTCGCCGACGACGCGGAAGAAACCGCCCGCCGCCGCAACAACACCGCCGTCCTGTCGGTGCCGGAAGAGCGCGTTTCCGCCCTGATGCTGGCGTCCTCCGAAGGCAAGGTGCGCCTCGCGGTGGTGGCCGGTGAGCGCGGCCAGACGGACGATGGTGAGAAGGCCCTCGCCGCCGCCGAAGAGGCGGAACAGAAACCCTTCTACTTCGACGACTTCTTCCCCGAGCGCGAAAAACCCGCGCCGGCCGCCGCGCCGAAGCCTTCTCCGGGCCAGCGCGTGCAGGTTTTCGAGGGCGCGGAATCAAGGAGCACCTATGTGCGATAAACAACGCTTCGGCCTGGCGGCGCGGCTGCTGCTGGTGCTGATGCTGTTTGCCGGTGGCCAGGCCGCTGCCATGGACCAATCCATGCGCATGGCGCCCGGCGACCAAAAAGTACTGACTTTTTCGGCGCCGATTACCAAGGTGGCGACCTCCAACCCGGAGGTCGCCAAGCTCACCGTCAGCGGCAGCCAGGAAGTGCTTGTCACCGCCTTCAAGGAAGGCTCGTCTGAAATCACCATCTGGCAACGGGACGAAAGCCGGCCGATGCGCAGCAGTGTGGCGGTGGCCACCACCCTGGGCGGCAGTCTGCCCTACGGCACCCAGGTACAAACCGACATCCGGGTTCTGGAGGTCAGCCGCTCGGAATTGAACAGCCTGGGTGTTTATTACGCGAATCTGTTCGATGGCGGTGACTCCGCCGTGGGTATCGCGCCGCCGGGTACCGGTTACCGGGGCTTCTCCGGACCGGGCGCGTCGCAGAACCCGCTCAGCTCCGACGGGTTCAATCTGTTCGGCTTCGGCAGCAATTCGCTGACCATCATCAATGCGCTGGAAGGGGGCGGTTTCGCCTACACCCTGGCGGAGCCGTCGCTGACCAGTCTTAGTGGCCAGAGTGCTTCGTTTCTTTCCGGCGGCGAATTTCCGGTGCCCACCCGCAGCAACAACGATGGCATTCAGATCGAATTCAAGGAGTTCGGGGTCGGCCTGAGCCTCACCCCCACGGTGATCAGCGACGAGCAGATCATCCTCAAGGTGGCGCCGGAAGTCAGCGAACTGGATTTCTCCGCCGGTGTGGAAACCGGTGGCGTCGCCGTGCCCGGGCTGCGGGTCCGGCGGGCGGAGACCACGGTGTCCCTGGCCCCCGGTGAAACCTTCATCATCAGTGGTCTGGTCAGCCGCAGCACCATTAACAACAGCGACCGCATCCCGGGCCTGGGCAACATTCCGGTGCTGGGCGCCTTCTTCCGGTCCAGCCGTATTTCCCGGGATGACAAAGAACTGGTGATGGTGGTCACGCCGCACCTGGTGACGCCGCGCAAGGCGGGTGATCCGCCGGTGACCCTGCCCGGTGGCGCCTACCGGGAAAGCAGCACGCAGTGGCTGGACATGGCCACCGAGCCGCGTGGTGGCTCGCAACCCATTCGTCATGGAGTGAGCTGGTGAGCGATAACGATATTGTCCTCTCGGTGGTCGACGACCCCGGCATCAAAGCCTGGCTGGACCGGGTTATCGAAGAACCGTTCCGCGTGGAATTCGTCAGCCGCGCCGACCTCACCCGGGTGCTGCGCCTGCTGGAAGCGACCACCGCCCATGTGGTGCTGGTCGAGATCAATGAAGCGGATATGGACCAGTCCCTGGCGATCATCACCGCGCTGACCAGTGCCCGGCCCTGGGTCACGGTTATCACGGTGTGCACGCGCTCCAACCAGGAGCTGCTGCTGCAAAGCATGCGAGCCGGCGCCCGGGACAGTTTTCTGGCCGGCAACGACGCCGGCGAAATCCGCGACCGGCTGCGCCGTCATCAGTTGGTGCGCAGCGGGCATTACGGCGACGAAAGCCGCTCTTCGGTGAACAACCTGACGCTGGTGACCGGCGCTGATCCCACCGTGGACACGCGTTTCCTGGCGCAGAATCTCGCCACCGGCATCAATCAGCGTCAGCCCAACTGGCGTTGCCTGGCCATCGATACCCAGCCCCGCGAGCGGGGCGTGTTTTATCTCGACGCCAGCAGCGAATTCACCCTGGATAACCTGCTCGCCAACCCGGAAACCCTGGACGAGACGCTGATCGACACGGCGCTGGAAGAGTTCCGGCCCGGCCTGCGGCTGCTTTCCGGCGGCATCGGCAGCCAGGCGCTGGACGGCGACCGCAGCGCGGACCTGTTCATCGCCCTGAACCGGCTGATGCAGATGTTCGATCACATCACCATCAACGTGGCCTCGCTGCAAAGCGAGTACTGGGTGCGGGCCCTGGGCGTGCATACCCGCCATCTGCTGGTCGGCATCCACCCGCTGGTCGATCACGCTCACGCCGCCCGCGCGCTGGTCCACGACTGGGGCTCCCACCTCGGCCGTGAAGGTCATATCGGGCTGGTGGTGGACGGTTACGACAGTGGCGTGCCGCCCGATGCCGACGAGCTGAGTGATACCGTCGGCGCGCCGCTGGCGGGCACCTTGCCGATGGATTGGCGTCACCGCCTGCTGGCGGTGAACAGTGGTCGGCCGATTCTCGAGCAGTCGCCCCGGTGTGCCTACAGCCGCCGGCTGGGCAGCCTGCTGGAATCCCTTGATGGCCAGGACGATGAGCCGCGACGCGGTGGTTTTCTGACGCGATTGCTGGGGAGTTAAGCCGTGGCCGGTCGTTTCGATCAGGAGTACCAGCAGCTCAAAGAGCGTGCCCACCGCTGGGTGGTGGAGCGGCTGGATGAAGAAGGCATCGAAGTCGGCAAGGCGACCCGTGATGCCCTGGCCGAATTCACCCGCAACCATGTCGGGCAATACATTTCCCATAACCGGGTGCCGCTGTCCACCCAGGACCTGAACCAGCTGGTCCGCGATATTCTCGATGAAGTCACCGGCTTCGGCCCGTTGGAGCCGTTACTGGCGGACACCAGCGTCAACGACATTCTGGTGAACGGCCCGGAGCACGTTTTCGTGGAAGTAGCCGGTGTCCTGCAGCGGGCCAATACCCGGTTCATCAATGATGACCACGTCACCCGGGTGATTCGCCGCATGCTGGCGCCGCTGGGCCGGCGGCTGGACGAAGCCAGCCCGATGGTGGACGCCAGGTTACCGGACGGTTCGCGGGTCAACGCGATTATCCCGCCGCTGGCCCTGGACGGGCCCACCATCAGTATCCGTAAGTTCACCGGCAATCACCTGTCCGCCCAGCAGCTGATCGAAAACGGCTCCATGACCGACGCCTGCCTCGACGTGTTGATCCGCGCGGTGGAGTCCCGCCGTAACATTATCATCAGCGGCGGTACCGGCACCGGTAAGACCACCATGCTGAACCTGATCAGCCAGTACATCCCCCGCGCGGAACGGATCCTCACCATCGAGGACTCCGCCGAGCTGGTGCTCAACCATCCCCATGTGGTGCGCCTGGAAACACGTCCGGCCAACACCGAAGGCAAAGGCCGTATCACCGCCCGGGAGCTGGTGGTGAACTCCCTGCGGATGCGGCCGGACCGCATCGTTCTCGGCGAGGTGCGTTCCGCGGAAATCATCGAATTGCTGCAGGCCATGAACACCGGCCACGAAGGTTCGATGAGCACCATCCACGCCAACACCACCCGGGACGCCCTGGTGCGGATCGAAACCCTGCTGGCGGTCAGCGGTTACGACGCCAGCGAGCGTGCCATCAGCCGGCTTATCGGCTCCGCCCTGGACATCATCATTCAACTGGTACGGATGCCCGACGGTCGCCGGATGGTCAGCGAGGTGGTCGCTCTCACGCCCACCGAGACCGACGCGTACCACATGGACTACCTGTACCGGAGCCACGACCAATGAGTGCCCTGGCCCTGCTCGCCGCCGCGCAAACGCTGGCCGTGCTTGCGCTGATCACGGTGGTGCTGCAGTGGCTATGGGCGCGGCGTCGTTTTAAGCGGTCGATGAATGAGGGCATTCGCCGTCGTTTGGAAACCCGGGCGGATCTGGGTGTCGAGACCGCCGCCCGGGTCACCGTGACCCCGTTGGAAAGCGTGCTGATTCGCGCGGATATTCACCTTAGCCAGGGCCAGTTGACCGTCTTCGGTCTGGTCGTCGCGGTGTTTTTGCTGGTGGTGATGGTGCTCAACGGCCCGCTGGTCGCGTTGATCACCGCCGGGCTGATCGCCATCGCGCTGTGGATGTACTGGCGCTTTCGCTTCCAGCAGCAACGGCGGCGAATTTATGAAGAGTTGCCCGGTTTGATCGACACCACACTTCGCTATCTGAGCGCCGGACGGTCGTTGGACAATGCGTTGGTGGAGTCCTTCAACGACGCGCCGCCGGTGTTTGATCCGCTGGCGTTCCGTTTACGTAACGCCGTGGAAGCGGGCCGTGACTACACCAGCCTGTTCGAGGACTTCGGTGGCCTTTACCGGATACCTTCCCTGGTGTTGGTTTCCATTGCGTTGCGCACATCAGCTCGTTTTGGTTCCTCGATTCGCCCGGTGCTGACCCAGGTGGCCACTTCACTGCGTTCACAACAGGAGCTGCGGCGCGAATTCATGGCGGCCACAGCGGAGACACGTTTCACTGCCGCCGTTTTCGCGCTGCTGCCGCTGGGTTTGGCCGCGTACATGATACTGATTAACGAGAACTACTCGCGGGTTCTTTTGGATACCGACACCGGCCATACGATGCTGGCCATCGCCGGTGGTCTGCAGGGCCTGGGCGTGATCATTATCTGGCGCATGATCCAGGGGGTCGGACGTGAATAGTGTTTGGTTTATATCCGCGGCTGCGATCTCGTTCCTCGCCATCTGGGTGGCCTGGGCGAAAGCGCCGCAATGGGCCCGTCGCGCGCGTATCAATGCACGTCTGCACCGTCTCGCCGATCAGGACGAAGAGGCTTCCAGCTTCTGGTTGTCGAGGCTTGCCAGCCAGTTCACCGAGTCGTCCATTGCACGGGGCGACTTCGAGGATATTCGCGAGGCCTATGCCGCCACCGGGCGCACCCGCGAGCAGGCGCAGCTTCTATACCTGCTGTTCTGTTGGATCCTGCCGGCGGTGGCCGTGACCATCGGCTTCGTGTTCTTCGGCCCGATCGGGGGGATGATCGTGGCGGCCCTGTCGTTTCTGGTACCCAGGCGCGCTATCCGCTCAATGGGGGAGCGCGCTGAACAACGGCAGAACCTGGAGGCGGTGGAGCTGTGCCATCTGACACGCATGTTGATGGAGGCCGGGCTGTCCCTGGAGCGGGTGCTGCGGTTGATCGCCAATCAGGCCAGGCCGCTTCTGCCGATGCTCTCCGCCCGCCTCGATCGCTTTAACCGGCTGATGGAATCGGGCGCTGAACGTTCCCAGGCGTTGGATGAACTTGGCGAAAACCGTCGCATTCCCGTGCTGCGTAACTACGTGGTGCTGATGAAACAGAGCAGCCAGTTGGGCGCCGGTGTTTCCCTCAGTCTGGATCAGATCATCGAAGAAGCACAAAACGTGGAACGTAACCGGGTGCGCGAGGAAACCAACCGTATCGGGGCCAAGATGACCGTCATCATGATGGCGTTCATGCTGCCCGCATTGTTTATTTTGATTGGCGGCCCGGCGGTGATTTCTATCGCCGAGGCGCTCGGATAGCCCAAGTCTTTAACAATAAGCGCGGTGCGCGCTCGAACGAACAACGAAGATCAGGAGCAACGGATGCAAAAAATAGCGATGGGGATCATGGCCACCGTGCTGATGGCCGGTTGCGCTTCCCAGGCGCCCAGCGAACTTCCCGGCGACCCGTACGATCTGGACCGGTTGAATTGCTCCGCGCGCATCCAGCCGGAACAACAGGTGCAGCTCGACATGGTCGACAACCTGATGAACCGGGAGCGCAACCACGCGGCATTGGCGCAGCTGGAAGCCAAGCCCATGGAAACCGTCGACCACTGGGTGCGTTACGGCCAGTTGCAGGCGTCCACCGGCCATCTGGGAGAGGCGGAGACCATTTTCCAGGGCCTGGTGGACCGTTGCGGGACCGGGCGCAGCCACCACGGTCTGGGCATGGTCCTGCTGAAGCAGGACAAAGTGCTGAAAGCGCTTCATCACCTGGAGATCGCCCGCGAACGCACGCCCGCCTCGGCCCAGGTGCGCAATGACTACGGCTATGTGCTGCTTATGGTCGGTGACTATGAAGACGCCGCCTATGAGTTGCGTACCGCCATGGAGCTCGGCGACGGCAAGGGTCCGGTCCGCCAGAACCTGGCGGTGGCCTACCTGCTCACCGACAACTGGGGTGGGCTGGAATGGATGAAGAAGCAATACGACCTGAGCAGTGAAGAGCGGGCTTACGCGGAACGGCTGGCCGAGCAATTCGGGAGATAAACTATGAAACTGGTCATGGCTCTACTTATATTGATTCCGCTGGCGGTTATGGCGGACGGCAGACCGCAATTCGGCGTGTCCGGCAAAGTGGTCGGCACCGAACAGGAGCATCAGGTGGGCGCCGCCACCCAGCGCGCCCTGGAACAGCAACGGCGTTCGCCGCCGGCGGAAAAAAGCGAGCTCTCCGTGCCGATCTACATCGACACGCAGCGCCGCCTGGCGGACAGCTTTAAACAACCGATTCCGGAAAGCTTCGGCGAACAGACCCGGGACGAGGAGTAAGGCGGATGTTTCGGCAGCGAGGCGCTCTCACCGTTATCACCCCATTACTGATGTTGCTGGTGATTCTGCTTGGCGTCATGGCACTCGACGGCGCCCGCCTGTTCTCGCTGCGTAAGGAAATGCAAAGCCAGGTCAATGCCGCCGCCACCGCGGCCGCTGACGCCGCGCAAGCCTGCGGTGGCCGGATGATCGCGCTTTCCGACATGCGTCAACGGGCTCTTGCGGCCGCTCGCGCACAGGGTTTTGAAGGAGGGGATGACGACCTGATAATTACGCCGGGCTTACTTGAGGACGTCGATGAGAATGGCGGATTAATTTTCCAGGCCGCGGACTTTATTGATCAGACCAACGCCGTGCTGGTCAGCTATCAGCGCGATGTAAAAATCTCCCTACTTTTACCTGAAGATATTTTTGGAACGGTTTCCGTTAATGTAAATGCTGCGGTTAGGAAGGAGGCAGTGGTGACCATGAGCGCGGCGGGCAGCACGGCGGTCGTGGGCGGCGGATTATTAGGTGCATTGCTTGGTGCTATTCTTGGTGACAGCGACTACACGCTGGACCCCACTAGCCTGTCGAGTCTGGCTAATACGACTGTTCAGCTAGGTGAGTTGTTGAATGCGCTTGGCGTAAATGATGTTGCCGGCCTGCTTCCTTTGAGCGGGCAGGATCTCGCTAACGCTCTGAGCACTATCTCCGGCGCCGCTACTCCTCTTGGCCGCATGTTGGATAGTATTGTCGGTGCCGCTGGTATTGAGACCATTAAAGTCGGCGATATTCTCAGTGTGGTTGGTGAGACCGAAGTGCCGCCAAATAGTGAGTTTCCAATTTATGATGTGGTAATCAGTTTGGTGCTCAATATAGTTCAATCTCAGCAGCCGGGTGAGGGTGGCCTCCTTTCTTTGCCGCTGAATATCAGTAACCTCAACATTCCTTTATTAGCTGATATACGGACCGTTGATTTGGCTTTGCATGTCGGGGAACCCCCTACCGTCGCCTTCGGGCCGGCGCGTCGCGGTCAGGATGGGGAATGGGTAACGAGGTTTTACGCACCCGACATTACATTGGTGTTGGTGGCGGATGCTCGCCTTTTGAACGTGGATTTATTGGAACGTGTGTCTTTGAATCTCGCCAGTGTTAAAGTGCCGCTTGCGGTAGCCGTGGGTGGAGGTAAGGGTGAGCTCGTGGCCGCCGACTGTGCACGCGGTCGGATTAATGACGCCGAAGTGACTGTTGATTTGCACCGCCAAGTAGCCAGAGTCGCGACAGGTTCGGTGAACTCCCTCGGGGATCTTGAGCAAGAGGACATTGATGCGCGAGTTGGCACCCTTAAACTTTTAGGTGTTCCACTTCTTGATCCCGCCATTCGATTGCGAGCAGGATTGGACGTATTTATTCCTGCAGAAGAAAAAACGGTAACTTTTGATCCTCGTTACCCCCTTTACTGCTCGCGAGCACAGGGCTGTGAGCGACGGGTCTGGGAGGACGACGGCGCCGGTCTGGACGGGCTTAACCTCGACGTCGATGTAAAAGAAGTGAGGCTGCTAGGTCTGGATCTTGAATCTCTGCTGACTCCTGTCACGAACCTTCTGGAGGATTTACTCAACGGTGTAGTGAGCAGTCTTTTAAAGGCAATTGTAAACCCTCTATTGCAGACACTGGGCATCGGTTTGGGGGGTATGTCCGTGACCGTGTCCGGTGTGGATCAAAGCAATATTCAGATCGTCGAAAACGTTACGGTTGCAAACTAGATGACCGGCAGTGCCTCGGATGCTCGCGTAGCGGGGCGGGTCGGAAGGGCGAGGTGAAGCCTTGTCCCAGGCGACCAGCGCCCAGGACGCCGGGCTCAAGGGGCGGTGCTTGCAGTGCAGCGATATGTCCAGCAAGGTTACCGCATCGTGGTGGACGTTAACCTGTCGAAGTTCTTCGACCGGCTGGGTGTGCCGCGTCTGTCCTGGCCTGATCGCCTGACCTCAACGTCTCGAACCGCCTAGTGCGGACCCGCGTGCTAGGTGGTGTCTCGGAGGGGGTGGAGCCAAAAGGCTCCCCCTATCCCGATTTCTGAAGGCTGGTGCTAGTGGTCCATACGGTTAATTCTGTCACTCTCAGAGTGCCTGTGCCGGCGCGTATCGCCGGCAAGGGTGGTTCCCTTGCCAAGAGACGCAACGCCGAGTCGCGCCGGCACAGGCTCTCCCGAAGGGCCGCCACACAAGCGCCGTG
>FUFK010052974.1_pt1 | contig 64231 bp, 47 predicted proteins | sample 1021851 | NCBI WGS metagenome assembly FUFK01 (sample SAMEA51879418, study PRJEB19060) | metagenome
CAAGACAACCACCTTACCGGACAGCACGCCCCGACACCGAGGGTCAGGCCTCGGAGGAAACAGTGAACAAGGCCGTTAGGTGTCGGGGCACAGCCTGGTTGATGGGCGTTTTTTTCTGAATTGCGGCGATGAACTCAAAGGCCGGTGGATGGACCACGGCTCATGGGTGAGGGGTTCCGCTTCCAACGATGTTTGGTTGGCGGTACCTTTGACCGACTCCATGCCGGGCATCGCCTGCTGTTGGACGCAGCTGCTCGTGCGGCGCAAAACGTCGAAGTTCACATCACGAGCGATGCCATGGCCGATCGGAAATCGGTCAACATGCAATCGTTTGAGACTCGACGCGATGAGTTGTTGAATTGGGTGGACCACCACGCCCCGAAACGGGTCACGGTTCACCGGCTCACCGATGCCCACGGTCCTGCTCCACGTCATCCGACGGCGGACGCCATCGTGGCCACCCCCGAGACTCGTGGAGAATGCGACCGCATCAACGCCCTGCGGGAGGAAAACGGGCTGCATCCTCTCCACATCATCGAGGTCACGCATTTGTTGGACGTCGACGGGACCGTCATCAGTTCATCTCGCATTCGCAACGGACTGGTCGACGTTGAGGGGCATCCTTGGTGCTCACCGGATTGGGAGGGCGTGTCGTTGCGCATGCATCCGCGGGCTGAGCCTGAATTGAAGACCCCCATGGGTGTCTTGTACAAAGGACCGGAATCGGCACCTGAAGTGGCCATGCTTGCGGCGCTCGACGAAATCAACACCGACGAGACCATCCTGATTGCGGTCGGGGACGTGACCGTGGCCACGCTGCTGGCCCTTGACATCGTTCCCGACATCGGATTCATCGACGGACAGACCAAACGCGAGGCGCTTTCGGNAAGCGAGCGNGTCGACGTNCGCGCGTTCGCTCACGTGTTGGAAGCGGTCAACCCCNCAGGATTGCTGACGCCTGAATTGCGCACGGCGATNGAACAAGCTTCGGCGTTGGANGAGCCGGTCGTTGTGGTGGTGGATGGNGAGGAAGATTTGGCACCGTTGTTCGTTCATCTTCACGTCCCTCTCCATGCCGTGGTGCTCTACGGTCAGCCCGGTGAAGGCGTCGTGGCGCAGTTCAGCAGTCTCGCCACCAAGGAACGGTGTCGGCGCCTGCTGGAGTTGTTCGAGGTGGTGTGATTGCCGGAGCCCAAGGTCTCCATCACCGTATGCGTTCGAGACGGAGCGCACTGGATCGAACAATGCATGGATTCCCTGCTGAATCAGACCCATCCAAACGTGGAGATTCTCGTCGTNAACGACGGCTCAACCGATGGCGCAGAGAGCGTTCTTGACCCGTTCCACGACCCAGATGGAGAGCGAGGTGTGCCCGTGCGCGTTCATCATCAGCCAAAGCTCGGACTGTCCGCCGGACGTCAATGGGCGGTCGAACACGCCACGGGAGATTGGGTGGCCATCACGGACATCGATGTCCGCCCTGAACCCGATTGGGTTGCCAACATGGTGGCTCAGGTTCAACCGCTCGACGAAGGAGAGCGAATCGTTGCGGTCACGGGACGGACGGTCTTCGAGCAGGCCCACGATTTGGTGAGCAGGNTGCGGTCGATTGAAATCGCTGCAAAGTACCGTTCTCGACCTCGNAGAACAAGTCTTGCCAACGGGCCCTGTTCGATGTTCGAACGGAAGGCCTTGATGGCGGTGGGTGGGTTTGACCCTTCTTGGTACCACGCAGAAGACATGGAGGTCAGCCTCCGGCTGATCCAAGCAGGCGGGACCATCGTCTATGCNCGNGACGCACTCGTGAAGCACGTTCCTGAAACGGGCACTCACCACTTTTTAGCGAAACGTCGGCGCGACGCTCGGGCTCACGTCCGTATCGTCCGACATCATCCNAAACGACGGCGTTCCGGTCCCGGATTTGATTTTCTCGGAAGTTCAAAACTCGTCCTTGGAACGTTGCCGNTGTGGACGGCGACGCTGCTGGCAAGCCTTCCCTTCNTTACGGGCCTGGCCTCGGGTGAGAATTTCGNTGAGAAGGGTCTTTTCGAGCAATGGCAGGTTCAGTTGATGGGTGCGTCGCTGCTGTTGTTTTTCTTCACCGAGGTGCTCCTCTGGAGAGGCCGATTTGGTGTCGTGAACAGGGAGGTCATGCGTTCAACCAGCGGAAGCAAGTTGGCGGCCTTTCTCGGCATAAGGCGCCTCACCTTCCGCTGGAGTCTTGCGCTTTGGCAGGGTCTTTTGTTGGGCTGCTTGGATGCGCTGTTGGGGCGCAACGGGCACCGCCGCTGAAGGTTCAGTCAACCTTCTCATCGCCGGGCGGAGCTCGGCTGGCATGGTTCAATCCAAAGCCGGCGGCCATCAACGCGATGCTGACGGAGTAAACGCCGACGTCAATCCATCCTTGGTGAGCAATTCCGAAGTAGAGGTAGAAGGCAAGACCCAGGAGAAGGCACCATGCTGAAGCCGTGCGTTGACCACCTCCGAGGCTGGGATCGTTAAGTGCGGGCCATGTGTCGTTGATGAAGAGCCCGCGAACCCACGCAGCGATGTCGCTTCGTTCGTTGATGCTCCTCGCACCGATCGTGATCATCAAAACGCAGATGGCGATGAAAACGGTGTCGCCCATCGGCTCAAAGTGGAAACCGTCCTTGGCGGTTCCGAACGCTGCGTTGGTGGCTTCAAACGTGAACAAACCTCCCCACGAAACGTGGTAGGTGGGGTGAATTCGGCCGATCATGTTCAAGACTGCGAGGATCAATCCCCAGACACCGACGAACACCAAACCGGACGCGTATGCGGGAACACGTTGGGCCGTCGCTTGGCCGGCGTCATCGTCGCTCATGGTGCGGGCGAATCGCGAACTGCATTTAAGCACACCGAACCACAATCCGGTGGGGTCATCCGACCTTCACAACGAGGTTTGGTGGTGGTAGGTGGCGTTGAAGACCGTTCGCATGTCTTCTTCTGCCGTGCTCATGATTTCACGAACGTTCACGTTGCCTGGGATGCAGGAGTTGATTTCCTTTGAGCGACCGTAGCGCCCCTTGCTCACCGTTCGTGCGGTTACCAGCCCGAGCATGTCAAGATTGGAGATCAATCCGGAAATTCTCCGTTGGGTGAGCGGGTTCTGCCGGATGTGCTTGCAGGCCTGCCGGTAGATGTCGTAGACCTGGCCGGTCTGGACGTTGCGGAGTCCGTTTTGTTCGTTGAGCAGGATGGACGCCAAAACGAGTTTCTGTTGGCTGGGAAGGGTGGCGATGACGGGCGTCATTTGGTCGGATTCGATTTGGCTTTGAGCGATCCGAACGTGGTTTTGATTCACCACCGAGTCGCCGGCTTGTTCGGCTTTTTCGGCAGAGATTCGGAGGAGGTCGAGAGCGCAACGTGCGTCGCCGTGTTCTTGCGCAGCGAGTGCAGCGCAGAGTTCAATCACGCCCGGTCCAATGGCCTCAGCCACAAGCCCGTCNCTGGCACGTTGACGCAGAATGTCTTGGAGTTGTTCGGCATCGTAGGGTCGGAAAAGAACGTCCAACTGGCCAAGTCGAGAGCGAACCCGAGGGTCGAGGAAATCGGTGAACTTGAGGTCGTTCGAGATGCCAATAACGCAGGACCGGGCCGTTTTCAAGGACGAGTTCATGTTGGTCAGGTTGTAGAGCAAATCGTCGCCGGCTTTGCGGACCAGGTGGTCAATTTCGTCAAGCACAATGACGAAGACGCCGCCGCGCTGGTCCATTCGACGCACCAATTCGTTGAACACTCGGTCGGTCGGCCAACCGGTGAAGGGGATTTCGTCTTGCTCAAACTCTTCGAGGAGCGAATTGCCGATGTGACTGAGCACCCGATATTGGGTGTCAATTTGCCGACAGTTGACGATGATCGACTCGACCTGTCGGTTCATCGTGTTGCCTTTGGCTCGGAGATGGTGGCACACGTAGTCGGTGACGGCGGTTTTGCCGGCCCCGGTGACACCGTAGAGGGTCATGTTGCTGGGGATGTGGCCGGTGAGCGCTTCCCAGAGGTTGTAGGAGATTTTTTCGATTTCTTCTTGCCGATGCGGTAGGTTCGCGGGGCGGTAATTGTGCCGGAGATGTTCCTTGTTTTTGAAGAGGGTTTTTTGGGAGACAAACTTGTCGAAGATGTTTGTTTCCACAGCAGTCCACCTCCTTATTTATACCCACGACGAGGAAGTCATTGCACAACCGAACGCCATGACTCCGGTGAGTCCGAGTCCCCCTTATATGCCTGTCCACGGAACCAAATGGACCCCTGCAATTTTGTGAATGGACGACTCAGCAAGTGTGGATATAAAGCATCGGCTGTTGGATGAAAAAAGAACACTTTTTCCGAAATGAAATCCAATCAATTTTCGACCAGTTCCCACAAATCTCCGAGCCACTCAAAGCGGGCTCCGTCGCTGAGATGAACGACGTGATCGGGGAATTCAGGAAACTGCGATTCGAGAACGGTGGGGTGCGGCGAGGTGTCGTCGATGTACGTGTGCGTGATCCCCAGCGGAGTTGAGCATCGTTCTGCGAGCGCTCGAACATCGCCCGGTTTGTGGTGGTGCGTGGACGGAACCCAATCCGGAAAGCCCATCTCAAGGATGGCCAGTGCCGAGCGTTCGATGGCGTCGTAGAGCGGCTCGCATGGACCGGAATCCCCGCTGTGAACGAAGGACGCCCCGTCATCGTGCTCAAACCGATAGCCGTGCGGTTCAACGGCGTTCTCATGGTGGACCTCAAACCGTTCCCAAGCCCAGCCGTCGGGCAGCCGGCCCACGTCGTCCATCACCCACGTGACGTGTTCGAGCATGCTCTCGAGCGAGCCTGGGAAGGCCAACTGGCAAATGTGTGTGAGGCGTTCTTTCACGAACGGGGTTCCGACCACGGTGAGGGGTTTTGTTCCGTCTCGGTCGGAGATGTACTTTCGCTCGAGCAGCAAGAACGGGAACCCAAAGACGTGATCGCCGTGGACGTGGGTGATGAACACGGTCTCAATCGTGGAGACGTCCAGGCCGTTTCGGCGCAGCCCGGCCAGTGCTGTGGGCGGGGCATCGATGATGTGTCGCCGATCAAACATCGCAAAGGAGTGGTGACGCCCGTGCGGGAGGAAGGCGTTGCCCGTTCCAAGCATGTGGATGCGATGGGCCATGTCGGTCGGACCACCTGCGCCTTCTTGTTCTCATCGGTTGGTGTGGGTGCTGGAAGGATGCGAAAGGATACCAAGGCTGATATAGCGACCTTGGATGCAGAAAATACCCCCCAAGGACTGAGGTGAGCAAATGAGCGACTGGTCTGCAAAAAACCCCTACATGACGGAGATCACCGAGAACTACATCCTTAACGGCGAAGGCTCTAGAAAAGAGACGCGCCACATCGTTTTCGCGCTTGGCGATTCCGGTCTCGACTACAAGGTCGGCGACGCTCTGGGCGTAATTGCAGAGAACCCACCGCACATCGTTGAGGAGCTGCTCGAGGTCCAAGGTTGGGACCGAGACGCATCGGTCACCACCCACAACGGTGAACGAAGCCTCTACGACGCCCTGAAAAAGGATTTTGAGGTTCACATGGCCAACAAAAAGTTCGTCCAGTCGTTGGCCGAAAAAGTGGTCTCAACCGGCATGAAGATTTCCATGAGCATCGTCGCTCGCACCCGCAACGATGTTGCGTGGTCGGCCTCGGAAGACCAGCACGTTCCGCCCACGCTCCGCCCCTCCGTCCCCTCCGACGACCCGGCGGCTCAAGTCGAGGCCATCACCGCTGACGTCAAGGCGATTGAAGACTACCTCTGGACTCGAGATTATGTTGACATCATGCGCGAATTTGACGTGAAGTACACGCCCGAGGAATTCCTTGAGCTGGCCGACCGTCTGAAGCCGCGCCTGTATTCCATCGCCTCATCCCACGACGCCCACCCGGGGCTGGTCGAATTGACCGTGGGAATCGTCCGATTCGAATACAACGGCCGAGCCCGAGGTGGGTTGTGCACCCAGTTCATGGCCGACGAGATCAACACGTCCGGCGCTCCCATCGGCGTGTTTATGTCACCGACCAAATCCTTCATCCTCCCCGAGGACAAGGACACGGACATCATCATGGTCGGTCCCGGAACCGGCATTGCGCCGTTCCGAGCCTTCATGGAACAACGCGTCCATGACGGTGGTTCTGGAAAGAACTGGTTGTTCTTTGGCGATCAGTCGGAAAAAACAGAGTTCTACTACAAAGACGAGATAGAGAGCTGGATCGACGAGGGCCATCTGTGGCGATTTACGACGGCGTGGTCTCGGGACCAGGAAGAAAAAATCTACGTGCAACATCGACTCAAAGAGCACGGCGCTGAAGTCTGGGAGTGGTTTGAGCGCGGCGCTTACTTCTACATCTGCGGCGACAAGCAGTACATGGCCAAGGACGTCCACCGCGCCCTCATCGACATCGCCATTGAGCACGGCGGGATGTCCGAGGACGACGCCACGCACTTCATCGAGAAGACGATGATGCGTGAAGAGAAGCGTTACCTACGAGACGTTTACTGAGCGGTTCATACGCTGTGGACCCGCCGCAAGCGACCGCTTTGCTCATAGATTGAGTCGGTCAACGCACCCCCATGGGATTCAAACGCGTGCTGATTGCCAACCGTGGCGAAATCGCCCTTCGCATCCTTCGCACCCTCCGCGACATGGACATTGAAGCCGCCATCATCCACGGCCGGGAGGACCGACTGTCGCTTCCCGTTCAAATGGCCGACATCGCCTATCCCAACTACCGGACCAACCCGCTTGATTCCTACCTGGACATCGAAGCAGTGGTTCAGGCGGCGAAGGAATTGGAGTGCGATGCCGTCCACCCCGGCTACGGTTTCCTGGCCGAGAACGCTGCCTTTGTGGCCCGGTTGGAGGAAGAGGGCATCACGTTCATCGGACCGGCCTCGGAAGTCATCACGCTCCTCGGCGACAAAATTGAGGCCCGAGCAGCCATGGAAGCGGCGGGTCTGCCCACGGCCAAAGGTTCGTCTGAACCCATTGCAAGCGCCGACGTCGCCAGTGCGCTGGCGGATGAAATCGGCTACCCGGTCATCATCAAAGCGGCTGCGGGCGGCGGTGGCATCGGCATGCAGATCGTCGAAAAAGCGGACGAATTCGAGGGTGCACTCAAGTTGTGCCAGTCGCGTGCGAAGTCGGCCTTCGGCGACGAGCGCGTCTTCGTGGAGAAGTACATCCAGGGTGCGCAACACGTTGAATTTCAAGTGCTTGCGGACGGAAAAAAGGCGATTCACTTCGGCGAACGCTTCTGTTCAATTCAGCGGCGACACCAGAAATTGGTGGAGGAAGGACCGTGGCTGAGCGACGAGAAGCGGGCCGAAATCGGAGCGCTGGTCTGCAAAGGCGCTGAAGCGGTTGGCTACAAAGGCTTGGCCACGTTTGAGTTCCTGCGCGATGCCAACGGCGATTTTTACTTCCTCGAGGTCAACCCTCGCGTTCAGGTCGAGCACACCGTCACCGAACTCATCACCGGTCACAACCTCGTGGAACTCGGCATACGGGTGGCGCAGGGTGAAGCCTTGCCCATGAAACAGGAGGACATCACCTGGCGAGGGCACGCCATCCAGTGCAGGCTCAATGCGGAGGACCCCCGTGAATTCGTTCCCAGCCCGGGTCGCTTGTGGGAGTGTCACTTTCCCAGCGGTTTTGGCATCCGCTGCGACACGCACGCCCACCCCGGCTACGAAATGCCGGGGTGCTTCGATTCCCTGCTGGCGAAGCTGCTGGTTTGGGGAAGGGACCGTGAGGACGCCGTTCGCCGAATGAAGACGGCCCTGGACGAAACGATGATCACGGGCGTTGAGCACCTGATTCCACTCCACCGCCGCATCATGGACGAGAAGGACTTCAACAACGGGGACATCACGATTCAGTACATCGACATGCATCAAGAGCTCCTTGGCTGACACGGGGGGCGATGCATGGCTGTTCTCATCGTCGGAAGCATCGCTTACGATTCGGTGCGGTCCCCAGAAGGCTCCATTGACCGAGCGCTCGGTGGTTCGGCCACCTACGGCGGGCTTTCGTGTCGATTTGTTCAGAACCTCAGCGAGGAAGGCACCACCGGCCTGGTGGGTGTTGTCGGCGAGGATTTTGCAGAAAACGATCGCCACGTTCTCTCATCGGCCGGTCTGAACCTTGCCGGTTTAGAAGTGGCCGAGGGCGAAACGTTTCGCTGGGAAGGTTCCTACCAAGGTGCCATGGCCGAAGCCGAGACGTTGGCGACGCACCTCAACGTGTTTGAGCATTTTCAACCCGCCGTACCCGCTGAACTCGCATCGCCCAGGGTTCTTTTCTGCGCCAACCTTCATCCCGACCTCCAGCGCAGCGTGATGGACCAGACCACACCCGGGCGATTGACAATGCTCGATTCGATGAACCTCTGGATCACCATCGCCAAACCCTCGTTGCTCGACGTTATGGGCCGTGCCGATCTGGTCATCATCAACGACGGCGAGGCTCGCATGCTTTCGGAGGATGAGAACCTCGTCCGGGCCATGCACGAACTGGCGGCCGCAACGCAAACCTCCACCCTCATCGTCAAACGAGGTGAGCACGGTGTGTTGGCCCTCCACAACGGTGACCTCGTGGCGCTGCCTGCCGTACCGACCGCCAACGTTGTTGATCCAACCGGGTGTGGAGACACGTTCGCAGGTGCCCTTGCTGCCCGTCTGTCGTGCGGAGAGGGCAACCTCACGACAGCGGAACTACGGGACGGCCTCATGGTCGCCACCGTGATGGCCAGTTTCACGCTTGAAGCGTTTGGTACCGAGGCGTTGCGAGGCCTTGACTCAAGCCGATTCGAAATTCGCATGAGCGAGTACCGTCGCATGCTTGGCTTGTGAGTTCAGTCCTCGTCCAATCGAGCCACGTGGAGGTGTTCTTCGGCGGGCTTGCTGGAACGCAAATCGCTGAAGGCCATCGTTTCCAAGCGTCCCTCTTCAGACCGGTTCAATTCCTCAGCCGCCGCCATGATCATCTCGCCTCTCCGCTCGAGACGTTCCGCTTCTTCGGGTGTCATTACGCCGCCCTGTTCTTGAGAGAGCGATCGCATGATGTGGCCGTTTTCGGAAGCTGCCGCTTCGGCCGCCTGTTCTCTCAGCGCACCGGAGGTTTCGGTCGTAGCAAAAGGCGACGCTCGGGTGCGATCGACGGCGCGTCCAAAGAAATCGCTTGAACGATCTCGGATGCGTGTGATCACACCGGTTACGCGGCGCTCACGAGGTTTCAGCGCCTCCGTTCGTCGGGGACGGAACGGTGAGTGCTCAAGCGAGGTGCGGGCTCGGGGCCGCAACCGAGTTTCGGGGGCGGGTGGGGCTGCGCATGGCTGCTCAGGCTCTTCAACGGTGGCTTCGATTTCCTCCTCATCGTCCCCAAACAGTTCGGCATCGAGGAACAGCTCGTCTTCATCGCTCGGTTCGGTTTCCGATTCATCCGAGCGAAGTCCCGGCACGTGTGCACCGCTCTGGCCGTAAAACGACGGCAGGAAGGTCGGCCCGTCGTCGGACCCAAAGCCCTGGTACATCGGCGGCGTGGGTTCGGGTACCAACACTGGATGCTGCAGCGGGGCAGGGCGATGGTCCGGTGGGTAAACGGTTGAGGGCGCGGCCATCACGGGCTGAAAGCTCGGTATGAATCCCACCAAGCCCGGGGTTGCAGCGGGCTCGGGGTCGTGCGTTGGCATCCAATCCGGCTCCGGTTCTTGAGCGGGTAGGGGGAGCGGTCCATCCCCGTCTGAAGCCAAAAACTGGTCGACGGGAGCAGGCACGTGAAGTGGATTTGGCGGATGAACGAGCGGGGTTTCCTCCGCTCTCCAACCAACCCCAACCTCCTCTTCAATGGCCTTGAGTTTCGCCTTGACCTCAGCCATGGATTTGTTGTTGATGAGGTGGTGAAACATGAAACTCAATCGGTTGAGCGCACGCTCGTTACCGAACAACACGTGGGTGTCGCCCGATGAAGTCTGGACGGTCAGGGTCGGTTTTTTTGTCACCAAGCGCGCTACGACCAGGGCGCCTCCGGCACCCATGAACGCCAATCGGTAGGTGGGCGGAACCATCAAGCGGTAGCCGATCCAAATCAACGCCAGACCGAGACCGACGAGCCAAGCTGGCACGAGGTTGGTGGAATGATGCTTCATGGTGCTGATGGCGTGCAGGCGCATGTCAATGGTGGCGTTTCGCCTGCCCTCGATGGTCAGCATGCGCTCGTCGAGGGTGATTTTCACCCGTTCTGAAGGCTCTGCCAACCGGAGCGACAGGAAGACTTCCTTGTCCGTCTCGCTGGTTGGTACAGTCTCCTGTCCAATTTCGCGCATCCCAAATCCGAGCCGGCCGTGCGAGGTTATCAAACCACCGCCCGAGGCCGAGTCGGAGACGACCAAATAACGCCGCCCTGTCGCTCGCCGTCAGGCGTTGCTCGCCGTCATCACGGCCGAACCCATGATGCGGGGTTTGGAGTCCAACTGTGCGATGAGCACCGAGGGCGGTTGCTCTTTTCGAATGAACAGCGGTTGGTCCCAATCCACGACCAAACGGTCGGCGTCCACCGAAGCCACCCGGCCGACCACAAACTGGAGGTCCACACTGGCGTGCACCACATCGCCCGGTGCCAGAACACGCTTCTGGAACGGTGATGTTCGCAGGGTGACGGTGGAACGGGTGTGCTGCTCAACCGCAAGGGGAATGGAAACGTTGGCTCGCTTGTCTTCGACGGGTGGATGGACGATGATGGTGCTGCCCGTGAGGTGGTCCTCCTTTGCGTTTCGAAGCGCAAGACCAACGCGGTCCCCCGCCGAGGCAACCTCAACGTCGTCGTCCATCACCTGGAGGGATTTGGCGTTCCCCGTACCGTCAGCGGGCAACAGAAGCACTTCGTCGTGGACCTTGACACGACCCGATTGCACGTAGCCGATGGCCACGAGTCCGATGCCCTTGACGTTGAAGTGCTGGTCCACCGGCAACACCAGCGGTGCGTTGGCGTTGGCCTCCAGAACGGCTTGTATTTCGTCCATCAGGGCGTACATTCGCTCTCGAAGATGGACGCCGTCGTTGGCCTCAAAGGTCCAATCGGCCAAACCCGCCTGGTCGAAGAGCATCTTCACCTGCGTCTCGTCCACCCACTGACCCTCGGGCGGGTTGATGACGGCCAGGCCTCGGGTGATGCCGGCGCTTGCAAAGGCAACGAGCACCTCGCCGAGGTTGGCATCAACGGCGGTGACCTCCACAATNCCAGCCTGAGAAGTGGACAGCGCATTGAGAAAGGGAGGAAGGCGCTCGGGATACTTGGCGGGTCGGATGAGGGAGAGAATGCGAGCGCCGTCGGGCCCGTTTTCCTTGTGGACATAGGTGTGAACGTCGCGCTGGTCGGCGGCTTTTGCAATGCTTTTCGCCAGGTCGTCGGACCCGATCACGGCGATGTTCAGCACGACCATGCACGGGCCAGTTGGCCCGGCTTGAAGAATCAATGGGTGTTCAGGATTCGCGCTTCGCCTTCTGTGCGAGCATGTTGTCCCGGATGGATTTTGCTTTGTCCCATTCGACCTGTTGCTCGTCGGTCGCCGGCGTGAATTGCGGCACGGGAATGGGTCGCATCATGGAATCGATGGCGACGAAGAAGAAGTATCCCTCGCAGATGATGCTCTTCTCCCACGTTGCTTTGCTCATGGTGTAGGCCGTGACCTTTGTGCACGCCGTGTGGCTGCTGGTGTAAACCACTTGACCGGAGACCTCCAACAGGTCGCCCTGTCGAGCAGGGGCGATGAAGGTCAAGGTGTCGATGGAAATGGTGACAAATTCACGGTGGGCAAACTTCGCACAGGCGATTCCGCCGGCCTTGTCCATCAACGAAAGCAAACGGCCACCGAAGAGCGTGTTGTACGCATTGGTGTCCTGAGGAAAGACCTCTTCGATCAGCGTGACGGGTTCGGTGGAATACGGCTCCATGGACCTTCCACGCAGTTCACCCTCATAACTCATGTTCACCGCTTGGCCCTTCCCCGTGCAAAGCGAGGGGCCGAGACGGATAAGCGACGAGATTTTAGGGGGTGAAACCCTCGCGAGGGCGCAGGTGACACCATGTCAAACGAAACGCACCCGAAAACAAAGCCGATTTTCCTGATGTTGTTGATGCTCCTCGCTCCTTTTGCCTCTGCAAACGTGACAACGTTCGGAGACGGGAACGCCAGCGTCGACATCGAAATTCGAGACGGCAACGACCTTCAGAATTTGGTGGACGGCACCATCCACCTCCCCGACGGTGAAACCGTCACCGGCGCCTCAATGACCGTCTCAACCAACATGGCCGAACACGGTGCTCACTCTCGCATCGACCTGGAGACCACCCAGCGTGTTTGGAACCCTGATTACAACAATCAGCTCACCGAGTTCTCCGACGAGTCCCTCTTCCAGTACGAGGACGGAACCCAAGCCACACCTGTTTCGTTGGCGGCCGAAGGGTTCCTCACCGACTTCGAAGGAACCACCGCCGGCTTTTCGGACTCCACCGAGCCCGGCCTCATGCCCTCCAGCGGCATTGGATGGGAGCACGGGTCCCTCTCCGCCAGCGATGTCCCGGCCGGCTGCGCCTCGGGCCAGGAATGCTGGGGGACCAACCTCGCCGACACCAACTACACCGACGACAACGACGACGGCAACAACCCACCCTCGTACCTTCCCTACATCGTTTCGATGACAAGCGCCGACCTCTTTGTCGACCCCCTTCTGAAGGACAAGAAGGCGTACTTTGATTCATGGCACAACCTCGAGACCTCAACCGGGTCGCAGCCCAACAGCAAGCGGTTCTCAGACTGCGCCTACCTCGAAATCCGTTCGTCTCCCAATCCGGGATTCCCACCCGACAACACGGGCTTCAGCTTCATTTCCATCGACCAGCAATCAAGCAGTGGCTTGTCGATGGGCACCAATTATGCTCAGGGCGGCGGCGGTTCTCAGGGAGCGAACTGGGACGGAAGGATCTCCAGCAGTTGCGCCGGTCTACGCAACGGAACTCAACCCTGGAACTGGGGCCTTGCAGGCACCTCCACCACCGCTCAAAACCCGTCCGGCTGGGCCACCATCGCCGTTGACCTGACCGACTACATCGACTCCTACGTCCAGATTCGCTTTGTGATGGACCACACCGCTCGAGCCGCACCCAACATCGACGACAACATGTCGGGATGGTACGTCGACAACTTCCGTCTCGGCGATTTGCTTCCGCAGCAAGCCAGCATGACCGTGCGCGGCATGACCCCGTCCACGCTGGGAGGGGACAACCATCCGAACGGGTACGGTATTCTGGCNTTGGAAGCCGAAACCTCGCTCACCGCCACCCTCACGGTTGACGTGCTCGACACGAACAACAACCTCATCAACGGCAAGGACGGCACACCGATGTCGGGACTGTCAGGCGACATCATCGAGTTGTGGAACATCGACACGAAGATGCATCGAGCGGTCAACCTCAAGTTCAATTTTGATTCCGGACCCGATCGACTCTCAACGCCCGTCCTTCATGGATTCAGCATCGGTTCTCGAGTCGGCACCGGATTCAACACCACCAACGCAGGATTTGCGATGATCGTCGACGGTGTTTGGCAAACGATGGGCGGAGGTGAACCGATGATTTACGCACCTGACGTCAAGCGCGACGCATACAACCCCGCTCTGGCAAGAAGCAAGTTCAGTTATCCAATCACCTCGGCCACCCCGATGATTCAGGACGACTGCACCGAGTCTCCAACCATCCAAATCACGCCCACCGGCAAAACCGACAGCGTTTCACTGCAAGAGGGCGTAAAAACGACGTTTGACGCCCCGATTTTCGGGTTCAACTCGCTCACGTCCTACATGGGTGCTTGCAACGTTGGAGGCATCTGGTTCGACCTTGAGTTTGGCCATCACGCATCCCACCTCCGCATTGACGTGGCCGACGACGGCGACGTTGACTACGGCTTCATGGAACCTGCGTTCGACATGTTTGGTCGTCAAACGACCTTCGTTTCCAGCACGGTTGACAACGTGAATTACGCAGCCGACAGCGCCACCATGGTTTTGGACGTCAACGGCCAAGCCACCGGCGGTTTCTTCCTGCTTCCAGAGGGGGCTGAAGTCTCGTCCGCTGACTTGGGCTTTGACCAAATCTCAATCCGGTCCAACAGCGACCCGCTCGAAGGGTTCGAGCTCTCCCTGATGGCCGGCACCCAATCCGTGGCTTTGGGCGACATGCCCAACAGCACCACCTTGGTGCAGGAGATGCTCTCCGAGCCCATGGACTTGAAAGGCGCCTTGAACGATTTGCTCACCAACCCCGCCGTGGCAGGGACGCACCAGGATGCGTTCGGCCGGTACTGGGTGATGTTCCGATTCATGGTGGAATCCCCCAACGCCTCGTCGGGCACATCGATGGACATCGTGGACCTCGACGTCGTGTACAACTATTCCACGGTGCTCAACGCCGTTGATGGCTTGGACATTGAGCTGAACCAAGGTGTTGCGTTGTGGACGGGCGGTGCTACCGCAAGCGTCCCTGTCGCCGTTTATTCCGACACGGGTGGGGGCGTGACGCTGAGCGACCTCAGCGTCTCAACCAGCACCGGCTACAGCAACACCCTCACGCTAACGGACAACCCCGTCGGACTTTACCCCAACGGCGACATTTACGAAGTTGTGACCACGCACACCGTCGATCCGCTCACCGGTGCAGCGCTCTCCGAGGCGTGGCTGACGTTTGAGTCGGATGCGGGTTTCATGAAGTTCGCGTGGAGCGACTTCATGTCCTTCACGGAGGCGGCTGATGAGAACAACTACCTCCAACTCGAGTCAACGTCTTCGGTTTCCGACGTCGCCAACGGCAAGCAAATCACCTGGCACTTCCGCGTCAACCCTTCGTGGGACGACACGGAAACCGTTCGCATGTACGCCGGTCTCACCACCACCAGCGGGGTCAACGGACTGCCCGACGCCGTCCTGCTCGATCCGGCCGTTGGAAATGCGGTTGAGAACGACGCAGGCCTCGTGTCGTTTGAGTTGCAAAACAGCATCGGATCGCCACAATCCTTGACTTCAGCGGAATCCGGCCAGGACATCAACCTCATCGGCGAAATCCGTCTGCAGGACTTGGACGAAGCCCCGGACCCGAGTTCGTACTTCCTGGTGCTCGAACTCAAGCACGTCAATTCCACGGACGGCAACATCACCGTTGAATGGGAAGAGGTGGCCAACCGCTCCGGCGTCATCGGCGGCGACTTCGACTGGAACGTGGACCTGGGCTCGGCCGCAGGCAGCGAGACGTATCGTTTCGCAGTTCGCGGCTACGAAGGCGGCGACCTGTTGTGCCCACCGGCAAACTACAACCCCGACGAAACCTGCGGTATTCCCTTTGACATCACCATCGACACCTACGAACCCAACCTCCTCGACCTGCAGGTCCTCAGCCCGGGGACCGATTCCAACGTGGACTCCAACTGGCGAACGCTCCTCGACGACACCTGGGTGGTGCCGCAAGCCAACCAGCAAATTCGGATGTCGAGTCAAGACCTTCCCAGTCCGCCCGCCAGCCTCGACATGCACCTGTGGGTCGAGCACGACCACGATGCCAACCTTGACGGTCTCCCCGATGCCGACGAGTACATCACCATCACCCTTGACGGCGACGGCGAAGCTCCAACGGCCAATTATTCCGGCGACTACAACGACTACGCCAACGAAGGTTTGGAAGGCAAGGTCTCGATTTGGATTGAGGGATACGACCTCGCTGGGAACCCCATTGACGGCGGTGGTCCCGGGTTTGACAACGACCAGGTCACCTACGTTTCAATGACCTCGAAGACACCCGTGATTCGAAATTTCTTCATTGAAGATTCCAGAGGCAACGGATTCCTGAACTCCAACGAACTGCAGTGGGACGGTACGTGGAACCAAACCATGTACGCCGGGAACGTCTATCACCTGATTTTGGAAGCCAGTGACGACAACGGCTGGCGAGACGTGGATTTCTTCAAGCTCAACCTTGACAAAACGACGGATGCAGAAGGCAAAGTTCAGGACATGAACATTTGGTATTACCCTCGAAATCAAACCGCTTGGACCGACAGCCCGCACCTTGAAATCGTGGACGATGGCGTGGTTGGTCCATCCATGCTCACCATGGAAAAAACCGCCCTGATCGACCCGTTTGAAGCCGATTTCATCCTCGACATCCCCATTCGAATCGACTGGGGCGTCGTGGGCATGGACGGAAAGGACATCCAACCAAAGTTGCAGATGCAGGACCTCGACAACCCGCTCTACACCATGCTGTCGGGCGTTCCGGGTCGCTACATTCAGACGTGGCGCTACAGTGACGGCATCCAGTTGGACTTCCGCACCGATGAGGTCAACAACCTCATGGTCACGCCGATGTTCACCGATGCCAGTCAACCGTTCACCAGCGATGTTCGAGAAGGATTCATCTTTGCAGGCGACACCGTTCACTTCACGGGCCAGTTTGCGTTCCGGGAAGGTATCTTTGACAGCGTGTACATCAATCCTGAGGTGGAATTGACGTTGGAAATCACCCGACAAGATGCCCTTGAGGACTTCACCAAAGGCTACATTGCGACGCCGGGCGAGGTCACCACCCACAGCTTCACCGGCGGTGTGTTCGCCATCAACATCACGGCTCCGGTGTTCACCAACGAATACACCTACACCTACCGCCTGGTCAACTTGCCCGCAGGCGCTGAGGACTTCACCGCTGCGTTGTGCGCAACCTCGACGTCGTACGGCTGCGGCGAATTCTCGCTCAAGGTTGACCGAACGCCTCCGGAGGTTCTTTCCAACACGTGGATGGCCGAAAAGGGCACCCTGCCCGCAGGCAGCGACAACCGCATCATCGCCAACACCCTATCCACGGCGAACTACCACTGCGTGGACGTTCAAGTCCAAATTAGAGAGCAGGAAGCGATGTTCCCCGGTGACCTTCAGGTGAACTGGATGTTCTACAGCAACACCATCGACTACACGCCGTGGTCGGAATACGCCGAATACTTCGGCTTCGAGCCTTCCACAGCGCCGATGACACTCAGGGCCTTTGGCGGAGGCTATGAAGCTCGGGCGGATTGCCTCGACCTCTGGCCGCTTTCGGATGAACAGCCCCGTGTGTTTGACGCTGAGGTGAACCCCGCCAACCAGCCCACACTTGTGTTCTGGGTCTCGGGTGCAGATTCGGCTGGTTCAACCGTCCGTTTGGGCGGTGGCCCGCAGGACGATGGTAGCGTGCTTCCCATCTTTTCAGGGCAAGCGCAACACAAATCCGAGTACACCTTCATTGAAGAGAAGGCCACGTTCGAAATTCAGGACGTGCTTCTGAGTGAGGACCCACGTGTTGGTGAGAGCATGAAACTCCGAATCAAGGTCAAGAACACCGGGTCCATGGCGGGCGTTGCCGACCTCGTGATCAAGTCGGTGACCGACAGCGGTACGCCGGTGGAGGAAGGCACCGTTTCCACACCCGAGCTCGGCATTATGGAAGAGAGCGATTGGATCGAGATCACGCTCGCTCCGTTCGCAACCCAAACCACGGGCATGTACTACACCATCAGCATCAGCGGCTCCAGCGAGCCCGTCTACGACGGTTCGGCAGATGAGTGGGCTAACGTGTTCAACGTCAAGGTCCAGGCCGAGGAAGACAGCTCCAACCTCCTGCTCATCGTGGCCATCCTCGTGGTGGTCATCGGTGTGCTCGGCACGGTGGTCGTGTTCATGGCCCGTCGAGGCGGCGGCTCGTCCATGCTCGACGACGAGTACGAGTACGAGGACGACGCAGCCGAAGACACCTTCACTGAATCCAAGGTTTTGGCCCAAATCCCTGCGGATGTTGACCCTGAAATGGCTCGTGCCATGCAGCAGTTCCCGCAGTGGTCCCAAGAGGAAATCCAGGGCTATTTCGANCAGGGATGGACCGTTGAGTCGCTCCAGGACTGGGTCAACAACCAGTGAGGTCCGGGCATGCCTCAGCAGCCGTGGACCGATGAGGTCTGGGAAGACAGCGATGGCGGCAGGGTCGTGCTTCACGGCACGCTGCCCACGGTGGTCTATCCCAACGCCATGCGTCCGCGATTGGCCTTTCACGGGTTGGCGCTGTTGGAATCACCCGACGTGGTTGACCTGTGGGTGCAAGAGGAAAAGGATGAGGCCGAATCGCAGGGCGTCAACCTCACCCATGCGCTTCTTTCAGGCGGTGCATTCGGAAAATACGTTGAGGGCATCTCGGCTCTGGAGGAGCTTCAGGGTGGACGCTTTCCGGATCCTGAACCTCGGCGGTTGCAACGCAATTCTGACCGACACCAGCGACCCGTGTTCTTCATCGAGCCGCTGGCCGACGACGAGGACTGGGGCGATTATCTGACCCAGGAAGCACGAGCGGTTTCGCACTGGAGGAAACTCCTCGGGATGGTGCGCGTCGGGAAGCGATGGAACAAGAGCATCAAACGGCACCTGTTCGAGGCTCAACCGCCGCCCAAGGGCCAATCGGTGGACTATTCCTCCGCAGCCGTCTTGGCATCAGCGTGGTGGGAACTCACGGAGTGGCTCAGCACACCCGCTCTGGCTCAACGTCGGGACGCAAGGTACGCCGCCCGAATCCGCGGCGCGTTGGCTGAACTTCGGGCAACCGAAGGGGACGATGCCACGCTTCTGGTGGCCCTGCATCGCCCCCATGTCCCTGCCGTTCTCGCCGCGTTGGAAGCGAACAACGACCCTGAGGAGATTTCATCAACGGCAAGCGATTCCATCAACACGGAGGAGGAGTGAACATGGCGACCGGTTCCATCGATGTGCGCGTGGAAAACCAACTCGTCCGCTTTGTCTGCCCCACGCCCCTCGACCACGAACGAGTGGTTGCGGAGGTGGGCGGTCAGCGCAACAGCGGCGTGGTCATCAAGGCCATGGAGCGCCCTCGAGCCACGCTGGTGATCGATGAGGAGGGCCGCATCGTGGTCCATGGAACGCATCGAGTCGAAGCAGCACGCGCTGCGGCCAAGGAACTGTTGCTTCGCATGGGCATGGACGACAGCGGTTTGGTGGCCGAACTTGGACCCGTTGTTGTCTCGTTCCAGTTCGATCGTGCCGTCAACCTCGAAGCCATTCCGGCCAGCCTCCCGTCGGGCAGCGCAGAATACGATGCCCGACTCGGATGCACAACCCTCACCGACACGCGCCACAGTCTCACGGTTCAGGTCTGGCCCAACGGAAAATGCATCGTGGCCGACGCCCGCCATCCCAACATGGTCGCGATGTCGGCGGTGTACTGGAACGGTGTGTTCAGCGATCAGGGCATTTTTGTCGATCGTATCTGAGGCGATACCATGGTCTACGACGGTCCGGTTTTGGACAACCATTTCCATCTGAACCGCCGAGGGCTCTTCCTCGATGCAGCGCGCGACTTCAAGCGGGTGGGCGGTACGGATCTTGTGCTGGTCCACTGCCCCGATTTCTCGGCTCCTCCTGAAACACTCCAGGGGCATCAAGCGGCCTATGCCGACACGGTTTCGATGGCACAATCCGTTCGAGATGAAGTCGGCTTGGGTGTACGGGTCGTGTTGGGGCCGCATCCCGCTGCCTTCGCTCACCAGTTTGAACGGTGGGTGTCGGAGGAGGGGGACGCTGGGAAGCAACGTGCGATTGAAAACTACCGCCACTCCATCGACGCTGCGTTATCGCTGATTCACGAAGGCAAAGCGCACGCCATCGGTGAAGTGGGTCGACCGCACTGGCCCGTTTCCGATGAGGTGTGGGCGCTGTCAAACGAACTGCTTGACGANACGATGCATCTGGCGGCTCAGGAAGGCTTGCCTCTGCAGCTTCACGTCGAAGGCGAAAGCGACGAGACCTACCCCGATTTGGCTCAGCGAGCGTTGAAGCAAGGCATGGATTTGCGAAAACTGGTGCGGCATTATTCGCCCCCCGACGTCCGCACGACCAACACCCACGGTTTGACCCCGAGCGTTCTGTGCGGCAAGGGCGCACTGGAGCGTTTAATCGAAACCCACTTGGACGCGAAAAACGGCTTTTTCCTCGAAACCGACTACATGGACGACCCTCGGCGGCCCGGAGCGGTGCTTGGCCCGAAGACGGTTCCGAAGCGCACGCAACAACTTCTGAGTGCCGGTGTTGACGAAGAGGTCATGTGGAACACGCACAGTGAATTGCCCGCGTTGGTTTACGGCGAGTAAACCCTCACCCGTTCAGCCCGATTCAAGGCCTTTGCTCACATCACATTGATGAAAGAGAATCCACTCGTATGGTGTGAGCGACATGCAATCCGCCCGCCGTTTTGGTTGCGTTTTGGTGGTTTTGATGCTGTGCTGCATGTTCCCACTCGCCTCAGCGCAGGTGCCCACGGCACCGGGCGTGGAGATCGACTGTGCCGACAAAAACCCAGAATTGGACGTTCACCCGCTCAACGACCCAACGGTTGAAATCACGTGCACGGTCTCCAATCCGTCGTCCTTCCAGGAAACCATCAGCGTCGAAAAAGAGTGGGACGGGCTTGAAGTCGAGATGATGCTCGAGGACGACTCCTTTGAACTCGGGCCGGGCGAGGAAGAGGACTTCATCGTCACCTTCACGGGTCAGAAACGCATGTCCTCTGACCTGTCCTACGACTTCACGCTGACCGCCATCGTCACGAACGTTGGCATGCTCGACTGGCCCGAAGCACTGGCCACCAACGCTTCGGTCAGCGGGGATCTGAACATCGCCACCTACGGCATGGTTGACCTCGACATCTCCGACAAAAGCACCCGGACGATGACGTCGGGCGACGAGGTCACCATCACCTTCCAATTCCAGAACAACGGAAACGACGAGGATAAAATCCGCGTCTCCATCGTGAACGCCGCCGATTTGGAGGCCGCAGGTTTCACCTTCCCCGGCGGTACTTTTGTGGCTGAAGACGTCGCTGAAGACGGTGTATCNAACGTTCGTGAATTGGTGGTTCGTGCGCCCTCCGATGTGCTCGATGAGACCCGATATCAGGTGACCTTCCAAGCCGAAAGCGGAAACGACGACAACGCTCCGGTCAGCGAAAGCAGCATTTCCATCCAGTTGGAAGCCAGCAACACCGCCGGCGGCTTGGGCGGAGGGCTGGAAGAAGTGGACAAGGACACCCTCGTGAAATGGGGCAGCATCGGCGCCGCCGTGCTGTTCGGTCTGATCTTTGTGGTCGCTCTCGCGCGCACCCTGCGCCGCCGTGCAAACGCTCAACCGGTCCTCGTGCCACCCGTGGAGATGGACGACGAGGAGGAGGAAGACGAATTCGACTTTTCAGACCTGGACGACCTTCTCTCCGACGACGTTGAAGACGACGACTTTGATGACGTATTTGCCGACCTCTGAGGGCGTGCAACGGCTCGTCGACGGGCATCTCCAACCCGGCCGATGTGCCACGGTTTCATAGGCAACACTCAAAGGCTTGGTGGAAGGCTCTGCACTTGTTCCCCAAGGAGGTTTTCCATGCTTGGTTTAGAAGGAAAAACGGCCTTTGTGTTTGGTGTTGCCAGTGAAGACTCCATCGCATGGGCCATTTGCAAGCAGTTGGCTGCGGCCGGCGCAACCCTCTATTTGGGGTATCAAAAGCGATTCATGAGTCGGGTGTTCAAGCTCAAGGACCAGCTTCCCGCCATCGCAGGCTTCTATCCGCTCGACGTCGCTTCAGACGCCACCACGAAGGAATTCTTCACGGCCTTCGCAGCCGAAAACCCCGGTCTGAAAGCCGACGTTTTGATTCACGCCATTGGTTTTGCACCCCGTTCGTGTTTTGACCGCCCCGTTTTGTTCGTTGAAGACGACGACATCAACACCGCCATGACGATTTCAGCCAATTCGCTGCAGCGCTGCCTCAAGCACGCCCTGCCCTACCTCAACCAGGGGTCGTCCACCATCACGCTCACGTACGCTGCGTCCAATCGATACGTTCCGAGTTACGGCATCATGTCGATGGCAAAAGCGGCGCTGGAATGCTGGACTCGTGAACTGGCGTGCCACCTTGGCCCGGAAGGCCATCGCGTCAACGCCATCTCCTCCGGACCGATTCGTACCATCGCCGCGAGTGGCATCCCCGGGTTTGACCGCATCCTCGACCACGTGGAAGCAAACGCTCCTCTCCGACGCAACGTCGACCAAGACGACGTTGCAGGGGCAACCTTGTGGCTCGCCAGTCCGCTGGCAGCCGGCGTGACGGGACAGTGCATCTACGTGGATGCGGGCTATTCGATCACGATGGTGCCCGAGAGCATCATGAATTGAGGTGAGACGATGACCCTGACCACGGAGGACGGCAAACCCTGCGAGGGGATTGACCAGGGGCCGTTTGAACCGATTGCAGTGATCGGCCTGGGGGCGCTGATGCCCGATGCCCACAACATCGACGCGTTCTGGAAGAACATCCTCGAGGCGAAAGTGAGCATCCGGCCACTGCCGGAAGGCCGCTGGCCCGGCCCGATTGACCATTTTTGGAAGGAGGGCGGTCCCGGCGCACACACCGAGGGGTACACCTACGCCAAGATCGGTGCCTTGGTGTCGGATGCAGCGTTTGATTGGCGGCGATGGCGACAACCACCCGGCACCCTGCCGCAGATCGATCCTTGCCAGCTCTGGGCGGTCACGGTTGCAGCGGATGCGATTGAACACGCCGGGTACGACGGAGAAAACTCCGACATCGATCGGAGCAGAACCGGCGTGGTTTTTGCCAACGCTTTGGGCGGGGAAAACCGCAACCTCTCCAACATTCGAGTGTGGTCTCACCACACCACCGCTCTGGCCAACGAGCACGGCTTACCTCCGGAGGCCAACGATGCGTTCACCGAGGCTCTTCTGGAAGGCACGCCGCGGGTGGACGAGGACACGATGCCGGGCGAACTTGCCAACGTGGTCTCCGGGCGGGTCGCCAATCTCCTGGACCTGCAGGGGCCGAACCACGCCATGGATGCCGCTTGTGCGTCGTCCATGGCCGCTGTGTTGGACGCCTGCCGCTTGCTCCAAACGCGCCAGGTCGACGTGATGCTTGCGGGCGCCACCGACCGCACCATGGATCCGGCGACGTTCGCAAAATTTTCCGCCATCGGAGCACTATCTCCCACCCACTCTTCTCCATTTGACGCTCGAGCCAACGGTTTCGTCATGGGCGAGGGCGCTGGGGTGTTGCTGCTCAAGCGACTCAGCGATGCCGTTCGAGACGAGGACGAGATCTACAGCGTCATCCGAGGCATCGGCGGTTCCTCAGACGGGCGCGGGAAAGGCATCACTGCTCCAAGTCAGCGCGGACAAATCCAAGCGATTGCTCGTGCGTACAGCCAGGCCGGCTACCCGGCATCGACCGTTGAACTGGTCGAGGCGCACGGGACATCCACCAAGGTCGGCGACGCCACCGAACTCTCAACCCTGTCTCGACTGTGGACCGAAGTGGAGGGTTCTGGGAACGTTGCGGTTGGCTCCATCAAGTCGCAAATCGGCCATCTCAAGGCGGCCGCTGGAATTGCAGGGATCATGAAATCGGTCATGGCGCTTCATCATCGAACCATCCCTCCGAGTGCGAACTTCGAGACCCCCAATCCCACCGTCGACTGGTCCAACATTCCCTTTTTCGTTCCAACCGAACCGCGCGAATGGCCACGCCCTGCGGACCATCCCCGACGCGCCGGCGTCTCGGCTTTTGGCTTCGGAGGCACCAACTTCCACATCGCTCTGGAGGGTTACGAGCCGGACCACCATGTCCCGCTGGCCCAAGCGTGGGACGCCCGTTGGCAAGCGTACAGCGGTCAGGGCGAAACCGCAGCCCCCTCAATTTTCGACGGATCCCTTCCCGCCACGATGAGCCACGAGGAACTCAAAGCCATCGAGGGCGGTGTTCTGCTCCTTTCGGCCCCTACGTTGGAGGAACTCAAGGCTGCCGTGGGAGCGCAGTCGTTCGATGGCCCGCTCTTCGATGAGGACCCCAAGGGCCACCGTTTGTCTCAGGCGCTCCAAAACGCCAGTGCGTCGTTCGATGCCACAGCACCGTTCCGCATGGCGATCGTCGCCACCTCCTGGTCGGAATTCACGAAGCGACAAACCCTGGCCGGCCAGGCCATGATGGACCCCGCCAAGTGGGGCTTTTTGCAAGCGCAAGGCGTCCTCATCACCGACCAGCCGCCGCTGCCGCCCGAGGCGAAGACCGTTCACATGTATCCGGGGCAAGGCAGCCAGTACGTCGGCATGACCGCGGATNTGGTGCAGCGATTCACCGCACCAGCGCAGGTGTGGGCGCAGGCCGACGAGACGATGATTCAGGTGTTGGGCGGTGAAACCCTCTCCGGTTTCGTGCTGCGCTCTTCGCTCTCGAAGGAGGAACTCAAAGAGGCCGAGCATAAACTCAAGCAAACCGAATACACTCAACCTGCGATGCTCACGGCCGACTTGGCCATCGAGCGAACGCTTCAGGCCTACGGACATGCACCCGACATGGTCGCCGGCCACTCACTGGGCGAATACGCCGCCCTGATGTCTTCGGGCATTCTGGACATGGACGGAGCCCTTCGTGCCGCTGCGGCGCGAGGAACCGAGATGGGCTCGGTTGAAATCGACGACAAAGGCCTCATGGCCAGCGTCACTGCTCCGTACGAGGCGGTTGCAGCCACGTTGGAAGCCACGGAAGGTTACGTGATTGCTGCCAACAAGAACTCACCCAAGATGACCGTCATCGCAGGTGAGACAGCGCCGGTTCAGGCTGCGATGGCGTCGTTCGAGCAACAGGGGTATTCCTGCATCGCTTTGGCCACGTCCCACGCCTTCCACTCACGCATCGTCGCACCCGCCAACGAACCGCTTCGCCGATTCTTGGAGGGGCTTGAGATTCGCTGGCCCTCCGTGCCCATCACGGCCAACGTCGACGGGACGTTTTACCCGATGAAGGGCGAGGCGTCCAAGCCAGCGATTCTTGAAAAACTCGCACCCCAAATGGCGTCTTCCGTGGAGTGGACCAAGCAAATTGAGACCATGTACGATGCGGGCGGGCGCGTGTTCGTGGAGGTGGGCCCCAAGCGGGCGCTGACGATGTTTGCAATGCAGATTCTCGAGGACCGACCTCACGTGCCGGTCATGACCAACCATCCCAAGCAGGGCGGCATTGCAAGTTTCCTAACGGCCATTGGTGCGCTGGCCCTCGCCGGTCGTCCCCCGCAGTGGCCGGCGTTGGATTCCGGCGCCCTGCAAGACGGGTTCAAGGCAGGTCCGATCGAAGCCCGCATCGCAGCCCCTCTGAAGGCAACGGCCTCCACGTCGGAATTGGAATCGCTTCGTGTTCGTGCTCGACCGTTGCCGGGCACCGGTGCATCGCTGTCCTCTGCAACCCCGGTCCCTCAAGCCGAAGGGGCCGATTCCGATTACGCACGAAATCGTTCCATTCAGGCCTACGTGGGTGATCGAATCGCACGCTACAGCAACTATCCCGCTGCCTTCTGTCACGGCAACGTGTCGCTTGTTGACGGGCTTGGGCTGAGCGCTCACGAGGTGCAAAGCGTGGTGGCCGCTATCGCCGCTGAGGCCCGCGTTGACCCCGAGTTTGACGGGTCTTCTGCCGTGACCGCAGGTGACCTCAACCGGTGGGTGCGTGAGCCGCCGACCACGTGGACGCCGATGGCCACCGTCTCGGCACCGTCGTCGCTCAAGACCGCTCCAATTCGAACCGCTTCTGCCCTTCAAACCGCATCGCGCCGGGACGTCGACCCGTACGTGGTGACGGGCGTCTCCCTTGGCCTTCCCGGCATGGAGCGCGTCTTCGACGAGGACGCCTTTGAGAAGCTCGTACGAGGTGAGACGTGCATCAGTGAAGTGTCGGACGAATACAAGCAGCGGTTGCTGGACAAGAACATCGTCCGTCTCATCAAGGGACGGGACGGTTCGGTCAACATGGACCAGGCCAAGGTGTTTGGAGACATACCGCAACTTGCTGGACTCAAAGGAGCTTTTGATCTCGCTGAGGAGTTTGGAATTGATCCCAAAGCCGTTCTCGCTTGGGACATCAGCACGCAACTTGCCGTGGCTGCGGGCTTGCTGGCTTTGCGAGATGCGGGCATACCCCTGACCCCCGTGGAGCAGGTTGGCAAAGGCGGTTTGCGTTTGATTCGGAACTGGCAGGTTCCGCAGGTCCAGCGTGAACGAACGGGGATCGTGTTTTCCTCGTGCTTCCCCGGGCTGCAGATGGGATTGAAACACGCCAAGACGGACGGCGACGATGGCGAGGGGCGATTTGACCGCCGCTACCTCTTCCAAACCCTCAGCATGGGCCACTCCCAGTTTGCGCAATACACCGGCATACGCGGCCCGAACACCACGCTCAACCTGGCATGCGCATCGGCGACCGCCGCCTTCGGCGTGGCGGAGGATTGGCTGGACACCGACCGAGTGGACCGTGTGGTCATCATCAGCGGCGACGACGTCACCGGCGACGACCTCTGGGAGTGGATCGCCGGTGGTTTCGCAGCCTCGGGAGCCGCAGCAACGAACAACGTCGTCGAGGAGACCGCCCTGCCCTTTGACCGACGCCGCAACGGCATGATTCTGGGCATGGGCGCGGCTGCGTTCGTGGTCGAGCGTCACTCCGAGGCGCAGGAGCGTGGCGTGCAACCCATCGCTGAATTCCTCGGTTCCACCACGGCCAATTCCGCCTACCACGGCACGCGTTTGGACGTCGAGCACGTCGGGCAGGTCGTCAACGGCTTCATCACCAACATGGAACGCCGGTGGGGGCTCGACCGACACGCCATGGCGCCAAACACCGTCTTCTTCTCCCACGAGACCTACACCCCCGCTCGAGGCGGTTCGGCGCAGTCGGAAGTCAAGGCGTTGAGGGACACCTTCGGCGATTCAACCAACAAACTGGTCATTGCGAACACGAAAGGCTTCACGGGCCACCCAATGGCGGTGGGCATCGAAGACGCCAGCATGTTCTACGGTCTCAAAACCCGTCGGATTCCGCCGATTGCGAACCACAAGGAAAACGACCCGGAGCTTGGCGATCTCAACCTCTCAAAGGGTGGTGAATACCCCGAGCTGGAATACGGTCTCCGATTCGCTGCCGGCTTTGGCTCACAGATTGCGCTCTCCCTGATGCGGCGATGGCCGGTGGAGGGTGAGCGCATCGACGGCGCAAAATTGCTGGCATGGGCTCGCAGCCTTGCAGGTACAGACGACGTGGTGATGCGGGTGCTTCACAACAAACTCGTGGCCTACGTCAACGGGGACGAGAGTCTTCACGGAGGCGTTCAGGGGGCGCCTTGGGAGGCCACGGCTCCGTGGGAAGGCAAACCCAGCACGGTCTTGACCCCGGTCACCGCCACGCCTGACCCGGTCGTTTCCGCACCCGTACCAACCCCTCCGCCCGCCCAAGCCCCTTCGCCCGCAGTGGTGCACGACAGCGATACGGTTGCCACCGTGGTTGAGGTCGTCGTCAATCACACCGGATACCCCGCCGACTTTGTTGAATTGGACCAGGACCTCGAAGGGGAACTGGGCATTGACACCGTGAAGCAGGCCGAGATCATGGCCGAAATTCGTGAACGGTTCGGCTTGCCGGTGGACGAGGACTTCGTTCTGGCCGACTATCCAACCCTGAACCACATGATCGGGTACATCCAACGCATGACCGGTGGTGCACCGTCCGTTTCTGCACCAGCACCTGAGCCTGTGCCCCCACCTGCGGCTCCACCGACGCCCGTCCCCGCCCCGCTCTCTTCAGCGCCCCCGGTCCCTGCACCGATTCCCACCTCTACCGCTCCGCCGGTGGACGATGCTGCGATGACGCAGACCGTCGTTGAGGTCGTGGTCGAACACACCGGCTACCCGGCTGACTTCATTGAACTGGACCAAGATTTGGAGGGTGAACTCGGCATTGACACCGTGAAACAAGCCGAGATCATGGCGGACATTCGCGACCGCTTCGGCCTGCCCGTTGACGAGGACTTCGTGCTTGCCGACCACCCAACGCTCAACCACATGATCGCTTACATCCAGCGAATGAAGGGCGGAGGGAAGGAACCTCCTCAACCGTCAATTCCCGCACCTGTCGCCACACCCGCGCCGGTTTCGGCTCCGGCTCCGACCCAAACTGCGCCGCCCGATGCATCGGGTTCCCACCCCGACGTTGAGGCCGTCTTGGTCGAGGTGGTGGTTGACCACACGGGCTACCCGGCCGATTTCATTGAAATGGACCAGGACTTGGAGGGCGAACTTGGAATCGACACCGTGAAGCAGGCTGAAATCATGGCTGAAATCCGCGATCGATTTTCACTCCCTGTGGACGAAGACTTCGTTCTGTCCGACCACCCCACGCTGAATCATTTCACGGCATACATCGTGAACATGCGAGGAGGAAGTGCCTCTGCACCGGCTGAACCTTCGGTGGAAAGCGCAGAAGCACCCCGNAAGNAANCGTCATCCACCGTGCAGGACCAAGGCACCCGACGCTGGCAGGTTGAAATCGAGGCTTGTCCCGGTGTGGCTGCACCGTTGGAGGTTTCGGGCACGGTGGTGGTTTCCGACGACGGGTGGGGCATCGCAGAGGCGTTTTGTCAACGCATGGAATCCAGAGGCCTGAACGCCGTACGGGTGGGCTTTGAGAGTCGCATTCGGGACGCTTCGACGCACGATGAAGCGGGTCGAACCGTGTTCCGAGCCGACCCAGAACAGCCCGAGCACATCGCATGGATTGCACAACAACTCGCAGGAACCACCCTTGCAGGCATGGTTCACATGGCGCCGTTGAAACTTGCGTCCGAGCAGTGGGGCGAGGACGCTTACCCTTCCTCTCAAATCGCCATGGCGGCGCACGGTTGGTTCGGACTGCTGAAAGAACTCGGTGCTCAATTCGCCGATGGTCGCCCCGGATTTGTGGCCTCGGTCACGTCCTTGGACGGTCGCCACGGCAACATCGGGGACCGGTTCAATGCCGTACAGTGCGCCGCAAGCGGCGTCACCAAATCCTACGCCTTTGAGCGACCGGACCTTCGCTGTCGAGCGCTGGATCTTCACCCGGATTTTGTTCTGGACGAGGCTGAAGCAGCCACGCGCATCGAGGCGGACATTTTCGAACTGGAGGGTGAGGTCGAGGTCGGGCTTGACCGAGACGGACGGCGCTGGGCGCTCGTGGCCTTCGCCGAGGACGTTGTTGAAGAGGTCAAACCCCTCACCTCCAACGACACTTGGTTGGTTTCCGGTGGCGGTTCGGGTGTGACTGCAGCGTCCATCATCGGTGTGGCTCAAGCCAGCCCCAACGCTGGTGCACATTTCGAATTGCTCGGTCGCTCAACGCTCATCGAGGCCACGTCTGCGTGGGTGGAATGGTCGGATGAACAACTCGCTGAAGAAAAGAACGCCTTGCGTCAGCGCCTGGTGGAGGCCAGCGAAACCGGCAAGGTCACCATGGTCGAGTGGAACCGTGCGTGGCAAACGTTCACGAGAAGTCGCGATGTTTACGTCACGCTCTCCACCATTGAAGCGACCGGTAATCACGCATCCTACCACTCAATTGACGTGATGGACAAGGCGGGGTTGCGCGAGCTCGGTGCGAACCTCGGGCGCCCCATCACGGGCATTGTTCACGGGGCGGGTCTGGAGGATTCCAAACTCGTTGCCGACAAAGCCTACGATGTGTTCGACCGGGTTGTCCGAGTCAAGGTCGATGGGTGGCGTTCACTCCTCGGAGCGGTTGAAGCCTCTGGAAGGGATGTTCCCGCATTTGCTTGCTGTTTCACCAGCGTCGCTGGGCGTTTCGGGAACGGTGGGCAAACCGATTACGCCGCAGCCAACTCGGTTCTCGATGCCGAAATGGCGCGACTGACGGCGGGTCAAGCATGCAGAGCCGTTGCCATCGGATGGACGGGCTGGCGGGACGTCGGCATGGCGACGCGCGGCTCCATCGAAGCCGTGTTTGCAGCGGCAGGCATTGAGACGCTGGCGGTTGAGGACGGGGTCGCCATCTTTGTTGGTGAAGCCCTCCAGGGAGGAAAGCGGCGGGTGCTCGGTTGCGGCTCTCTCGGGCTCATGGACCGCTTTGCTTCGTTTCGCGATGCACCGCTCAAGCTTCCACCCGCCATGGCCGCTACCATCGCAGATCCAACCCGTTTCCCGTTCGTTGACAAGGTCGTAGCGTTTGACGAGGGCGAGGGGTTGGTCGTCCAGAGCACGCTTTCCACTGAAGACCATCCCTTCCTTCTCGACCACGCCATCGAAGGCGTGCCCTATCACCCCGGCGTCATGGCGCTCGAAATGTTCGCACAATCCTCGCTGCTGATGGTGCCGGAAGCATGCTTGGCAGGGTTCGAGGAGGTCGCCTTTGGCCTGCCTGTGAAACTGATGAAGGGCCCGATGACGGTTCGCGTGGTCGCCAACGTCGAGCGGCGCCAAGNCGACATGACGTGGGTGCGATGCCGCCTCGTTTCGGACCTGATGAATTCCAAAGGAGAGGTGTTCGGCGAGCGNGAGCACCACGAGGNGCTCGTTCGTTTGGTCGCAAAGCAGGAGGACCTTCGCCCCTTCCTCCAGCAGGAAGTCGACGGTCTTCCACCGGTGGGCACGCCCCCGTCGGGACAACCGATTCAACCGGCTTCCTTCATCTACGACCGTTATTTCCACGGTCCGCGATTCCAATCCCACGGTGGCGTGCTGCGCGGTTCGGGCGACGGTGGCTCACCGGGCATCGACGGCGTTGCGTTGATGCGCCATCAGTTGCCCGCCACCGACCAATTTGCTTTGGAAAAAGACGGTGAACGCGTCCTGCTGGAAGCGCTTCCAATGCTCATTGAAGCTGGCTTCCAGAACGCTGGTTTGGTGGCCATGGAAACGCTGGGCTACAGCAGCCTGCCGGTGGGCATTGCGTGGTCAACCATGCTTCGAGTCCCCGAATCCGACGAAGCACTTCGTCTGCGCACGATCCAGCGAGAGCACCGTGAGGACGGCACGACGGTTCACGACGTGCTCATCGTTGGTGAAGACGACGCTCCCGTGCTGGCCCTCAAGGGGTTGCAGCTGAAGGCGATGGGGCGTGTCGAAGAGGATCAGCGCTTCTCCATGGAACGTTGAGGCGTTGACCATGCCTCCCTCCATCGTTCAGCACCTCCCACCATCTTCTGTCCAGGATGTGAGCATCCACTCTGTGGGTGTTCAGGACTGGGACCTCATCGATGTCCCGTTGGCTTCCGCTGCGGAGGTGGCGACCTTTGCAACGCAGAAGCGGAGGGAGGAACACCTCACAGGTCGCTGGCTCTTGGGCCAATGTTTGGCTTCTTCAGGGCTGTCGGACCTTTCGGTCGTGGAAGTGGTACGCGACGGGTTTCGAGCCCCCTCGCTGGCCTACGTGCAGGGCGTGTGGCTGCGCGCTCCTCTGCCGCACTTCTCCATCACGCACAGCGGTGGACGTGCCTTTGTCGCTCTGGTGAGTTCGGAGTGCAACGTCGGGCTTGATGCTGAGCCTCTGGAACGGACGCTTTCGGAAAACGCGTACGACATGATGGCCAAGTCAAGCGAATTGGCGGCTCTTCGCTCATCGCCTGAGCACGTCTTTCAAGCGTGGACGGGGAAGGAAGCNGTGCAAAAATGTCTCGGGAAAGGCATGCATCTCAATCCCCGTGAAATTGTAATTCCAACTGGAAAAGGGAANCACGAGATTCGTATTGAAAATTCAAAAATACAATTGGAATATTGGCAAGACGAGGGGTACCATCTCTCCCTCGCAACAACGCCCGCTCCGCCCCTTGAGCCAACCGCTGAGGAGCGGTTGTTGGAGGACACCCGTCGAGCCATGGAGGAAAACCCAGCTTGGGGCGTGGGCTGCAAAACCCAGAGAAGCGGGTCTTGACTAGTTCCACAGGCGGCTGCTTTCCCACGGCAGGTCCAGCGCCACACCGATTTCGGTGAGGATGATGAAGTTGAACACGACGTAGATCAACACGGCGAGGGTCAGTGCAATCACCGATGTGTTGACGATGCGTTTTCGTTGTCGTCGCACCTCGTCAAGCGTGCATATACCGTCGTTTCTGAAATACAGAACAAGGCCGAGGGCGACCAACACCAGACTCAACACCGACAGAGCCGGGCGAAACCAGCTCATGCCGTTGGTTCCCCAGTAGAGGTCGTTGGACAACGCAGCAGCGCTTGACACACTTGCGAGACCAAACAGCACCAAGACCACGCTTGGGATGCAACACATGGAAGCGAGGAAGGCCGAGCCTCCAATCCACTTCCACAACGACTTCACGTCGCTGGAAACAGAACTCTCGACCATGAACCACGCTCACCTCTTTTCTTTTTGAAACCGTGTTCTACGAACAGCCCGCAAAGGACGGAACCCGTTCAATGGCATCGGTGTGCCAAATCAGCGGCAACACAGGTGTTCCGTCGGACCACTCACCCATGTCGGTGAGCATCGTTTTGTCCGTCATGTATTGGAAGGCAAAGTCGGCGGTGAAGGTGTCGTTGCGGCCGTGAGCGACGAGGTAGTCCGCTTGGGCATCAATCCTACGATAGAAACTCCAGTCGGAAAGGGTGTCTCGGGCGGGGTCGGTCTGCAGGTAGTGGCTTGCCACCAATCGCGGAAAGCCGTAGTGATCGGATTGGACTTCAATCAGTTGGTTTCGCTCGTCGGGGAGGAAGGAGAACACCCGCTGATGGAAGGCACCAGGGCACATGCCGACGCTCATGTCGTCTTGTGGGACGCCGATTTGCACCATCGTTTCGTCCGGCAATTCGGACAAGTCCGGTTGGAGACCGATTTGCATCGGTCGGCTCGCAGGGGCCTCGAGCGCCACCACCAACGCCTTGCTGCCCCATCCACGCTCAAGAGCAGCGTCGAGGGTGATGAAGGTGTAGGCTGCGCCTAAACTATGCCCGCCGGTCCACAGCGAGGTCGGGTCGACGACGACGTCGCCCAAGTGCTCGTCCAGCGGAGCCTCGCGCTCATCGCTCAGCAGGATTGAGTCAACGTGATCCAGCGCTGCTCGAATGGCGAGGTCACGGTAGGTGTGTTGCAGGTAGTCACTGGTGCCGTTTGCGTAGGATGCCTCGTGCTGTTCGTGCCCTTCAGGACGGAGGTCGGAGGGATACTGAATGAAGGCGACCGCCATGCCTTTTGCCCCGAGATGGGTGATCCAGGACTCGTAGGCATCGGCGTCCGGGTAGCCAAACCCGTGGAGCAGAACGGCCAGCGGAAGGTGGGTTACGGGTGAGTCCTCGGGCAAGTCGGGCAGGGAAACGTACACGCTAAACTCAACGTGAGCTTCGAGGTCGCCCTGTACCGCAACCACCTCATCGGGCATGGGGTACATCGAGCGGTACTGGGTGAGCGTGTACGGGGCAGGAAACGAGCCGTAGCCGATGGTGGGCGTGCCGGGGGGTGCGGGCGCAAAACCGACCACGGCCGGAACACCGGGCATCACCAACCAAGCGGCAAAAAAGACCCCGAAGAGTTGGAATAAACGCACCGATGAGATTCGATCTTGTCCCGGTGAGCGCAGGCTGGGTGGGCCACCAAGGCCGACAAGAGCGGCCGCTAAGCTCCACCCCATCAGCGTGGGCAGCAAGAGAAAGGCGCCTCGGAGGTAGAAGACGTCCAGCAAAAAGTGGAGCGAGATCAGGGCCAACAAGGCACCCACGATAGCGTAGGGCAGTGCAAGGAAGGGACTGCGGTGCCCGGTTGAGTTGACGAACGCTCGCAAGCCATAACCAGCAAGAGCAGCGAGGAAGAACAGGGAGAGGGTTGTGGCAGACGACGCACGCAGGGCCATGGTCCATTCCAACGAGCGGACGGCGTGAGGCCAGACCGAATCAACAATGTCCTCACCTGAAAACAAGCGAGCGATGATTTCGCTGTATGCGAGAAGCATGCCAGCAGGCATCGCCCATGCGGGGTGAGGCCATCGTACGGTTTTCGTTGAGTCACCGTCCGAATGAGGGAGAGTGACGTCCACAACCTCATCCATGGAAAATTACCGCTTGGTGCTCTACAAGAAGTTTCGTTCGGTGCCGAGCCGTGTTCAGTAGGGGACGTCTTTCCAACCGATCTTGTAGCCGATCAGATTGAACGAGCGGTGCAAGACGGGCGTGATCACGACCAGTGCCACCATGGGGGCACGCAGCTCTTCGGCCGCCAAAACGGAGGGACCCAGGAAGAGTTGACCCCACAAGAACACCATGATGGCGAACGGGAGGGTGTCAAGCAGGGGAGCTTTTGACGAGATGTCGCCCTCTCGCTTCAGCCCGCGTCGTCGCTTGAAAAACGACCCCGTGCTGTCTCCCACAAGGCACGCAAAGCCCAGGAAGGTCCCCAGAATGAACGCTGCGCCGGTGGTGCCACCGACGTAAAACCAAGCGTTCTCGGCACCCGTCAGAGGGTGTGCGAACACGGTTGCACCTTCGTCAAAAACGGTGCTCATGTCGCCTGTGCTGACCGTTGAGGCAACGATGACGCACAACAACCCGGACGTCAAGGAGCCCCCGATGAGGCCGTTCCATGTCTTCCCGTCACCCAGCATTCGATTTCCGTCGGCCATGACGCGACCTCCGTCGATGGGCCACGGGCCGTACCCTGTTTTCGGAAGCCACTTCCCCCACATCATCGCAAAGGTGTTGGCGAGAAAACCTGGCAAATACAACCAAAGCGTCAACAGACAGAGCGCAAGGAATTCCATGTCATCACCGAAGGCTCAACCCACACACCTCCGGGTGAGCCTTTGATGATTGCGAGACGGACCGTCCCAAGCGAAGCGTCTTGGAGGTGGTGGAAAGGTGCGGATAGCGGGAGTCGAACCCACGACATAAGGTTGGAAACCTCAGATGATAACCACTTCACCATATCCGCAGTGTGGTATGCACGACGAAAAGCCTCTCCCCTTTGAGGGAATCGGTTGTGCGAACTTGCTCACCGATTGCGCCGGAATTCGTTGAACATGGACGACGAGTTGCGTTCACTTGCAGAGCGGATGATCTGCTGGCTTGTGCCATGCTGGGGACGTTCGGCCAGTCCACGGCGTTGACGAAGTTCAGCGGCACGGTCCAACCTGCGTTCCGCCTCTCGCTGCCGACGGTTTTGCCCTCGAAGCATGAGCGTCCCCATCAACACGAAGAGCACCAATCCTGCTAGGGCGGCTTGGAGCAGCGTGCTGTCCTGGAGAGCGGACATGACCGACCCTCCGGTCTCGTCGGCGGCGGTCGATACGGGCGCGTTGGAATCCACGGCCTCGATCAGCACCGTCACCGTGTCCATGGGGGTCTCCGCACCCGGTTCCCGCGCTGAAATGTGGAGCTGATGAGGTCCGACCTTTTCCGCTCGGCCCGAAAACGTCAGGACTTGAATTTCGCTGGATTGGGCAAAGGTGACCAACTGCTCTGTGGACTGACTGGTGATGCTGGAGGTGGCTTCCAACGACACCACGGCAGCGAATTGCGAACTCATTGACGAGGCGATGCCGCACGTGAATTCGAAGTACCCGCTCTCGGCCAAGTCGACTTCCCTGTACGTGTAACTGCACGTCATGGTTGCCTCGGCGGTGTTTCGTGAGGCGTCGTTTGGCCAATGGTCGGGTTTGTGCGCGCCAAGGGTTGCGTTGTCGCCGTAGCCGTCACCGTCGGTGTCGATGTGCTGACTGCGCTCCTCCGGGAAGGTGTCTTGTGCGTCCGACCAGCCGTCGTTGTCCCCGTCTGGACAACCGAAGCTACCGCCTTTCGTGGACGTGCCGGCCTCGTAGGGACAGTCGTCGCCGTCCGTTCCACCGGTCTCATCACCGTAGCCGTCGCCATCGCTGTCAAACCACTGCGAGGCATCGTCGGGCCACAAATCACCGTTGTCGCTCGCACCGTCCCCGTCCCCGTCAACGCAACCATGGACGTCCAACACCGAGGTGCCGGGTGTGGTTGGACAAGCATCGGGCTCGGTTCCGTTTTGATGGTCGCCGAAACCGTCGCCGTCGGTGTCGGTCCACTGCGACGGGTCGCCGAGGAACGCGTCGTTGATGTCCGAAACACCGTCCGCGTCCTCGTCCACGCACCCGAATCGGTCAACGAAGGAGGAGCCTGCATCGGAGGGGCAAACGTCGGCTTGGAAGCCGCTTGCGTTGTCGCCATAACCGTCGTCGTCGGCGTCCGTTGTCTGGCTGGGCTCGAACGGGAAGGCGTCCGCCCCGTCGTCCACGCTCCAACCGGTGTCGTTGCCCATCGGAGGGGTGGGATTGGATACACCGTCGCCGTCGCTGTCAACGCAACCGAGTCGGTCAATCGTTGAGGTTCCAGCGCTCAGGGGGCACGCGTCTTCGGCGTCGTCAAACCCGTCTTGGTCGGTGTCGATCCATCGAGTCGGGTCGTTTGGGAAATCATCGGTGAGGTTGGCGTGTCCGTCCCCGTCGTCGTCAACGCACCCGTAAAGGCCGACGTTGGACGTACCGGCTTCACCCGGACAAGCGTCGGGGAGCAGTCCCGTGGCGTTGTCGCCGTAGCCGTCACCGTCCTGATCCAGCCACTGCGTCCCCTGCTCGGGCAACGCGTCAATGACGTTGTCCCAACCGTCACCGTCGTTGTCGGGGCAACCCAAACGGTTCCCCTTGGTCGAGTTGCCGGGCTGGGATGGACAAGCGTCCGGGTTGGTCCCGCCGGGGTTGTCGCCAAATCCATCGCCGTCGCTGTCGGACCACTGGGTTCCGTCGCCGGGGTGAGTGTCTTCAACGTCGCTCCAGCCGTCGCTGTCGGCGTCCGGGCAGCCGTACGTTCCGTTTTGCCACGACGCACCAAAGGTGGTCGGACAGGCATCGGGCACCAGGCCACTGGCGTTGTCGCCGTAGCCGTCACCGTCGGTGTCGTTCCACTGGGTGGAATCGGTCATGAACGCATCGGCCCCGTTGGCCGTTGTCCAACCGCTGTCAGGATCGGAGTATCCGTCACCGTCCTGATCCGGGCACCCCTTGCGGTCGTGAACGGACGTACCGTAGAAGAGCGGGCAATCGTCGTCAAGTCCATCGTCGTAGCCGTCCCCGTCCCCGTCGCCCCAGCGCGTGGGGTCGTTGGGGAAGGCATCGGCACCGTCGTTGACGGTGTGACCGGCGTCGGGATCGGAATACCCGTCGCCGTCCGTGTCGGTGCACCCTCTTCGGTCCTGCGTCGAGTTGCCCGCTACGGCGGGGCACTGGTCGCCGTTGGTGCCCGACGGGTTGTCGCCGTAACCGTCGCCGTCACTGTCGACCCACTGCGTGTTGTCGTTGGGAGCGATGTCGGCTCCGTTGGAAGCGGTCCAGTTTGCGTCGCCGTCCGAGGACCCGTCACCGTCGCTGTCGGTGCAGCCAAATCGGTCTCTGGTCGAACTGCCCGACGTTGTTGGACACGCATCGCCTTGGAAACCTGCGGCTTCATCGCCGTAGCCGTCGCCGTCACTGTCGACCCACTGCGTGCCCTCGTTGGGGAAGGCATCGTCGACATCGGCGTAGCCGTCGCCGTCCGAATCGGCGCACCCCAACCGTCCCATTTCCGTCGAGGTTCCAAACAGCAAGGGACAGGCGTCCGGGCTGTTTCCAATCGGGTTGTCGCCGTAGCCGTCGCCGTCACCGTCGGCCCACTGCGTGGAGTCCGAAGCAAAGGCGTCGGCGCCGTTGGCGACGGTCCATACGCTGTCAGGGTCGGAATATCCGTCGCCGTCGCTGTCTGCGCAGCCGTATCGGTCTTGGTCCGAGGCACCGTTCACCGAAGGACAGCTGTCCCCGGCGGTGGCCGGTGGAGGATTGTCGCCGTAGCCATCGCCGTCACCGTCGGCCCACTGTGTGTCGTCGGTCGGGTAGGCGTCGGCACCGTTGCCGGTGCCCCAGGACCCGTCGGGGTCGGAGTAGCCGTCACCGTCCTGATCTGCACATCCGTTTCGGTCTTGGGACGAGGTGCCCGAAACACCGTCGCAGGCGTCGGCTCCGTTGGCCGTGGTCCACGTCCCGTCGGGGTTGGAGTAGCCGTCCCCGTCGGTGTCGAGGCAGCCAAATCGGTCGCCCGTGGAGTTCCCAGCCGTGGCCGTGCACGCATCGGGTTCGAAGCCCACCGGGTTGTCGCCGTAGCCGTCGAAATCCGAGTCGGCCCACTGGGTTGGAACGCTCGGGAAGGCGTCGGCGCCGTTGTTGACGGTCCACGTACCGTCGGGGTTGGAATAGCCGTCCCCGTCGGTGTCGGGGCAGCCCGTTCGGTCGGCGGTTGAGGTTCCCGCCGTGGTGTTGCAGTCGTCGTCATCGTCTTCGTAGCCGTCGAGGTCGGTGTCCTGGGTCAGGTTGGAGAGGCTGTAGTCTCCGGTCAACGCCACGGCAAAGAATTGCGGTCCGGTTGGAACGTTGGTACCGAGCACGTGGAGTTCCCACGTCCCTTGAGCGGGTGATGTCAGCGTGAGGCCCCTCAGGTTGTCGAGGTTGTTGCTGACGTTGGTCCACGTCCCAGAGGGGCTTTTCAGGGCCAAATCCACGTCGTTGACGAGGTTTGTTGAGGCGGCGGGTGTTGACGCGGGGTCCGTCCAGGTCAGAGCGATGTTGATGTCGTCTGCGCTGGCTGGGACGATGAACGACCAACCCGAATCGGCGTTGGTGGTGACCGAGTGCCCTTGCAAGTAGGACGTGTTGATGGCTTGAGACATGTTGATTCGACCCCATCCCTCGTGGTTGTTGGGCGCTGTTTCGCCGGCGCCGTTGGTGGTGGAGGAGTACTGACCCGTCATGTCGTGTGCACTGGCGGTGAAGATCGCTTTCACCAGGGCAGACGTGGGGTTGGTCTCTCCCAGGTTGTCCATCAAGTGTTCGAGCAGCAGGGCTGAGGCTCCTGCGGTCAGAGGCGTTGCCATGCTCGTTCCGCCCATGTAGGTGTAGCTGGCGTTGTGTGCGAGCCAACCCGTTGAACTCGTGCTTCGGGATTTGGTTGAGAGGATCATCGTACCGGGTGCTGAGAAGTCCGGTTTGAGGCGACCGTCGTCGGTGGGGCCTCGTGAAGAAAACGCCGCCATGCCCTCGGGGTTGTCCGCCAGTCGGTCGGTTGAAATCGGCGAACCGTAATCGGTGCTGCCCCAAACAAAGCTCATGTTGGCACGGTCGTTTTCCGATGCGCCAACGGTCAGCACGTTCTTGGCCGTGGCCGGGCTGCCCATCGAGTCCAAGTCGATCTCACCGTCTCGGTTGGCGTCGGCTCCTTCGTTTGCCGCCGCAAAGAGGATGACCATCTCGTCGTGGGTTCGCGCGCTGGCATCGGCTTGCATGGACGACGTGGTGTATTGGCCAGCAACCGCTGAGCCCCACGAATTTGTGTGAACTCGGCTTCCGTTGGCCCATGCGAGCTTGAACATGTCGTCCAGGTCGTTGGGGATGCCGAGGAGTTTTTCCTCGCTGTTGTGGGTGGTGGCGATGGAGTGCACCAGGAGATGCGCTTCGGGTGCGGCACCGATGATGGCACCGTTGCTGTGGGTCCCGTCGCCCAGCACCGATCCCGCAACGTGCGTGCCGTGGCCGTGGAGGTCTTCTGCGTCGTCCCCGCACGGGCTCAAACCAAGGGCGCTGCACGTTGATGCAGCGGGCGGGAAAGAGAGGATGCCGGTGATGTGGTCGCGGAAATCCGGGTGCATGTTGGTGTTGTTGACGCCGTTGTCAAGACCGGTGTCGGCCACCGTCACGATGACACCCTCACCGCTCAGGCCGGTCCACGAAGCATCGATGTTCGCCATGTTCGTGCTGTCCCAGGTGTCGTCGACGTTCATCACCTCGATCCCCACCGAGTTCAGCAGTTCAAACACCGGACGGGGCTCAACCCACTCAACGGCGTCTTGGGCCACGAGCCAGGCCAGCCCTTGGACACCGACGGCCACGGTGGCAAAGCGGCCGCTGTGGGAATCGAGCACAACGTCGGAGCGCTGTTCAAGGCCTTCTGGGAGCGCCTCTCCGGAGAGCACGACGTTGACCAGCGCTCCCTCCTCGTTGACGAATGGATTGGGTGCAGTCATCTCGAGGCTCAGGAGACCTCGAACCAGGTCGGTCTGGACCTTGTCCGTAGGGTCCATGGCGGCCAAACCAAGCACATCAAGGGCGGCCAGGCGGGCAGGCGTTTGCCCGTTGACGTCGCAGTGGAAGCTGGCGGGCGGCATGAACGAGAAGCAGTCAATTCCAACGGCGGCCAGTTCGTGAAACCACTCGCTTGGAACCGGGAACGTGTGGCCGAGAATGTGAAACCCATCCACGTGCGTTTCACCGGTCCGTTGCGTCCATTCGCCGGGAGACACCAGCGCAACCTCTCGGTAGAGAAGAGCGGTTGTGCTCGCAGCATCGTCGGACGAAAGCCAACCGTTCTTGGCCGTAGGGGTCGGTGCGATGTTCAGGTGCTCGAGCAGCGTCAGGTCCGCTGAGGTGTCCGTAGGCATCGTTTCATCAGCGGCCTGGGCAAACGCAAGCGGGGAGAGCACCTGCACCACGAGGAGCGAAAAAAAGAGCAAAGAGGTTTGCCGGCGTTGCCTCTGCATGGGTTTCCCAACGCAGGGTGCCTCATCAAAGATTGGATGAACGGTCTGCGGAGATTGTGGTTCCGACCGAGGGTTCAAAGGTCTTGGTCAACGGCGTCGGACCATGACCAAAGCGCATGCTGCAAAAGCCGCAGGCGACAAGATGTCTCCGGAGGACATCAACGGTCAAACGGACGTTTTGGGCAAGCAAATCTGGCGAATTGTCCCCTACGCCAAAAAATACCCCAAGCGTGTGGCTGCTGGCATCTTTGCCAACGGCGCCGCCCGCTTTTTTGACCTCATGCCCTTCGTGGCCATCGGGCTGGCTGTGGACTACTTCACCACGGACGTCCTGTCGGGCCCGGCCGTTGTTCAAAGCATGGTTTCGGCGGTTCACAGCGACCCTGCCGTTGGCTACGGCGTGCTGATTTTCCTCGGGTTCCTGTTCTTGGCGATCTTCCAAGGCATCTCGGAGTATTCGTGGCAAACGCTTGGCTACAACATTCAGCACGACCTCCGCATGGACGCCACGCGTTCGCTCATCGCCATGGAGGCCTCGTATTACGACCTGCGGCAGACCGGCCAAATCATGTCCGTGCTTTCCAGCGACGTCAACCAACTCGAAGACGTCGTCTCAGATTCTTCAACCTCCATCATCCGGATTTTCGTCACCTTCGCCACTGCGTTTCTCATCCTCGTCTTGATGTCGTGGAAACTCGCTGCGGTGCTCTTCACACCCATCATTTTCATCGTGCCCGCCGTGTACTGGTTTTCCACTCGCGTGCAGCGCAAGTACCGGAAGCAACGGGAATCGACGGGCGACATTCACGCCGTGCTTGAAAACCTCATCTCCGGCATCGCCGTGGTGCAAGCCTACAACGCAGAACAGTGGGAGGCCAATCGGGTCGCCACCGAATCCGGCTCCTACAGGGACCAGGCCATGGGTGCCAGCGCCGATCGCAACCGCTTCATCCCCATGATCTACGCCGTGGCGGGCGTGGCCTTTGGGCTGTTGACGACCGCCGGTGGCTACTTTGCCAGCCAGGGTGAAATCACCACGGGACAACTCGTCACCTTCCTCCTCATCAGCACTCGGATGACGATGCCGATGTTCATCTTCGGCATCCTGGTCAATCAACTCCAGCGGGGAGAAGCTGCTGCACGGCGCGTCTTCGCCGCCGTTGACCTCGAGCCCACCATCGTGGACGACGAGGATGCCATCGCACTTGAAAACGGCATTCAGACGGTGGAATTCAACGAGGTGTACTTCACCTATCCCAACACGTCCGTAAAGGTGCTCAACGGCATTTCGTTCAAGGTTGAGGAAGGCGAATTCCTCGGCGTGATGGGGCACACGGGTGCCGGCAAAACGACCATCCTCAAACTTCTCATGAGGTACTACACGCCTGACAGCGGCGAAGTGCTTGTCAACGGGCGCCCCATCACCGACTACACCCTCCACTCACTCCGTGAAGCCATCGGTTTCGTGAGTCAAGACCCGTTCCTGTTTTACGGGTCGGTTCGCGACAACGTGGTCTACAACCAAGAGGCCACCGATGAGGGGCTTGAATCAGCCCTCAAAATGGCGGGTGCTTGGGAGTTTGTCCAAGAACTCGAGGACGGCATCAACACCCTCGTTGGGGACCGAGGTGCCATGCTCAGCGGTGGTCAGCGAGCTCGTATCTCGCTGGCGAGGGCTTTGCTCAAAGCCCCGAGTCTTCTGATTTTGGACGAGGCCAGCAGTGCGTTGGACGCTGAGACCGAACGACGCATCCAAGAGAACCTTCTGTCCTCTGGCAAGGAGCGCGCCACCATCGCCGTCGCTCACCGCTTGAGCACGATTCGCAACGCCAACGAGATCCTCTCCATGGTGGACGGCGCCATCGTCGAGCGCGGCGTTCACGACGACCTCGTCGCTTCTGGCGGCGTTTACGCCAGTCAGTGGACCATCCAAACAGGCGACATGGCGGGTTTGTGATCAGGCCGCTCGCCCTCGCCGCATGGCCAAAAGATTGCCCACAGCGACCAAGAGGACCACGCCGGACAACCAGACGGGCATGAGCGGGACCGTGTCGTAGGGCAAGCTGAAGACGTCGAGCAGCGACTCTCCGCGGGTGAACGTTCCTCCAATCGAGGCGGTCAGGAGCACGAGACCCACGGCCGACAACCCACCGAGGCTTTGCCAGCGCCTGCCCCATACGTCGCTCCAAACGTGCTCTCCGAGTCGACGGCGCGTCAACAACACGCCGAGTGCTAAACCAACGGCGGCGGAGCCAAGGAACATTTTGTTGATGAGCAGCGGATGGTCAACGCCCTCCCCGGGGCTTGATTGAATCCCGGTCACCATGGCGAACGGCATGGCGATCAGGCCGAAGGCCAGCGCAAAGTGAGCAACGTTGTCGGCGAGTTTGAGATGGCGGCGAAGGTTGAGCCAGCCGTGGCTGGCCAGCCCTGCCAGGAGGAAGGCGACACCGGCCGTGGCGAAGGAGCCGACGGCGAGTTCGGTCGAAACCACGTGGAGGGTCGGAGCCGACACCATCAGCCGTCAACCTCCTCGAACGCATCGTACTTCGCTGCTTGAGGTCCACCCGACCTGCGATGAAGCGACATGTACGCCACCATGAAGACGAACAGCAGGGTCATGGATTGGACGTAGGCCGCTGTTTCGTCCACCTCCCAGGACGGTTCTTCGCTCTGCAGTGTGAACCAAGGCGTCGTTTGATCCGGACCCTCACCCGAGAGAAGCGCTCGCCATTCCAACGAAGCGGGTTGCAGGCTTGGGGGCAGGTCAAACGTCCAGGCGTCCACACCGGCGCTGGTGGCGACGACGGTCTTCACGGGTCCGCCGTTGAGTCGCCACTCGACATCCACGGACTGAACCGAAACGGTTTGCAGCAGGAGGGTGCTTGCCTCGCCGATGTCCCGAGAAACCGGGGGTGCAAACGAAGGGGACAAGCGAGGTAGGTTCTCGGGAACGGCGACGACCTCAACGACGGCAGGCTGCGTTGAGGCACCGAAGAACGGGGCTTCCTCTCCGCTTTCGGTGCCGTGATGAATGGCGGCGTGGAGGGGGTGTTCTCCGAGGCTGGGGGCTCGAAGGGTCCACGTCACGGTCCGTTCGGTTTCACCGGGTGCTACGGTGATTTCAACGTAATTTTGGCCCCCGCCTTCGCTGTTTGAAAGGATGGTCCATCCCGCATCGGCCGGCGTGTCGTCTGCACCGGAGAGGTCGGACAGAAGGAACACACCCAGCAACCCGGAAACGGTTGTTTCAACGTCGGTGATGGTGACGGAAACGCTGGTCGGCAACCCTTCGTACGCTGTTTCCGGGGCGTCGACGACGACGGTGGAACTCGACGAACGGTTCATGTCGGCGTCGCCGTGACAGGCCCCGCCGCACTGCGCGTCAAAGGTGCCTTGCCCCACGCCGTTCGGGTTGGCTGAGCCGAGGCTGGATGCCATCAGAAGAACAGCGACAGCGAGCAAGACGGGCGTGCGTTTCACGCTCGTCCACCCCCTTTTCTCAAGACCATGAACTGCAGAAGGAGCAGGACGAGAACCAGACCGGCTCCCAAACCGTAGCCCAACCCGCGGGACGGTTCGGGCTGTTCAATCTCAACACCCGTGACCTCAACACGCACGTCGCCCGTCCCACGAAGGAACGTTCGCTCGTCGTCCAAGGGCTGCACCGTGTATTCGTTCAGGCCGCTCATCAGCGGTCGGTCGACAAAGGTGGTTTCGTTGGTGGTGCCCACCAGAACGCCGTTACGAAGCACGTTGAACGAAACGGTCTCGCCCGTCCACGTCCACTGGAGGGACACGCGCCCGTCGCCGTCGTGGGTGCCCTGAAGGTTGAGCGTTCGAGGGCCTTGGACCGGTTCCAAGTTCAGTGAGGCGTTTGCGGTGGCGCCGTGGTCGTCGGTGATGGTGAGCGTAATCAGCGTGTTTTCCTGAACGACGACCTCAGCGTGCGGTCCGAGAGCGAAACCTCCTTCCCATGTCCATCGATGAACCAAAATTTCGCCGTCGACATCGGTGGATGCATCGGCCGAAAGCACGGTCGTTTCGCCGATGAACACTCGGCTTGTCTTCGTTTCAATGACGGCCGTCGGGTTGAGGTTGACGAGGGACACCGTGGTGTCCACCGTTTGCCCTTCCGTGGCTCCGTCCGTGGATTCAACGACCAGTCTCCACGTTTGTTCGGGTGCCAACTTTTCAACCGGCACCGAGGTTGCGTTCGCGAGTGCGGCGTCTCTGAATCCGTTTTTGTACCACGTCGTGGTGAAGGACGTCGAATCCCCGTCCACATCAACAACTGAAATCACCGGTACCAGATCGGTCAGTGAATGTGCATCTTCGGGCCACACCACGCTGACGGTGGGCGGCGCGTTGCCGATGAGCACGGCATCGGACGTCGCCTCCGTCGTGTCCGTTCCGTCGCTTACGACGACGACTGCGTGCCAGGTGTCCCCACGCGAGAGGTGAGCGGCGGGGAGACGATCTTCGTTGCCGACGTCGGTTTGTCGAACATCGTTGAGGAACCAACGGACCTCAACCAGCGATGCATCGTCCCCGTCGTCATCGCTCGCTGTGAAGTTGACCGCAAGGTCGTGCAGGGCGGAGAACGTTGGAGAGGTTAGTTCGACCTTGGCGACGGTCGGTGGTGCGTTGGCGACGGTGATTTCGTCGCTGTTGGTCCAAGGCGACCACGCTTCACCGTCGGACACACGAACCTGCGCCACCCAGATTTCCCCTTTTGCCGTTAAGTCTCCGGGAAGTGGATTCAACCCCTCTGCCTCGACAACGGTCTCACCGTTGCGGTACCACACAATTTCGTGGTCCACCAGTTCGTCGTCGTCCGGGTCGGATTCCACCCAGGTCGCAAGGATGTCGTCGTTGGTCGTCGGCGGAACGGCGGTCGAGAAGCCGACGTCGGCCACCGTGGGTGCCTGGTTGCTGGAGCCCACCAGGACGGCGGGTGATGTGAACCATGTCGACTGGTCGGTCCCGTCGGACACCCTCAGTTCAATTTCCCACACATCACCCGAGCGCGTGGCGACCGACGGCAAGGTGGTGGCGTTGTCCAGCGAGGAAACAACGGCACCGTCCAGTCGCCAGCGCACGTCGGTTTGGGAAACATCGTCGCCGTCGTCATCGTTGGTCTGGTAGGTGAAGGTGATGGCTTCGGAGGTGTCCGGTGTTTCGCTGCTCGGCGTGAGGGCGGTGATGGTTGGCGCAGAGTTCAGGATCGATACCGGGCTGGAGGCGACCGCATTTCCAACGTTGGTACCGTCTGAAGGGGTCACGGCTGCGTGCCACGCATCGCCTTTTGCGGTTGCGGCAGCGGGAAGCGTGAGTCCGGTTCGGTCGGGTTGGTGAACGCCGTTGAGGTACCACGCGACCGTCGTTCCGCTTTCCGCATCACCGTCGTCGTCGCTGAAGGTGTAGGTGACCGACAGGTCGTCGGCGGTGTACGGGTTCGTCGGTGCGACCAAAACATCGGCCACGGTGGGAGCGACGTTCGAAGGGACGTCCTCCAACAGGCTGGTTGAGTACGTGCCGTAGCTGTCCCCGCTGGAGCGTCCGTTCCCGTTGGCCGAAAGAACGGCCAGGTCAAATTGGACGGTCCCTGAGCCGCTGGCCGGAGCGGTCCAGTCCATGGACCACGAGGCGGTGCCGGGCGAGTAGCCGTGCGTGGCTTGAAAGCCGTTGCCTGAAACCTGGGTGTTGGCGTCCGGATTGGAGAGCGCCCCTCGATTCACTTCGAGGTTGAACCCACCGGTGTTGGGCGTCGTGCTCATGGAGACGGTCANCGTGTACGTCGTCGATGCCACGTAAGCAGAGGGCAACCCGGTGAGTTGCGCCGTGACACCGGTTCCGCCGTGGCAGCCGCAGCCGCCGGAGCTGTTCCACATCCCGTTGTCCCTGGCAACGACTTGGCCGAAGGGCGCCAGCGCCAGAAGGAAAACGATTGCGAGCAACGCCACACGCTTTCCCATGGGCTCTTTTCGCACGGATTCCTTTTCATTCTTCGTCTTCATCTGTGGGTTTACGACACCGTTTCGTCCTCGCCCCGGACCAATCGGTCGAGGTAGGTGATGATGGCCGAGATGAACAAGAACATCGGGATGCCCAGAACCAGGGCCCAGACACCAATGGACAAGCCTGCCACGCGAACGTCGTCAAAGAGTTCGCCGACGACAATGATGAACGTCACCATCAAGATGCGTCCGATGACCAGCAGCGGGCGCACCGAGCCCCAAATGGCGCTTGCATCGTTTGGGTGGTCCGGTTGGTCGAGAGCGGAGAGTCGCTCCGTGATCGACGGCCGGGCCATGAGCCGAGCGTCTGCCGTCGAAACATCAACGTTCGCTCCAACGCGTCGGAAAGCGGACGGATTTGTTCCTGATGCGTTTCAGGCGGTGCGCACACGGTCGTCGATTTGCGCACCTTCACCGGCACGGCCTCCGGTTCGGCGGATTTCTCGCCACGCCTTGATCACGCCTTGTCCGTAGGCCCACTGCGCGAGGAAGACGAAGAGCGGGGCGAGGAACACCGTGCCCAAGGAACGGTGCGGTGAGGTCCCGATGGCGGCGCCCAGCCACGAAATGGCGATGTAGAGGCTGACCAAACCAAGCGGGATGTGGAAGGCGAAGCGGGACAGGTCCCATTCACCGCCCAGTCGGAACCAAAGGTCCGCCTCTGCTCCACCGGTGAGGCCTCCAAACAGCATGCCTGCGAGGGCGAGCACCACCAGCGGAGGGAAAAATCCGATGGCGGTGTGCGACCAGGTGGCGATTTCGGGCCAGCGCTTGTTGGCCACCATGCGGGTGTAGCCGTAGTTGCGCATCTGCTTCATGTAGGGCTTGAACGGGCGACGACGTCGGTGCGGCATCACGTTGGAGGGGTCGATGAACAACTTGTGGCCTGCCCGTTGGATTTTAGCGTCCAGCACAACATCCTCTGCGCCGATGCACCCCTTTTCGAAGAAACCGACTTCCCGGAGATTGGCCATGCGATGAGCGCAGTTCACGCCGGGGTTGTGGGTGATGGGCACGAGTTCACCTTTGGGTTGGGCGCCGTAGCGCGTCCCGGCGGTCATGAATTTGGTGCAAAAGGCGACGTCGGCGCACTTGGCCCCGAACGGGTCGTCGTCGGGAGCAAAATTTGGTCCACCGACGGCGCCGACCTCCGGGTTGTCAAACCAGCGCACGAGCTTTGCCACCCAGTCCAGCGGCGGCACGGTGTCGTCGTCGGTGAACAACACGAGGTCGTGGTCCATTTGCTCAAGTGCGAAGTTGCAGGCGTCCGCTCGGTTTCGTGAAGGGTCATCGATCCACGTGGCGCCGTGTTTCTCGCAGACGGCCTTGGTGTTGTCTTTGGATTTTGAGTCGGAGATAACGATCTCGAAATGCGGATAGGTTTGTTGACCCAGGCGCCCGAGCACGATGTCGAGTTCCTCGGCGTTGTTGATGGTGGGGATCAACACGGCCGTCTTGAACGGGGTGCCGTCCTCTTTGAGAAGAACGGGTACCGTCTCACGCTCGCCCATGATTGAGCCGAGTCACCCGCCTCATAAGAAATCAAGGGCGAGAACCTTACTCAGCAACCACGCCGTTGATGCGGTCAATGGTCACACCTTCACGGGTGTCCGTGATGGTGACATCGATGCTGCAGCTGGACGAACAGAGGTTGTTTCCGTTCTCCATGACGGTAACACCGTCACCAACCGACCACATCTGGTCGTCCGTGTTGCCGAACTCGACCAGCTTGCAGACGCCGGTGCCTTCAACACCAGGGTTGTCGCAGGTCACGGGAGCGCCGTCATCAATGGTCAGCTTCACAGAGATGGCTGCCCAGTTGATGTCGCTTCCTTGGTCCATGGTCACGCGAACGACGAGGTTGTCGGTGCCTTCAGCAGTGGGGGAACCGTTTGCGTCTTCGCCGCTGAAGGCATAGAGTCCGTGAGGGACACTCCACCACGGTCCTTCAGGAACCCTTGATCGCAAGTCAAGCAGCGCCACGTCCTTCCCGCCGTTCGCATCCGTTGCAAGGAAGGCGATGCTCGTCATGTGTGAGTTGTTGTTGGTTTCTGGAACAGCATGCCAAGCTGCGATTGGGATGTTGAGCACCGTGAATCCCTGCGAACTTGAGACCGGTGTGTCAACGATGCCGTCCAGGTTGAGGTCCCAGCCCATGGCAAGGGCGGTGCCGTCGGGGTCGATGGCGCTGTGATAGACGGAGACGTTCAATCCAACCAACGTCCCGGAACCTGTGCTGTTGTAGGTGATGTTTTCCGAAATCGGTCCAATTTGGTGGGCGTTGACCATCGGGAGGTAATTCCCGTCGACGACCGTGATGGTGCTTCCCTGGGCGGTCGGAATCAAACCTCCACCTTCTGAATCTTCTCCAGAACCGGTCCCCAGGCAGCCCGAGAGCGTCATCATCAAGGTCAGCATTGCAGCGATGCACGTTCGTTTGGTCAATCTCATGATTCAAACTTAGACTTGAATCATTTAATTGTTGCCTGTGCGCGGAAGTTCATGATTGGATGCAATACCGCGCACGAACGCATCCGTTCATGCCAGCATCTGTGCTAAGTTCATAAGCCGTCGCGGGGGCCTTTTGACACACAGAGAGGGATGAACTCATGTTGAACGTCACGGCCCGCCAGGACTTGATGAACAAAATCGTTGAAACTTTGGGCGTGGTCGTTGAAGACGCACGCTTTGAGTTCAAGGAAAACCAAATGCAAGCGACCGTGGTCGACGCGTCGCACGTGGCCATGATCGACATGAAGGTCGACGCCGCAGCGTTTGATACCTGGGAAATCGAGGAGACCGACCTCGCTCTTGAACTTCGCAAGGTCAAGGAGCTGATCAGTCTTGGAGGCGCTGACGACATGATCGAGATGGCGTACACCAAAGATTCGGGTGTCTTGACGCTGAACCTCGGAAAAATCGACCGCAACATTCGCCCGCTCGACCCGAGCACGGTCAATTCCCCCAACCTTCCAAACATCGACATTCCCTCGACCATTGAAATCAACGGCGCCTCCCTTGCCCAGGCGCTTCGTGCAGCAAAGCAGGTCGGTGATCTGGTCAATTTCAGCATCGATGCAAACTCCTTCACGGTTCACGTTCAGGGCCAAACCGACTCGGTCACCGTCAGCTTCTCCAAGGATGAATTGGAATCGCTGAGCTGCTCGAAACCCGCTCGAAGCCAGTACTCGTTGACCTACCTCGTGCCCCTCTCCAAGGTGTTCGGTTCAATGGGCACCGTCAAGTTGGGCTTCGGGGAAAGTTTCCCCCTGAGTCTTGAATTCACGTTCAACGACGGGGCCGCCGACGTGCTCTACTTCTTGGCGCCCCGTGTGGAATCGGACTACTGAGGTCAGTATTCACGCCAGCCGTTGCCGCAGTCCTTGCAGGTCAACATCCTCGTTTCAGGTTCGTCCGACGAACGGGTTTGTTCGAGGTAAGCGTACACCTCAACGCAATCGCACTTCGGACACATGTAGTCTCCAACGGTCAGGATGCCTTGCATGTTGTCGGAATCTTTGATGATTTCAAAATCTCGTGATTCCACTTTCGTGCTCGACGTCGCTTTGGACAAATCGACTTCTTTACCGCCGATTTTCGCTTTGAGGTTCGCCGGTCCCTTGTAGCCGCACTTGTAGTTCGTGCACGAGATGTCCCCCGACGGGGTTGGGAAAGAAAGCGTTCCGCACTTGGGGCAAAACATGGGAGACCCTGCGAATCCGGTTATTTAGATGTGACCACTGTTTCAGGGGCGGTTGCTCACGACCCGAGACCGAACGGTGCAACTGGAGGGGAAGGGTCAAAATCAACGGCGACGAGGCTCCACCATGTGGTTGTGGTACGACTGGCAGGCTGCAGCCGTCGCCGACGAGGACGGCAACCTGGTCGACGTCATGAAGTGGGACGGTCACATGTCCGAGCATGCCGTCGTGGAGCGGTTGCGCCTCATCGCTTCGGGTCGTCTCGTTCGCGAGGCTGAAGAACTCAAACAAAGGTTCCCTGAGGCAGCGGTTCGGGTCCACGGTGAACCGGACCTCCCGGAGGCCGAATGGCCGTTGCCCAACGATGAACAGCAGGCCATCGCCGACGGCGCCGCTTTGCGACTGGCGGTTGAGGGCGTTCAGGCGGCCGCCAACGACCCCGATCGTCGTCTGGAACACCTCGTTCGCGGCAGCGATGAGTTGCGTGCCGCCCACCTCACCATGGAATCTCGCCTCATCGAGTGGGCCGGCCTCTTCTTTCCCATGACCGTCGTCACCGACCGTGCAGCCTACGTTCGAACCGTTGCTGCGAGCGAGACGCCCGAAGCCTTTGCCGACGCAATGGGCGTCGAAGTTCCTTCCGAGCGTCCGTCCAAGGCCGAGTGGAAGTCGCTGTGCGAGTGGGCGGACAACGCTGCTCAAGCCAACGGCCGACTGGACCGCATGGAACATGCGTTGCGAACGCTGGCCGAGGAGCACCTTCCTTCCGTGTCGGCGCTCGTCGGTCCGTTGCTGGCCGCTCGACTCTGCGTCGAGGCCCACGGGCGGGCTCGACTGGCTCGTCTCCCGTCCGGGACGGTGCAGATTCTCGGGGCCGAAAAGGCGTTTTTCCACCACCTCAAGACCGGTTCACCTTCGCCCAAGCACGGTCATATCTTCATGCACCCGTGGATCAGTCGCTCTCCTCGCTGGGTGCGGGGCAAAATCGCCCGCATGCTGGCCGGGAAAATCAGCATCGCAGCAAAAATTGACGCGTTTGAAGGTGAGGCGTGGGGTGAGGACGACGTGGCCAAGGTCGAGCAGCGCGTTGAGGCCCTTCGTGAAGCTCACAAGCAGCCACCGTCCCGACGCTGAGGGGTTGAACGCATGGGTGGGGGCAAAAACCGTCGCCAGCGAGGGCCTCGGCAACTGTCGTCGACGGTGCGTCTCGACCGACGAACGATTTGGACCGAAAACGCCGTCCCCGGGGCGGCCGTGTACGGCGAATCCCTTCGCAGGTTTTCAGGAGCCGAGCATCGACGCTGGGACCCCTCGCGCTCAAAATTGGGGGCCGGCATGCTGCGCACCAAGCGAGACCCGTCGGAACTGCTCCCCGACCACGGCGACACGGTGCTGTACCTCGGCGCCGGGCACGGCACCTCGGTGAGCCATCTTTACGACCACGTGTGCGGAGCGTCAAATCGCTTTTCAGGACGTTTGGTCGCCGTGGATTTGGCCCCTCGGTGCCTGCGCGATTTAACCTTCTTGGCCGAGGGACGACCGGGGTTGGTTCCGGTGCTGGGCGATGCCCGCCAGCACGCCGCTTGGGGCGTTCTTTTGCCCAAACGAGTGCCGTGGCTCTTTCAAGACGTGGCGCAAGCGGGTCAGGTTGACATCTTCCTTTCCGCTTGCGAGCGTTTCCTCGAAGCCAACGGTTTGGGGCTGCTGTCGTTGAAAGCAGCCAGTGAACGATGGACTGGAGCCGGAGAGTCGGCGCTGTTTGAGGGCGTTGAACAGCGGCTGCTGGAGGCGGGGCACACGGTGGAGGAAGTCATTGAATTGACCGGCTACGAAGACAACCACCGACTTTTTGTGATTCGACGCAGGCAGGGCTGAACATGCCCGAACTGCCCGAGGTCGAGACGGTTCGAAAAGGCCTGATTCAAGGCATGCTCAACAAGACCTTTGAGGACGTCCTGGTACGCCGAGAGGGCCTTCGGTACCCCTTTCCCGACGACCTTGCCACGCTCGCNGGCACGACCGTCGTGAACGTGCGTCGGAGAGCCAAATACCTCCTCATCGACCTCAGCGACGATCGTGTCCTGCTCTCGCACCTCGGAATGAGCGGCCGCTACACCCTGTTTGACAGCGACCGAGCCGCAGCAGCCAAGCCGTTGCTCCGAACGGTCAACGGCGGCGTGCCTGTCTCAACGTTCGGCGACGAAACGGGTCATGGAGGAAAGCACGACCACCTTGAGTTCGTCTTCACCGACGGTTCACGAGCCGTGTACACCGACCCTCGCCGGTTCGGCATCATCGACCTTTTTCCTTCCTCGGCGGAGGCCTCGCACAAACTTCTGGCCTCCCTCGGGCCCGAGCCGTTTGACCCGTGGGATGCAAAGCAACTTGCAAATCGGTTGCAGGGCCGAAAAACACCGATCAAGCTCGCTCTCCTCGACCAGAAAACCGTGGTCGGCGTGGGCAACATCTACGTGTGCGAGTCCCTCTTTCGTGCGGGTCTTTCACCTCGCCGTGAGGCCGGAGGACTGGTGCGGAAAAACGGGTCGCCAACCAAGCGTTTGGAGGCCTTGGTGGACCACATCAAGGACGTCATCCGCGAAGCCATTGAAGCGGGTGGCTCGACCCTGAACGATTTTGCGAGCGTCGACGGCACGTTGGGATACTTCGCTCATCAATTCGCCGTTTACGGAAGAGAGGGTCAACCGTGCGAAAAGCTCGGTTGCGGTGGCGTTGTTCGCCGGATCGTACAGAGCAACCGTTCCACCTTTTATTGCCCAACGTGCCAGCGATGATCACAGGTTGACCAGCACGCTGAAGCCAAAACCCCAGAGCACCAAGGCAGTGAGTCGATGAATCAGCGCCGCACGGTGTTTGAGTCGGTCCAACCACTTCGTACCGGTCAACACCAACGCAACGAGCACGTACCACAACGTGTCGATGACCATGCCCAGGAGGCCCACAGCGGCCTTGGACATCAGGTTCATGTCGGGCTGCAAAACCTGAGCGAGCACCGCCACCAAAAACAACGCAATTTTGGGATTGAAGAACGCAATGGCAAACCCCTCGGCGAATCCTTGAGCCGTTGAACCCATGTCTTCACTGAACAGCGCCTCGTGATTGGCGGTCCACATGGACCAACCGTACCAGGCCAACAAGCCGCACCCAACGAGTTGCAATCCCGTGAACACCGACGGTGCTTCCTCGAGCAACACGATGAGTCCAAACACCGCCATTCCAGCGTAGATTCCGAAGCCCAAACCGTGGCCCAAAGCGCACATGACGCCTTGGCGTCGACCTCCAATCATCGTGTTGCGCAGGACGACCATCAGGCTTGGTCCGGGTGAGGTCGCACCGAGGACGAACACCACGCCCGCAGCGAGGATGACCTCCCAGGCAAGAGCGTCCATGCACGACCCACGGGCTCAAGGCATTCAACCTTGGCCGTCAACCTCACAGCAGGTAGAGCGTGACGCCCTTTCCTGCTGAACGCTCCTTTTCCGCCGCTGCGTAAGCAAGACTCCACTTCAGCATGGATGCGTTTGCCTTTCGCTGCAAGATCACGCGAAGGTAGGCCGACTGCAGGGCTTCAAGCGAGGAGGTGTCGAGGGGTTGATTCTCCATGTTACGAGGAAACGAAGTACACCGTCTTAAATGTTGTTTCTCGTGCATCATCGGCGATTCATGACCTGAATCCTACGAAATACGGCAATATACTTCCACTTTCTCGCAGAATGGTGTTTATCCTACACCAGAAAGAAGGCGCTTGTTTCCAGCGCTCGCCTGCTCGTTGGTCTGTGCTTTTTTGTACACTCGAAACGAGGTGGGCCCTCGGCTCGCCAGCAACTCGCCGTCGCGTTCAATCGACTTGGGATACACGCGGTACCCCCCCGCCGTCATGACCCCGTCGTGCATGCCCGGTGGAAACACAACCCCGGCTTCTTCGAGGGCTCGGTGGGCTCGGAGGGTTGACGTGCTGGCCGATGAGGCTCGCTGCATCAGGGCTTTCAGTCCAAAACTTTGGGCAACCTCGGCTTCGCGCTGGTTGCCTTTGCCCTTCCATGCTCGTTTCTTCTTTCCTTTTGTTTTGCTGGCGTTGATTCGGTCAAACCAACGATCGCATCGTAGCGTGGGTTGCTTGACGGTTGCAAACGTTGAGATGTTCACGGCAGCCAAACCCGGTGAAACGTGGTTGTACGCCCCAACGTCCAGCCCCACCCATGCGGGCCGCCCGTCGGCGAGCAGGACGGAGGAACGGGCGATTTCACCGGCTGCATCCCCCAGTTTCGTGGTGGTTGTGTGTCCGAAAAAGACGGTTCGTGCGGGGTCGACCGCACCTTCGTACTGGAACCACTCCTTTCGAATCCACAGCAGTTCTTTCTCACCCTGCATGTCAAGGGGCATTCGTGGGTCGTAGCCGGCGTGAACCAGGCGGATGTGGTCGAGGACCAGTTGAGTGGGGAGCGTGTCCAGCCACATGAAATCGTCGAGCATGGATTGCTTGGCGAGGTGCAAATCGCCCTCGGCCTGAACGATGTAGGAGCCGTAGGTCGATTTGCCACCTCTCTTCATCCACGGTTGCCACGCCTCAAACGACCCGTCGCTCTGCACGCACTGGACGGCCATGTGCTCGTGGTTTCCTTTGATGCACACGATGCGTGGGTCGGTGCGAAGAAGATGGACCAGCCCGGCGGAGTTGGGTCCACGGTCGATCATGTCGCCGAGGCACACCACGCGATCGTTTGGTTTCAACTTCAACCGGTGCAAAAGGGCTCGGAAGGTCGCCAGGTGGCCGTGAACATCGCCCACCACAAACACTCGATGCCCGTCGTCCAATCGAGCCTGCAGGTCGGCCTCAAGCGCAGGGTCGCGCAGCGACGGTCCGAGTGGGAGGTTCAACTTGCAACTCAAGCTGTTCACCGAAGAGGTGTGCCCTTCGGACATCGGTTGTTTGAATCCCTATATCTTCTTCCCCCCGTAGAGGGGGCTGAAGAGACGGTTTTCGCACCTTTTCACGCTCAGGGAGCGTGGAGAATCACTCGCTGGTTTCAGCGGGTGCTTCTTCTTCAGCGGTGGCCGGGACGTCCTTCATCTCGTCTTCCGTTGAGATGTTGGCCGCACCGATCATGCCCACGGCGACCATGCCGATGCCTGCCACCCAGAAGAGGAGGGTGACCCAGTCAATCCACGTGTCAAAGTTCGTCCAGTAGGTCAGACTGTCTTGGTTTTGCACGATGGAGCTTTCCATCGTCTCGGCGTCGTCGTCTTCGATCATCGAGGAGGACTGAATCTCGAACACGGGGTCCAGATCGTCCATCGTCGGCGTGCTGGCTTGAGCCGTGTGCGCACGGTTGTCGAGGTAGAAGGTGTTGGTCGAGGAGCCCGCAATGATGAGTCCGGACAACTGTTCGGCCTGCATGGTGATCTCCGTGGAGAAGTACACGGGGAGAGCGCCGGGGGTGGCGTCAAGCAGGCTGTAGGTCTCCATGAGGTTGGCTTGGATGCTTCGCCCGGGTGCGCTTTGGGTGGCTTGGTAATCGTAGACCGGGATGCCCTTCAGCGTGCTTTCGCCGGTTCGAGTGACGTCCGCAATCACGTAGCCGCTGACGTCGACCTTGTCGCCGGTGCCGGTCAGGAACCCACCGGTGGTGCCCGCCAGGGATTCGGGGGTGATGAGGCCGTAGGTGGCGGCCATCATGGCGTTGTTGCGCCACGAGAGCTGGTCCGAACCGTCCTCAAGCAAGGTCTCGCCCTTGTCGCATCCTGCAACTTCCCCGGTGCACACCGTGTAGTTGGTGCCGTCGCCGTTGGGGATGCCGTCGGAGCCAAAGTAGGTCGCGTTGCTTTCAAGCGACGACCATCCAACGCTCATGTCCATCGGGTTGCCCGTGGCCAGGAAGGCGTTGACGGGGTCGTGCCATCCGATGAGCCAGTTGTTGAAGGACTGGGTGAGGTAGGGCGTCGTGCCGAAGGTCGACATGAGGTAGTCGGGCACGAACGAGTCGGCCGTCGTGCCGTAGATCGAACCCATCATGAGGGCTTGAAGCGCCGTTGCGGCGTTGGTGTCGATGCCGTAAATGGCGGCGATGGTCTGTGCGTTCCAATCCATTGGATCACCGGGCTCCATCGTGGCGAGGTTGATGGGAGGCGTTTGGCCTGCGAGTTCGCCGTAGATGAACAGGGTAGCACCGGTTCGGGTGGTCAGTCCAATCGGACCGTAGAGGAGGTTGCCGGATTGTTCCTGCGTCAGGTCAACGGGGTCGTTACCAAACACGGAACTCCAAGCACCGCCGAGGTTGAGCGAGCGNTCCAGGTACGGGTCGCCAACGGGGCTCATGCCACCGAAGGTTTGGTTGACAAACTGCTCGGCGTTCATGGTGCCCACTCCGCCCAGCAGACCGAGTTGTGCAGAGGATGCGGACGTGGCCCATCCTGCAACCCATCCTGCGACTGCACCGTATTGTGTGGCGGTCATGTTGTAGGCGGTCATGGCGTCACTGGCCTCCATCCCGAGGAATGCGGGCATGCCGAAGGCCGTACCCTCAGCGTTGGTTGCAACCACGCCGGTCGGGGTGTCGGTGAGATGGCCTGCGGTCATGAGGCCAACGGCGTTCACGCCGGTCATGTCAACGCCCAGCAGGTTGTGAAGTCGGGACGTGAGGTCGTCGTTGTTGGTGAGGTTGGCGTCGGATCCGCCGCCGTAGGCTTGGAAACTTGCACCAACGGTAGCGTACATGGCCCAGTCTCGGACGAAGGTTGTGTAGACGTCAGGCGCAGGTGTTTCTGGCGTGCCGTCTCCATCACCGTCCACCATGGTCATGGCGAGGTAGCCGTAGGTGTTCGCACGAGCGAACACCGTGGAGTTAAAGGGGTCAGCGGACACGTCAGAGATCATCATCTCCGGTGCACCAAGGCCCATGAAGGCCACGGACCCGAGCGGCGTCATCAACGAGATGTTGAAGTTCGGGTCGGCTGGATGGGACGTGCCGGTCATGGCGGCGTCGAGGCTGCCCTCCGAAAAGGCAGCGCCGGAACCCATGGTGGTGTTGAGGTCGTCGTTGTTGTTCATCATCATGATGCCCATACCGGTTGTGGACTGCGCAAGCTGTGCTTGCCCACCGTTGGCCCAAGCGTGGCACGGAATCGCATCGGGCGTTCCGTCGCCGTTCATGTCGGCCGTGCACATGTCGCCAACGGTGGCGGTGCCTGCTTGCGTGGTGTTCATGTCCTGAAGGACCATTTGGACGGCGAAGCCGACCTTGGTCAGGTCCATGATGCCGCCCAAGGCCATGCCGGTTGCACCGATGACTTGAGCCTGGAAGAGGATGTTGAGTTGCGTCACTTCCGTGTCGCAGGAAACGGCGCTGTCTGCGGCGCACTCAAAGGTCTTCACGGCGTTGTAGGTGAGCTCTCCTGCGTTGGCGTCGTAGTCGTTGATGGTGCGCGTGGTCGTGATGTCGTAGGTGAAGGGCCCGACCTTTTCGGTGACGGGGGCCTCACCCGCCATGACGTCGGCCAGGTTGGTGACGTCCCAGGCGTAGTAGTCTCGCTGAGCGGTGGAGGACGCCCAGTCTTCTTCGGCTTCCGTGCAGTCCGCATCGGCGCAGATGGTGTCCTTGGTGTAGCTTGCAAAGGTCTCGTCGACCACGTCTTCGACGGCTCCTGTGGCCGCCGGCGCAATGGCGGCGACGTTCAGCAGGATCAGCACGATTCCGGCAATCAACATGTTTCGGGGTGACGTTAGGGTTGTCATGGAAAGAACCTCGTGGCGTTGGGGTTATAATGGTAGACCCGTCAAACCTTCTCCAAAGCGTGTTTAGGGGCATTTTCAATGCACTGGACGGCATTTCGTAAAATCATGAACAATTCATATTATTTTCATNNTATAACAAGAATAGGATAGTATTATATAGGTGATGCAATAAATGCACCTTTACACCCGAGGAGGGCCGGCCATGATGGAGACGAACAACCACGACCAACATGCCACCAAGCGGCCCTCCCGCCATCGCCGCTGATTCAACAATCAGCGGAACGTGCAACCCTGCGACCGGCATCCTGAGTGCCACCGCAGGCTTGCTGGGAACTGCAAGGAGGCATGGTGTAGCGGATAGCATCAGGGGCTTCGGATCCCTGGACCCCGGTTCGAATCCGGGTGCCTCTGCCAGTTCCCAACCAGTGGGGCATGGTGCAGTGGAGAGCATATCGGTTTGCGGAACCGTTGACCCGGGTTCGAATCCCGGTGCCCCAGCCACTTCAACGCACGGCGGTGCCAAAACGCAACACAGGAGCGAGACCCATGAACAATGAACACAAACCAAAAAACGGAACGACCAACCACGCCAAACCAGACACCTTTGTGGTCGATGGAAACGGTGAGTGGCTTGTGGCCAGCGGCCACATCCACCCCGACGAACTGATTGACCACGCTGCGAACTTGGACGAGCCCGCAGCCTTCTTTGGCATCTTTGCGGCCTACAACCAGCACAACATCGCNAGCGGTACCAGATGGGACACNTGGCCGAGTTGGGAGCTTTGCTTGACGGAGATGGACATCGGTCTTCACTTCCTGATGCCAGAGACGGACACCTACGAAGACTGGGTGCAGAGGGAGCACTGGCTTGCTCTCGCTCAGACGATGCACAACCATCCCTCCATCTCCACGGACGGCTACACCATCACGGTGCAGGGCCAGCACGGCCACACCTTCGCCTTTGACTTCAGCGTTGAACTCGAGGCGTGGGGTGCACCGGGCACCTACGCCGAGCACAAGGCCGACATGGTGGCCTTTGCCAAGAAACCCAAGGCGTGGATGTGGGCGGTGCCGCTGTGGTCGTACGCCGACAGCGTCGGGCACTCACTTGGCCCGTATTGGACCTGCCCTGATTACATCCCAGCGTACGGCGGCGAATCCACCGTTTACACGCCCGATGACTGCTTTTGCATCGACGGCGTCAACGAGACGTTTCCTTCCAATCTGCTCTCCTTGATCCACCTCTGCCTCGAGGACCATCACATCTGGGTGATGCAATACGAGGAAGCGCTGAACACGGCCGTCCACGTTGCAAAGATGGAGAGGGAATGGCCGGGTGGAAGGCCTGAAGATTACGAATACCAATGAAAACGGAGACAACAACATGAAGAAAAGAGACAATGAATGGACGAAACTGCTGATGTTGGTGATGGAGTATTTTGCACTCCAAAACGAGCTGACCAAACTGAAGATTGAAGAATTCGGCGAATGGGAACCCCCGTCCACGGAATGCCAGGCGTGTTTTGCTCAAGCGGTCGAAGAGGCCGCCAGAGAGGACCACGGATTTGACGACGACTTCCAGGGGGAATGGGCTTGACCGCTTGGACGCCCAACGCAACCGCACCCCTGTGGTACGAGGGCGGACAGGGGGAGCCGCACGGCCCCTTCTTTGAGGCCCTTTCCTTGGAGCACGTCAAGCAGGTCGGCCCGTCGTGCGTCGCTACGACGCTTTCGATGGTGGCCAACGCCACGGGGGCCAACACCTCGCCCGAGGACTTCAAGGCCGTGACCAATTCTCAGGCACCGCACACCTGGTCGGAGGCGCTGAAGCCCTACGGACTGCAACTGGCCTACTGCAACAACGATGTGAGGAGGCTGGCTTATTTTGTGGACGAACTTGTGGCTTACGACGACCTGTTCTTCCTCTGTTTTTACTCCGAAGACCCGCCCTCCGACCCGCAACCGTCGGGGAAGTTGTGCACCGCCCACATCATCACTTTGCACGGCGACACGGTCTACGACACGGCCAAGTGGCCTTCATCGGGCGGTGTGTGCAAACTGCAGGACTACGCCAGGCTCGAGAGGCAGACCAAGAGAATTTTCAGGGTCGTGCCGCTTCATCACCCGAGGTGCCTCTGATGAGCATGGCCGTTCACAAAGGAACACCTCAAGGATGGGGTGGTTGCATCGCCTACGGTCCACCGTTTGGATTTGGCCTTCCCGTCGACGTCCCTCAGGACAGGCCGATGGTCATCGCCCACCCAGCAGCAGCGGCTCATCATCACGCCAGTTTTGGTTTGGTGGCCGACGGCGGACATCCTTTCATCCACGTGCTCGCTGAACACGGTGAATTCACCCCTGACGGCTGGGGCATCAACGCCAACGTGGCGGGGATGGCGACCTGGCAGAGAACGGCCGACACGCCGCAAGGGGACAAAGTCTACAGAAAGGCCGACGTGAGCACACCGCACTGGCAGGTTCATTTCAACCACGAAGCCTTTGCCAAACTCACGGCCTCGCCGCCCGTGGACGTGCTGTACGTGGATTGGCTTGAATGGCTCGACCCGCACGGCGTGGAAGACAACATCCAGTTCTCGAACATCATGGCTGCTTTCATCCACAAGGTCAGGGAAGGCGGCCTGGTGGTGCTTGACCACAAACACGCTCACCTGAGGGGCGGTCAGCANCCNTGGTTTTCAAGCCTCAANGAACCCGTCGTCCATCTGAACAACGGCTCGATGCTGATCAACAACGGGTTCGTGGAATGGCTTTCACCTGATTTTTACGGCGACATGCAAACGCACGGTGCTACCGTGTTCAAGGTGCATCACGGTGTGGACGGCCCCCTGTCGCAGAAGGACTGGGACGAAGCGATGCAGCCGTGGTTTTGGATGACGATGCCCGAGGTGTCGATGTCGCTCGCTCAAATCNAAGACCTGCTGTTCAAGCAACCGTCCCCTCCCGTTCATCCCGATGCAACGACCCAGGAACAGTGGTTGAGGGACTGGTTGAGGCATCAAGACGAGCACGAGCCTGGGCCGTCGTTTCTCGGCCCAACACCACCGTTCGAACCCTGGCCTTCGGGCGCCTACACCGCTTATCTCAGATGGTTGTTGGACCACCCGAGTCTACTGGTCGGCGACGTTGCAAGGAGGTCGTACAGGCTGCTTGGTGAAGCGTTCACCCTTCATCTTGTTCACGGCGACCTGCTGAGGATCGCTCCCGCACTTCACGGTGCCAACGCGGTGTTGGCCGTCAGGGAAGGGTTGAGGAAAAACGTGGTCGGTAGGTGCCCGAGGTGGCTCGGCCAAACCCTCGAACTGCAATCCCCGGAACCGTGGATGTCCAACCCCGTCAAGGGGCTCACATGGTCGGGTGCGACCGCCACGCCGCAGCTGGCCAAAACAATGCTCGAACTGGCGAAACACCAGCCCTACAGCAGAGCTCATCCAAGCATCAAGCCGATGCAGGTCGACCACGTCGTCACCGTTTCTCACGGCACGGCATCGCTTGGCGAAGTCATGGAGGCCGTGATGGCGTACTACAACGCTCTGCCACCGGCGATGGGCAGAGCACCCATGCAGATGACCATCGTGTGCCTTGACGAAAACGACTACACGGACGTTCAAACCGTGCCCCACCAATTCCAATTCCTCCCCGACGACGGCTCGTGCGCCGACTGAGATCGGTGTTCGCACACGGGCTCGCTCACGGCAGGTGTCGCGGGTGCGAGGAATGGTGGAAGGCTACGGCCCGCCCTTGGTGTACGGTGCACGCTGCGAAAGCAGAGGAGTCGGTTCAATTCCGACGAGGGCTTCACTTGCACTTGACCGGGTTTTTGGGCGTGTAGGGTTTTCTGGCCTTCTTGACGATGTGCAAAATGGCGCCTCCGAGCAAACCGAGGAAAAACATCCAGCCGATGAGGGCGAGGCCGAGAATGGCGTAGCCCATGACGTTGAAGGAATCCACCTCGTCGGCCGCACCCTCCACGGCCTGAACCGGCGTGGCGACGACGCAAACCGTGAGCATCAGGAGCAGGAGCAGCATCGGTCGTCGCATGAAATCACGCCTCTGGAATCGCAGTACGGATGTCGATTCCCACCCTGCGAGATTTAAAAAATTAGGCATAACGAAACCACCGGCCTGAGCCCTCAAATACCTCCGCAGCCTCGTGGTTTGCATGTGGGGGCCGGACAAACACTGGGCGTGTTTCCGCTGCCACACCACCCATCCGCCTTCCGAGATGTCGCTTCACCGTGAGAGCAAGCGATGGTTCTGCCCGACCTGCATTCAACCCGAGGTGGTCGAAACACCGTACATCCTCACGCCCGACCAGGCCGAGGCCATCACGTTGAGGTGTCAGCGCTGCGAGGCCGTGTTCCTCTCCAACTTCAAGGTCAAATTGGAGGTGGACAAGTCGAGCTACCTGTGCGAGCGTTGCCTGACCGCTGAGGCCTTTTTCCCGTCCCGTTGAGCGAAGCCAACTCCGCTCCTTGGACGGTGTTGAATCTCTGAACGGCCAGGGTTCACCCCTACATCGTGCGAGAACGCCACGAATTGTGCAGCGTCCGGAACTGGACGGCNGGCGCAAAGGTGGGCTCGAGCCANCGCCATCGCTCCACCATCGGGCGAAAATGCTTGGTGCCCATCTTGGAAATCATGGAGCGCTTGGTCAGGGAAACGAGTCGGATGGACAGCGTGCGCGTGTCCGGGTTGCTGTGCAGACGAACGCGACGTCGAAGGGTCTGCTCGAGGCCCTCGAAGGTGAAGTCGGGGTGGTCAACGAAGACGACGAGGTGAGGTTGGAACGTTCCGGGTGTGCCGCCGGGGAAGACGTTGTGGTGATGCGGTACGTCCTCTTGCGTGCGAATGAATTCCAAGTCGTAAGGCGTGAAATGGTCCTCACGCCAGTGAACGTTGCAGACCTGGTGTTGACCGCACAGCGGGCAGTCTCCGGGTTGGACGACGTGGCCCGGCACGCTGATTTCGAGGCGATCGACGATTCCGACTTCTTGACAATGTCCGAGTAAAAGTGGCATGCTGGTCAGGGCCTTTTACTGTACATAAACAATNCACGNCGACGGTGCGTTCAGTAGGCGTGCCCTTCTGCAATCTTGACCTCAACGGTGTCCGGTCGTTCCAATCGATGCGCTTCGTACTTCTCCGGGAAGTGCTGCTTTGCGAGATCGGCGCTCCACTTGTTTTCGGTGGTCACGTCTTCACGAACCCACGACATCACACCGCTGATTTCACGGTCCTCACCGATGGCCACCGACAAGGCTGCCGCATGGCGCTCAGCGTCCCATTCGGCCTCACGCACGGCTTTTCTGGACGCCAGGTAGGCAGCGTGTGCTCGCTCTGCTTCGGTTGTTCGTGCCGCCTCGCCACCCCCGATGTTGGTCAGTGAAGGTGTTGCAATGGCTTTCTCGGCTGCTTTTTTCTCTGCGTCAAGGGCAGCGTCCAATTTCTTGAGTGTTTTTACACCCACAAATTTTGGCGACCCTGCCTTGAATTCGGTCACTGTGGCGTGGCACATCGCTCGTTCTGCCTCGGAGAGGTCGGCAAGGAAGGTGGTTTTGTTGAATAATTTGGCCTGTGGCTTTGATTTTACAAGGACCACGTCCTGGATGCGTTCAGAGGCACCGATGAGGGCCCGAACCTTCGCATCGTCGATGGCGTGGCGTGCCTTGGCCAGTGTGTGAGCGTGCTTGGCCGCGAGGTAGGCTTCGTGGAGGGCCGTTTCATCAGCCGTGGGGTCTCGAACCGTCCCGTTGTCGTATTTTTTCTTTAGTTCAGCCGCCGCTTCCTTGTGAGCCTTGGTTTCGGCTTGCTCTTTGGCCAACCGCTCGATCATCGGGATGAGTTCGTTTTGGACGCGGTCTTCGTCAAGGTCAAACCACTCGCCGTACACTCGGTCAGATGAATACACGTGGTGGAGATGGTTTTCCATGGCGCTCATGAGGGGAACGTGCTTTTCGTAGACGGATATCACCTGGCGTGCGTTCCCGGTTTGGTGCTCTTTGACACGAACGTCCACGTCGCGTTCGGTGAGACCGATCTTGAGGTAGCGACCGATTTCTCCGCTGAGGAAATCTTTCTCGCGAAGCAGGTAGACCCATCCCTCTTTCACTGACATGGGTTGGCTTATTCAGCAACCCTACTTATGCACTTTCAACACGCGTAATGAAGCTAATTTCGATCA
>FUFK010037563.1_pt1 | contig 64063 bp, 63 predicted proteins | sample 1021851 | NCBI WGS metagenome assembly FUFK01 (sample SAMEA51879418, study PRJEB19060) | metagenome
AAAGGGCTATATGAAAAAATTTCAACATAGCCCATCCATNAGNCAAATGATGCAAGCTATGGGATTAAAATCTCCTGCTCCAATTCAAAGTCGCTTAAANCATTTGCAAGAAAANGGNTANATCTCNTGGCAAGAAGGTAAAGCAAGAACAATGCAAATAGTTGATGAAATTATAGAAGGNGTACCAATTATGGGTTCAGTCGCAGCTGGAGGTTTAATTGAANCTTATTCTGATGTNNAAGANAATTTAGATATTTCTGATGTTTTAAAAAAGAAAAATGTTTTTGCTCTTACAGTTAATGGAGATTCNATGATANANGCATGTATNGCNGATGGAGATATGGTTTTGATGGAGCCAATTACAGATTCNTACTCTCTTAGAAACGGAACTATTGTTAGTGCATTGGTTCCNGGTTTAGGAACAACTTTAAAGTATTTTGTTAAGAGAGGNGGNAAAATATTTCTTGAAGCGGCAAATCNANCNTATGAGCCAATTGAATTAGATTATGATCAAGTTTTTATTCAAGGAAAATTACTGGCAGTTTGGAGAAAAATTTAATTAATCAGTAGATATAAATTTTAAATTCACAATTCAATTTACATTTAATTTTTTGATAATTATTTTTATCTAAAAATTTTATGATTGTAGAAAATTCTTAAATGAAAACAATTTAATATAGTTATTTGTTGAATGCATTTTTTTATTAGATAATTACTTATTAAATTTCTCAAAGAACTTGCAAATCAATGTGGTAGTCTTAGGAATAATATACAGTTAAAAAATATCTTTTAATTAAATTTATTAAAGATGATTAAAAACGTTAGTTATTCAAAAGATAGAGAAATTGATTTCCGCTCGATAATAAGCCTTTTACTGAGAAATAAGTATTCTATAATTATTTTTTCTGCTTTATTTTTTACTTTTGCATGTGTATATGCTGTTACAACAAAACGAGTTTGGGAAGGACAATTTGAAATAGTATTAAGTTCTAATAAAGAGGATCCGCTGCAATCCACAGGCCTTACTTCCTCTGCAAAAATGTTACTTAGTGGTACAAAATCTCCTGTCCAAATGGGGAGTATTAACATTCCTACTGAGATTGTCATTTTAAATAGCTCTTCTGTTCTAATGCCAATTTTTGATTATGTAAAAAGTGAGAAAACCAAAGTTGGTTTAGATATGAGTGATGTTACCTTTAAAGAGTGGAAAAGAGAAAAATTCTTTATTACAAATCCAAATGAAACCTCTGTTTTAATAATAAGTTATAGAGATACAGATAAAAAACTTATATTAAATGTACTAGATAGTATTACTAGAGAATATCAACAATATTCAGGAAAGAGAAAAAAAAGGCAACTTGAATTAACTTCAAACTATCTAAATAAACAGATTGAAATCTATAAAACTAGAAGTGCTAATTCACTTAAAAAAGCTCAAGAATATGCCATAGAGCAGAACTTAAATATCTTTTCTACAAAAGAAAATTTGAACAGTAAAAACATATCGAGTAATTTTTCTACTGATGAAGTCAATGTTGGTAATGATCCCTTTATTAATAATATTTCGTCAGAGAGTATTGCTATAGAAATTGAGAGGATAAATGTAGTCAATCAAATAAGAATTATTGATAATCAAATTAAAATGATTAAAGAGATTAAAAACGATGTCGAGAAATTGGCTTATATTGGATCAACAATACCTATCCTAGTCTCTGAAGGACTTCCTCAAAATTTAAAAGCAACAGAGGAGAAATTGTTATTTCAAAAAAGTAAATATAATCAAAATGATAGATCTATTAAAATACTAGAGGAGAGAAGAGAGCTTTTATCAAAATTATTAACTCGAAGAGCTATTGGTATCCTAAATGCAAGAAGATCAATACTGGATGGTAAAAGGGAAGCAGCTATGAGGCCAAAAGAAGTAATACTAAAATATAAGGAATTAGTAAGAGAAGCATCTAGAGACGAGGCTACTTTAATTGGTTTAGAAGATCAATTCAAGTTAGTTAGTTTAGAAAAATCAAGGATAGAAGATCCTTGGGAATTAATAACTAATCCCACAATTAGTAAGAAACCAGTTTATCCCCAAAGAAAGAAAATTGCATTTATTGGTTTATTATTTGGATTTATTACTGGTTTTGTAGTTGCTAAAATTAGAGAAGAAATTTCAGGTAAGATTTTTGATATTTTTCAGGTTAATGAAATTTTAAAAACTTCTGATGTTCCAGTTTTCAATGATGATAAGTCAGGTGAATTATTTTTAAATGGAATCTTAAAAAACTCAAGTAAAAATTCATTAACTCTTATAAATCCTTTAAAAGTTGACTCAAAAAGTATTTTTTCTATTAAAGATTTGATTGGAGAAAATAAAATTAAATTAGAAAAAAATTTAAATAAATTAACTAATAATGAGGATAATGTTCTAATCCTCTCTTTAGAAAATTTATCAAAGGTTGATGTTTATAATATTGAAATTGTTCTAAAAATAAATGAAATAAAGCTTTTAGGAATTCTTCTCTTAAATTAAAGATTATTTGAATCTTTTACCTTATCTAATAGTTTTTTTGAGTTTTTTAATGGTTTTTTTTTAGATTTTAAGAAAAAATCTAGATCATCTTTCCAATTAGGCATTTTCAATCCAAGATATTTTTCAGACTTAGAACAATTTAATCTAGAATTTTTAGGTCTTTCTACATTAGTTTTAAGTTCAGATGAGGTGATTGGTATAATTTGTGGTTTATTTTCAATTATTCCAAGTTCATATGATTTATTTAAAATTATTTTTGCAAATTCGTACCAAGTAATAATAGGCTTACCTTGAAAATGATAGATGCCCCAAGGAAATGAATTATTATTTTCTATGGGATGTTTATTATTAATTATATTTCCAGTAATTCTAAAAATACTCTTGGCTATTGATGAAGAACTAGTTGGCCCCCCGAATTGATCACAAACCACCTTAAGTTCTTTGTTACTATTTGCAAGTTTTATAATTTTGTTCATAAAGTTTTCTCCATTAAGATCGAATACCCAACTTACCCTGAGGATAAAAAAACCTTTTTCAAATTTATTATATGATTGCTTTATAAGTTCCTCACCAAGGGCTTTACTTTTGGCATAATTCCCCAAAGGATTTGTTTCTTGCTCAGGGTTTAGTAATTCAGAAGAATTATCCCCAAATACATAATCCGAGGATATGTGTATTAAAGGAATTGATTTTTTAGAGCAACATCTAGCAATTAGACCAACTGCAAATCCGTTTATTTTGAAGGAGATTTCAGAGTTTAATTCTGCCTCTTCAACGTTTGTATATCCTGCGGCATTTATTACTAAGGAGGGCTTCAATTTAACTAAAAATCTTTCGAAAATATCTTCAGTAATCAAATTTAGATCCATTTCATTCCTTCCTAAGAAGATTAATTTAAATTTTTCTTTATTTGCATAAGAACTTAATGAAGATGCTAATTGTCCATTTTTGCCAAGTACTAAAATTATGTGCATATTTCCTATGATTTTTTAAATTATTTTGTTTAAACTATAGTTAAATCTGGGAAAGGAATAATAAAAGCTGATTCAAGATTCCCTTTATTTCTAACTTTTGTGATAATTTCATCTTTATAATTCCAAGCAGTTAGTAGGAAAAATGAAGGGGGATGTTCTTCTGCAAATTCTTCGCTCATTATTTTAATTCTTGAACCTGGTAAATATTTACCTTGTTTTATTTTTGTATTATCTATGCAAAAATCTATATGCTTATTATTTAGGCCGACAAAATTTAGTAAGGTATTTCCTTTCGCTGTTGCTCCATAAGTATAAATTAAAGTCTTTGGATTTTTATTTTTTAATGAATAAATTAGCTCCAACAAATCTTTTTTGATTTTCATAGCTTTAGATGCGAAGTTATTAATAGTTTTAAGATTTAAGGATGTTTTCTCATAAGCTAAATATTTGTTTAAAGAATTAGAAGGATTTTTATTTTTATTTATATGTTGAACGATAAATATTATGGACCCTCCATGTACCAAAGAAAAATAAATATCAATTAATTGAAGGCCATTTATTTTTAATGCCTTTTGCATAGATTGAATCGAAAAGTAAAACATGTGTTCATGATATATTTGATCGAATTCATTATTCTCTATTGTATTTAGGGCATAAGCATTTTCAATAATTGCATAGCCATTATCATCTAGAAGAATTTTGACACTTTTTAAAAGTTCATGGGGTGATTCATTATGTGCAAAACAATGTCTCGCTATTATTGCATTTGCCTTGCCTTGTGTATTTTTCAGATTTGAGGCAACTTTGGTATTAAAAAAATCACAGATAGTATTTACTCCCATTTTATTTGCTTTTTTCACAATGTTTTCAGCGGGATCAATACCCAAAATATTCTTTACGTATGGTTTAAGAAATTTCAAATAAAGTCCAATATTACTCCCAATCTCAACAACACTCGAAGAAGAGTTTATATATTTCTTTGAGAGTAAAAATTTAGTTAAATTTTCATAATGATCAGCAAGTATTTTTGATTCTGGAGTTTCATAAAAATAGTGTTTATATAAAGAATTAATATCAAGACAATCTTTTAATTGAAGATTTTTACAATTTTCACAAAACTCTAGTATTAAGGGGTATCTTTTAATATTGCTATTTTCATTATCCAATAATGAGTTCGCAGGTGGACTTATACCAAGATCAAGAATTTTAGAAGTTTTACTATTACAAATCCTACAAATCAAACCTTATATAATATCTCATATTAATATATCATTTTTAGCATTATAAATTTCTTTTGATTTAAAAAGTATTTAAATTATAAATAAGATGAAAGAAATTTTTTATTAAATTGTCTTAAAAAAAATTTTTAGTTATTTAACAAGAATAAAATAATAAAATTTCGTTGATAAAATGATATGCTTTAATTTGATTTATTGAATTTATCTATTTATTTTAATGCCGCAAAAATGTAAAGGTATAATATTAGCGGGTGGATTAGGCACAAGACTTAAGCCTTTAACAAAAGTTATAAGCAAGCAATTAATGCCTGTTTATGATAAACCAATGATTTACTATCCTTTGAGTACATTAATGCTTTCAGGGATAAAAGATATCTTAATAATAACAACATCAAAAGATATTAGTTTATTTAAAAATTTGCTTGGTGATGGCAGTGAATTAGGCATTTCTCTGAATTATCAAGTACAGGATTATCCTCGAGGAATTGCAGAAGCTTTTTTAATTGGTAGAGATTTTATTAAAGACTCAAATGTTGCCCTGATATTGGGAGATAATCTTTTCTCAGGTTCAGAATTAATATTTACTTTAAAAAAAGCAAAAAATAACTTAGATGGGGCTAATATTTTTTCATGTGTCGTAAAAAATCCAGAAAGTTACGGGGTAATAAAATTTGATAAAAATAGAAAGATAGCTGACATCATAGAGAAACCCCTAATACCACCAAGCAAATATGTAATTACGGGAATATATTTTTTTGATAATACTGTATGTAAGAAGGCTGAGTCATTAAGACCTTCCAAAAGAAATGAATTAGAAATAACTGACTTGTTGAAACTTTATTTAAAAGATGGGAAACTTAATTTAAATATTTTTGGAAGAGGACTTACTTGGTTAGATATGGGAACATTTGCCTCATTACATGAAGCTGGCTCATTTATTAAGACAATAGAAAATCGCCAAGGCTTAAAATTGGGCTGTCCTGAGGAAATAGCTTGGAGAAATGGCTGGATAAATAATACCCAATTAAAGAAATTATCTGATGAGACATTAAAAAGTGGCTATGGTCAGTATCTACTGGAATTATTAGAAGAAAAGAATTTATAGTATGAGTTTTTCTTAATATGAAAATAGAGAAATTAAAATATACAAACGGTAATTATTTTAAGGGACCTTTGGTTTTCAAACCTGATGTTTTTTTAGATAATAGGGGTTATTTTTTTGTGAGTTGGAATGAACTTGATTTTAATAAAGCCTTCAATAAGCCAATTCATTTTGTACAAGATATGTTTTCTAATTCCACTCATGGAGTAATTCGAGGAATGCATTATCAAAAAGATAGGCCTCAATCTAAATTAGTACAAGTTGTTAATGGTAAAATATTTGATGTTATTGTAGATCTAAGAAGAAATTCAAAATCTTATAAAAAATGGGCATCAGTTGAGTTAAGCCAGGAAAATAAAAAAATTCTTTTTATACCAAAAGGCTTTGCTCATGGTTTTTTAGTTTTAAGCTCAAGTGCAGAAGTTCTATATAAAGTAGATGATTTTTATCATAAAGATTCTGAAAGAAGTTTGATTTGGAACGATGATTTAATAAATATAAAATGGCCATTAGAACAAATTCAATGCTCAATACCTTACATTTCAAAAAAAGATAATGAAGCCCTAGATTTTGAAGTTCTGGAAAAATTAGGATATACTTTTTAAAGGTTTTATGAATTAAATTTCAATTCAGAATTATTATTTATTTGATGGTAGTAAATAATTTTTATAAAAGAATTCTTATAACTGGGGGTGCTGGATTTATTGGTGGTAATTTAGTAAGAAAATTATTATCTGAGACACAAGCATTAATATTCAATATTGACTGTTTGGATTATGCGAGTGATATTAGCTCCTTAAAAGAATTTTCGTTTTCAGATAGGCATTTTCATAAAAATATAGATTTAAAAAACTTTAATCAAGTTTATAAATTCTTTTGTGAATCTGACCCTGACTTAGTTATTCATTTTGCAGCAAAAAGTCATGTTGATCGTTCGATTGATAATCCAAGGGAATTTTTTGAAAGCAATTTGCTAGGTACATTTAATCTCCTTGAAGCTTCAAGAATTTTTTGGTATGAGAACTTAAAAAGAAAAGAGAACTTTAGATTTCTTCACGTTAGTACTGATGAAGTATATGGCTCATTAGGTTTGCATGGTAAATTTTCTGAGACTACTAGATATTCTCCAAGAAGTCCTTATTCAGCTACTAAAGCGGGTAGTGATCATCTTGTTAATGCTTGGCATCATACTTATGGACTCCCAACCTTAATCAGTAATTGTAGTAATAATTATGGACCTTATCAGTTTCCAGAAAAATTAATTCCCTTAACTATTTTTAAAGCAATTAATGGTGAAAATATCCCAATTTATGGTACTGGCGAAAATGTAAGAGATTGGTTGTTTGTAGAAGATCATGTTGAAGCTTTATTATTAATTGCAAGTGAAGGAAAAATTGGAGAAAGTTATTGCATCAGTGGTAATAATGAAAGGATGAATAAAGATATTGTTGAAAATATTTGTTTACTTTTAGATAAATTTTCCCCAATTAATAAACCTCATTCAAGGCTAATAACTTTTGTTAATGATAGACCAGGTCATGATAAAAGATATGCGATTGATGCAACGAAATTACATAAAGAGCTAGGCTGGAAGCCTAAATTATCTTTTGATTTAGGACTGGAAATAACTGTACATTGGTATCTTAAAAATAAACTTTGGGTTAAGGAAATTATGAATAAATCGCAATATAAGGGCGAGAGGCTAGGGATTTAGGTTTTTAAAAAGTAAAGTACTTTCTAAGTTTTTATATTAATTTTGAAATTTTAATTAATAAATTTAAATTTATAAGTAAAATAAGCCCGATTTAATTCTTCTAAATAAAACTCTTAATAAGTTTAAAGTTATTAACCTTAATGCTCTGTAGCGTGAAACGTCACCATACATACTAATAGCTAAGAAATTAAAGTAAAGAGAGCTAATCCTATTAGAAGATAAAGAATTCTGATTTACAACTTTTACAGCTAATGGAGTTTGAATACAATAAGCTTTAAAAGATTTATCTTTCTTTAAAATTGAAATCCAGAAAGCCCAATCTTGCCTTCTTTTAAGATTAGGCATATATATATTTGATACCAGTTTACTATCAAAAACAGCACTACTAGTCATGATACTGTTAGTACGTATAATATCTTTGAAGTAAATTAATTCTCGGAATTTAATTTGTTTTAACTTATCGTTTGAACTACTAAACTCTAAAAAGTAATTAGAACACACAATTGGGCAATCAGTATTATTTTTCAAAAATTTAAATTGTAAAGCTAATTTATTGGGTAACCAATAATCATCAGAATCTAAAAATGCTATATATCTTCCCTTTGATTTTTTTATACCTATATTTCTTGCAGTGGCAGCACCAAGATTAAATGGTGATTTTATTACTTTAATATTCTTCTCATTTTTGAAGTTTTTAATAATGCTTACAGTGTTATCCGAAGAGTTGTCATCAATTATTAATAATTCCCAATCTTTAAAAGTTTGTTTTAAAACTGAATTGATAGCTTTCTCTATAAAAGCTGAAGAATTAAAGGTAGGAATGATTACGGAAAATAAGGGTTTCTTAGCTTTCATTTTTATTGAAAATGAGAATATCCTATCTTTTGGACATATCCTCATAAATTTCTAATATCTTATACCTTAAGTAAAGATATTTCATAAAGAGATATCTCAATACGAAAGAAATAATATATTTATGTAATTTAGTATTGTTTTTTTTGGCATATTTAAATTTGTGTGGAATTACAGAAAATAACTTGTTATTAAACTTTCTGGGAGAAAAATTAAATATCATTTCATTTAAGTTATATTTCTCTCTTATAAATGGCATACTAATTTGATCCCTTCCTGAAAAATTTCTTACAACTTTAAACCACTCATCTGCATAATCTTTTTTTAAAAACGACTTATTTCTTCTGATCAAAAAACTATTATCTGTTAAAGGTGTTTTTGGAACTATATTTTTCTTTGAAAAATAGTTTAATTCATCATTTATAACTTCAATTTTTGCCTTTTTAAACTTTAAACATGCATTTATTTCTTGTTCCATATTATGCCCATAAGGATGAATGCAATAGCCTATTTCACAATTCGAGTAGTAGAATTTATTTATAATTTTATTTAATGAAGCACATATCTTTATATTATTATCTAGATATATAACTAAGTCATATTTGAGCAAAATTTCTGGAATACATATTTTGAATTTTCTATTTAAAAGAGATGATGATAAATTTTTATCTTTTATAAGGATTTTTTTATAATGCTTTAAATCATTATTTTTTAAATTCGTAAATAAAAAGTAGTCATAATTTTTATTGATGTAGGGGTCATTTATTAGATAATCATAATCTTCTATAAGTATTCTATATATGGCTACTTTCATTTTTAAGGATTTTTAAATAATACCTGATATGTCCAATATCGCTAATGATCTTTCTCCTTCAAAAGTATTATCAAAACATACTTTACTCCCTTCTGGATTTAATCTCGGATGTAAATCAACCGACCAATGATCTTTAATTGATTTACTTTGGAATTTTTTTGGCATATAAAATTCTCCAATGCGAGAAGTTGCTCCTTTTTTAAAATTATATAAATAAAGTGTTTGAATTCTTCGGGCATTTGGATATGTATCAGTAATCATGATTCGACCATCTTTATTTACGCAAGGGTGACCATCATCATTTATGTTAGTTAATTTTTCTATTTTTATGCAGGCAGAATTTTGATCCAATGTAAATAAGTGATAAGCAGATTTAAATTTTTTTGTATTACAGAAGGCAATCAATTGATTTTCATTTCTCCAACAAAAATGTGAAAAAAGGCCATCAGTAGGAAGGATGGTTAATATTTTTCCTTGAATATCGCATATTATTAACCTACTTTTTCTTTCTCTTACATCTTTTTTATTGGTTATCCACCTATGAAGAAAGCAAAACTTTTTTGAACATGGTGAAAATAATCCATGCGTAATAAAATGTAATGCATTGTTCATACTTTTTTCTGGTTTAAGATCTTTTAGTTCTGATGCAGAACAAATAGTTTTTTTAATATTTCTTTTAAAATCGTAAAGATAAATCTGCATTGAATCATTATTAAAAATATAATCTGTTTCTAACTTTCGATATCCATATCCCGGCATATATTTTTCAAGAAGAAAAAAGTCGTATCCGATTAGATACTTTCCATTTTTACTTACACTAGATAATTGACAATCTATTATATCTTTTGCACCTGTTTTGGTATTAAATATTTTTGATACTCCTTTATTGCGGTAAAAATCATTATAAATAAAAGAATCTGTGTTGCCTATCCATTGCAATTTGCACCCCATATGCCAATTCCAAGTTTTAGTTCTAGCGCATTCATTAAATGATGAATATCCTTTACCGCTGAAAAAGCCTAAACATAATTCATTAGAAATATTTGGCATAAAGATGCCTTTGGGTGCTCTTTGAGCTAAGAGATATTTACTATCGTGTGAAAAAGGTGAATGATCATGAAATCCATAAAAATATCCAATTTTATTGATAATAGGTTGCTTAGTTTTTACTTTTTTTGCTGGAAATAAATCAAATATTTTTTGGTATGAGTTCCTGAGTGTAGTTTTTATATAGGGATTTTTCTTTACTGAATCATAAACTAATTTTTCTAACTTATTCATAATTATTTTTTGATAATGAATTTAACAAACTTTTTTATTAATGTAAAAACGTTTAAGAATATAAATTAGTGCTTTTCTATTAAATTCACCATAAATTAAAGATGATAATTTACCAGTTGATACATGTTCATCATCAAATATTTTTAATGATGATATGAATAAAGTTTTTATTTTCCTTAATCTTAGTATTTCTGCAAAGAATAATTCTTCACCAAACAAAAAAATAGGATATCTATTTTTAATAATTAAATCGAATGCATAAGGCTTAAATAATAAGAAAGAACCATGCGCACAATATATTTCCATTATTTTTGACTTGTTACTAGTAATTTCATCTTTAAAGTGCTTAAACTTTTCATATAATTTAAATTTATATTTGCTAAGAATGTTTTGAATTTTATAAGCAAATGGAATATAAAAAATAATGATGTTTAAAATTAGTTTTAATATTGATTTTCTTTTTATTAGTTTTGGATTTTTGTTAACAAATTTTTTAGTTATTATTGAAGGAGCGAGGATCCCAATAGAAGGTTTCAATTTAATATTTTCTAATTTTTTTAGAAAATATTTTTCCATTTTTATGTCGACATTGCTGAATGAAATGAAGTCAAATTCAGAAGATTTTATATTTAATTTTTTATATTCATTTTGTAAAGTACCTAGATAACCATTGTTAAAGCATTTTTGATATTGTAAGTTTTTATCAGAATCACATAACTTTTTTATTTTTTTGATTCTTTTTTTATCACTAATTGTTGAGTTATCTAATAAAAATATTTTCACTTCAGAGTTTGATAAACTTTCAGAAACTCTTATACTCTCGTAATATAGAAGAAATTCTTTATACGAATTGTAGCAAATACATATAATGGCAATTCTCATAACTAGTAGGTGGTTTATGAAAAAGGTTTAAGACTTTTTTTACAGAAAATTTATAACCTTTGAAACGGACCAGTATCTACTATAAATGCTCCAATTAGTAAAACTAAGGAAATTAACAAAATAGAATAATACTTATATTTATTGTTTATTTTTGAAATTATTTGCCCTATTGCTAGAGGAAAGAAAATATATGTATATCTTGCAATTTTTTCCATTACTGGCAATCTAAAGGCTAATAGGAAAATTAAGCTATTTAACATTCCATTTGATATTAAATTTATTTTTTTGCGTTCGGGGTTATCAATTTTGCCATTATTTATTAATGAGTAAATTATGAAAATTACAAAATATAAAATATATGCTCCACTAATTAAACTATTTGTATCTGAAATACCAGATAGGTAAGTTAGATAATAATCTAAAGTTTCTTCTGATGAAACGCCTGATAATCTAATTACGGGAACAATTAATTTTTCTAAATTATTTGTTAGAAAAATGGTGATGTCAGTTAAATTAAAAATTAAAAATATAGAAATTGATGATATTAATATAGTAGAAATTGATATATAAAAATTTTGAAGAATTAAAAACGGTACTAGAGCAAAGGCTGAACGATGACTGTTTATTGCAAGAATCATAAATATTACTGAATAAATATTTTTGTTTTCAAATCTTTTTAAGCAAGCTATTAAAAAAAAGGAAATAGCAAAAGTTAGTCTAAGCAAGTAGCTGTCAACATAAAATTGTAAAGCAAAATAAAATAATAAAATTAGAGGAATATTTTCTCCAAATTTTTTAAAAAGTAAGAACTTTATACTTAGTCCAGATCCTATAAGAAATGCTCTTAAAAAAGAATAGTTACTAAAAAATGAAAAAATATAGTTTAAGTAGTAAAAAACAGGTTCAAATCTATAGGTGGAAATTTCATAACCTTTTTGTATAATTTCAAAGTAAGTCATATAAATTAAGTTGTCACTTAAATTTATAAATGAAATCATTAATGGTGAAAATATTAGTAGAAAACTAAATATATAGCTTTTATTTTTAATTCCATATCCAATTATTGAATAAGAAAATAACATTATAGAAATTAAAATATAAGGGCTAGTCATAAAATATTTACTAGTTGATAAACTTTTTAAAAATGTATTAAATTTGTTTTAATTGGAGCTAATATTGAATAACTTTTAAATTATAGCCTTGGATTTAAATAATTTTAAAGAATATTTTTATAAATTTACTCCTGCTTAAATAAAAAATTCTTTAAAAAAAAATTGGTATTAAAGGAAATATTAGAGACTTTTTAAACCCAAGAGCAATCTATTTTGGCATTTAAGATTAAAAGAAATAAAACAAAAATATTAAAAATTGAAAAATTCAAGTATCTATCAAATTGCGAGAAAATTTATATAAATTTTCTGGCAAAAATGTTTTACCTGTTGAACTTCCAAAATTAAATGGAATTAATCAAGATTCTTTCCCTGATATGGGAAAAGCTTCTTTATTTATATATTTAAGAAATAGAGCCTTTTCTACGGATGTTTTTTCATATAACCAATCTCCAAAAGATTTAGATCAAAAACATTCTGATTTCATGTTTATATTCAATGAGTTAAATTACAGTTTAGTTTTTATTAAAAGCTCCATAACAAGAGAAAATTAATTTCTTAATTTTTATAAGTCTAAATAACGAATATGCTTCTTTTAAAATTTGAAATTAAATTAGATTTTATTAAAGATATTAAATTTTTGGACAAAGACTTTAAAAAACTATTTAAAATTCAAGTCCTGCAAACAACCCAAGCATGACTGCTTAATGAATTCTTTACAAGAAATTTCTGAAAAGAAGAACTTAATTTTTCATCAAATACAATTTTTTCAATAAATGGATTTGAATTTTTTATAGAAGGATTCTCTAGGAAATAATTTTTAACTATATCAACATCTAGTAACCCTGGAGTAGTTACTTTTATATCATTTAAATCTAATCTTTCTAACAAACTTTTGAACCCCTTAATAGACAAAAAATTAATATGATGTGGAGGATGGATTTGCTTTGAATTACTTCCTAATACTCTTAAATCAAAACCGTCTATAGAAAGTGTTGTAAAGATTATTAAACCTCCTTTTTTACATATTCTTTTTAAATTAGTTAAGAAATGAATTGGATCATGAACATGTTCAAAAACTTCAAAACAAACTACAATATCACCCGTCAGATTATATTTAATGTCAACTTCTTCTAAAATGTTGTTTAAAACCTTAAATCCTTGTTTTTCGCATCTTATGGCCAAATTTTTCGATGGTTCTATTGCAATAGGCTTACAGTTAGGAAAGATTGACTTAAATTCTTCAAGGAAAGTCCCATAACCTGAGCCAACATCAATAATTGTGAAATGATCTCTTTTTTTAAATTTACATATTTTCCCTACTCTTTTAGCTTTAGGCTTCATTATCAATTCTCTTCTAGATTCTGCTACAGCTGGCAGGAAAACATCAGACCAATATTTTGCCGAATCAGAAGATCTATAAAATTGATCAAAAGCTTCTATATCAGGCCTAGGATTTAAAAAAACTGATTTGCATGAGTTACACAAAGAATATTTGAAACCTTCTTTTGAAAATAAATCTGAGAGCTCATCTCCTCCGCAAGCAACACACTTTATTTTATTAAATTGTTTACCCGAGAAACAATCCATTGAATCATGCTTACAAAGTTGAATATATTCATTTAATAGTTTTTTTGGTCTTATTGACGATTCTTTCATCAGGATTATTTAACTCTATTGTAAATTGGGTAAATTGGATCTAATTTCATTAATTCTTCTGCTTTGTTTAAATCATTTTCGCAGTCAACTCCAATCATCTCATAATTAATTGGAGATAAATATATATCTCCACCATTCTCCAGCACTCTATTCATATCAATAGATTCGCAAATTTCTAATGAGGATTCTTTTAATTTATTAAAGTTTCTTAAAGCTAAATCTGAAAATGCAATTACACCAACTTGCATATATTTCTTATGTTGTTTTTGTTTTAACCATGCACTAGGAATAGGTTCACGAGAGAAGTAAAGAGCTTTTCCTTCTTTATTAAAAACAACTTTTACATTATTCTTATCAATAAATTGTTCGTTATTTTTAATAGGGGAAATTAAATTTAAAATACTGCATTTTTGAGAATCAAATGATTTTATTAGTGAAGAAATTGATTCTGGCCGGATCAAAGGCTCATCGCCTTGAAGCATAATTATTTTATCAAAATTTAAGTTGTGGCTTTCTTTTAGTTTACTTATCGCTTCTTCAGTTCTAGTAGAAGCTCTGATATGAGAACTAGATGTCATTATGACATTCCCACCTATAGATTGAATGTATTGCTTGATCTCATGATCACACGTAGCAACATAAATATTATTAATATTTTTTGCTAAACAAGCTCTTTTATAACAATGGCCTATCATTGGCATTCCTAAGATATTTTCTAATGGTTTCCCAGGAAATCTGGATGAATTCATTCTTGCTGGAATTATAACTGTAGTTCTCATTGAATTCGATTTGTCAATTTCCTCGCCTTAACGGCTGCTTCTGAAAGCATTCTTATATCTACACTATAAGCTATAAAATTATACCCTTCTTTGATTGACTCTTCTAAAAGATCTAAATCTGGCTCAACAATATGAGTGCCAATTGCAAGGCCAGACTTTTTACCAATATCTAAAATTTTATTTAAAATTTTTATAAACTTAGGGTTATTAAATTCACCTGGAATTCCCATAGAACAGGAAAGATCATAAGGTCCTATAAGAAAACCATCTAGCCCCCTTACATTGAAAATCTTTTCTAAATTATCCATCGCTGCTATATTCTCTATTTGTGCAATAACTACAGGACCATCTTTTTGCCAACTGAGATACTCTTTAAATTTTGTTCCATAACTTTGAGCTCTGTCTAATCCAACTCCTCTACAACCAAAAGGTGGATATCTTGTTGCTGAAACGGCTTTCACCGCCTCTTCTTCTTTGATTATATTTGGAACTATTATTCCTCCTGCCCCTGCATCCATAACTCTTTTTATTAAATTTTCATCAAGATTGGTAAGCCTCACTAAAGGAGTGATTTCGTTCATAGAAATAATCCTTATTAAATCTCCAGCTTTATTTATATCGATAGTAGAGTGCTCTAGGTCAACTGCTAGCCAATCAAAACCAGAAATACTTAATATCTCAGTTACTTTATTGTCTCCTATGGTAATCCATGAGCCTAATGCGAAAGATTTAGAATCTAGTAATTTTCTTAAATTCGAAGGTAAAATTGTCAAAGCTTAATGTTAGAGAAATTTTATGCCTCTCACATCAGGTAATGCATTAAATGATGTTACGCATTCATCAATATCTAGATCAAAAGAATTTAAACCATAAAGTGATGTAAAGCTTTCGAAGTTCCATTTTGATTTAAATACGGATGTAGGCAAAATTAAATTTACTCTACCTTGTGAAGTGTTTTTTTTGTCAGCATTTAAAAGATTCTTAAATTTTGAATAATCAATCAATAATTGACTTTTTTCTTGGAGAAAAATAATTTCTAGCAATTCCTTTATAAGCTCCTTTTGATACTTACAATTTAAGATGATGGATTTTTCTTTTTTGAAATTTAATGCAATGAATAAACCACATAATACTGCAATACCATGAGGGATATAATCTTTTGAAGATTTTTCAATAACATGTCCAAAAGTGTGTCCAAAATTAAAAATTTTTCTAGGACCAAGATCAAATTCATCAATTTTCACTAATTCAGACTTGATCCTCATTGCCATAGATGATATCTGGATACAATATTTAATTAATGCTTCTTTACTGGGTTTTTTTGATAGGTCTATTATCTTTTTTAAGATAATGTTATCTTGGTCGTAAGGTAGAATATAATGCAGAATATCTCCAATACCAGAGTAAATTTCTTTCATAGGCAAAGTTTTCAAATATTCAGAGCATATATATATTTTGCTTGGAGGATAAAAAACCCCAAATTGATTTTTTTTTCCAAACCCATCTAAAGACGTTTTACTTCCTATACAACTATCTCCTTGAGCTAAAAGTGTTGTGGGTACAAATATCCAATTAATTCCTCTAAAGTATAAACAACATGCTGTTGCAAAAATATCCTGCATTGTAGCTCCACCAATTACTACAATAGAGCTATTCCTTTTAAAAGATAAATTGGAGAATATTTCAAGAAAATATATTAATTTTTGAATAGATTTCGTCTCAGATGACACTGGAACCTCTATTTTTTTTCCTTTTAAACCTGAGATGAATTCTTTATAATTTAATGAAATATTTGAATCGATAAAAATAGCTGAATGTTTTTCATCATTAAGTATGGTTAATAAATTGGAAAGATTATCTACTACATTAAATGCATAGACTCCTTTATAAGACAAAGTATCAAAACTTTTTATTGACAAAGTATACCTCCATCTAATCTAATTGTGCTGCCATTAATTAAAGAAAGATCTTGAGTTGACAAGTTATAAAGAAAATTTGCAACTTCTTCCGCCTTGGGAAATTTATTGCGTGGATAAAGATATCTATTTTTTGCATTTGAAATTTTGTCATCTCCCCTTGTTAGTGCTGTAAGTTTAGTATCCACAAATCCAAGTGCAATACTAATTGCATTTACATTATTCAAGCCTTCTTCAACCGCAATTTGTTGAGCTAAGGAATTTAAACAACTCTTGGCAATAGAGTATGGTCCTCTTGAATGTGCTGAAATTAATGACCAAATTGAGGAAATGAGAAAAATCTTCAAAAAATAGTCTTTATTCCGTGATTCTAAACAACCCCTACAAATTTGAGATGCTGATAAAAAATGTAAATTAAAGCAATCTTTGTAAATTTTTGATGAAGCGTCAACTAAAGGAGTAATTGGATTTGAACCAGCACAATGAAAAAAAATATCTGGGTTTAATTCTTTAGACCATTGATAAGCGTCTTCTATTCCATTTTCTTGAGATAAATCAATATTTATTTGACTTGAATTAGATATTTTCAAGCTTCTATTTCTAGAGATGCCATAAACACTATGTTCATTTTTTAGGAAAATATCAAGAAGTGATTCACCAATACCAGATGTATGGCCAGTAATAAGTATTTTCATACTTAGTAAAAACTAATCATCTAAACATTAATTAACCTGTCAAAAGAAGGTTTACCCACTTTTTGGCTAATGCTGGGGCATTCAGAACCAGATCCATGTATTAATTGATAAAAGAGAAAAAGACTTATTACTTCACCCGTATGATAATAATCAGTACCTAGTTCTACACAATTAAAGGGGTGGTTTATGTCATTTAATTCTCTAGCGCTTATCATTAGAGTTTTTAATGATTGTGATTGAGCATATGATAAGCATGAGCAAATATTTTTAGCTGTTCCAGAGCTTGAGATTCCAATTATCATGCTTTTAGATTTTTCAGTGTCAGATTGAACATCAAGGTGAGCTTTTAACCAATTTAAAAACCATGTATCAATTGAACTATCTCCTATAACTGATGTCGCTACTATTCCACTACCTGGAGCTATGGCAAGTTTTTTTGATAATCTTGTTATGTCAACTGAACCATGATCAGCGACTGCAAGATTCCCTCCATTTCCAATTATATAGATCGTTTTTGAATCATTGAAATCTTGCTGAGCTTTTAACCATTTTGGGGAATCTAAAACTTTAAATATTAATTTATCAATAGATTCAGTGGGTAGAAGTAAAGATGAGTTAGATTTGCTTACTGACATATCTTCATTAATTTTATTCATAATAATAGAAAAAAAAAATTAAAGTTAAAGTCAATGTATATATTCAAACATTTTCAGACTAAATTTTGTCATAAAAGGTTAGATAAAATCTATAAGCAAGACTTTTTCCCTTGATATAGATAAAATGTTAAACTATTTTATGTTTTATTTTTCTCATGGAAATAGATTTAATTAAAGAACATCTATTACATGAGATATCCACTCTTCAATATAGTTTTAAAAATACGAAAAATTTTTTTGAATTAAAAGTTAATCAGCAATTGATTAAATTTGAAAAGGATAAAGGGAAATTAAATTCACATTATAATAATTGGTTTAATTTCCATCATAAAGAAGGGAAAATACATGAGAAAGGGATGATAGCAATAATAATTGCTTTAAGTAAATTTTTTGATAACCAAAAAGTTGTTTTTTATGATATTGGTGCTCTATATGGTTACCACTCAATTATCGCAAACAATTTTTTTAAAAATATTGAAGTAAATACAGTGGAAGGAAATCCAATTTCACATAAAAAATTAAAATCTAAAACATCAAACTATTTAAATTTTAAAAATTATAATTTTGTAATTGGTGATACACCTGAAACAAACTTTTACAGCATTATTGGATATAGTTTTTATAAATGTAATTTTTTTAAAGCTTGTATTAAAAATACAACTATAATGTTAAAAAATTTACTTAAGTTAATTCTTAATATTTTTAACTTCAACTTAAGGATTAATAGAATTCCAAGAATATTTAAGCTAAGTACAATAACCTTAGAAAATTTATTAAGAAAAAAGGATGAAGATAAAATTGAAATACTTAAAATTGATACTGAGGGTTATCAAGCTGAATTTTTACCACCTTATGCACGATTTTTATCTGAACGTAAAGCAATTTTATTAATAGAGCTTGATAATAAAGATATTATGGCTAGTCGTGGTATGTCTAATAATGAACTAGTTAAAATATTTTTGAAATTAAGTTATAAAGCCATTTGGATTGATCATAGAACGGGCAAAGGTACTTCTATTATTAAATCTATAAAAAAAAATCAAGATAAAAATTCTTTAGTTATCCTCGTGCCAAATAAAATTTGAAAAATTGTTAGAAAATATAAAATATATTTTTTGAATTATATGGAACTTTAATAGATTCTTCTAAATGCATTTTAAATCAAATTGTGCATTCTAAAAAATGGTTTTTTACCGCCATTTTTAAATATTTTATTTCTAGAATTTGACCTCCAATAAATATTTTCATCATTAAATGTGACCAAACTTAAATATTCAGAGTTCTAAAAAAAATATTTTAATTATTAAGAGAAGATTATTTTAATAATTATTTTTGCTCTTTTACAGAGTACGAAAAAGTTGAGTTAGTTTTAAAGTTATTAAAGGATAAAAAAAACCCTAGATTTAGCTATTATCGCAACAAATCTTCAACGGTAAGTGAAGTTTTATTAAAAGAAAAAGTATTTGATTAATATATTAGTTTGATTATAGAGATTGATTTCAAGGTTAAAGAATATGGATAATTGAACAGTAAAAAGTCTGAATCACCTAAATTGAGACTAAATCAATTCAAAGTTATTAATAATCATGCGATTTATGTCCGAGATACTTTTTAAGATAAACATAATACAAAAGAAGCGGGTATTAAATTTATTTCAGCAACTTATGGATTTAATTATTAAAAAAAATCAATTACCTGAGTTATATAATAACTTAAAAGAATTAATAAAAATTATGTATGGTATAGATTTTAAGTTTAGAAATTTTTATTTTTAAAATAATATTTATATTTTTTTGGTAATTGTAATGTTTTTTCTTAGTAAAGTATTCTCTTTAATTGAAAACCCTATTTCTTTTAATTTTTTGCAAAGGTTCTCTTTTGATTCTGGATTATCTAAATCAACTTGAATTAAATTATCTTTGTCAGTAAAATATTTTTTGATCGAATTTTCATGCCTAATATAAAATTTTTTCCAATGTTCAATAAGTGCATCTTCTGTTTTTATATGAGGGTGATAGGACTTTAATACTCTTAAACATTCTTTTGCATAAAAACCATTATTATGATTTATTCTTGATTTAATCCAATCATCAATATTCCTAAAATTATAAATAAAATAAGAACCCGGATATTGAAGATCTAGTAGTGGAAATAATGAGTAGGCATAAATGTTAGCAGCAAATTCAATATCACTATAAAGGTGAACATCCTCTATTTCATGAAGTAATGAATTACAATTTTTTAAATTTTCAAGTATTTTTTTTGCTAGACGGCCCTGCTCACAATGAAAACTTTTATAACCATTGTTTTGAAAGAGGTTACTAATAGAGTATGTTCCAGTTTTATGGTGACCAATTACAAAAACTTTTGGTAGTTTTTCAAAGTATCTTCCTTTGGCTGGATTAATTTCTTTTTTAGATTGGAAATACATCCCAGCTCTTCTGTAATGAATATCTAAAGGACTGTTCCTAAACAACTTTCCACATATTCTTAAATAAATCCCTTCAAAAACTAATGTTGACTTTCTTTTTTTCTTGATTAAGAATTCAAGAATATTTATATATATTTTTTCTATAATATTCATTTTTCAGAATTTTAATTTATATAGAATTTATTCTATAAGTAATATAATAACTTAATTAAAATCTGATTAATTTGTGTGTTAATCAATTATTGATAATTTATCAATAAATAAAAGATAAAATAAGTTAATTTACTAAGTAATTGATAAAGTAATTTTAAAATTATTTCTTAAAATATATTTTAACTTTAAATATTAAAGTCAATTTTTTAGAAGTTTTTTAAATTCATTTTGGTCTCTAATATATTTATTATCAGAATATAATTCTGATGCAAAAAAATTGAGTAATGCATCTTTACTATATTCAAATTGACATCCCTAAAATTATTTCATGAATATAAAGAGCAATATTATTATTTGAAAAGAAAATAATAAATTAATTTTATCATCATCTAAATAAACCTTACATGAACCTTTCAGACAATTCAAAAATTGCTTGCAGATTTTATGAGCATGATCTCCTCTTTTTACATAATTTGGAACATCATATATTGTGATGAATCTTTTAATTTTAAATGGAATTTCTTCTGGAAATTCACCGATACTTATTCTACCTCTTTTTTAAATTAAAAGTTTTTAAAAAATGTAATGAACAATTGCCTATATTTAAATTTATTTTTGCAGGAGGTTTCTTATTGAGTAAGTGATTTACAACAAGGTAATTTTCTTTTTGATCAAAATACATATATTTTTATTTACCTGTATTTTTTTCAATTTTTATAAGTCTACCATTAGAAAACTCAAAAATTCGATCACAACTTTTAAGAGTATTCAATCTGTGAGCAATAATAATTATAGTTAATTCATCTGAAATAAAATTTAAGTTTAAGTTAACTTCCTTCTCAGTTTTTTCATCAAGTGCGCTTGTGGCTTCATCTAATATTAAAATTTTAGAATTTCTATAAAAAGCTCTCGCCAGAGAAATTCTTTGTCTTTGACCCCCACTAATTTTGACACCTTGCTCACCAACATTTGTATCAAATTTATATTTCAAAGTTTCAATAAAGTTGGAAATTTCTGCCTTTTTTGCAGCTTTTATAACTCTTTTCTTATCTATTTTTGTAACTGGAATACCCAAAGCGATATTTTGTTCTATGGAACCGTCAATTAATAATATATTTTGAGGAACATGAGATATAGACTTTTTCCAAAAAATCATTGCTGATTTATGATTTTCTGAATTAATATCATTATCATCGATAAAAATTTTTCCTTTGGTTGGAGCTAATAAACCCATTAAGAGATCAATTATAGTTGTTTTTCCGCTACCGGTGGTACCCTTTATACCAATTTTTTCTCCCTTAAATATTTCGAAGTTGACATTTTTAATTACTTCTTTTTGATTTTTATCATAAGTAAAACTTACATTTTCAAATTTTATTTTTTTCCGAAAATTATATTCTCTGGAATATCCTAATTCAATTGGATTTGGTTGAGAAAGTAATTCTAAAAAAGACTTTACTGATGCTGAAGAAGATTTTAATGATGAATAATTCATAAAAGCCTGCTGTATTAATGGTAGTATCTTTTGAAGTCCTAATCCTGCTGTAACTAATAAAGGTAGAAAGGAATAAAAATTATCATTATTCACTCTTAAAAAAATTAGAGATGTACATAAAATTAATAATATTAAGCCTTCAAATAGATATTTTGGATAAGAAGGAATAAATTTATTCATTGCTTTATTAATTCTCAATTCATAATCTATTTTTTTGAAAATATTTAAGTAAAATTCCTGATTGTAGGATAATAATATTTCCTTAATAGAGTCCATACCTTCTCTTAAAATCTGTAATTGCCGCTTATAACCTAAAGATATTTTTTTGCTATTAGTGATTAATATATTAGAAGAAAAATATGAAATAGTTATGTATCCAAAAAGTAAAAATAAAGTTATATAAGTTGTTAAAATTGGATTAATTACAAATAAAGTAATTATTAAAAAAACCGACATCAAAGAAGAATTAATAAACATTAAAGAACTATTTAATGCAAGTACACAAATATCAGTTTCAGTAACAATTGATGAAATAACTTTGCTTGAATTTCTATTTATGTGTGTTTGATATGGTTGATATAATGTTTTTTTATAAGCTGTGCAGGCTAATTCGGTAGTTATTAAGGCAACAAGTTTGTTGATAACCCACAAATTTGTAATTTTAATTATGGTACTTAATATTACTAAAAAAACAAAAGAAAAACCTACAATTATGATAATTTGATCCTGTGCCACTTGATCTAATAAAAATTGCGCTCTATCGAAAAAAAATAATTTATTGAAATCTTTTGGACTAATTAATAATTGCGTAAAAGGTAAAAATAATGAGAGAGAGAAACTTTCAAGAAATGCACTAATTAGAATTAATAGAAAAGAGATATTAAGCTGTTTTTTTCTTTTGGCTGATAAGTATTTTCTTAATTTTAAAATAATAAAAAAAATCTTACCTATATCTCTATTTTTTAGAAAATGCATTTAAATTCTTTTAGTAGTTAACAAATTAATAATGATTTTTATGAATTTGGTTCTGACAACATTTTATTAGATATTAATCTAATTGTTTTAAAAAAAATAAGTAAATCAAGTTTTATTGATGTATTTTTAAGATAATAGAGATCAAAACTTAGCTTATTTTCAGCATCTTTAACCGAGGCGCCATATGGATAATTTACTTGTGCCCAACCACTTAAACCAGGTTTTACTAAATAACGCAATGAATAATGGGGCACTTTTTCTTTCAGTAATATATCAAATTCAGGTCTTTCAGGTCTTGGACCTATTAAAGTCATTGATCCTTTAAAAACATGTATCAATTGCGGTAATTCATCAATTCTAAATAGTCTTAAATATTTTCCTAGAAAGGTAATTCTGCTATCATTCTTTTTTGCCCATTGCGGGCCAGAAGACTCTGCATTGATTTTCATAGTCCTGAATTTTAAGATATTAAATTCTTTTCCTCTTAACCCAGTACGTGTTTGAGAGAAGAAAATTGGACCTCTATCATTTAAGTAAATAAAAATTCCAGTAACAATTAGAAGTGGTAGTAAAGTTAAAAGTAAGAGAATTGAGAAAAAAATATCAAATGCTCTTTTCATTCTTTTATGAAATAAGTTTTGCTGATAAACCAGATCTTCATTTATTAAATCAAGATTAGTAATTAGTTCAGGAGGAAATCTTTTTAGAAATCTATTGCACCAACTAATTAAACTATGAATTGGTATTCCAGTGGACTTATATTCTAATAATTTTTTTAATGATGAATCTGAGAAATTTATTTGTTCATCGAGAATTATTCCATCAAACTTAATTTCATATTGGTTTAGATCTAAATTAGAGTTGCTAAAAATAATTTTCAAAGTAAATTCTGACATTCCAATTTCTTTTTGCAAAATTTTATATTTTTCTATCTTGCCGAAATATAAATAAATATTTTCAGATTTAAAGAACTTGTAAAAGTATTTAGAAATTATTGTTTGAGAAATTAAACTTAACCCATTAAATATTAAAAATAACTTAAAAAAAGTTTGAATATTCTCGTTTTTGAAATAATGAAATTTAATTAAGAATATTGAAATTAGCAAATATATAATATTTATAAATAAGGATTTTATTAATATTTTTTTGGAAATAATGAATAAATTTAATGATCTAATATGATATCTGCCTATTATGTAACCTATAAATATCCACGTATTTATTATTAAAAAAGAAAATGTTAAATTTTCAAGGAAATTAGAGTCAAGATTAATTTGAAAAATAAAAAATAAAATATAAAATAATGAATATTCGCAAAAAATTGGCATAAAAAGCCTTTTTCTAGAAAAAAACCAATAATTTTTTTTATTTCTCATAATAATAAGATAATTTTATTAATTTTTAAGATTTCATTTTTATATATAAATTATTCTCACACTTTCAAACAATAAAGTCATTTATTTTGAATTTCTATTAGTGAATCAACAACTTTTTCAAAATCAGTATTTGTTAAATGTGGTCCAATTGGGAGACTAATAATCTCATTTGAGATTTTTTCTGCTATTGGCAAATCAAGCTTGTGAAAACTATTTTTAACATCAAGAAATTCAATAGGCATAATGAATTAATAAAAATTCGATAATTTCGTTTCTATTATTTAAGTATATTTAATTAAGTTTAAGATTATAAATAGAATAAAAATTAATAATTCACTGCAATCTTCTAATTTTTCTTAATCATGCAAATTTAAAAAAATAAATTATAAATTTATGAATTTAATTTATTGAATTATTATGTAATAATTTTATTATGATCAATTTTAAACATTATTTATGATTTATTCCTCTGTTTTTGCATATGGAGGTTACTTTTCTAGTGGTGGATCAGTAGTTAGAGATATATTTCAAGAATTCTTGCCAAGATTTGATATGCCTATTGAATTTAGATTATTAAAAGAAAGAGGAGGGATTTTGGATCTTGATTATGCAATAAATAATAATATGTCACCGGAAATCATAGGACTTGCTGTGATGGATTTTCTTTGGATTACAAAGCAACTTTCTAGAAATTCAGGGAGATTTAGAAAAGCTGGATTCAGCTATAGTAAATTTACTAATGGAAATTTTTCTACAATAACAGAAAAATATGTTAATTCATTAGTTGATTATAGATATCCTATAAATTGGCATTATCACATATTCAAAAAAAATTATTGTCAACAAATTATAGATAAAATTTATAAAAAGATTTTTATTAAGAATACAAGAACTCATAAGGGTAATCTTATTTATCCCCTAATAACTTTAAATGAAGAAGAATTTATAGAAAAGACAAAACTTTACCTTAACTCAGTTTTTAACTCTATCAGAGAATATAGAAAAATTGATTCCGAATTTCCTGTAGGAATTCATAATGCTGTATCTAACTTTAACCCACTTATTATAAAAAGAGTTAAACAATTTATTCCCAACTTGAAAATATTCATTGTAGATAGAGATCCAAGGGATATCTATTTGAATCTAGCTAAAGACTCATATAGTAGATACTTACCTCAAGAAGTCTCTGGGTTAAAGAAAGCAGCTGCATTTATAAGATTTTATAAATCTATAAGAATTCATAAAGAAGAAATTCAAAAACTGAAAAATGTTTATTTTTATAAATATGAAGATTTTATTTTTGATTACGACAAAACCCTATCAAAATTATTTCTTGATTCGAATATAGATGCAAGTAATCATATTTTAAAGTTCCACTATTTTAATCCTCTTAAATCAAAAGAAAATACTTGTCAATGGAAATCAATCTCAAAAAAACTAATTCCCGAAATCAAATTAATAGAAAAAGATTTAAATAATTATTTGTATAATTAAAATTTTGAAATTAAAAATAATCATTTATTTTATGATTTTGAGAATTTTTCAAAAATCATAACATGATAGTAATTCTTTTAAACAAATTTCCTTGCCAAGTTGAATTATTTAAATTTATAAAAAAAAATTGAATCATGATATATTTTTTTCATACATAGCTAAATTTATATTTTTAAAGATTTTGATTATTTCAAAAATAATTGAAATATTTACATACAAGTAAAATTTCAATTATGCGTTATTAAATAAATAAATGGTATATGCTAAATTGTTTAATTTTTATAAAAAATTTCAATTCACTTTATTAAGACTTTCTTTGCTGATTTTTAAGAAAAGATATATTTTTAATAATTTTAGGAACTCTTTAAACTTCAAAAGATCTAATAAGTTAAAAGCAATTTTTGATTTTATAAAATATAATTTAAAATTTAATTATAAGAAAGATCAATTTATAAATGTTTTTATAGAAGAGGATTTATTATTATTACCTCCTTATGGCTTACCTATTAATAGGAAGGGTCAAATAATTGCACTTTCATGCCAAACAAATTTATTTAAAATTTTTTATAGAACTTTAAAGTACTTAGGAATTAAAAGATTTTTAATTATCTATATTAAGTTTTTAATAGGATTTAAATTTGACCGTATAAATGACCCATTGTTTTTCCTCATTCCACGTCATGGTTATACTTATAAATCTCCCAATTATTGTCACTGGCTTAGTGAAGACTTGCCTAGACTGAGGTATCTTTTGCAGTTGGATGATTCAGTTAAAGTTTTGGTTAATTCAGATTTAAAGAAATTCCAAAAATATTTTTTAGAATTATTAATTAAAAATAATGATATTATCGAATTTGATTTAAAGCCTATTTCTTTATCAAAACTATATATAGCTGCTGTTGATCAAAAATTTGATCACTATAAAGATGTAAATAATAAGATTAACACCCAAAATAAAATGAATTCCGATAAGGAGTCAAGGTTATGGTTGAGAAATACTATTTTAGAAAATTTAAAATTAAATGATATTAAAGTAATAGAAATTCCTAAAAGAGTTTTCCTTATGCGAAATAAAAATGAAAGAAGACAAATATTAAACTTTATTGATTTTAATAATATATTACTTAAATATAATTTTTCTTTTTACTTTCCTGGATTAGAGAGTAATGAAGAAGATATAAAAAACTTTAATAAATTTGAAATCATTATGGGTTTAAATGGAGCAGGTTTATCAAATTTATTATTTATGAAAAAAGGAGATGTTATTGAATTAGTTCCTCCAAGAAAGAAAAATCATTATTGGTTTCACCAAATGTGTATAGAATATAAACTTAATTATCACAGAATAAATCTTGATGTCTCAAATACAGTAATTGAAAATGAAAATATAGAAATAAATATTGATAAATTTGAAATTAATTTGAATTCTACACTAAAGAAAATTAATAATTGAAATAAGATATTTTTTCTTATAAAGAAACCATTTTTAATTATTGTTCTACTTTCCTAGTAATAAAATCAAATGGAGCCAGGCGGACTCAAACCGCTTATCCTCTGCATGCCATGCAGTAGCCAAAAGTCTTTAAATAATGGCAATTACAAGGTTAAGTTTTTTTTAAAATTCCTTAGTGCACTAATAAGTGCAGAATTGTCTAAGCCTATATAAGTAGATGAATCCATTAAGCTAACTATCTTCTAATGTATTTATTAATTGACTTTTTAAATAAATTATTTCTTAATTCAATAAAAAAATCTATTGATTAATAAAGTAGTTTTCAAATGAATATAAGATTATGATCTCTATATAGAGCTCATAATCTCTTGAATTGAAGATATTATAAATTTAAGATCTTTATCTTCTAAATGAGGACCTATTGGCAGGCTAATTATTTCTTTAGCCATGTTTTCAGAAATTGGTAAATGTTGATTATTATAACCCTTTTCAGTAAAAGCTTTTTGCTTATGAGGTGGAACAGGATAGTGTATTATTGTTTCTATTCCTCTTGAAAAAAGCTGGGTTTGAAAAATATCTCTTTTTTGGATTCTTACAACAAATAGATGCCATACAGGATCTGCCCATGAGGGGACAAAAGGTATCTTTATATTCAAATTCTCTAATAGTTTTAAATAATTAAATGCTATGTTCTTTCTTCTGGAGTTCCATTTGTCAAGAACTTTTAACTTTATTCTTAAAATTGCCGCTTGTATTGGATCTAATCTACTATTAAATCCGAGATAAGAATTATAGTATTTTTTTTCTGATCCGTAATTTCTCAATACCTTTAATTTAGTTGCGATCTCTTTGTTATTTGTTGTGATTGCACCACCATCTCCAAAAGCACCAAGATTTTTACCGGGAAAGAAGCTCCAACATACTGCATCTCCATGAGTACCAATTCTCCTCGATTTATATCTTGCTCCATGGCACTGGGCTGCATCTTCCAAGACATATAAATTATGTTTCTTTGCTATTTTGAGAATTGGATCAAGATCAGCAGGTTGACCATAAAGATGGACTGGAAGAATTACTTTTGTTTTATCTGTAATGGCCTTCTCAATTAATAAGGGATTAATATTATATGTCTCTTCATTAGGCTCAACTGGGACTGGTTTTGCACCACAATGACTAACTGCTAACCATGTAGCTATATAAGTATTTGATGGAACGATAACCTCATCCCCTTGACCAACTCCTAATGCTCTAAGAGATAGTTGAAGAGCATCAAAACCATTACCTACTCCAACTGAAAAATCGGCTTCACAATATTTCGCCCACTCGTTCTCAAATAAATCTACTTCATTACCTAATATATATCTCCCACTTTTCAAAACATTTGTGATGGCACCATTGATTTCATTTTCTAATTCGGTATATGTGCTTTTTACATCTAGAAAGTTTATATTCATAATTTAGAGTGATATAAATTTTTTGTAATTTTTGAACTTAAGAAGTTAAATAATATGAAAATTAAAAAAATTTATTATCGAATATATTACCATCATAATGATCTTGCATTTATTTATATACAGAATATCAAGATAATTTTAAAATTTTGGAATATTTGTCAAAAACATAATTTAAATATGAAAATTTTACTTTTTGGTGACTTTAGTGGTCTACACAAGAATCTTCAGGAGGCACTTCAAGAATTAGGATATGAAACTTTACTTGTTTCATCAGGAGATGGATACAAAAAGTTAAAATCTGATATTTCACTTGACTATGACGCCAGCAATATTTTAGGTCATATTAAGGGCAGATTAAAACCTTTTCTTTATCTACCTTTTTTTACAGGATATGATGTTGTTCAACTGATTAGTCCTTATTATTTGAAGTACAAACTTTTTCCAGCTAATTTATATTATTCATTTTTAAAGCAATTTAATAAAAAATTTTTTGTTGCTGCTGCAGGAAGTGATCCATATTTCTGGAGATATGGGAGGTACAGAATGAGGTATGGCCCATTTGAAGATCACTTGAAATATGATCTAAAAAAAAAGAAATCTCGTTTTGAAAATCCCAACGACTTTATTTTTAATGAAAAAATTGTCTCTTTTTCTAATGGAATAATATCTGATAATGTTGAGTACGATTTAAGTTATGAAGGCCATCCTAATTTAAAAGGTTCAATCCCCCTTCCCGTAAATATGAGTAAAATTAGGTATCAAGAAAATATTCCTATTGGTAAATTAAAAATATTCCATGGTCTCACTAGATATGGATATAAAGGTACTCGTCATGTTGAGAAAGCTTTTAAAATCTTAAGTAAAAAGTATCCAGAACAATTAGATTTAAGGATTGATGGTAAATTACCTCAAGAAGAATATTTAAAGATTCTTAAGGAATCCAATGTAGTAATTGATCAAACCAACTCTTATGGTTTAGGTTTCAATGCTGTATATGCTTTAGCAATGGGGAAGGTTGTACTTGGTGGGGCAGAGCCTGAAGATTTAAAGTTTTTGGGAGTTAGTAAAACTCCTGTAATCAATATTCTTCCAGATCATAATAGTATCGTAAATGCAATTGAGAATTTATTAGAAAATAAAAAAAATATTCAAAAAATAGGTTATGAATCCAGACTATTTGCTGAAAAAGTTTATGGTCATGTAAATGTTGCCAAACAATACCTTTCGGTTTGGAACAATAATTAATTAGGAAGACTTTTAAACTTGACTTTTCCTAAGATAATAAGAAGTTTATTTATATATAAAAATTTATTAGATATTTTTCCAAGATACTCTTTTGGTTTACAAAAGAAAAATTAAATATATTTATGCATATATTTAATTTTGAAAACAAACTTTTGTCACTAAGCGTATTACCATCTTTCTTCCCTAGAGGATGATATATTGTTGGCAAATTATTTTAGTCCTAAATTCTTTTATAAAAATTTTATAAATTTATGATTTAAATTTTATTTCTTGAGCTGGTATTCCAACAACTGTAGTGTTCTCAGGAACATCTTTTGTTACTACAGCTCCAGCCCCTACAGTGGCATTTTTACCAATAGTTATTCCACAAAGTATGGTTACACTGGATCCAATTGAAGCCCCAGTTTTTACTATGGTCTTTAAACATGTCCAATCATTCTCTCCCATTAATGAGCCGTCGGAATTAGTTGCTTTCGGATATTTATCATTTATGAAAGTAACATTATGTCCAATAAAAACTTTATCTTCTATCACTACTCCTTCGCAAATGAATGAGTGAGAAGAAATTTTGCAATCTTTCCCAACTTTTACTCCTTTTTGGATCTCAACGAATGTCCCTATTTTGGTACGATCGTCAATTTCACATCCATAAAGATTTACAAAAGAGAAAATTTTTACGTCTTTCCCCAGCTTTACGTCCTCTGAAATTAAACAATAATTCATACCTAGTCTTTAAGTAATATTTTAACTCCATCATTATTTAACGATTTTTGAGCTGCTTCAAGAATTCTTACAACTTTTAAACCCTCAATAGCATCACTTATTGGCTTTTTACCGTTATTAATGCAATCTACTAAATGTTCTGTCTCTGTCTTTAGAGCTTCTATTTTGTTAATTTGAGGAGACCACATATCTCCGGATCTGTAATTTACCAATAAATCATAAACTCCCTTTTTCGATTCCACATTTACTCCTTTGTCATAAATTTTTATTTTTTCATCACTATTTAGATCATTCCATACGAGCATTTTTTTGTCCCCTGCGAAAATTGTCCGCCTTATTTTTACTGGAGATAACCAATTTACATGAAAACTTGCCATTAAGTTGTTTTCAAATTTAACGTGCAAGTAAGCTACGTCTTCTACTCCATCGAGAAGATGTTTAGAGCCTATTGCATTAACTGATATGGGCTTTATATCTTTAGCTATATAATTTAAAATTGAGATATCATGAGGTGCAAGATCTAAGATGACATTAACATCATGCTGGAATTTTCCTAAATTTATTCTTACAGAATCGTAATAGAGTAAATCTCCAAGTGTGTCATTTTCGACCAGCTCTTTAATTTTACGGACACTACTGTCAAATAAAAAAGTATGATCTACCATAATTACTAAGTTTTTCTTTTCAGCGATATCAATAAGTTCCTTTGCTTGATCTGATGAAACAGTTATAGGCTTTTCTACAAAAACATGCTTTCCATTTAATAAAGCTTGCTTAGCTAATTGATAGTGGGAAAATACAGGAGTTATTACGCAAACTAAATCTATATTTTTATCTGAAAATACTTCCTCTGCATTTTTTGTGGTTGTTACACTGGGATATTTTTCTTTGACAGTTTTTAACCTTTTTTCAGAAAGATCACAAACTTTATCCACATTTATATCAGGATTCTCTTGGAAATTTCTTAATATATTAGGCCCCCAATATCCATAACCAATTATTCCAGCTCTAATCATAATATGTATAATAACATTTTCAATTATAAGATCTTATGTAAATCTAATTTAAGTATCTTAATCCTTCTTACAATCTTTATAACTTTAATAAAAAATATTTAGCTAAATTTATTAATCTAAAACTATTATTACAAAAATTGAATGGAGCCAAGGGGATTTGAACCCCTGACCCCCTGCATGCCATGCAGGTGCTCTACCAGCTGAGCTATGGCCCCACGATAAGTTTTCCTATTTATAACACTCGATTTAAGTGAGACTCACCTGCCCAAGTGTCAAAGTTGTCATTTGTTGCCTTTGCTGTAATACCCAATTCTGCCCAATAATCTGCGCAAGATTGATTTACAAAAGATAATGGCTAAAAGGGAAGATGATGATTGGATCCAAATTCTGCTCAAAAACATTCGTTTGTTTAATGGCAAAGGATGGAGTATTCGAAGCATCAATTCTAGTAAACTAAAAAAGCTTTAAATAACTCACAGGATCGATGATGGGTTACAACATTAAACCCTCAATAATCAATCCTAACATCTGTTGAATTTGTACAAGAAAATTCTCCAATAATTTATATTTTCCAGACCATAATGACATTGTTTCAAAGATTGAATCAATAATAGAAAATCCAAACAAATTTAAAGAAATAGGTTTGTTATCTAGAAAATTTGCTGAAAGACATCACAATCATATTAAAATTGCTAATCAATTTTTAGATATCTGGAAAAATTGATTAATAAAAATTTTCTATTTCTAATTAAATAAGCCCTATTTTCTTTTCTTGATATGAGTAAGATATAAATTTGAATAATTAGCTATTACTAATGGTATTAATAAAATGTATTAAAATTGTTCAAAATTAATAAAAACTATATTGGATTTCAATTTATTTTTGAATGAATAAGAGATAAAGAATCTTCATTAAAAAGTTTTAATCATATTAAAACTTATTACTTGCCAAGAAAAAAATTTGGAAAGATTACCTTACTATTAAGTTTGTTAATCATGTATAAAAATCTTTGATATATTTAATTACTAATTAGTTATTTTTAAGATTAAAACTACATTAATTTCTTCTTTTATACTTACAACATTAATAAAGAAAATAGTGTTTTGGATTGCCTTAAAAGGATTCTATTTGTTCTAATCCTAAAGGTAGGTTTTCTAAGATCATAGATATTTACCCTTAGTTTTAATAATATAGTATAGAAAGAATGAATAAAAATAACTTTTAAATCATCTGCCTTTATGAAATCAGAAAAAATATTACCAATAATATTATGTGGTGGATCTGGAAGCAGGCTCTGGCCTATGTCAAGACAAAGTTTTCCTAAACAATTTTTAAGTTTTAATTTTACAGATGGTTATTCTCTTCTTCAGAGAACACAAAAAAGAATAGAAAAAATAAGAAACATGCAAAATCCCATTTTGATTTGTAATGAGGAACACAGATTTATTGTTGCAGAACAGATGAGAGAAATAGGAGTAAAGCCAAATGGAATAATACTTGAACCTTTTGGAAGAAATACTGCACCTGCTATAACAATAGCTGCGTTGAAAGCATTAGAGATTTATGATGATCCCAATTTATTAATATTATCCTCAGATCATCAAATAGATAATTTGGATAAGTTTTCAGAAGTAATTGAAAAAGGCCTTGAATTTTCAATAAGTCGTTTTTTAGTTACTTTTGGAATTTTACCTACTTCTCCTGAAGTTGGTTATGGTTATATAAAATCAGAAAAAGCTCTCAATAAAACTAAAATTGAAGGTTCAAAAATAGATTGTTTTGTTGAGAAACCTGACCAAAAAAAAGCTGAAATATTTATTAAAGATAATAGATATTCATGGAATAGCGGCATTTTTATGTTCAAGGCAAGTTCTATTTTGGAAGAATTAAAAAATTTTTCCCCAGAATTAGTTAAAAATTGCAATTTATCTTTGGATAAGAAATTATTTGATTTGGATTTTCAAAGGTTGGATAAAGATGCTTTCAGAGCTTGTCCAAATATCTCAGTAGATGTTGCAGTTTTGGAAAAAACCAGAAAAGCGGTTGTTCTACCATTAAATGCTGGTTGGAGTGATATTGGGAGTTGGGATTTTGTCTGGAAAATATCAAAAAAAGATTCTAATGGCAATGTTGTTGAAGGTAATGTAATTGAGAAGAATACAAAAAACTCTTATTTAAATAGTCAAAATAGAATGATTGCTGCTATTGGGCTAAATAATTTAATAGTTATTGAAACAAGAGATGCGGTATTAGTTGCTAATAAAAATCAGTCCCAAGAAGTTAAAAATATTGTAAATACATTAAATGAAAAAAAAATACCTCAAGGCCTAGAACATCAAAAATGTTTTAGGCCTTGGGGAAGCTATGAATTATTAGTAAAGGAAAGTAAATGGCAAGTTAAGTTAATTGAAGTCAAAGCAGGAGAAAGATTATCTCTTCAGAAACATAAATTTAGATCTGAGCATTGGGTTATTGTTAGTGGTATTGCAAAAGTTGAAATAGATGGAACTGAAATGATATTAAAAGAAAATCAAAGTTCCTATATTCCATTAGGCAGTAAACATAGATTATCAAATCCTGGTTTAAATATTTTGAAAATTATTGAAGTTCAAAGTGGTTCATATTTGGGAGAAGATGATATAGAAAGATTTGATGATAATTACGGCAGAATTATTAAAAATTAAGTAATGTATTTTTACAAAAAAAAGCTGAAAATGTGCCCCTTTAATTAATAATTTTTTAATAATAGATTTTCAAAAATAAATTATATTAAGCATTTAAATTCATAAAATTATTTTTATTAATTAATATTTGTTAGTATAGTTTTCTTAATTAACTTACAACAATAAACTTTAGATATTGGGTTAATTTATTTAATACATAAATAATGGGTACTATTTTAGTTACTGGAGGAGCTGGATTTATTGGAAGCCATACCTGTTTATTACTTCTTAAAAAAGGTTATAAAATAGTTGTTTTGGATTCTCTAATTAATAGTTCTAAAATTTCTTTAGAGAGAGTATCAAAAATTGTTTTTAAAAAAGTAGATAGTGAAAAAATTCAACTTATAAATGGAGATATCCGTGATAAGAATTTATTGGAAGATATTTTTAGTGAGGCTAAATTTAAAAAAGATAATTTTTTGGGAGTAATACATTTTGCGGGACTGAAAGCTGTAGAACAATCTATTAAATATCCATTAGATTACTGGGATAATAATGTTAATGGATCAATAAATCTTCTAAAAATAATGGATAAATATAATTGTAAAACTATAGTTTTCAGTAGCAGTGCCACAGTTTATGAGAAAACTAATAATAATAGTAATTTAGATGAAAACTCTAAATTACATCCTTATAATCCTTATGGAGAAACGAAATTAGCAATAGAAAAAATACTTTCTGATATTTTCAAAAGTTCATCTAAATGGAGAATTGCTAATCTAAGATATTTTAATCCAATAGGAGCTCACAGCTCAGGCTTAATTGGTGAAAATCCTTCTGGAATTCCTAATAATATTTTTCCTATTATTACTCGAGTGGCATTAAAAAAAATAAAATATTTAAAAGTTTATGGAAATGATTGGGATACGTATGACGGTACAGGAGTTAGAGACTATATACATGTAATGGATTTGGCGCAAGGACATATATCAGCACTAGAATTTCTTACTAAAAAGGTTCAAGAAACAATTACTATTAATCTTGGAACAGGTGTTGGAACCAGTGTGATTGATTTGATAAATACTTTTAAAAAAGAAAATAATATAGAAATTCCATTCAAAATTGTAGGTAGAAGGGATGGAGATATTGGATATGTAGTTGCAAATAATTCTTTTGCAAAATCTATATTAAAGTGGGAACCAAAATATAGATTAGAAGATATGTGCAGAGATGGATGGAATTGGCAAAAACAAAATCCTGAAGGATATTAATTAAAATATCTTTTTTTCTTGTGGAAAAATTTTTCAATAAAAAAATATAGTATATAGTTTTTAACCAAACTAAAAAGTTTTCATTGATAAAAAAAATAAAAGTTATTTAAATAATAAGAAATTAGATTTGTTAGAGATTGGCATTTTTTTGATAATCTATTATGGTTCTTTCTATCCCTGTATTTAAATCTATTTTTGCTTCCCATCCTAATGAATTAATTCTTGAAACATTTAATAGTTTTTTTGGTGTACCATCTGGTTTGCTACTATCCCAAATTAATTCTCCGTTGAAATTTATTTTTTTTGCAATTAATTCTGCGAGGTTTTTTATAGAAATATCTTTTCCCGTGCCCACATTTAAATAACTAAGTGCTTTACCCTTATTATCTTTTGGAGCTTCTTTAGAATTAGGATCCCAATTTTCTAAAACATATACAGCAGCGCTACCTAGATCATCCACATGCATAAATTCTCGAAAAGGATTACCTGTTCCCCAACAATTAACTGATTCAAGATTGTTTTTCTTTGCATCGCAAAATTTTTTTATTAATGCTGCAAAAACATGACTACTTTTTGAATCATAATTGTCACCAGGACCATATAAATTTGTAGGCATAAGAGAAATAGCGTCAAAATTATATTGTTCTCTAAAACTTTCACAAAGTTTAATACCTGCTATTTTAGCAATTGCGTACCATTGATTTGTTGCTTCAAGTTCTCCTTTTAGAAGCTCTTCCTCATTAATAGGTTGTTCTGCAAATTTTGGATAAATACAACTGCTTCCCAAAAATAAAAGCCTTTTTACACCAAATTTAAAAGCATTTTCAATTATGTTAGTTTGTATTTTTAGGTTTTCTAAAATAAATTCAACTGGTTTAGTCATATTGGCATATATACCTCCTACTTTTGCTGCAGCAATTATTACTATCGTGGGTTTATTTTTTTTAAACCATTTTTCTACTTCGACATTATTAAGCAAATCAAGGTCTTTTCTTCTTGGAGAAAGAATTCTACCTAAGTTTTTTTCATTACCATAACCAGCCTTTTTTAAAGATCTTAATATGGCACTTCCTGCCATACCAGTCGAACCTGAAAGGAAAATTATATCTTCATAAGAAATTTTTTTTTTCATAAAAATTAAAAATTAGATGGAGGCGATTCTGAGGGGTCTGCAATATTAAATCCTTTTTTTCTTAAATAAGATTGCTTTAGAGCTTCCTCTTTATCTTTTGATATCATTTCCTCAATAAGTTCTTCTAAGGATGTTTTTGGTTCCCACCCTAATTTATTTTTAGCCTTAGAAGAGTCTCCTAATAACTCATCAACTTCTGTTGGCCTAAAATACCTTGGGTCTATTCTTACGACAATTTGTTTAGTATCTGCTCTTCTACCAATTTCATTGACTCCACTTCCCTCCCAAATAATTGCCTTATTATTACCTTTTTGATTCCAATTAAGTTTTTCAGCACAAATTTCTATAAATTTCCTAACACTTTCCATTCTACCTGTTGATATAACGTAATCTTCAGGTTTATCTTGTTGCAGCATTAACCATTGCATTTCGACATAATCTTTTGCATGTCCCCAATCTCTTCGAGAATTAAGATTTCCCATATATAGACAATTCTGAATTCCCTCATTTATAAAAGATAAACCTCTTGTGATTTTTCTAGTAACAAAGGTTTCTCCTCTTCTAGGACTTTCATGATTAAATAAAATACCATTGCAAGCAAAAATCCCATAAGATTCTCGATAATTAACTGTTATCCAATATGCATATAGTTTTGCTACTCCATAAGGACTTCTTGGATAGAACGGGGTTTCTTCATTTTGTGGACTTTCAAAGATCTTCCCATAAAGTTCACTGGTACTTGCTTGATAGATTTTTGTTTTATCTTTTAAACCTAATATTCTTACTGCCTCTAGAATTCTTAATGTGCCAAGTGCATCGGAATTAGCAGTGTATTCTGGACTCTCAAAGCTTACTGCAACATGACTTTGGGCGCCTAGGTTATATATTTCAGTTGGTTGTATACCCTGAATTATTCTTATTAGATTTGTACTATCTGTTAAATCTCCATAATGAAGAATAAATTTTCTATCTTTTTCATGAGGATCTTGGTAAATATGGTCAATTCTTGAAGTATTAAGTGAACTTGATCTTCTTTTTATCCCATGTACTTCATAACCCTTTTCTAGTAAGAACTCTGCAAGATAACTACCATCTTGTCCTGTTATTCCGGTAATAAGAGCTTTTTTTATATTACTCATAAAGATTTGGAAAATAAATAATAGTTTTTTAAATTACAAATAATTTTTAATTATAAGTTAATAATCTCATATTGATAAAACTTTAGACATTTAAACTGTTTTTGTTTAATAGATTTTTAAAAAATACAAAAAATTTTTGAATTAAATATCAAATAAAATATTTTTGATAATTTAAAGTACTTTATGACTTTTTTATTATCCTTTTATTTTTCTAAATAAAAAATAAATTTTGGTATATTTATATCGTTAATTAAGTTTAAATGATCAGAGCTTTTACTTATTTTGCAAAACAAGATGTTATTATTGCATTTAAATTAAATTTAAAGTAATTCAAAATAATAAAAAATTAAATGTATTTTGACTAAATTAATTTAAAAAAGTCAGATTTTATGAATTTAATTTTATTCTTATTTTTAACTAACTAATTTTAAAAGATATGAGTTCCAAAGAAGGACCAATATTAATAACTGGAGCTGCTGGTTTTATTGGTGCTGCATTAGTTAAAAGATTTTTAAATTTTGGATCAATTGTTATTGGAATTGATAATTTGAATAATTACTATGAAAAAAATTTAAAATTAGATAGGTTAAAAAATATTGAAGAGAATTTAAAAGATAAAAATTTATGGAAATTTAATGAGATCTCAATAACTCAAAAAGATAAGTTAAAAGAAATAATGATTGAAAGTAAGCCTAGGATAATAATAAATTTAGCTGCTCAAGCTGGAGTTAGATATTCTTTAACGAATCCACAAGAATACATAAACACAAATCTTCTTGGATTCTCTAACGTACTGGATATGTGTAAAGAATTTGAAATCGAACATCTGATATACGCTTCAAGCAGTTCAGTTTATGGAGGAAATAACCAATTTCCCTTTAAAGAGGATCAAAAAGTTGATAATCCTATAAGTCTTTATGCTGCTACAAAAATTTCTAATGAACTTATGGCTAATTCTTATAGTCATTTATATAAGATTCCATCGACTGGCCTAAGATTCTTTACTGTGTATGGTCCTTGGGGGAGACCAGATATGGCGCCAATGATTTTTGCTAAATCTATATTTCAGAAAAAACCAATTAATGTTTTTAATTATGGAAAAATGCAAAGAGATTTTACTTTTATTAATGATATAGTCGAGGGTATTTTTAGATGCTGTTTTAAGAAACCTGAATTGCATAATGGTGATAAAAATGTTTCCCAAAATGAGGGATTATTTTCATCACCTCATAAAATATTTAATATTGGAAATTCTAAACCTATTGAATTACTAGAATTTATAGAGCTTTTAGAGAAAAATATTGGTAATAAAGCTATAAAGAATTTTACTGAAATTCAATCTGGGGATGTTATAAAAACTTATGCAAATACTGAAAAGTTACAAAATTGGATTGATTATTCTCCTTCAACATCAATAGAAGAGGGTGTAGAATTATTTATAAATTGGTATAAAAATTATTATTTATAGTATTAAAGAAATTTTATTTAATTTTTTAAAAATGAATAAATAAATTTGTATATTTTTGATTTTATAAACCACCAATATTTTTGACAAAAATCTTTAAATGATAAGTTCATCCATACATGAGCATCATCCCTTATGAGATTATGAAAATTTGTACCATACATATCAGCTGGAAATTTAAAATAAAAATCATTTATAACCTTTGATTTCCTATTTAATTTTGAAATCTTAAATCCAATTCCTAATAAATTTTCTGGGGTAATTCCATATCTGTTTTTTCCATTACCTCCTAATTTTAGGTTTTTTATATTATCTTTTTTATTTTCTCTAAGTGATATTTTAATTGCGATCTCCAGAGCCTTAATAAGATCCTCTACCAAATTTCCAGGAATTACCATAAATTGATCAAAAATAGGTTTAAACTTTTCTCCTTCAAAATAATTATATTTATTGGTTAAGAAAGGAATTACTATTTTTTTTGAACTTATTGATTCATTAATAAGATTTAAAGTATCTTTTGTAAATAGCCAATCTGTTCTTGTAAGTAAAATTATCGAGTTATGTATTTTTCCATCTTCCTTTACTAAATCACAAAGGATTTCATGTTTTTGTCCAACTAAATTTGTCCAAATATTATCATATTTATGATGATTAATTTTTAAAGATTTCAAATCTTCGTCCTCTTTAATGAAAGGAATTCTTTTAAGGATTTTTAGTTTATTATTCTCTTTATTTTTATTGTTTAGAAATGACATTATGTATCTAGTTTCTACTTCAAATTTAAAATTTTTATTTTTTTTGAGTAATGTGTTTCTTGCATATAAACCTCTTTTTAAAGCTCTTGGTTCACCTGTGAAACAAATTATAATTTTTTTCATTCTTTAATTTAATCTATTTTTTTAAAAGAAATTCTTCGATTAAATAAATATGAGATGTGAGGAAATTTTGGTTCTGTCGTCCAGATACCTATTCTATTATTACTTTTAGAATGTTTTTTAAAAACTCTTGAATTAATTACCCAATCCTTATTTGGATTTAACTGAAACATTATTTGATTAGCTGAAACTTTTTGTTTAGGTATCCCGTCTCTATGGCAACATAAAGTTGGATGAAATCCATAAAGTTGATTACCTTTTCCGGTTACAAAAAATCTTTTTTTAGAATCATTTATTTCTTTAATATTATGAATTATAGAACTATCAAATTTGTTAATAATCTCTAGAGGTCCAGATTCATTATTTATATCTAAGGGAAGAAATATTTTCAACATGTTACTACTATTGGGCTTATCAAAATGCCATCTATAAGAATAAGATTGCTTTAGAGTAGGAACATCTCTTTCATTAATTGGGATATATTTACGCTCATAAAAAATTATGAAATCTATAGAAAAATTAAATCCAGTAATTTCAGATATCTTCTTTCTTATAGTTTTTGTAAAAATCTGTTTAATTAATGAATCAAGTTGCTCAGGACTAAGAATTCTAATATTTAGAAATTGATTTATAATAACCTTCTTAAATTTTTCTTTTTTTTCTAAATTAATTGAATCATTTAGTTTTATTTTAAAAGATCCTCTCTTTTTGAAAAATTTTTTAGGTGAACTTACTCTAAGTAAATTATTCTCATAAATAGTTGTGCTGATTTGATATAACTTACAAAGAAAAGCATATAATTTTTTAATAAATTTATAAGTTAATTCCTTTACTAATTTTTTTAAAAAAACCTTTTTAATTTTCCTTAAAAATAACATATTAATTCATCGTAAAGTTGCCTTTGTTTATCAATAAAAATAAAAATAAAAAAATTATACTCATTAGAAATTAAATTAAATTTGGAAAATCAGTGCAAATGCCAGCAAAATTTTTTTGCTTTAAATTTGATAATTCAATTTGAGGAACTTCCAATTCTGGCATAACACAAATTGAATTTTGACATAATGATTCTCCTGGATAAGTCCAAATAAACCCCTTACTTGTAAGTGTATATTTGTCATTCTCATGCCAGAAGTAATTAAAAATAATACCAAATTTATTAAAGTAATGTATTGCTCCAAGATTTTTACAATGAATCCAACATCTCTCCTTTATTTCAAATAGTTCACTTTCACTAATAATTTCCTGCAGCTCATCATGACCTAAATAAAGTTTATTTTTATGAAATCTAATGTCAATTTCAACGTCATATCCGAAATTAATACATTTTTTTATTTGAGATAAGCGATTTTCCGAAGCAAAATTACTGCCATTAATATTAGCTCTATGGGCGATGATTTTCATTTATGAAATTTTAACTATAGAAGTTTGATGAAAATAAATAGATCTATTATGTAGTATATAATTATATGGTTAAGAATTTTGATTTTTAAAAAGGTAACTTTCTTTTTGTTATTTTACTAGGAGAATTAAGTGATTAAACTTGTAATATTTGATTTGGATGGTGTTTTAATTGACAGTAAGGAATATCATTATGAAGCCTTAAATCTAGCCTTAGGCGATAAATATAAAATTAGTCAAGAAGAGCATATTCGAGATTATGATGGATTACCCACAAGCGAGAAACTAAAAATTCTCTCAGAAAGAAAAGGCTTATCGCCTAGCAAATTCGATCAGATTTGGAAGGAAAAACAGGAGAATACATTAAATATCTTCAAAAAATCTATATCTAAAGATTATGAACTTATGAATTTCTTTCAACAACTTAATGATGAGGGATTTAAAATAGCAGTTGCTTCTAATAGTATTAGAAACACAGTTAAAATTATACTTTTGAGATTAGGCTTACTCGAATTTGTGGATATATACGTATCAAATGAAGATATTGTAAGAAACAAGCCATACCCTGAAATGTATTGGAAATGTATGATTGCACTTGGAGCGCTTCCTGACCATACTGTAATTATTGAAGATAGTGTTATAGGTAGACAAGGAGCATTAGATAGTAAATGTCATTTAATTCCGGTAGAAAATAGAAAAGATTTAGATCAATCAAAAATAGATAATATAAAAAAAATACTTTTTAGTAAAAAGAAAAAGATATCTTGGGAAGATAGCTCGATGAATATTTTAATACCTATGGCAGGAAGAGGAAGTAGATTTGAGAGTCAAGGATATACTTTCCCAAAACCATTAATAGAAGTTAAAGGCAAACCAATGATTCAAGTCGTAGTAGATAATTTGAACATAAAAGCAAAATATACTTTTATTGTTCAAAAAGATCATTATGAAACCTATAATCTACAATACCTTTTAAATCTTATTGCCCCTGAATGCAATATTGTTCAAGTAGATGGTATTACAGAAGGAGCAGCATGCACAACACTTCTTGCTAAGAGTTTTATTGATAATGATGAGCCTTTATTGATGGCTAATTCTGATCAATTTATAGAATGGGATTCAAGTAAAACTCTTTATGCCTTTTCTAATAGTGATTCTGAGGGAGGTATTTTGACTTTTCCTGCATCACATCCTAAATGGAGTTATGCAAAATTAGATAATGAAGGTTATGTAACAGAGGTTGCTGAAAAGAAGCCAATTTCTAATAATGCTACTGTTGGAATTTATTGGTGGAGAAAAGGTTCTGATTATGTAAAGTATGCCGAAAGAATGATTAAAAAAGATATCAGAACAAATAATGAATTTTATGTATGCCCTGTATTTAATGAGGCTATTGAGGATGGCAAAAAGATTTCAATTAAAGAGATAGATAAAGATGGAATGTGGGGAATTGGAACACCTGAAGATTTAAATTATTTTCTAAAAAATTACGAAGGAGATGTTTAGTTTTTTCCCAATATATTTTTAAAGGCAGTCAAGATATAATCCTATTAAAAAAAATTATGTGTTGGAAAGTTAAATATTATGTCACGAAAAATAGAATCAAAATTAATTTTTTTTTTAAAATGTACCATAATCGAATTTAGAAACTTTTTCTAACACTCTTTCGTAGCCCTTGCTTTTTAGTAGATCAAAAATCATACTTCTAGTTCTAGTAACATTATTATGTTCCACACATATAGATTTAATTTTGTGACTTTTGAAACTATAACCTTTGAGAATATCTAGTTCATTTCCTTCAGTATCAATTGATAAAAATTGGATTTCATAAGAAGCATTATATTTTTTAATCAAATCATCAAGTGATAATGTTTCAACTTTATATTTATTTGCATTTTTCTATCTTATGTTTTTAGCCCAGTCATTATGAGTAGAGAACTTTTTAGGGTAGATAGTGTTAGTGAACTTTCTTCAGAATCACAAACTTCTAGAAATTCATATATTTTGACAGTCTCTTTTGCTATACATTTTGTTTCTATGTTGTAGTCTTTATTCAAAAATAATGATTTATGCCATATTTTTGCAGGCTCAGCTAATATTCCTTTCCAGTCAAGTTTTTTTCTAATAACCAAGTATTACGCCCTTCAACATCATCAGTCGCACTAAATTCAACAAAAAATTTTGTCTCCAAATTATTAAAAGCCAAGGCAAATAAATCTTGGGCAAGTTGCGACCCTGAATAAGGCATAAATGGAGATATTAATTCTTTGGATTTTTTATCAAGCTCGCTATATAAGATTGCAGAATTTTCTAGATTTCTAAAAAAGGTAATATTTTCAACGCTTTCTAGCTGAAATTTAATTTTTCCTATACGTAATATTTTATTTAATATTCTTCTTAACATTTTCTAAAAAACTTAATTTGATAATACATTATTAATGAATTTGATTTGAGAATTTAATTAAAAATTGCAATTTTAAATATTATTTTTTAAATTTACCAGCCTTATTAATTCTTTTGCTCGCGAAATCTGAGTATGGTGATTAATGACTATTTCATAAGCATTTTTTGCAATGGTTTTGTGTAAATTTGGTTTTAAAATTAATCTTATTAACTGGTAAATCAAGCTAAATAAATTATCGTAATAAATCGCAGAAACATTATGTGCAAAAATTGTTTCTAGATGAGTATGTTCTGGCAGCCTATTGGTAAGGATGCAACATTTGCATGCTGCGGCTTCAAATAATCTTCTTGTGATTTCATTCCATCTTGCATATTGAAAGACAATATTACTTTGTTGATATAACTGTGCATTTTCTAAAGGATTACATTTTTTATTGATATAGGATTTCCCAAATAAAATTTTGAGTAAAATATTATGTTTCCTCCATCCCATACTTGTACCTATAAATATGTTTTTTTTACAATTTGAATTGTGTTTGTAAATAATAGTATCAGCCCAATGAGTAAACCATATACAGTTATATTTTTGGTTTTTCCAATAGAGCGAACTTTGATGATCAGGCGATAGTGAAATATCAGAGATAGATGCTCTTGTTGAGTTATTTATAAGGGTTTGAGGCTCATCACCAAGTTCGCAAATAATAAATAACCCTAGATCATTTTTCAATCGTATAAGTTCTCTTTCCAGTGTTAAACATTTTCCAGCATAGAAAGAAACAACAATCTTTATATTATTTTCAATAAAAAACTCATTTTCAGGTAAAGAAAAGTTTTTTGGGTTAGAAAAGCGAAATTTAAATAAATTTATCCCTTCATTTTCTAAGGCTAATGCAAAACCTTTTGGGGTTGACCAACCCTCCTCGGAAATATCATGATAAATAAAAAACCAATTATTTGAATTCATATAAAATATTTAGAAAAAATTTTTTTTAATTTATTTTTTAATATATTAGGAATTAATTTTATCAATACCACCTTTATGAATTGAATAAAAGATTTTAGGTAAATAAATAATTCCCATGGCAGATCCCTTAAAAATTCATTAATATTTAGCTCTTTATTTGGATACATATCAAGACATATATCATTGAATATTTTCATAACTTTTTCAGGAGAATATTTTTCATAGCAATTAAAATTTTTGTTATTTAAATACTCTCTTTTTGATTTCATTAGAATATTAATTAATTCTTTTTTGTTTTTATAAACAACAGACATATTATTTAAAATTCTTAGATGCTCTTTATCTTTTGAATTTGCATAAGTAATTATAGGTTTATTAGCAACAGAAAATTCAGCTACTGCTAAACCAAATGTTTCTCCATCTTTTCTAGCATGAAGCATATAATCACAAGTATCTATGAATAATGATTTTTCTCTTAATGAAATAGTTTTCTTTAGGTAAATAATTCTCTCATGTGTAGTAAATTTTTTTGTATTTAAAAATAAAAAAACAATATCTTTTCTTTTATCTAAAACCTCTTCTATTGAATTTTTTACAAATTTTAAATCGAATGTTTCTAAGCCTCCGTGCCTACCAAATACTGTTGTATTAGGATCAATGTTCAGTTCTTTTCTTAAATCCCCATAATTTTTATGTTTGTTGACTATGTATGGTAAAACGGGAATTTTTTTGCAAAACCTTTTATTAAGGTCATCACCTATAACACATCTGACATCTGAACCTTGCCTAGCCATAGGACCGAACACGTAATGATAAATAGTTTGGCATTTCCCCCATATATTTTTTTTGTTTAGTTTAAATATATCTCTATAAAAACCATGAGACTGAATATAAGCATGAGATATTTTTTCATTATTTATGATTTCTTTCATTTCTTCAATATTTCTAATATCAATTATCTTAAAATTTTTTGAGAATAATTCTCTTGTGGTATTGATAAATTCTTTTTTATTTTTTTCAGAAGATTTATTTAAAGCAATTATTATAGATTTATTACCCAATATTTTCTCATTATATTTAGCATAATTATAAGTAGATAACTCAGTCCCTCTTTCAGTAAAGTGTTTTACAATAAATGCAACTGTTTTCATAAATAAATTTATAATTAAAAAATAAGAATTAAATTAATATGATCATTTCAATTTTATATTGAATTTATTAACCAATCTATTAATTTTTATTTTGAAAAATTTTTTTAAAGGTTGCAATATACTTTTTATGAATTTATTTTTTTTCAAGTTATTTATAAATTCTGAAAACGTGTTAATACTAACGTATTTTTTTCGCTCATTTAATAGAAATTCATCATTTATTCCTAAATCATTTTTTACTTCATTTAGAGGCCATTTTAACCAAAGATAATCATATGTAGGGATACTGTAAGGATACTCTCTCGCTACGTTTCGTTCACAATATTTTCTATTAATATTTTTTTCTTTAAAATGATAACCCAAAATTGTCTCTGGGTGACCTTTAATACCTCTATCCCAATATTTTTTTGCGTTATTGTACAAAGAGAAGTAATTATTCATTGCATTTGATGAGCCAAAAGCCATTATATCTCCAATTGCTATTTGGTCTGCATCTTTATGATCCCAATCTTTTGGGACAAAAACAGTATTATTTTCTTTAGATGCTTTTATTGCTAATTTATGATTTATAAAGTCAAAACAAAATAAATCAGTTCTTAGCTGATAAACTAAATCGTATTTAAATTTATTTATTTTTTCAAATTCAATCTTTAATTGATTTGCTAAGTACCTACATCGCCAAGAACTCATAATATTTGTTACTGAGCTTGCTGTATGAAATTTTGGCCATTTATTACTAGCAGTTTTTTTCTCAATTGAATATTTTATTTTCTCATCCCATTTTTCAATTTTAAAGTCTTTAGGTTTATATAGTTTTTTAAATTTTTTTATTGAATCATCAAGTTGTAAATTATCTGCATATCCATAAAAGAATATATCTTTTTTTTCAAAAAAGTCATCTTCTAACAAGAATTTTTTTGTTGCGAAAAATGTATGTTCAAAGTTCCTTAACATTCCAGACATTATAATTGCTAGTTTCATTGTTGTATTAATAATAAAATAATCTTAAATTAAAAGATTAATTTTGTATTGAGGATTTGAAAATATCTTTACTTTCTATTGATCCGTGTATAAAAGCAGGTGGGGATGTCCATAAAACTTTAAAATCATTTCTTAAGAAAAGAAATTGGTATTGCCAGTCTATTGGCATCACTACTGGGAATAGTCCATTTGCCAATTTGCATGCTGATTCTGGATTTATTAAATATGCAGCAGTTGTTCTACTCCTTGGAATCTTAAGATGTACAAATCTTGATTCATCAGAAATAAATTTATCATCTTTAAATAAAGGTAATTCACACCCTCCGCCAAGATCTATAAAATCGAATTTTTTTTTACATAAAAGAAATGACTTTTCTATGAGTGTTTTAGTTTCTGGTTTTAAAATTACATCATCCTCTATAATTAAACCAGGTTCATTAGACTTCATAATTTTTTTAAGTGCAACATGATGCTTAAGAGTTAGGCTTATTTCTGCTAAAGATAATTTTCTAAATCTGAAACATTTGGGTGTTAAAAATTTATGAAAAATATAAAAAAATCTCCAATAAAGTTGCTGACTTAAATTTTTATTTTTTTGATTTTCAAGAATATTCTTAATAACAATTTTTTTTATAAAAGATAGTTGCTTTTCCCATTCATATTTATCTTGAAGAAATTTTTTATTTCTTATTTCCTCTTTATCAAAATCTTTAATAAATTCACCCTCTATATCTAGTTCTTTTAATAATTTTTTAATATGAGTTTTTCTTTCTTTAAGAGGAGAATAATGAGTTATATAAATTTTCATTTAAAAATGTTCAAATAAGTTTTATTTTAATTTTCTTTAAAAATAAAAATCTTTTGCATTAAATAAGACCAAATTGCAAGTATTGGTAAAATTAAGATAGCAGATAAATTATTGGATAATTTAATTTTACTACTTAAAAACAATATTAAAAAGGTATTTATTTGCCATGAAATAATTGCTAAGAAGAAATATAATAAAAGTTTATTTTTGGATAAAAACCTAGCTTTAAAAACTTTCTTGCCATATAAATAAAATCCTATTAATAAATTTGCGGATTGACTTATAAAAGTTGCAAAAGGTACAGAAGATATAATAAGAAAAAATTGCAATATAATATTAGTAACTAAAGTATTAAAAGTTCCATAAATTAAAAATCTAAATTTTTCATTTTTATATAAAGTTTTTAATCTTTGAATTTGTTTCAATAAATTTTGAATAAATATCATTAAGATTTATTTGTAATATCTATAACTTTATTGCAACTACTTAATGTGCTTAATCTATGAGTTATTATTAATATAGTAAGATTTGAACTTAAATTATCTATAGTTTTGATAATTTTTTTTTCTGTTTTTATATCTAGTGCACTAGTAGCCTCATCTAAAATTAAGATGTCCCCACCTTTATAGATGGCTCTAGCAATACCAATTCGTTGTCTTTGTCCTCCACTTAATTGTATCCCTCTTTCACCAACTTTAATTTTAAATGCTTGATTAGAATTTTTGCATAAATCAGTTAAATTAGAAGCCTTGATTGCATTGTCTAATTTTTTTTTATCTATTTGTCCTGGAGGAGTTCCAAATGCTATATTTTCTGCAATATTATTATCAGACAAATAAATATCTTGCGGAACATGTGATATATTTCTGTACCAATCCTCTTTGGTAAAATTGGAATTTTGATGTAAATTTATTCCATCAACCTCAACTTTTCCAAATTTAGGAATCAATAAGCCCATAATTATATCTGCGATAGTACTTTTACCGCACCCAGATTCTCCAATAATTCCTATTCGATCACCTTTTTTAATTGTTAAATTAAAATTTCTAAGGATGTTTTTAGAATTTGAATAATATGAAAATGTTATATTTGATAATTTTATTTGATTACTAAAAAAAAATAATTTTTTGAAGCCATTTTTTTTATTTTCTGGTTGATCTAAAAGTTTTATTAAATCTAAAACTGAATTTACATTTGTTGTTATGTTAATCCAAGATGCATAACCTATTTGAAAAGCTGGAAGTAATCTTTGTAGTCCTAATATTATAGAACCTAATAGAGGTAGTAAATTATTGTTCAAGCCAGAATAGGAACTATAAATATAAGCAATCAGCATAATTACGTATAAAGTAAGAAGTTCAAAAATATATCTAGGTGAAGCAGCAATAAAGTCACTTTTCGCAGCCATAAATCTCAACGGCTTATCATTTCTAGAAAAAATTCTTACGTATAATTCTTGGCTATTATCAAGAATGATATCTCTAAATGAACTTAGACCCTCTTGAAGGGCTTTGGTTTGTAATTTAGTTAATGATGATCTAGATTTGCTTACCTTATTAAGTCTTTTTTTCAAAAGAATACCCAATAAAAGATAAAGTGATATGAAGATGGTTGCTATAGTTATCGAAAGTACCCAATTAACAAAAAATAGACTCAATATTAAAGCCGAACCAATAACAATGGAAGTTATCAAGTTAAGAAACGATACTATAACTGAAACTATTCGATCAGTATTGCTAACTATTGATGAGATTATTGAACTACTATTCCTTTTAATATGAATTTCATATGGTTGATTTAAAGAAAGACGATATGCCTTTTTACTAAAATCACTTCCTATAGCAGCCGAAAAGAAGTTAATACTATATATTGTTAAAAGTCTTAAGCATCCTGCAACTGAGACACAAATTAAGAAAATTGCTATTGATAGAAAAAAAGGATCCAGTATATTAAGAGGTTCAAATAATTTAAAAACCCCTTTTAAAACTAAGATTTCATTAGTCTTTGTTGGCTGTGAAAGGTTTGACAAAAAAGGAATCACAGATGCAATTGAAAACATTTCAGCTATCCCAGCAAATGTAATTAATATTGGAAGAATAATTAATTGTTTTTTTCTTCTTGAGGTTAAATTTCTCCAGATACCTTTAAAAAGTATTATTTTTAAATTTTTTTTATTATTATTCATAAATTTATTTTTAATAATCAAATTTGTTTTTAATATTTTAAAAATGTTATTATTGAGTTCTAATTTTATATGGATATATATTTAAACATTATTTTATAATAAATACAATTAAGTGCATCTCTTTTAAAATTATGTTATCAACTAATGAGCAAAATTGACATTTCTAAAATGGAAATAAAAAGAAAGGTAGCAATAATTATTCCATGCTATAAAGCAAAAGATTCTATAGGTTCAGTAGTAGAAAAATGTCTGATTTATTTAGAAAAAATAAGAGAAAATTTTACATATAAAATTGTAATAATAGATGATGCCTGCCCTCAAAGAAGTTGTATAAATATAAAGGAAAATATTTTTATCAAATTACTTCAAAATAAAGTAAATCAAGGAGTAGGCGCTTCTTCTGTTAAAGGAATAAAATACGCCATAGAAAATAACTTTGATTTTATTATAAAATTAGATGCAGATGGTCAACATCCCCCAAAATATCTTGTTGATTTAATCCTATACATATCAAAGTTGCCTAAATACCAACTTTTTCTAACAAAAGGTACAAGATATAAAATTAGAGTTTCTAAAAATAAGGTTCCTTTTACAAGAAAATTTGGAACCTTATTTCTAGATCCTATAGCAAGATCAGCCTTAAACTATAGAGGCTTGTCTGATGTTACGAATGGTTTTTTAGGAATGGATTCAAATACTGCAAAGTTTTTAATCTACAGTAAGGAATCTTACATTGAACCAAGATATTTATTTGAAAGCAGTCTGCTAGCAAAATGTAGTGAATTAGAAATTGGATTAAATGAGTTTCATATGAAACCTTATTATGGATCTAATTGGTATTCTTCTATGAACGCTTTATCAATGGTTTTACCATTAATTTATTTTTGGTTGAAAACTACTTTCAGAAGGATATTTAGAAAATATTTAATCTCATTTAACTTAGGTACTCTTTTACTTCTGATAACAATTTTTAGTTCATCTATTTCCTCAATATTGTTTTTTAACAAAATTTTGCCCGAAATTAAGAAAGATATTTTAGTTACTGCAGGGACTTCTTCTGCTTTTACTAGTGCCGGGATTTTAGCAATTATTTCAATAGCTCTTTTTTTCTTTTATGATTACGCCTCTGCAATAAAAGTGAAAACAGTTTTTTTTGAAGCAATAAATAATGATTAATAAAATTTTTAAATTTAAAGAATCTCTTCTTTTCCAATTATCAATATTCATTTTTGCTAGATTTATTTCTTGTACATTTATTTTTTTGTACCTTCCTTTATATGATCCAAGATTTTTTACTTTTAAAGATTTAGAGTTCTATAAAGAAGTTTCTTCCGGAATATTTACACCCAATTTTTTATATGCATATCTAATAAAATTTTTAGGCTATAACTCAAGTAATATTCATTCATATAGTTCCTTAATCATATCTTTTATAATTTCAATTATTGTTTTCTCTCCTTGGATCTTTTTATCAAGAAAAATTCTTAAAAATAACTCAGCAATTTTATATTCTATAATATTGGGTCTACATCCATATTTATCTCTTTATTCTCTAAAATTTGATTCAACAATTTTTGCAGTCTTGCCGGTAGCTTTTTTTGCTATACAAAGATTCTTGCCTGCTGATAAATTTAATATAATTCCCTTATTTACAACAACAATAAGTTCATTTTTTAGGTCTCAGATTTTATTATTGGCTTGGGTTCAATTATTCCAATCAACATTTAATAAGAACTCTGGACATTTTAAGAAAATTGAATTTAAACAATTTTTAATTTTATTCTTGTTAGTTTTTTGTAGTCTAATCCAATTTGGTTATGGAGCAGATATCTTAACTCAAAATTTTGGATGCTACACCTTTCCTAATATAAAAAACTTCTTTTTAGAAAAAGGTTTTTTTGAACCAGTTTCTATTTTTCTATCATTCGTATTTACACCAATAATTCATTTAATTTTGTTATTAAGTGCTAGAGAATCTATTGCAATTTATTGTATTAATTTACCTAAACAAATTGCCAGTTATGGACAGCTGAATATTATAAGTACAATTTCTTTTTTCTCATTACATGCGCTTTCTCTATTTCGAATGATTAGGTGGATATTTTTTAATAATAAATATAAGAATTATTTTTTTCTAATTCCCTTTATATTGATCATACCTAATTTATATGGCATGTCGCATATGCGGTATTTTATATGTTTTATACCTTATGTAATGATTTTTTTGTTTGATGTAAAAAATTTAAAATTTAATAGATAGATAGCCAATTTATTAATTAAAAAGTTTTTTAGGATTTAGAAAAACTAAATTTATGTTGTCAATTTATTTTTTTCATTAATTGTAGTAATCTAATCACATATACTTTGTAATAAAATGCAAGGGTTTGTTTTTGGAATTGTAGTTACATATTTTTTTCTCAAGGTATCAATACCTTTTCTTCTAATACATGCTCCAGATAAACCAAATAAGAGAAGTTCTCATAATACTATTACCCCAGGATCAGGAGGGATTTCATTTATTTTTTCTACATTAATACTAGCTTTAATTCAAGGAGATTATCAATGGTTTATGTCTTTACCGATTGCAGTTGTTGGTTTAATTGATGATCGTATAAAGTTGTCAGCTTCGATTAGGTATTTTGCTCAGCTTTTAACAGTTTTTTTAATAATCAAAAATACTATTTATTTAGACTATCAACTAGTGGGTTTTAAAGATTATTTGATTTTTGCTTTCTTATTATTTTTTGGAACGGCTATTATTAATTTTGTTAACTTTATGGATGGTATAGATGGGCTTGTTGCAGGATGTTTTCTCATCATAATTTTATTTGCCTTTATTTACTCGCATTCTTTTTTAATTGTTCTGGCTTCCTCTTTGCTTGCTTTTTTATTTTTTAATTGGCATCCCGCTAAAGTTTTTATGGGTGATGTAGGAAGTACTTTCCTAGGTTCTATTTTTGTGATACTTGTTTATGGCCAGAATAATATACAAGAGGCTATTAGATATTTATTATTGGCATCGCCAATATTTCTTGATGCTGCAAGTACTGTATTGAGAAGATATAGTTTAAATCAAAATATATTTAAAGCTCATAAATCTCACCTTTTTCAAAGGTTGTATGACTCGGGCTGGAGTCATTCAAAAATTTCATTAATTTACATATTTTTTACTTTGCTTACTACTTTGTCAGTAATAATAAATAATTTTCCACTAATTTTTATAACTATCTTTTTTACTATTATTTCTGGAATATTCTTAGATCACAAATACGCTACTCCTTTTGAAAAAAGTATTTAATTATTTTCTTAATAATCTATAAATTAAAGAAAGAATTTTTTTTGGAAGCATTCTTCTTGTTATGAATAGAATTGAAAATGATATATAGTATATTAATCTATTAATTAATTTTAATTCGAGAAGAATTACTAAACATTTATTTATTTCTTTAAAATATTTTTTCCCATGTCTTCTTATTATGAAATCTTGACCTGTAAAAACTTTTACTAACTCAACATCTAAAAGAGAAATTTTAAGTTGTTTTTTTAATATTTTACCTATTAATACCCAATCCTCAGCAACTCTTAAATTAGCATATCCTCCTAAATCCAAAAATGACTTCTTTTTTATTGCCATAGTAACGTTATTAAATGGATTTCTAAAACCGATTAATCTTTTTGCTCTTAAATATGTAGATGATCCCTTTCTTATTGATTCTTTCCCTGAGGGAGTTATTTCTCTGATATTACCAAAAGAAACATCATTTTTATTTAGACTTTTAATTTGTATCTTGGCTCTGTTTGGGACAGATTGATCTCCACAGTCTAGAAAAAGGATATATTCGCTTTTAGAAAATATAACCCCTTTATTTCTTGCAATACCAGGCCCATTATTAATTCCACAATAGATAAATTTAAGCTTTTTATAGAATTTTTTTGGAAAAATTATTTTTTTGTTGAATGATTCATAACCATCAAATACTATAAGAATTTCTTCAATGAGAGGATCTTCAGGAATTAAAGAATTGATACTAGATTCTAATTCTTCTAAAGAAGATTTTTCCCAGATTGGTATTATATAGCTTACTAATTTGCTTTCCAAAATATATTAATTACTTTTTTAAAATTATGCCAAAAGTATAAAAATATTTTAGCCACCCCAAAAAATTTGTAAATTATTTTTATATTTTCTACGTTCTTAGAAATTCTTGATTTTGAACTTAAACCATATTTAGATTCAAATTCAATAAAAATACTTTCTTGGAAACTTTGTAAAATCTTTTGTTTTGTTAAGTTATGATTTATTATATATTTTAAAAAGTGATAATAATCTGCTGATATTTTGTAATTACTTTCGTATTTACTCCCATCGTTTAAATATGCAATTGCATTATGGCAGTAAGGCATACCTACAAAAATACTTCTTATTTCCTTTATATATTTATTATCCATTGAATTAGATAACTTATACGGAAAAAAAATTATCTTATTTTCTGGTAATTCTAGTGAGCTTCTTATCTTTATAAAAAGATCTCCTGCTCCAATTACTATATAATATGAATTAATAGGTATAAGATTTAATGCTTCATTAATAGAAGAATATATACCTGCAGATTTTGATTGAATAAATTTATTCAAGTAATGAGTTTTGTTATGTTTAATTTGGCTACTAGATTTATATTTGGTTATTAGCTTTGAACAGGATTTATCATAAATAATAATTTGAAAAATACTGAAACTTGTTTTTTTATTAGATAAACTTTTGATGGTTTTTTTTAATAATTTCAGATTATTATCTTTGAAAGGTGTAATTATATAAAGCTTATTGAGTAATTTTTTTTTATAAGACATTTAAATTTTCTAATTTAAAATTTTTAAATAGAGATCTATATATTTTTTAGAAATAGATTCATAGGACCAAAGTTTTAATGCTCTTTCTCTACAAGCTATTTTGAATTGATTTATTTTTGAATCGTTTTTTAGAAGTTTTATGATAGATTTCCCTAAGTTAACATAGTCGTATGGATCTACCAAAAAGCCAGTTTCATTATTTTTTATTACATCTTTAAGTCCTGTACAATTGAAAGCTATTACTGGGGTGCCACAACTTATTGATTCACTTGCGATTTGACCGAATGATTCTATTCTTGAAGGCACTATTGTAATATCTGCAGCAGAATATAGCATTGCTAATGATTGAGGATCATTTAATTTCCCAATATAAATTGTAGGCATGTTAATCTCTGAAGAATGATCACCATCAGATTGTCCAAAGATAACAGATATTGCATCTGGTATATTACAAGCAACTATTTTTAATGCATTTGATAACAAATCCCATCCTTTATTTTTATTATTAGTGCCATCCATTGAGCCAAATAATATAATTTTTTTGTCTTGTGGGAGATTGAATAATTCTCTTGCTATTTTCTGATCAAATGGTTTAAATATTTCAACATCTAAGGGATTAGGAATCACATTGACTGGCCATGATTTCATTAATGCCGATTGCTTTACACAATTTGCAAGCCATGTGCTAGGACAAACGATGGGAATCTCTTTAACCCAGTTCTTTTTTTTTCTTTCCCAGCACCAGCGATCAAAATCAAAAAATTTATGTCCCTTTGGCTTATTACTTTTTAGATAACCTTCTTTATATCTAATATCAGACTCATTTAGCGGCAAATGCTCACTGCCTAAAAAAGCCCAATTATCATGTAATGTCCATACTAAAGGTTTGTTTATTCTACCAATTGATTCTATTGAGATCATTTCACCTTGGACCCAATGTAAATGTACAAGATCATAAGAACTTCTATTAATAAATTTTTCAAGTCTGCCAGGAATAAATGATATGGAGTGAATTACCTTATTTTCAGTAAGCTGCAATTTGGTTACTTTTGCACCAATGCCAGTTTTTATTAATGAATACAATTTTGTAATATTATTTTTATAACTAAATACTTTTGGTTGGTCACTAATTTTTTTTGCGACAAACATTGAGCTATCAATATTTGATCTAGCTAAAGATTGATGAATTCTAAGAGCTGCTATTGCGGCCCCACCGCCTCCATCCGAACTAGAAACATGCAGAATCTTCATTAATTTTTATTAGTTTGATTTTGGGTAAAAAATATTATAAATTTTCAAAATTAAAATTCTTTTTTTAAGAAATTTTTTCTTATTTCTTAAAAGAAATTTTAACTTTGAAATTAATTTATTAGTATTTTTTTTAAACCCCTTTAATGAAAAATTGGGATATCCTGAATAAATAAGAAACTCGATTTTTTCATCAGCTAATTTTGATATTGTTATTTGTTGCGGATGTATTAAGGGAAAAATTCCACTTTCTTCTAATTCTAATTCTTTATTTTTTCTAAAATATGAATCATTTTTTGTATGAGTAGCTTCTGTATCAAAACCAATATTATTTATTAAATTTATATTAGGTATTATTGTTAAACCAGAATTTAGAAAACATAGATAACTCCATTGGTAATCCCATGTATTTGGTTTGGATTTATAGTAGATATTATCAAAAATTCTTTCCCAAAATCGAATAATCTCTTTTTTATCGAAAATATTATTTAAAATTTTTTCCTTTTTTATTTCAGGCCAATTATTTATGTAGGGATCATACAATTCCCAACATCTTCTCCAACTAGCCCAACCCCAACAATGGCTATATCTACTGAAATAATACGAGCCATGTCCTTGTTTTTCTCCACCTTGATTGTTATGAGCACTTATGCACCATATTCGTGAATCATTCTGATATTTTTCTAGTAATATAGAACAAAAGTAAAAAAAATCTTTGTGGGGAATGCAGTCGTCCTCGAGAATTATACCTTTTTCTTCATTTTTGAAAAACCAAGTCACTGCTTTGCTTACACCAATCTTGCAACCATTATTAATATCGCTATAAAGCCTTTTTATTTCACAATGCCAATCTATTTCATTGTTAAGAATTTTTCTAGTTTGCATAACTTTTTCTTTATTAACTGGATCATTTTTTATAGGACCGTCGCAAGCAAGGTATATTTTTGCAGGAGAAACTTTTCTTATTTCATTTAAAACCTTTAATGTTTTTTGTGGTCTTTGCCAGCTTATTAATAATATAGGTGTTTGAAACATAAAAAATTAGCTGCGTAAATTATTTGCGTATTTTAGTGATTGATTTTAAAAGAAAATCTTTGATAGTATTTAGATTTGGAACTTTTTTTAGTAATGGTTCATTTGCCAATTTTGCTAAATAGCTATAATCTTTTTTTACTTCTGACAAATATTTTGATAGATCTTTAAATTCTAAATAATCATACATATTGATAAAGGATTCTTTTCTAAAGTCATTATGCACATGATAGTCAGCAAAATATATAGGAATACAACCTGCTATCTTTGCGTGAAAACATTTTTCTGTATAGTAACCAGGGAATAATGAGTTTTCTGGACAAAAATTAAATTTGAAATTAGCCATCTTATCAATCTTTGATTGGTAGTCTGAATATACAGGAAAAAATTTATTGATAAAACTTTTATTTATTTTTGGACCTAAAGGATTATTAAATAAAGTTCCATATTTTTCAACGTACATTATTTTTTGAAGTTCTCTAAGCATATCCATCCTCGATCCTTCTGGATTATTAAAAATCGTTATACAGTCTTTTCTATTTGCAATATCATCAGCTGTAAATTGACCATTATTTATTAATCTTTTCTCAATTTCATCAACGTTAATTATGCCAATATTGGTTTTGAACCAATCAATCTCAAAGTACCAAAGAGGCAACCTTATATTAGTCCCTCCATAACTATTGAAGTCAGATGTTAATGAAAAGGGGACTTTGTATTTATTAGGTCTAATATTTTCTCCCAAGAACAAAATACATTTTTCGTTATATTTTTCGATTACTTTTTTATGTTTTTTTCCACAAATAGATACGAAACAAACATCTGCTTTATTAGGTTTAGTGACTAAAATTTCTGAGTTAAAAAGTTCATTAAGAATATTGGTGATTAAATTATTTTTCTCATTAAATTCAATCCAGAAATCAGTAAATGAAATTTTAAGCATAAATCTTTAATTTGCTTTGCCAACTGCCCAAAAATTAATTCCTAAAGACTTTAAATTTTCTGAATTAATTATTCCCCTAGTATCGAAAATCCATGATGGTTTCCTCATTAAAGGGACTATTTTGTTCCAATTAATTTTTTTGAATTCTTCCCACTCAGTTAAGAGTATTATTGCATCAGCATTCTTTATAGATTCTTGGATTGTAGAAGCAACATAAACTTTTGAATTGTCATCACCATTTGCGAAAAGATCATTTTGGATTTGCTTTATTTCAACTTTTGGATCATATATTGATAAAATAGCTCCTTCCAATAATAAATCTTTGCAAATGGAGATAGCGGGCGATTCTCTCGTATCATTAGTATCCGCTTTAAATGCAAAACCTAGTATTGCCAACTTCTTATTGAATAAATTTCCAAATAATTTACTAATAATTATTTTAGAAATTCTATTTTGCTGCCAATCGTTCAATTCTAAAACTTTTTTCCAATAACTACCCACTTCTTCTAAACCATAGAAATTACATAGATATACTAAATTTAAGATGTCTTTTTTAAAACAACTACCTCCAAATCCTGGCCCTGAATTTAAGAATTTAGAACCTATTCTTTTATCCATTCCTATCGCCTTTGAGACTTCTTTAATATCAGCACCAGTTTCTTCGCATAAAGAAGAGATTGAATTAATAGAACTAATCCTTTGAGCTAAAAAGGCGTTTGCAGTTAATTTTGATAATTCTGAGCTCCATAAATTCGTTCTTAGAATTTTTTTCTTTTCAATCCAATTTAAATAAACCTCTTCTAATGCGATAATGGCATCATTATCATCACCTCCTATTAATACTCTATCAGGATTTTCAAGGTCATTTATTGCGGTCCCCTCTGCTAAGAATTCAGGACTTGATAAAACATAAAAATTATTAATCTCTTTTTTTGCATTATTTTTTGAATTTTTTTTAGAGGATTCAAGTATTGTTTTAATAGTTTCAGCAGTTTTTACTGGTAAAGTACTTTTTTCAACAACTATCGTTCTACCTTGAGCATTCTTTGAAATTCTTCGTGCAGATGCCTCCACCCATTTTAAATCACTAGCCTGACCAGCTCCAATTCCTTTTTCTTTAGTAGGGGTATTAACTGAAATAAAAATCATATCTGCTTTTGAAATCGCATCATCAACATTTGTTGAGAAATGAAGATTAATATTTCTACATTCTTTAATAATTTCTTTTAAACCAGGTTCATAAATTGGTAACTTATTAAGATCTTTATTATTCCACAAAGATATTCTCTCTTTATTAATATCAACCACATGAACTTGTATTTGTTTGCAATGTTTTGCAATAACTGCCATTGTTGGCCCACCTACATAACCAGCACCTATACAACAGATATTTTTTATATTGAAATTTTCAATCACAGAATTTTAAATTACTCGGCCTTTTTAATTAAATATACATTACTCCAATGCAAAAAATATGTCTTAAGAGTTTTTTTTAAAGCTTCTAAAAATTAATAAAAAAAATTTCTTTAGAATTTTAAAATTTTTAAATACCTTTATCTATTAAAATTATGGAATAACACTATAGAAACTTGAAAACCACAATTCATAGAAACTTAGTTACTGGCGGCGCTGGCTTCTTAGGTTCCCATTTAATTGACAAATTAATGGAAAGTGGGGAAGATGTTATTTGTCTTGATAATTACTTTACAGGGAGAAAAAGTAATATTTTTAAATGGATAAATAATCCAAATTTTGAATTAATTAGACATGATGTTACTAATAAAATTAATTTAGAAGTTGATAAGATATGGCATTTGGCTTGTCCTGCCTCACCTATCCATTATCAGCTAAATCCAATAAAAACAGCAAAAACAAGTTTCTTGGGCACTATTAATATGCTCGGGTTAGCAAAAAGAACAGGCGCTAAGATTTTGTTGGCTAGCACAAGCGAAGTTTATGGAGACCCAGAAGTTCATCCTCAGCCAGAAGATTATAGAGGCTGTGTTAATAGTATTGGGATTAGAAGTTGTTACGATGAAGGGAAAAGGATAGCAGAAACTCTTTGTTTCGACTATCAAAGAATGCATAATGTAGACATAAAAGTAATGAGAATTTTCAATACATATGGTCCAAGAATGGTCCCAAATGATGGAAGAGTAATTAGTAACTTTATTTGTCAAGCACTTCTAGGCAAGTCACTATCAATTTACGGAGATGGTTCCCAAACTAGATCTTTCTGTTATGTAGATGATCTTATTAAAGGAATGATGCTATTGATGGAATCAGATCAGCATGGACCCATAAATTTCGGAAATCCAGATGAATTTACTATTAGGAATCTTGCAAAATTAATAATTCAGAAAATTGATCCAAAATTAGAATTATTATATGAACCATTACCTCAAGATGATCCTTTGCAGAGGAAACCTGTCATTGATATGGCAAAGGCTAAACTAAATTGGGAGCCAAAAATAGCAATAAATGATGGTTTGGATAAAACAATAAATTATTTTAAAAAAGTTTTAAATTAACTTTTTATTTATATAAATTCAAAAATTTTTAGTAGATTTTATAATTCTTTATTTATTGCATTTTCTCTAAGGATATTTCTTAAACCTCCTAGTAAAATCCAAAAAATCAACCCAATTCTTATATCAAAGAATGGTAAATCAAACATATGACAAAAGAAAATTACTGCAGCCGAAACCCACCATGCTTTGTCATAGTCAGAGTAATTTTTTAATTTAAAGATCCTTTTCCTGGAATAATAAAGAATAAAAATTATTAGGATTATGATGAGAAAAGCAGTTGGAATTCCAAAGCTTAAGGCTATTTCTAAAGGTAAATTATGTGTGTGAAAAAATTTTTCCCCCACATCACTTCTGAATAATATAGGGAAAGATGATGATCCCCATCCAATTAATGGTCTTTGCGAAATTAAATTTAATGAGGAATTCCATATTTGAACTCTTATAAATGAAGAGAAATTTTCAAAGCCTAAACCCCCAAATTGATGGAAAATTATTCCAGGGATTAATTTCTTAGAAACATCTGAAAAAGGATTATTTGGAAAGATTCCAAGACCTATTAAAACTGGAGTTATTAATAAACTTAAAAGAGGTATTAGCCACTTTATACTTTTAAATCCAAGAACTAAAAAAGTGGATAATACAAGACCTAACCAAGAATTTCTAGAAAAGGTTAATAAAGTACATAAAAAAATTGAAGCTAGCAGTAGAGAAGATATGGTCCTTTTACTTTGGGTTCTTAAACTATCTCTAAAAAAAACAATAGAAAATGGCCAAATAATATTTAGCCACATACCTAAATAATTCGAATTATTAAATAATCCCGTCATGCCATCCCCAGGATGAATCTCCCTAGAGTACCAAGTTATAAATCCATTTAAAAAAACAAAGGGGCCATGAAATTTAAAAAAATATTGTAAAAAGCCAGAAATAATTACAGGTATACTACCTATTAAAAAAATAATAATTAATTTTTTTCTCATGCTTGGATTTTTTGAATAACTCTGAAATATCCAGAAAATCCAGAAATATGGTAACCAATTTGATATTCCTATCCAGAGTTGTGCGATTGCGTATTCACCTTTATAAAAATTGGCTGGATAAAGTGTGTTTAAAATGCAACTTATAATAATTAGTACACTGCTTAAAATTATGGGGTAGTTAAATTTATCTTCTAAATATGATTTCTTTTTCAAGGTTAAATAAATAAAAGATATAAAAAGAAAAATAGAAGATATTGAAGGAAGAGAAGGAAGAAGAAATAAACCTATATAAAAAATATTGAAATCTAATTTTTTTTTATTTAACTTTATAAAAATATTTCCTAAAAAGATATTTTTCATTATTAAAAGTTGAAATATGAATTATAAATTGCAATAAATTTTTTTTAAAATAGAAAATATTTTTTAAAAATTTACGCTTCCTGCAGGATTCGAACCTGCGGCCCACTGCTTAGAAGGCAGTTGCTCTATCCAGCTGAGCTAAGGAAGCATCTTTTTATTATATCCGAACGCAAAGTACTAAACAATCAAAGTATTCCTTATTTTTAATTTTTTAGTTGATAAGTATTTTTATCTTTATTTTCTTTCTTCAAGATATTACTTATTATGGTTATGGATATATTTTATAAAATTGGCTAAAAGACTTACAGAAAAACAAAAAGAAGAGATATTGAAAAGTTTTAAATCTGGCGTATCTATTGATTTTTTGTCAAAAAAGCATAATTGTACTAATTCAACTATTACTAGAAATCTAAAAAAAAATCTTGGAGAATTTGAATATATGGAGCTATTAAATAAAAGTAAACCCTTAAAAAATAAATCTAAATTTTATAAAAATCATAATAAAGATTTAAAAAAAACAAATTTTGATAATGAAGAATTTAAAAATTATTTTAATGAACCTAACGTTTTAAATGAAAATGTAGATGTTTCGAACTTTAAACCAATTGATTCTTTTTTTGAAATTGCACCAATTGATTATGAGATAAATAATTCATCTCGTAAAGAATTTAGTTCAGTCCCCTTATCAGAAGTAGATTTCCCTAAGGTTGTTTACATGGTTGTTGATAAGAAAATTGAGTTAGAAATAAAACTATTAAAAGATTTTCCAGAATGGGAATTTTTACCTCATGATGATTTGAATAGAAAAACTTTAGAAATATTCTTTGATTTAAATCTTGCCAAAAGATCTTGTAATAAGGAGCAAAAGGTACTTAAAGTTCCAAATACTGATGTTTTTAGAATCACAGCCCCTCTTCTGCTTGAGAAGGGAATTTCAAGAATTGTTTGTGCTGAAAATTTAATTGCTCTTTGAGCTCTTTTTATTCATTATTAAAAACTAAAAAGCATCCCAAAATAGAGCCTAATATAAAACTGGAGCCAACTATAAAGCTAATTGGGAGTTCAATAGTTTCGTCTATTAATAAATCTACTTTGCTTTTGTTTGAACTATTTTGTATCCCAATAAATAGCACTAAAAATAAACATGAGTTGAAAATTGCTGACAAGAATAATTTTTTAACTAACAAGTTCATTTAAATTAGTCTTATTATTTTAAATTTTAGATCATATTATAAATTTCGCTTTTTTTTAATCCATTTTTCTTTGCTAGGTATTTAGATGCTGCTGACAAACTTAAACCTGCATTTATTAAATCTTTAAGATCTTTTTTCATACTAAATTTATCAACATTCAAATCTATATTTTTGTTTATTCCTTTTAATACAATTGTTATTTCTCCAATCACGTTCTGACTTTTGAAGAATTCTATTACTTCATTAATATTATTGCCAACATGTTCTTCAAATTTTTTTGTTAATTCTCTGGTCACGATGATTTCACGATCACCTCCACAAAACTTAAGTAATTCCTCTAATAATTTTTTAAGTCGCTTGGGTGATTCGTAAATAATAGTTGTTTTTTCATTTTTACTAATTTCTAAAAGAATTTTTGTTCTGTCAATCTCCTTTCTAGGAAGAAAGCCTTCAAATACAAAACTTGAAGAGGGAAA
>FUFK010017351.1_pt1 | contig 63995 bp, 74 predicted proteins | sample 1021851 | NCBI WGS metagenome assembly FUFK01 (sample SAMEA51879418, study PRJEB19060) | metagenome
TTTTTTAATTCATGAAGGTAGCGAGAGGCCCTAAACAAAAACATACCGCTATTCCAATAATAACAACCCGCTTCAAGATAACGCTGAGCTATCTGAGCATTTGGCTTTTCTGTGAATGATGCCACTGTAAATGCATTTGATATATTCTTTATCGCTGCCGACGATTCTATGTAGCCATACCCTATTTCAGGCGATTCTGGCTGAATACCAAACACCACCGCACTGCCTTTTTTTGCAAGCTGAGCTGCACTAAGCACTCGCTCAGGTAACTCTTCATCTTCAAGAATGTGATCCTCTGGATCGAGCGCGGTGGACTCGAGTGTGTCGCTGGCTTGGGCCACCGCCCCCGGTGCGGGAGCGGCGTCGAGCGACAAGACGCTTCCGCGGGTAAGCGAGGCGTCCAAGTCTCGAAGTTCGTCGATGCTGACGCCCATGTATTCCGCGATTTCACGTTGGCTGGGGTTGGTTCCTAGACTGGCCATGAGGTCATCGACAGCTTGCTCGCGTGCTCGACCGGCCTGTCTGACCGAGCGACTGGCCCAGTCGTTTCGTCGGAGGTCGTCCATGATCGCGCCACGGATGCGAGCAATAGCGTAATGACGGAATGGAACGCCGCGATCCTCGGAGAAGCCGTGGGAGGCTTGCACGAGACCTTCGAGTCCGGCAGACCGCAGGTCATCCCTGTCCACATACGTTGGGAGACGCATCGCTACTTCACTCACGACATAACCGACAAGCGCGAGGTGTTCTGCGACCAATTGATTGGCGGCAGTGTCATCATGAAGCCCCCTTGGGGAAGGAGTCCCAGCCATGTTCGCTCCTAGGTGCTTCCGGCGCGCGGGAACACGTTCGTCGAGCGTCCATGCCCGGGAGAGGACTGATGTTCTCTCCTGCTGTGAGGCGAAAATCCTTTTCTGCCCCGTAGGTTCGGAGAAGTAAAGCAGGTTAAGCGACCGCGCACAACCCTTCATGAGAAAAAACTTGGAGAATTTGGGTCGACTTGGGACTGTCGGTCCGATACGTCAATAACTTTGCCGCGTAATCGTTGAATTCCCTCAAGTCGCAGGGGCTCTCGCCGATTTCTCTCGTGTGAGAACCACGTCTGTGTAGTTTCCATCGAAAAGTCTCAAGTTCTGACCTCAGTTGCCGATGCACTCCTTGAGAGGCTCTGTGTCTTCTCATTTGGGTTTTGCTAGACCGGAGGGAGCGAGCATGGATCTGTCAGGGCTTTCCTCCGTCTTGTGGCGAGAGCGCGACATCCTCGAGAACCTGCTTTTCCGCCTCGACGTTCAGCAAATGCTTCTCATGAGCAGCCGCGACATGTGGCTGGTGCGTTCGAGTCAGGAAATTGAGNACGCTATTGAGAAGGNGCGTGCCATCGAACTGGAGCGCGCCGTCAGATTCGATCAAACTGCTCGAGAGCTCGGTCTAGAACTTTCCCCCAGCCTGACTCAGTTGGCGGAAGCAGCGGAAGAGCCGTGGAAAGGGCTCTTGAGCGAACACTACGAAGCCTTNACTGACCTTTCGACCCGGATCCAAGCGGTGACGGCTCTGAATCGCGAGCTGGCGGCAGCAGCACAACATGCAACACAAGCGGTGATGTCGAGCATTCATGGTGATGCGGCTCCTTCGTTGAACCTCTACCAGGCCGGCGGGTCAACCGAGAGCGCCCCGCAACCTTCAGTTTTCGTTGATGAGGGCCTCTAATGAGCACCTGGGCGGGAATTTCCACCGCATTGTCGTCGCTGCGTACTCAACGGATAGCCATCGACGTTGCGGGGCAAAACATCGCGAACGTCAATACCCCGGGTTATGCGCGGCAGCGGGTGGACATGACTGCAGGAACCGGCGTGGACGTCTCAGCCATTTCCCGTCTACACAACGGGATCCTTGGAGATCGTTCCCGCACGGAAAACGCACAGCTGCAAGATCTCGTGGTGGCCAGCACGACTCTCGATCAGATCGAAGATGTCTTCCCGGAGCCGACCACTCACGGACTGCAAGCGAAACTCGACGCACTATGGTCTGGCTTCGCGGACGTAGCGCGGAATCCAACTAATTCTGCTGCGAGAGTGCAGGTTCTGTCGCAGGCCAATGCCGTAACAGACTGGCTGAACAACGCCGCCATCGAACTTGGAGAAATCACTTCCAACCACACCGCGTCCTTAAATGACCTCGTAACCACAGTGAATGGCTACGCGAAGGAACTCTCCGAGCTAAATGTCGCCATTAGCCAGTCGGTGGAAAACACGCAAGCGGCCAACGCACTCGTGGATCAAAGGGGCCATGTCGCGGACCAGTTGGCGCAGTTGGTGGGTGGCTCATATTTGACGAACGACGTCAACCAATTGAGCGTGACGCTTGGCGGCGGAACCTTGGTTGGACCGGCGACCTACGCAACACTGCAAGTGGCGTCATCGGGTGGAACCACGTCCCTTCAATGGGTGAGTGACTCCTCCACTGCGACAGTTACTAGCGGAGCTGCAAAGAGTTATTTGACGGGAATCAACACGACCGTTGACTCATGGACAACAACGTTGGATGGCGTTGCGTCAGCTCTCACCACCCAGGTGAATGCGATTCAAACTACAGGCTTTGATCGTGATGGCAATGCCGGAAATAATCTGTTCTCGGGAACCACGGCATCCACAATTGCGGTCGCATTGACGGACGGTGATGACATCGCGGCGTCAGCCATTGCTCCCGCAGGCGGAATTGCGTCACTTGATGGATCCAAAGCTGACGCTATGGCTGCCGTAGCGACCGCGTCGAATGGTCCAGACGAGTTGTATCGAGATCTCGTCGTTTCACTTGGCTTTGCTGTGCAATCTGCGGATCAAGCAGCAGCAACACAAGAATCACTCACTTCGAGCATCACGAGCCAAATTGATGCGGAATCAGGCGTGAGTATCGATGAAGAGATGGCTAATCTCTTGGCCTTTCAACGGGCCTACGAGGCGGCGGCCCGAGTGCTGACCGCCATCGATGCTGTTCTTGAGACACTAATTAACCGCACCGGCGTGGTCGGAAGGTAAGGACTATGACTCTTTTTGATCGCATTTCAACTCCCTCACAACACTTGCAATCTATGGAGTCGCTGTCCGCCGCTCAAAACCGCATGACGCGACTCCAAGAGCAAATATCTTCAGGCAAGGCGTTCCAAAAAGCGAGCGAAAGTCCCGGCTCTGCCGAGTCGGCCATGAAGTTGCGTGCAGAGCAGACTCGTGTGGCGCAGTTCGCGAACAATATTGATTCGGGACTGTTGCGTCTGAACGCAGCCCGAATCCAAGTTGACTCGGTGAACGACCATCTCTTGCGAGCTCGGCAGATCGTTGAACAAGCCCAAACGGATACCCCGACCGTTACCGCGAGTGTCCGGTCGGCCCTTGCCGAAGAGATTGATGTCTTGAAGTCCGCCATGCTAGCGGCGGCAAACAGCCAATATGGGGGTCGGCAACTCTTCGCCGGGGCCAGTGGAGTGACTTCGGCCTACGACGCCACTGGCACCTATCAAGGAGACACCAACACCCAGACAACCCGAATTGACGCCAACTCGACCGTTCGAACAGAAGTAAATGGCACGGAGGTATTCGGCTCAGGAGCAGGTAATGCCTTTGCCGTTCTCACTGACATCGCCACCAACCTGCGCAACAACACACCTGCAAACCTTGCCGCAAATCTCGTTTCCTTGAATTCCGTGATGGACACAGCAAGCGAGGCTCAGGCCACGATTGGAGCACGAATAGGTCAACTCAACGACCTCCAGGCCTTGACAGCCGACAAGAGCGTGACTCTCGCAGGCGCCTTGGCTGACGTTGAAGATACGGACTTAGGCAAAGCCATTATGGAATTGACGCTCCAGCAGACGGGGTACGAAGCGGCACTTCACGCCACCGCGAGTGTCATGCAACCGTCCCTCATGGACTTTCTGCGATAGTGGTGTTGTCCAAGAGGCGAAAGTGACGCGAGAGGAGGACGCCATGACTGAAGAAAGCGATATTCCAGTTGTAGAAGTAAGAGGCGGTCTCCTCGGCTTTCCTGAGTTAACGCGCTTTGCTCTTGTCAAGATGAACAACGAGGGTCTCGTCTATCGGCTGCAGTCGCTCGAAAGCGAGGCCGTCAACTTTGTTGTGGTGCCAGCAGTGTCCTTCTTCCCCACGTATGCGCCAATTGTTGATGACGAAGTCGCGGAGCGCTTTAACTTAGCGGCAGGTGCCGACGTGCTGGTGCTCCTGATTGTCACACTCGGCGAAACTTTCAAGCAGTCAACTGTCAATCTGATGGCGCCGCTGCTGCTCGATCCTGTCCAACAAATCGCTGAGCAAGTGATTATTGAGAATGAGGATCTATCCGTACGAGCACCATTGTTGGCGGCTTAGTTTCCGATGCTGGTTTTGAGCCGCAAAGCTGGCGAAAGCATCGTCATCGGAGATTCAATCACCGTCAACGTTTTGGAAATCCGTGGCGATCTAATTCGAATCGGTATTGACGCCCCTCGCAACATTAAGGTGCATCGCCACGAAGTGTACGAAGCGATCGAAGCAGCGAACAAAGAGGCAGCAACAGCATCCGTAGACGCCATTTCGGACTTTGCCCAAGCCCTTGGAGAAATGCCTGCATCAAAGCAAGAGCCGTAAGTCTCGCGCGCTCGGCGGTGACCGATGCCCCTGAGCCCGATCCTTAGTCCACACTNACTGGCGGGGAATGAGGTCTCTGATTCGGCGGGCCAAGTCGTCAGGGTGATCAATGGCTTCTGTACGTAGTTGCTTCCGACCTACGCCAGAAATGGTGAGGCGCCCATAATCAAGCGCCCTTCCGAAGGGTCCTTGTTGAATGTCGACTCCTTCGATCTTGTTGAATTCCAACGTCGCTCGCGAACGGAAGATCAGGGTACGAACTACTTGGACCTTGTCGTCATCAATGACGAAACGGAACATCCACCAGCTGAGAAAATTGATCCCAGGAAAGAGCAGCAAGAAAACGCACACGACTAGCGCGAAGGTGAAGCCGATCTGGGATAGCGCTAGAAGGAAGATAGCCGCCAAACCCAGCGCCCAAAGACCGAGAGTCACCAGTATGGCCTTCACGGAAGCCCGCAAAATAAGGCTGCTTTCGTCGCTTCCTGCCACCCATTAACTGTAAACCACACCGCGAAGCCCGCAAAGACGTGTCCGCACCTGCGAGGTTGGATGAGGTTGAGCGCGAAGGTCTTGGTACGCCGCGTAGGACTTGAACCTACAACCCGCTGATTAAGAGTCAGCTGCTCTGCCAATTGAGCTAGCGGCGCGAGGGAAGGAAGGCTATCACCGGAGGGCGTCCACGATCGTGGCCACCCGGACGGACGCCGAGCAGTCCAACAGCCATTCGCTGCGTCCAAGAATTCGNCCGCTCACGGCCTCGAACATGTCGCGATAGGCGTCGGTTTCGGGGAAGTTCTCGACGTGGTCGTTGATCTGCAGGGAGGTGGGTTGACGCCACGTGGTGAAGGCCTGATCGTCGGTGATGCGAATCGTTCCGCCGTCGGCCTCGATGCTCAATCGCTGAGATTCGGGCATGGAAAACGACGCAATGATGGAAGCACACGATCCCGTCTCGGTGGTCACCCGAGCCTTCGTGGTCATGTCCACTCCGAGACCACCGTCGATTGCATTCTTCTCAATATCGTGCGGAGTCCACGTCGGTGCGCAACCGATCAATGCGTGGAGTGGGTAGATACCGATGTCGAGAAGTGCACCGCCACCCATCTGAGGGTCGAGGCGATAGTTCCCTTCCGGGACGCCGTCAAAGGTGAACGTTCCTAAGAAGTTGCGGATCGCCCCCATCTCTCCTGAGGACACTAGATCGGTGACCCGGCGCATNCGCGGGTGCCACATCGACCATGCTGCTTCGACAAGTTCCACACCGGCNGCGCGAGCGGCATCAAAGGCCGCTTGGGTGTCAGCGGCCGAGAGTGTNAGNGGCTTCTCACACAACACGTGCTTGCCGGCGTCGATGGCTCGATGGATCCAGGGAGCGTGTTGGTCGTTCGCGAGCGCGATGTANACGGCGTCGATNGACTCGTCATCAATGAGCGTTGCGTAGTCCGAGTAGGCGCGATCCGGCTCGAGGTTTCTGGCTCGAGAAATGTCCCGAGCAGCAACGGCAGCGAGGTGCGCGCTGGTTGCGTCGCGAAGGGCCTGGGCGGTCGCTGTCTGAACGATCCACCCTGCCCCCAGGATGCCCCAGCGAACGGTCATGCGGCCAGATGCGGTGTGACCGGCCGTCCGAGGTTGGTGGCCGACTCNTCNGCTGCTTCCATGACNGAGACCACGTTGCGTGATTGCCGCGGGTCGACCTGCATGGGTGTCCCGTCGGTGAGGTAGGCCGCAAGTTCGGCGTGGAAGGTGAAGGGTGTCACCTCGTCGAGCGGGATCTCGCGGCTGGCACCGGTGTTGTCGAACAGGAAGATGCGAGCGGGCAGGTCGGCGACGGCGGGCTCGGCGGCGGCATCCCACTCACCGACAATCGCGCCCTCGGTGCCGAGGACGTAGTACTTGGGCTTGCGTGCGGCGGCGAGATCGGAGTGCACGAACGTGGCCTGGCGGCCGTCATTGAAGGTGACGGTCACTTCCGCGTGATCGGCGTTCGTTGCGTGCAACCACTTGCGCTTGTGGTTCATGCCGGACACGTGCTCGATCGGCGCATCGAAGATGTTCAAGACTTGNTCGAGGTAATGCGANCCCCAATCGAANATCGCACCGCCNGACACGTCGGCATCGGAGTGCCAGTAATCGCANGGACGGGAGTAGCCGCCAACAAAACTGTCATACTGAAATACGTCACCGATCGATCCCTCGCGGATCAACCGACGCATCGTGATGAAGTCACGATCGAAGCGACGGTTCTGGTAGACCACCAGCGTCTTGCCCTTGTCCGCGGCAAACGCCAGCGCCGCGTCGCACTCGTCGGCGGTCAGAGCCATCGGCTTTTCCAAGACAACGTGCAGGTCNCGCTCGAGGGCNTTCATTGCCCAGTCGTGGTGACTGTTCGGGGGAGTGGAGACGACGACGAGATCCAACAGGCCCGAGTCGAGCATCTCGTCGGCATCGGTGAAGCCGGTGAGGTCGGGGGCGAGCTCGCGGGCCGCGTCAATGCGCTCGGGATTGGTGTCACACACGGCGGTGAGTGTGAGTCCGGGTGTGGCCTGCACCGCCTGATTGTGTTCGTGGCCGATGGCGCCGTAGGCGAGAAGACCGACTCTGATTTCTGGCACGTGTAATCCTTCGAGGCTTCGGGAGCTGGTGAGTGGTGTGGACCGTGACGTTACCGAAGACCGAGGGTTCGGGCGATTTGGCGGCCGATCGATCGCTGACCCGCGGGATTGGGGTGGAATGCGGCAGAAGCGAAAGGACCGGACAGCGTGGTCACGCCGAAGACCCAGGACTTGTCACCGGCACACACCCCGTGGCCCGTGGTGGATTCTCCGGATGCCCCCCAGATCCCGGCGACCGGCTCCCAGCCCAGCGCCGCGGTGGCGAGGATCTGCCCGTTCAGCGTTCCGTTGGCCGTGGACAGATTTCGATCGGACCCNAACGACGGAGAGAAGAGGTACGGATTGGGCGCCTGCAGAGCCAGAATCGTGTCCCGCGCCCAGGCGAAGTCCGACGGGCTCAAGGTCAAGTAGCGACAAGGTTCTCCCACCGCCGAACGGGTGATGTCGGGATACGTCATCGGCAGGACGCGAGCGCCATCGGCCAGATTCAAGGGCGCGACCTGAGCGCCGGAGGCCAGCGTGCACGATGCACCCCCGAGGCACCCGGCGAGCTGGGCGTACTTGGCCGGAAGCTGCCCAGTCAGGGTTTGCACTCCCTCGTTGACCGAATCGAAGCGACTCAGCGGCAGCGTGCTCGCGGAAGCGACGGGGCAGTTGAAGCTCAATGCGCAGGTGCTGAGAACCGAGGTGAATCCGATGTCGTTGCCCCCGGCGGACAAGGCGACGATGTCGATCGNGCGATTNCCGATGATCGCTTGGACTTGCTCGATCTGACTTGTCTCTTGCCCGGCGAANGGNAGAGGGCCGAGCACCCCGGTCAGAATCGTCGCTCCCGAGCAGGACACGTCGATCACCGTGACCGAGGACTTCTCGGAGGAATTTTCCAGAGCAAGGGCCGCTTGCACGGGCCCGGCGCGGACGCTCCGCTTGCAGGCGTCGTCGTCGTAGTAGGGGTCGAACTCCCCATTGGGATCGCGAAGCCAGGCGTCGATGTTGCGTGGGTTTCCATCTCCTGACGCGTAGGAATCACCGAGGATGACGAACAGGTAGTCGATGACGTCTGCTTTGATCCATTGGAAGTCGACATCCGATGCTCCCGACCTGACTTCGAGCTTGAATCGGTAGGAGCCCTCCTGCAGGGGAATGTTTCGTTTGCAGGTTTTCTTCGTCAATTTGCGCCAACGAACGCGCTCGATCTGTTCTTTGCCGCGGTAGATCCGCCACTGGTATTCGTTTCCNCGGCTCTTGCANGCATCCAGGGTGACNGAGTANCCGCGTGGATTCAGGTACCAGGATTGAACGCCGTTGATGAGTCGCTCNGCTGGCTGCGCNATCTGATTACCGGCGCCTTTGAATTNTGCNGAGGGCACTGCTCCGAGTGGTCGTTTCGCGGGCACTCCGCCGTCNCCGTCAATGAANCCGTCACCGTCGACNTCNTTGGACTGCGGAANCATCCGCCAGTCNCCCCGAGCCTTNGCGTTNTCCGCGGCCTGAGCGGGNAGAGCCACCCCNANGGCGACGAACAGNCTCATCGCCGCAGCAAGAGNCCNNANNCCCANCANNGANNGCACGATACGTGGTGGGGTGANTTCTGCGTTACGTGACCACCATGGGCACCGGACCCTTGGCGCGGTAGGTGGCTCGCGGTTCGGCGCGCGGAATCGGATGCAGCGAGTCCGCCGGCATCAGGTGATGACGGGCGGCTGCGTGCAACAAGATGATGCGCGCCTCGAGCAGGGCGAACTGGTCACCGAGGCACTTGCGCGTCCCGGCACCGAAGGGAAAGTACGCGCCACGTGGGAGATCCGCATGTAGTTGCGGCGTCCATCGTGATGGCTCCCACGTATGCGGATCGGGAAAGTACGAAGGATCTCGGTGGGTGACGTATTGACTGATCAGGACGTGGGCTCCCGCCGGCACCCGCACACCGTCGACCACAACGTCCTGCAGGGCTCTGCGGGGGGCCACCCAGACAGGTGGGGCGAGTCGAAGCGACTCCGAGACCACCTGGCCAGCGACCTCGGTGCTCATCACATCGGCAACCGTCGCGGGGGCTCCGGCGGTGATCCAGTCCTGCGCAAGAGCCTCCTCGCGTAGCGCCGCGAACACGTCGGGGCGGGTGCCCAGCCAACTAAAGGCCCAGGTCAAAGCATTGGCGGTCGTCTCGTGGCCGCTCAGAATCAAGGTGAGTGCCTCATCGCGAACTTCGTCGTCGGTGAACGCCGATCCGTCTTCATCGCGAAGAGCCAGCAGCAGACCGAGAAGATCATCGTCCTCGGCGTTGTGCTGGCGACGCTCGGCGATGAGATCTTCGGCGATCGCGGCGAGCTCGTCGGCCGCTTGCCGGAACTTGCGCCAGTAGGGCAAGGGCAGGGAGTCGAGTCGATCCAGGCCGGGCAGCATGGTTCGCTCGATCCGATCAATGGCGATCTCCATGGACTCGGCGATCTGATCGGTGTAGCGATCGGCATCGGTACCGAAAAGCGTGCGCGCGACGATCAGCAGAGTCAGGCGCATCATCTCCGGCGCCAACTTGATGGTGGAGCCGACCTGCCATGAGTCGACGGTGGCGCGCGAGAGCGCAGACATCTCCTCGGCGTAGGCGTCGAGTCGGGCCTTGTGGAAGGGCGGCTGCATCATGCGCCGGTGGCGAAGATGGATTGGTTCTTCGTTGGTCAACAGCCCGGCGCCGAGAACCTTTCGCATGCGCTCGAAGCCCACGCCCTTGATGAAGGAGCTCTGCTGCGCGACGGTGATCTCGTGGACCATGGCCGGGGAGAACATGCCCAGGAACAGTTCTCCTCCGAGAAAGAAGGATGACGCTGGCCCGTAGCGATTGCGCATATCCAGCAGGAACGACGGGGTGTCCCGTTGGAATCGGACGAGCAATTCACCGGGCACCCTCGCTCGCGGTCCGGGCGGCAAGCCGGACGGTGCGTCACGACGGTGGATCGCCGGGGGTGTCGGCGCATACTCGCGTGGACGCTCGGCGACGAACGGTCGAACGGTCATGAGGCCTCCCCGGCTCCGGTGTACGGACAGTGTCGACACCCATTGTGACAGCACTGGCCGCGGTCGAGATGAAAATTTGCCGTCATGACGAAAAGGCCGGTCCGTGGATCGAGGTATCCGAGTTCTCCGCCCGCGCACGCGGCATCGTGCGCGAGCATGATCTCCGCGTAGTGCGGATGCTCGGGTGCGAGGCGCTCGGGGTGCGGTGTGAGCGGCGCTGCACGAGTGGGCTCGGCTGTCACAGTCGGAATCCTCGGGGGAAGGGATCGTCCGGTGCGAGCATGTGTTGCGAGGTGCCGGTTATCCAGGCGCGCCCGGTGATGGTGGGAATGATGGCCGGGTAGTTGGCGACGCTGGTCTCGTGAATGGCCTTGCCGATGAAGTGCGTGCCGATGATCGACTCATTGGTGAGTTCTTCGCCGATCGTCATCTCACCGCGAGCAATCAGTTGCGCGACGCGAGCGCTGGTTCCCGTGCCGCACGGCGAGCGGTCGAACCAGCCCGGGTGAATGACCATTGCGTGCCGTGAATGCTGTGCGGTGCTGCCGGGTGCAACCAACTGCACGTGATGCACGTGGTCGATGGCCGGATTCTCCGGGTGGACGGGAGCAGAGTGGGTGTTGATCGCATCCATGATGCGCATGCCGATGTCGAGTAGTGCGTCGCTGGATTGCGGACCGAAGTCAGGCGCTGTGTCGATCGTGTCGAGATCAACGATCGCGTAGAAGTTTCCCCCGAAGGCCATGTCGTACGTCACGATGCCCAGTCCGGGCACCTCTACGGCCGCATCGAGTTCGGTTACGAAACTCGGAACGTTCTCGATGGTGACGGCTCGGGCGCGGGTGCCTTCGGTCTCGACGGTAGCGATGACGAGTCCGGCGGGGGTGTCCAGACGAATCACGGTCTGTGGTTCGGTCACCTCGACCATGCCTGTTTCGACGAGAACCGTCGCCACCCCGATAGTTCCGTGACCACACATGGGCAGGCAGCCGGACACCTCGATATAGACGACACCCCAGTCGGCATCCGGGCGGGTGGAAGGTTGCACGATCGCGCCGCTCATTGCTGCGTGTCCGTGGGGCTCGAACATCAGCCACGTGCGCAGGTCATCGGCCTGCTCGATGACGTATCGACGTCGCTCTTCCATGGTCGATCCTGGGAGCACGCCGACCCCGCCGACGACGACCCGCGTGGGCATGCCTTCGGTATGTGAGTCCACGCACTGCCAGGTGCGGATCGATTCCACCGCTCGATGCTAGGCGAAGAGTCGCTGCGGCCCGAGGCGTGCCTCGGCATCGCTGATCTGCTCTTCGTAGACCAAACGGGTCACCAGATCGGCTGTTCCAGCGGCCATGGCGGTGCCGATCATGCCGTGCCCGGTAGCGACGAACACCGGTTGTGCCCCGCGCTGGGGAAGGCGTCCGATGTAGGGGGCGCCGTCGATCGATGCGGGCCGGACGCCGGTCCAAGGCTGCACGGATTCTGGCGCGGTCGGAAGATCGATGGCGATTCGGGCACGGTCGATCAGTGCGGGAATCCGGTGTCCGGCGATGTCGCGATCATCGGGTGAGGTGATTTCATAGCGGGCGCTCAGGCGCAGCCCGTCGGACAGTGGATTCACCGCGGTGCGTTGATCCATCAGCAGTATCGGCCGCGTGGGCGCGGTGTCGGTGCGCGGGAGCGTCACCGAGTAACCCTTCGCTGCCCGAATCGGCAAGTCCACGTCGAGTGATCGGGCCACCGCCGGGGACCACGCTCCGGCCGCGAGGACGACGGCGTCGGCGTCAAGGGTGACGTCGCCGTCGGCTGTCCGAACGGTGGGGGATGATCGAACGTCTGTCACCACGCCGGTCATCCAACGGGCACCGGCGTCTTCTCCGCGTTGACGCATGCGCATCCACAAGTGGGCAGGGTCGAGCCCGAGATCGTCGGTGAGTTCGATCGCGGCGTTGACGTTGTCGGTCAGGCCGGGTTCGGCTCGCAATTCGGCCTCGTCAATGTCTCGGACACTGACGCCGTGGGTTNGCATGTGTCCGGCTTCGCGTTCGGCACGTTCGCCGGCTCCGGCTCCGGTGAACACTTGCCAGAGCCCGCGGGTATTGATGTCCAATGCGCCGTCGCTGAGCAAGAGCTCTGCGCTTCGTCGCAGGACTGCTTCGAGTCCGGGGTGGAAGGTGGCAACGTTGGCTTCGGTGCAGCGGCGTGCGAAGCCGATCAGCCAGTCGAGAGTTCCTTGGCCGGGTCGATTCGATAGAGCGAACGCGCCATCGTGGGTGAGCAGGGAGCGAAGACCACTTTTCACCATCCCGGGTGCGGCGAAGGGAATCGAGTGGCTGACGACGATATGTCCAGCATTGCCCATGGAAGTACCGAAGCGAGGCTTGTCCGCGTCGACAACGGTCACGGTGGCTCCGCGCTCGGCCAAGAACGCAGCACAACTGGTGCCGATGATTCCGCCACCGATGACGACGATGTTCATGGTCAGGCGGTGGTCAGCCCGGGCGCCCAGTCGCCCGCTGCGTCGAGTAGTGCGTGGAGTTCGTTGCGGGTGACGTCGTCGATCGCCGTCACTGGCCCGCGGGGCTTGCCGACGTCGAGTCCGCGAAGTGCCATGCCGGCCTTTACTTTCGCGTTGTACTGGCCCGCCTCGATGAACGTCAACACGGGCGCGATCGCGTTGTAGGCGTCGGCGCGTGAGCTCGGATCGAGAATGGCGACGTGGGCGACGGGGAGAAGGTTGGCGATGCCGCCGATCCAGCATCGGGTCCCGGAGTCGAGGAACTCCACAATCGCTGCGTCGGCACCACACACGACATCGATAGCCCCTGCGTATCGACGTGTAATCTCACCCGGTCGCGTCAGATCTCCTGATGCTTCCTTGATGCCCAAGATCAAGGGATTTGAGGCCAGCTGGTCGAGGGTGTCGAAACTGAAGGGCACACCGGTGCGTTGGGGGTAGTCGTACAGCACCGTCGGCAGTCCGGCGGCCGCGACGACGGTGGACACATGATCAGCGAGCTGCGTCGGAGTCGGCAGGCTGTAGGCGGGGGCGGCGAGCATGAGTCCGTCGAGTNGNAGGCTGAGAGGCNACCNCCGCGTGTTCGAGTGCTTGGCCGGTAGACATGCCACCGACGGCCCCGAGGACNGGAACCGATCCGGCGACGACTTCGTGGATTCGGGAGGTCACCGCGCGGCGCTCGTCCAGTGAGAGGGAGTACCCCTCGCCGGTGGTTCCGCAGGCGACGATTCCGTGCACTCCGGCCGCGAGCATGGACTCGACGATGGTGTCGACACGATCGAGGTCGACGCTGTCGGACTCGTCCAACGGTGTGACGAGGGGAACGAAAACCCCGGTGAGCTCCACAGGCGATGTCTACCACCTGGCGCGAGAGACGGATCAGGCTTCGGATGCGATGACGCTGGCGATGGTGTCCTCGAGGGTCCCGAGCACGATGGGTCCGATGATCTGAACCGCGACGCGACCGTCGCGGTCGAGAATCACCGTTACCGGTAGGGAGCGGGGTGGAATGTCGGGGATCTGCGCGAGAAGGGTTCCGCCTTTGTCCACGATGCTGCGGTAGGGAGTGTCCGCGGTGAACGCACGAGCATCGTCCTCGCTGTCTTCGACGTTGAGGCCGACGAATGTCACGCCCTGACCCTCGAAGGTCCGCGCGGCCTCTGCGAATTCGGGCATTTCAGTCCGACAGGGCGCGCACCAGGTGGCCCATGAGTTGAGAACGGTGATGTCACCTCGTGAATCACTGAGAGCCACAGACTCTCCCTGCAGATCAACTCCTGTCAAGTTGAGGGGCTCCCCGCGCTCGTACTCAGGGATGACCGTAAGCCCGGTGCCAGGGTCCGACGCGAGTTCTCCCGCTTGTACGGGGATAAGGAGTTCTTCCTCTGCAGAGAGCAGCCCGCATCCGGTGAGCGACAGCGGTACCGCCAAGGCGAGAGCGACGACCACCTTCATGCGCTGATCGACTCCCTGCACTCACGGCGCTCAAGCCGATTGGTCTCGCGTTCTTGATCGCGCCACCACTCGATGGCGGCCACCATGACCCACATTCCATCCAGCACCATGGCCAAGGCCCACATTAGGGCGCCGGCAAATTTTTGGTCAGCCATTGGATCTAGCCCGTATGCAGACGCTGAAACTTCGTAAGGCCAATACAAGGGTATTGGGGCAAGGTGAAGGATGATGCCGAGTACAGTTTCGGGAATCATCATTAGGAGGAGTGATACGAGTCTTAAAGTGGGGGCTGGGCGACGTGCGATGAGGTCGCAACCGATGAGTGGGTAATAAAAGATAAACGCTGCCACGAGATAGGTCGGTCGAATAATGAACTCCATGGCATCGTGATCAAGCAGTACCCAATTCATCACCCACTGGGTGTGCGTCCCGAGTAACGTCAGAGCGAAGAAGGACCAGCCAAAATATGGATTCGTCAAGCAACTCACTACCCGTGAGCGCAGTATTCGAATTAATCGCCTGCGACCTACCGCGCCAAGGTTCAAAAATAAGAGCCGGACTGGCGACGACAGAACAAAGAGTGGACCGGCCACCATCAGTACCAAAAGGTGCTGACCCATGTGAGCCCACAATGCCTCGTGGGCCCACGCCCCGAAGGGGCCGAGATAGGCGAGCGCTAGAGCCGTCATTGAGCCGATGAAGGCGAGGGTTGAGCCCGGCGGCCAACTCGTGGAAACCCGTCTTGCGGCCCACAAGTAGATGCACGTAAGTGCGACCAAGTTGACTAAAACGAAGAGATTTAAATCTATAGCACCAGTGTCAGGAGTTACACCCTGCATGTGCAGATCCTAAACGTCTGGGATCTAGTGGTTGATGTGCCTTCCCTTTCCCAGAGTCTCCGCGATGACCACGCATGTGCCCGCTCTTGCCCCTGAAAGTCAATCTGAATCGCATCGAAAGGCGAATGCTTCTCCGAAAGTAGCAATTTCGTGTGCGGGGCCTGGCTAAAGTAAAGATTGTGAAGCGGCTGCTGGTCACCCTCACCACAGTGCTCATCGGTGTTGTAATCGTAAGTGCTGTCGGAATCTTCAGTTGGTGGAACGAACGACCTCCAGCTGTCCTTAAAGCTGAGGTTGTTGGAACCTTGGAAACGCCGCAGGGAGAGTTGCCTCATGCGACCTTGGAACTCGGCATCTATCCCAGTCCTTCGGGNAAGGTGGCCGGGCCAAGGACGGTGTCGTCTCTCCAGAGTGAACTTCTGTCCGCTCAACCGTTCTTTTGGCCGTCGAGTAACCTTGAGCTGCCCGCTAATTCCGCGGTGACGATCACTTTCCTGCAATTTGGTGGCCCTATGGGTCAAATTTATAACGAATATTTTGCAGAAGTTCATGGATCCTTGGACGGCACCATGAAGTGGAACGGAAAGTCCGTAAAGAGACTGAAGCCAACTGAAGTCACGCACACGTTCACGGTGTATCAATACCCGGAGAGCAATCAGCCCGAATTCTTCTTGAATGTTCCCTTACCGATCAATAGCGCGACCGCAAAGATGGATAAAGACGGTTACGCGGTAGAGCCGCAAAAAGTAGAGGTAACTTTCATTACCGGTGATCCAGGAAGTTACGTGTGGAATTGTCAATTTCCGTGCGGTGATATGTATCAGGAATTCGGCGGCGCCATGCAGACTCGGGGATGGATGGGTGGAACCCTTCAGGTGGTGGCATGACTGACGTAAACACGAAGGGGCTTGAGCCACCAGACGAGCCGGAGGCGCCGACTAACCGACCGCCATCCATGGAGCGCATTCGGACCTGGTTGTCACGTCCATACGCGAGAGGGATAGTAATCCTGAGCCTCATTATTGGCGTCCTGTTACTGCCCATGGCGTGGATTGTTCTTATCCCCATGAATGTTACGGGAGCGCCGGCTTCCGAAATTATGGTGAACATCGAACAGACTGTTTTTGTCTTTACCCTTGTTTCAGTTCCGATCGTTTCCTTCGTGTACGCAGTTCTGGTCTACAGCCTCATCAAGTGGCGGGGTCACAAAGGAGACTCAATCCCAGAGGATAAAAGCCCAGCCATTAGAACCAACACCATTGGTGTTGTTTTGTGGACTGCCGTTTCAGCGGGACTCGCTTTCTTTTTGGTGGTGTGGGGGCTTATTGAGCTTGCACAAATCACGAGCAATTCGTACGGGACTGTCACCGCTGATCAACAACCAGGGGGAGAGCAGTCAATTATTGTCAATGTCACCGGCCAGCAATGGGTGTGGACGTTTGAGTACCCCCAGCACGACGGCGTGACCACCGACGTGCTTTATCTGCCGAAGGACCGAGCGGTTTACTTCAACGTGACCTCGAAAGATGTAATTCACAATTTCTGGTTAGTTGAGTTGGGTGTCAAAATTGACGCTAATCCGGGGGCCATAACTCAAACAGGTGTCACGCCTACGAAAGTAGGATCTTTTAACTTGAGATGTGCCGAATTATGTGGCATGCATCACGCGTACATGGAGACTGAAGTGGAGGTCATGGAGATAGAAAGCTTTACGTCTCTTATGCGTGAAATGGGTGGAGGGAAGACAGCGTGAGTGCGATGAGCACGGGCGCACCCGTCTTTGGCACTGATGTCCCTCAGCCGGTGCAGTACGGCCCCCCGGGAGGCATGATGCGGCGCCTGAATCTCGTAACAGCCGTCGTGTTGGGTGTCGGATGTGCCGCAATCGCAGGTTTCGTTATCGATGCGGTAGTCCCGTCCACGGCTTCAACGGCAACTTTTGCGCCAGTCGCGCCCGACCTAATTTATCTTGGCATGCTCGCAGGTTGGGTCATCGGCTTTATGGCGGGCATCGGGGCCTTTGTTGGGCCGATCCGCTGGTTCATGGGACGGGATCTCACTCATTTAGATGCTGAATACATGGCCGGCAAGGATCTGGGCTGGAGGCGTTACTTCAAATTCACGACAGATCACAAAGTTGTGGGTCTTCAATATCTCGTCGTAACGATGTTTCTTTTGGGGCTTGGCGGATTGCTTGCCATGTTGATCCGCACCGAGTTGGGCGTGACTTGGGCGGAGGTGTTTTCTCCTAGCTTTTACAACTCAATGATCGGCACGCACGGGATTGCGATGATCCTTGCAATGATCCTTGCAGTGATGGGTCCCATTGCCAATTTCATTATGCCGATGATGATTGGTGCACGGGATATGGCCTTCCCACGCCTGAACGCTCTCAGCCTGTGGCTCGTCGTCGTGGCTGCTGTTTGCCTGGTCAGCACGCTGTTCACGGGGGGGATCCAAGATGGTTGGTCCGTGTACCAGCCCCTGGCTTCACAGGGACCGCCCGCCATGCTCGGCTACCAGATGACCATCATTGTTTTTGCCATCTCTACAGGCGTAGCCAGCATTAATTTGATTGTCACTGCGGTTACGATGCGCGCTAAGGGTATGACTTGGACGAGAACACCGATTCTCGTGTACGGGGTCATCGCAGCCGCTCTCATGGGGCTCTACGCCTTCCCATTCTTCCAGTACGCACAAATTATGGCATTGACGGATCGCATTTGGGACACCTCATTCTTCAATCCCCTTCAGGGGGGAAGTGTGTGGCTATACGAAAACCTCTTTTGGCTACTCGGACACCCAGAGGTCTACGTAATTCTCATCCCCGGCACGGCTGTGCTCTTCGAAATCATGCCCGTCTTCCTGCGGAAGCCTCTGTTCTCATTTAACTTCGCAGTCGCGGGAATTATTGGGGTAGTGGCATTGAGTGGTCTCGTTTGGGCTCACCACATGTACATGACGGGCTGGGCACCGTCAACAAATTACCCCTTTATGCTGTCAACGGAGTTAATTTCCATTCCTGTTGGCTTTTTGGTTCTTGTCGTAATCGGGACGATGTGGCGCGGTCTGGTGTGGACTCGCCTCCCCGTATTGGCTGTGTATGCAGTCATCTTCAATAAAATGATTGGCGGAGTTACCGGGATCTACCTCTCAGACGTTCCGGCTGACCAGTACTTCCACGGCAGCGTGTTCGTTGTTGCCCATTTTCACTACATGCTGATGGGCGCGGCCCTTTTCGCGGCCATGGCCGGTTTAGCGTTCTATTTCCCCAAGATGACAGGCCGGGTACTCGATGAGAGGACAGCCTCTATTGGGTTTTGGACAGCTTTTGTGGGCTTTCAAGTAACTTTCATGGCCATGTTTGTTGCTGGTCTGCAAGGTATGCCCCGCCGCGTGTTGCAGTTCGACAGCCTGTTCAACGCCCCGAATCAGATCGCAACTGTTGGTGCCTACATCATCGGAATTGGAATGCTGATTTTTGCAGGTGCGGTGGTCTATTCCTGGTCCAGTGGCGATAGGGCACCAGCAAATCCCTTCGGCTCTAAGTCTCTTGAATGGCAGACACCAACCCCAGTTCCGCTGGAGAATTTCGCAGTTTTACCAGTCATTAGCGAGAGGCCGTATACGTATGGTGTTCCAGACCCCTACGAAAACGTCTCTCTGAATTCTGAGAGGAAGCCTGATGCTCAAAGAGTGGGTGGTAGCCCATGAACGACGACTCAGCACAGGTGCTGGCACCCACGACGGGCGAGCCGATAAGCACCATCCAACGCCGCGCAAAAGCGGGGCTCTGGGGCCTGGTTGTCATGGATGCGGCAGGAACCCTTGCCGTCGTTGTTGCATACGCCTACCTGTGGTCCCTTAATGTAAATGGTGGCTGGGCCCCTCCCGGAGCTTCGATAAAGCCGTCGGAAACGGATGAATTACTACCGTCATCACCACCCAAGGCAAGCTTTGCTGCCGAGTGGCCTTTCTGGATGATTCTGCTGCTTGTTTGCTTATCGACGTTGGCGATGTGGTTTGGCTACAAGGAGCTAAAGCGGGGCAACAACGCTGGAATGATTGTTGGTACCACAAGCGCATCCATCATTACGGTGATAACACTAATCGCTCAGTGGGTTCAGATAAGCACTTTTCCGTTCGCCGCAAGTGACGGTTCCTATGCCTCGGCGGTGCTCTTGCTGTGCGCCGGAAATCTCTTTAACTTGCTGATATTGATTTTTCTTCAACTTGGCATGTTGACTCGAACGCGAAAGGGTCTCGTGACTCGCGCGGTGTGGTACCAGCCTCAGATACTGAGCTATTGGATGGTGTGGCTGTGCATCGCCTTCTTTTTGGGAGCGCTTTGCACCACCTTTATGGTGGAGAGCCCGAACGTCGAACCAGCCATCTTTGGGACATTCCAACAAGACAGCGCATGACCGTAAGTCCCGAAGCGCCTCCGGAACGGAAGACCCGAGGAGCAATTAGCATCGGCTTACTTGCAGGGGTTCCGGTACTCCTGCTTGCCTTGTGGGGAATCGGTGGCCTGAACGAGCAGTCCATTCCAGGGCTGCCGGTAGTCCCTGTGCAAACCCTGTGGGCTCTTCCACTCGATTTATGGATTCGAGATACCGCGTTGGCACTCGTGGTCGGTTTTGCTCTCGTCGGTGGCGTGCTTGCCCCGACGCCGGACCCACGGTCGGGCCGCCTCGCGTCGTTAGCCGCTCTAGTCTTCTTGACCGCGCTCACCTTGCAGTGCATTTTGACTGTGTCAGAGGTGCTCGCTCTGCCTCTTCGAGATTCTGTAAATCCTGTCGTCGTCTGGTCCTTACTTACGCAAACCACACTCGGCCGCGTGATTCTCATTCAGTTCATCGTCATGGCATTGGTTGCCGTGCTTGCATGGGTGGTTCTGGGCCGCTGGACGGGCCTCGTAGTGTCGGTCGCCACGATATTCGTTGCTTTTCTTTCTGGGTTCACGGGGCACTCTGGGATTCAGGAAGGACACTTATCGGCCACGATCAGCCTTGGTATGCACGTTGTCGCTGCGTCAATATGGATTGGAGGGTTAGTTGCGACAGTTGATTACGTGCGCCGCCCCGCCCCTGCTGCATCTGTGGTTCTGCGGCGTTTCAGCACTGTCGCCTTGATCTGCGTGATAGTCCTAGCACAAACCGGACTGGTAAACGCCTCATTACGAATAGATGGCATATCTGCGCTGATCACCAGCGTTTATGGTGCGCTCTTACTAGGCAAGTTCATGGTTTTGATCATTTTGATCGGCTATGGCCGGAGGCAGCGTCAAGTCTTGGGTAGAGCCCTTGACTTCGGTACTTCGAAAGTCAACACGCTCTTCAAATTTAGCTTCCTGGAATTGGTGTGGATGGGGAGCGCGCTTGGCTTATCCGTAGCGCTTTCCCGCGCCGCACCGCCCGGAGCATCACAGCCGGCCGACACGATCTCGTTCGCCGCGGTCGGTCTTTTGGGCCTGGGTATCCCGCTCGCCATCCGTTACGCGATTGGACGAACACATTGGCCAGAAGGTCCGAGATTTCTCCGCGAGTACCCCGAGGCGGTAGCCGTCGCATTAGTTGCCACCCTTTTTTCGGTATCGTTAGTCGGTCATTCGGGTGCTGGAGACAGGCAACTGATTTTGCTTTTCTTGGTCACGTTGCTCTTAGCAGCAGGATTAGCGTTCTGGACAGCGCTCAACACCTCCCGCCCAGTGATACCCGCTTGTATAGTTGGAATTTCACTACCAGTACTTGCATGGTGGATCAGTGGGAACAACATGGAAGAGTCGAATATTGCAACGTGGCTTGCATGTGCTCTTTGCATAGGAATTCTATGCCTCGGCTGCAGGCGCCAAATTCAAGTCGCCCTAGTGAAGAAGGACTAGAGCACTATGGATGAAAGCGACTCAACAGCAGAAAAAAAACGCGGTGACAAAAAACGGTTCTGGAAAGACTGCGCCACGCTCCACCTGCCTCTCGTTATCGTCCTCTTAGTGAGCTCTTTTGCAACCTTGAACCAATTCCACCGTTGGACTCAAGGAGTAGACCGATCGTTTTCGTACATGATCCAGTGGCCGATCATCGGCATCTTCGCGATTGTCGTGTGGAACAGGTACCGCAAGCACGGCAGTTTCAGCAATTGGATCGGTCGCTACTACCGTGAGCGTGCCGCGAAGTTTGAGGCAGAAGCTGAGGCGAAGGAACGCGCCGAGGTTGCAGTCCTCAATGAGGACCCCGAGACTCAGGCGTGGAAGGAATACGTGACCCAATTGCATCGGGAGGATCCCCCTGGAGGTCCTCCCGAACGTGCAGCGGGCAACTAGCGAATCGATCTAGCCCTGGGGGCGATGCGGCTGGATCGCGTCGGCCGGAATGTGGCCGAAGCGTCCGGCCTGGAAGTCTTCGAACGCCTCGATGACCTCAGACTTCGTGCTCATCACGAAAGGTCCGTACTGAAATGTCGGTTGCCGCAGCGGCACACCACCGATGATGAACATCTCCAGGTTCGGTGATCGCGACTCTTGTTGATCGGCCGCGCGAACGCGGAGTGCATCGCCGTTGACCAAGACGGCCATCTGACCCGTGTGGACGGGGCGCTGCTCGGCTCCTACGGAACCAAAGCCGGCCAGGGTGTAGGCAAGGGCGTTGAAGTCCGATCGCCACGGAATATCGATCTGCGCTCCCGGAGCCAGCGTGAGGTGAGCGATGGCGAGGGGAGTGTGTGAGATGCCCGGTCCCTGGTGACCGGCGATTTCTCCGGCGAGGACACGAACAACAGCGCCGCCGTCGGTGCTGGTGACCATCGCGACATCGGTGCCCTGTAGGTCTTGGTATTGCGGGTCGATGCGCTTTTTCTCGGTCGGAAGGTTGATCCACAGTTGCAATCCGTGAAAGAGGCCGCCACCTACCACCAGATGTTCGGGTGGGGTTTCGATGTGCAAGATGCCATCGCCGGCCGTCATGTATTGGGTGCCGCCATCGAGAATCGTTCCGCCGCCGCCGTGGTTGTCCTGGTGCAGGAACTGCCCGTCGATCAGGTAGGTGAACGTTTCGAATCCTCGATGCGGGTGCCACGGTGTTCCCTTGGGTTCACCCGGCGCGTACTCCACTTCGCCCATTTGGTCCATGTGAATGAAGGGGTCGAGGTCGATCGGGTCGACGCCGGCGAAGGCGCGGCGGACGGGAAAGCCTTCGCCCTCGTATCCCTGGGGTGCGTTGGTCACCGTCTTGACGGTGCGCAGGGTGGAGGAGGGGTCCACGCTCAGGCGTGGAAGGGTCATGGTGTCTGCGGTGACAGCCGGCATGCGAGCTCCTTGGTTAACGGTAGTTTACGCTTCAACTACTCGGTGGGCAAGTCGAGACGTGCGTGGAGAAAATGCCGCCGCCACCTAGGTACGGTGACCTTGTGAGAAGTCTTTCGCGTTCTTGGCGCCGGGGTCGCCAAGCGCTGCTCGCCGTCACCGTGATGGTCCTGGTGACCTTGGGCTGCGCGAGTGGTGCGCAGGCCGACGCCGCCTTCGAAGGTTCCTCCCCGGCCAACGGAGAGACGGTCGCCGAGCCACTGACCGAGATCGAGTTGAGGTTCTCCGACCCCATCAGCCTGAATGAGACCGAGACGCGACTACTCGATAGCGAGGGGACCGAGCTGGTCTACGAGCCGGTGGAAATCGATGGTGGAAACGCCTGGCTTCTGGAGCCGGCTATCTCGCTCGACGAAGGAATTTACGGCGTTGTCTGGCAAGCCGAGGCTGCTGACGGACACACCGTGCGCGGAGTCATTCGCTTCGGTGTCGGTGATGTCGTCTTGGCCGAACCGGCCGTGGAAGACGAGGGCACCGAAGCATCGGGTGACCTCGAGACAGAACTGGCTGCTGCCGAGGAACTCGGAACAGGCGGCGGCGGGGGACCGGTCGCATCCATTGCGTCGGCGATCTCCAACCTCGGTGTCATTATCGGCTGGGGTGTTGCGTTGTTCGTGGCCTTCGTCGCTCTGCCGCGCATGACGTGGGTTGGTCTCTATCTGCTTCGGATCATGCGGATCGCCGGCATTGTCGCCGTGGTTGGCGCGGTCATTGACCTCGCGTCGCAACTGCTCGGTGGGTCCAGCTGGAATCTGATTGCCGCTGCGCTCCTGCGACTCCTCGCCGGCGCCGCCCTCGCGGGTGTCCCCGGAATGGTCAACGGAAGCCCCTTCATATGGGTCCTCAGCGGAGCGGTGATCATCTCGTATGCCCTCGACGGCCATACGGTGACCGCGGGACCACTGTGGCTGATGGTCGCCACGGATGCGGCGCACGTGACGTTCGCGGCCATCTGGGGTGGGGGAATCCTCGCCCTCGCCATTGCATTGGCCCTCGTCCTGCGCAAGCGAACGCAGGAAGCGAGCCTGATGCCCGACGGGAGCGAGCTTGCCGTTCGATTTTCCCGACTTGCCACGTACTCGGTGTTCGGGGTGGCGGTGACCGGCGTGGTGATGGCCTTCTTCATCCTGCCCTCACCCGGCGCACTCGTGACCACTGCGTGGGGCTGGATTCTGCTCATCAAGGTCGCGCTCGTTGCTGCGCTCGCCTTCTTCGGCTACCGCAACCACTTCCACGTCATTCCGGAAATCGAGTATGCGCAGGTGCAGCGAGACAGCGGATCGGACGTCCGCGAGGAAGAGCGTGAGCACCTCGGCCAGTTGCGCAAGACCCTCGGCCCGGAGATGGCTCTCGTCGTCGCCATCTTGATCATGTCCGGTTTGTTGGTGCAGGCCTCACCGATCGCCGGCTAGGAGTCGGACACATCCGCCACGACGGCGGAGTAACTCGTGATGATGTCGTCGGCCTCGAGTCCTATCGCGACCCCGTGAACACCTGAGCCAAGCGTGATCGCTTCACCTCGCATTCGCTCGTCCACCACGACGGGCAGGTCGAGGCCCAGCGGGGTGATCGTGCCCCGCTCGTACCCGGTCACCTCGAATGCTGTCGTCGCATCCGGCATCGATAGGCGAGACACACCCAGAACCGCTCGCAGTTTCGGCCACGAGATCGATCGATCACCGGGAACGAGAACCAGGAGATGGTCGTCCTCTCCTCGACGCACCAACAGGGACTTCACCACCGCGGCGACCGACACGCCGCGTGCGGCTGCGGCTTCCTCGACGGATGAGACGGTGCCGTAGCGAATCTCCCGGTGGTCGAGGGACCGCTGATCGGCTGCGCGGGATCCGGGGCTTTGATCGGGTGCATCGTTCATTCCCGCACGGTAGCGGGTCACCAGCAGCCAAATCTGGCCTCGGCCAGGCACTCAACGTGGCTGTCAGCCGGGCAGTCAGCTGAGCAGTGGATTGGCGTCAGCTCCTTCGGTGATGATGAGCAGAAGCGTGCTCGAAGAGTCGATGCGTAGGTGTGACCGACGAGCAGCTGCCCCATCGCCGGTCAAGAGCAGGCGAGCGGCGGCCAGCCCTGATCCGCCGCACGGGCCTGCGGCAACGCCGAGAGATGCGAGGTCATGTGCCGCCCGAATAGCGTCTTTATCGTCCAGGCTCATGGCACCGTCGAGGCCGTCTCTGATCAGTGGCCAGGCCAGAAGGGAAGGTGTTCCGCAATTCAGTCCCGACATCAACGTGACGCCTGTTTCCACTGTTACCGGCTCCCCGGCATCGATGCTGGGCGCGATGCAAGCTGCTTGCGTTGGTTCTACTGACACCACTCGAGCATCACCGTCAGATCGGTAGTGGGCAAGAGCTGCCTGCAACAGGGATCCGACTCCGGTGGGGACGAGTACGAGATCGACACTGGCGGAGCCTGCGGTCAAGGTGATGAGTTGCTCATCTGCTTCGGCGAAGAGAGTCGCGTACCCATCGACGATCCAACCGGGGATTTGCTCGTACCCCTCCCACGCCGTGTCCTGGACCAGAATGTGTCCCGGAGCGGTCGCAGCGGAAGCAGCCGCGGCTACCGCGTTGTCGTACGAGCCGCCAACTTCCTGCACGCGTGCACCTTCGTCGCGGATCGCTTGCACGGCGCTCTGGTGCACACCATCGGGCGTGAAGATTGACGCCGAGTGCCCCAAGGTTCGTGCGAATCGAGCAACCGCTCGTCCGTGGTTGCCGTCGGTGGCTGTCACGATTGTCAGCGGACCGGTGAGGCCTTCGGTTGCCCGGTGGATTGCCCATGACGCACCCAACGCCTTGAAGGCCGGCAATCCCAGCCGGGTGGACTCGTCTTTGGCGACGACACGGCCGATAGATAAGTCAGCGGCGAGCGCCGGTAGGTCGATCAGTGCGGTTGCCTTGTAGTCGTTGAGCGACTCGTGGAATGTTCGAGCCCGAGCATCCACTGCCGCCGGTATCGACGTGGACGTCCGCTCGTATGCGTGCCAGGTGCCCACAGCCGCATCCTTGTCGGTCGTCGGTTCCATCGAGCTCAAACCCTGCGAGGAGGGGTTCCGTTACGTGGGGTGAGTGACGGGACTTGAACCCGCGGCATCCGCGACCACAACGCGGCGCTCTACCAGCTGAGCTACACCCACCGCGGCTCTGTTTCCAGAGCGCTGGAGAAGTCTAGCCGTGGTCCACCACGTGGTTATTGCCGAGTTCCTTGGCGGTGGATGTGTCCGGTCCGGGCAGCGGAACCATCACGGCGTCCCGGTAGTAGCGGAGCTCGGCGATGGACTCGCGGATGTCGGCCAGCGCGCGGTGGTTGCCCGTCTTCTCTGGGGTGTTGAAGTAGGCGCGCGGGTACCAGCGCTTGGTCAACTCCTTGATGGACGAGACGTCAACGAGGCGATAGTGCATGTGGGCGTCGAGGTCGGGCATGTAGCGGGCGAGAAACATGCGGTCGACATACACGCTCGAGCCCGCCAACGGAGCCTTGCGAGGCTCGGGAACGTGGGAAGTCACGTACTCCAGAACACGTGATTCGGCGTCCGAGAGCGTCGTTCCCTGCGGGATCTCGTCGATCAAACCCGACGCCGTGTGCATGGCGACCACGACATCGTCCATCGCCGCGAGCGGTGCATCGTTCGGCTTGATCACGATGCTCAGGCCCTCGTCGATCTCGGTGAGATCGGCTTCGGTGACGATGACGGCGATCTCGACGATTTCATCCGACTGAGGATCGAGACCGGTCATCTCAAGGTCGATCCACACCATCCGGCCATTGGGCGCTTGCGTCGCGGTGGCACTCGCATCATCACTCACACCGACACCCTAGGGGAGATAGGTGCGAGGACCCGGTGGACGTGAAGCCGCCGATGGCGCGAACTACTCCACGCCGCCCTTGAAGATCAGTCGATACATCGCCGGACCNTCGANGATCAACCACATGATGATGAANCCGATAGCTCCGTANCGAGCGATGAGCCACGGNCGNCGGGACTNAGGGCGTTGCTGCGTTATCCGCCTTGTACCAGGCGATGAGGACGACCACTCCCGCGACGATCGCTCCGACGTTCAGCCAATCCATGCTCCGAGCCTGTCACAACACGTGACGCGCGCGTGCCCCACGCCGAATCAGTAGGCGAATTAGCAGGTCGCTGATCCACGACCTCGACGACCTACTACGTGAGCCCCCCGGATGCGATCCATGCCACTGAGGTGAACAAATACAGAAGCGTGATGACACCTACGGCGTTCCACAGGATCGCGTCGGTGCCGCGAACCCCCCGAAAGACTTTGACGAAAGCGATGACGAGGAAGACCGTGGCGACGATAGCCCCCTGGATTGGCAGAAATGCCGGCATTCCGTCCCACACGTGAACCACCTCCCGGGGCGGATGTGCCCCAAGGGCCTAACCGCCGTTGATGTAGGGCACCACATCAGCGAACGTCTCGCCACTCGAAGTGGGGGTGAGCGTCACTTCCCTGCGCGAGTATCGCGCGAGGACGGGGATACCCCGTCAGTGCAGGTGCTCGACCAGGAAGGCAAATCGGCAATCCCACGCCTTCGCGGCGATCGCCGAGGAGAAGGCGAAGTAGTCGAACCCGTGNGGNGCGCCGTTCCACAGATGCCCCTCGACCGTCACTCCGTCGGCCATCATCTGTTTGGCGTAGGCGAGATCCTCGTCGTAGAAGATGTCCAGGGTTCCGGTGTCGATGTAGGTCGGTGGGAGCCCGCTGAGATCGGTCGCTCGCGCTGGTGCGGCGTAGATCGGCACGTCGTGTCGATCATCGAGGCCCGAGAGGTACGCGTCCCACGCTGTTTCGTTATCGATGTAGGTCCAGATCTGGAATGGCTTGGGAAACCGAGGGTCCGGAATCGTGTTGCGGTCATCGAGCATCGGGTAGACGAGCATCTGGCAGGCCAACGCGGGCCCGGCGGTGTCCCTGTTCTTCAAGACGGCACCTGCGGTGAGCCCACCACCAGCGCTGTCGCCACAGATGCCGATCCGGGCGCGATCCCAGCCGAATTCCGACGACGAGGCCTGCATCCACGACAGCGCCGTTAGCGCGTCATCGATTTGCGCGGGGTAGGGAGACTCCGGTGCGAGCGGATAGTCCACAGACACCACGGGAAGTCCCGTGTTGGTGCAGTAGTGCATGCAGCGGGCGTCGTAGTCCTCGATGCAACTGACGATCATCCCTCCGCCGTGCACGTACAGCAGCGCCCCGCGGGCAGTGCTGCCGATCTTCCGGTAGACGCGCACACGCAGCTCGGAGCCGTCGGGTCGAGCAATGAAATGGTCTTTGAGCGTGACGTCGCTTGCCTTGCCGAAACGCGCTGTGAGGCCCGCATTGAGTGCATCGGAGAACTCTCGCCGACACTCGATGTCTCCCAACTCACACGGCTTCTGTCGGATCGCACTGGGCAGTTGACGCAGCCTCGAGCGAAGTACGCCGGCGTCGATATTCCCGAACAAAGTCACAAGACGACGCTATCGCGCGCGCGAAGCCACGGCGGTGGAGATCGCATTTGCTTGGAGTTGACGTCGTTGGTTACCGTCATGTCGTGGTCAAGGTCCGAAGTCTCTGCGGCGTCGTGGCGGCGGCTGTGTTCTCATCGTCGCTCGCACTCGTCTCCCCAGCACAGGCGGAGGGCCTTCCCGTCCCTGCCGACGTAACCGCCGCCCTTGCCACCTTCAGTCAGGACCCGCAAAGTGCCGTTGGCGCGTGGGCTGCGTGGGCTTCGAGTGCGCCCTTAACGTATGTGCGTAACGGTAAGCGACCAAAGACTCGATCCAAGTGCCGCATTGATAGTGCGGGTGTAGCCGATTGCGACGACTTCGCCCAAGTGATCGGCCGGGGCAACAGAAACATGGGAATGAAGAAGATCTCGGAAATCATCACCGCTGGTCAACGCCAGTACTTTCGGGATCCGCCCTTGAAGCGATGGACGAAAACCCGCACCGCGAGCAACCCTCACCCGATCTCCGGGGTGAAAGGTCGGATCGGATTCGACCCGTGGTCGCCGTGGACGGAAGGGGCCCCGGGTGTGACGACACAGGTGTTGGAGAACGGCACCATGGAAGTGTCCGCATCGCATCCGGCTCCATCCGAGGGTGAGCCGAGCAGAACCGTGGTGCGAATCGCCGCGAACGGATTGAACGCCACGCTGCTGGAATTCGATACCCAGAATCGACCCTCCAACACGACCAAAATCACCTTCCAGCCGGTAGCACCGATCTCGATCCCGAAGGGCCGGTAGCAACTCGCATCAGCGAGGATCTTTCGCGTCGGGGTTGAATTCTTGTTCCGCTGACTGGTTATCTCGTGAGATCTGGGTCGACTATCCGGGTCGAAGCGCCCAGCACACGATCGCCGCCGCGGCGGCGACATTGAGCGAATCAACACCGTTGTGCATCGGAATCCGAACCGACTCCTCGCACGCATCGATCGCGGCTGTGGTCAGCCCATCGCCCTCGGTGCCCAGAACCAGTGCGACACGATCGGGCGCATCGAAGACGTCGAGATCGACTGCGTCGTGTCCGTGCGGAGTCACCCCGACCACGACGAACCCGTTGTCGCGCAGGTGTGCCAGCGAGTCCGGCCAGGGATCGATCTGCGTCCAGGGAAGATCGAACACCGTTCCCATCGACACCCGAACGCTGCGTCGATAGAGCGGATCGGCGCAGCGAGGTGTGACCAGGAAGCCGTCGAACCCCAGTCCGGCGGCGCAGCGGATGATCGCCCCGACATTGGTGTGATCGACAATGTGCTCGAGGATGAGCAAGCGTCGAGCATCGGTGATCACTGATTCGATCGTCACCGGTGCGGGACGTTTCATCAAAGCCAGTGCACCTCGGTGCACATGGAAGCCGGTGATGTCCTGCAAGAGTTCGGTGCTCGCAACGTAGACGGGCACATCGGGGAAGCGCGTGATCAGGGGCGTCATCTTCGGTAGCCACTTGTCCTCCATGAGGATCGAGAACGGTTCGTGTCCGGCGTCCAATGCCCGCTCGATCACCGATGCGCTCTCGGCTATGTAGACGCCGTTCGCTGGCTCGAACGCGACCCGCAGCGCGACATCGGTGAGATCTCGATATCCCGCAAGGCGATCATCACGGGAATCGGCTATCTCTTCGACGGGCATGTGCGGTCTAGTAATTGACTCGGCAGTCGGTAGCGATCTCATCCACAAGAGTCTCGAAGCTGTCCTGATCGAGGGTGCCGTCGGCGAGCCACGTTTGTTCCATCAATGCGAGATAGCCCTGAGGGTTGGCACGAAACGCCGAACACACTTCCGACCTCACGTCCTCAGGCTGCGACTGCCATAGAGACGTCACATCGGCGGTCCCGGACCCTCCTCCGCGTGGGATCAGGGCCGCTGCGCCCGCGCCGAGAAAGCCGACGATCACGCAGACAATGACGACGACCATGAAGGGTCGAGATCGAAAAACGTCCACGTCCCCACCGTACGCGGTGCGTCAGTTCCCCGAACCTGCGTCTCGCAGCGCCTGGTGCAGCATGTCGAGGAAGCGGTCACGATCCGCCTCGTACATGACCCGACAGTTGGCGTCCTTACCACTGGCACCGCGTTCATCCACGATTGTCTGACCGCGCGCAGCACTATCGCCGGGGATGACGTCGACAAAATGCTGTGCTTCGCGCGTCACGATCGACGGGTCGAGTGCGATCGCCATAGCGAGCGGATCGGGGAGATCGAAACCATCGAGAACAGTCTCGTGTCGACAGAATTCCCGCAACACTCCTTGGATATCGACAGCGAACTGCCCCAAGGTGCCGAGGCTTCGCAACTCCGCCGCGAGTTCGTCGTGGATGACCGCGTGCGCGGTGGAAATATCCCATCCGGCCATCTCGAAGTGCAGGCCGGAGTTAGTAACGATCGCAGCGGCCTCGGGGTCTACCCAGAAGTTGAACTCTGCGAGCGGAGTGATGTTTCCGGGAAGCACAGCCGTGCCCCCCATGGTCACGACGCGCTTGAGGGCACCGACGATCGCTGGTTCTAGGCGCAACGCCAGTGCCAGGTTGGTCAAAGGCCCCAGCGTGACGAGTTCGACGTCACCGGGAGAGTTCATGATCGCGTCGATCATCGCTTGGACGCCTCGGTGGGAGGCGGGCTCCCGGCTGTGTAGCGGGAGGCCGATATCTCCCATGCCGTCCTTGCCGTGCACGTGATGGGCGGTTTGCAAAGGCCGCATCAGCGGGCCGTCGGCGCCTACGTGAACCGGGGCAGTCGACCCGACAAGGTCCCGTGTGTACAGAGCGTTCTGCGTGGCTTGCTCGATGGTGCAATTACCCGCCACCGTAGATATTCCGAGAACGTCAACATCCGGGTGCTGGAGAGCCATCACGAGAGCGACCGCATCGTCGGTTGCGGTGTCGGTATCGATGAAGAACTTCCGCCTGCTCATGGCAGGAACCTAAGGCACGCGATCGCGTGTTCGGTCGAGGCCGTGATGTTGCGTCAGTCGTCGGTCGAGGCCCGCTGCGGCTTCGACGACGCCTGTGCGACCAGCACAATCAAGGGCACGGCGACGACGAGTGTCACCACCCCGAGCAGCACGAGCCCGGACCGAACACCCACCGCATCCATCAGCAATCCGAGTCCTATCGAGCCCAGGATGCTCGCCCCCGTAAGGATGGCCAGGAACAGGCCGAAGATGGCGCCGGAGTCGGTCTCGTCTAGTTCCAAGAGGATCGAGCGCTGCACAACCAGATACATGGCTTCACCCAGGGCCCCGAGAATCACCATCAAGACCATGTCGAAGATCAGGCCGGAACTGAAGCCGAACGCAACCACCGTCAGGGCCGCTGCGACGATGACGATCGATAGCAGGCGAGTGCGGTTGCCGTTGTTTCCGAGGTAGCGCAGCACGGGTCGATTCGCGAATATGGCGCCGATCGCCGCACATGCGTAGAGGGCGCCCAGGGCGAGAGACGTGGTGCTGGTGTCTTTGGCGACGGCCGCGAGAAGCTGATGGATCGACCCTGACACCAGATAGAAGACCACGACACACAAGAACAAAATGCGAACGGCCGTGATGCTCCACATCAATCGCAAGGCGCGGCGGAAAGAAGACCCCTTGGGATCGACTTCGTGAGAAGCTCCTGGTCTAGTCGTTGCGGGAGTTGACTTTGTGGAGTTGAGCGGTGTGACGAACAAGATGGTGGCCACGATGAGGAAGCCGACGCCGGACAACAAGTAGGCAAGGCCCGTGCCGGCGATACCAGCGATGACCGGTCCGACGCTGCGTGACACGTTGAACGCGATCGCGGAGTAGCCCAGGACGGTGGCGCGCTGACTCTCGGGCACGGTGAGCGGCAGGATCTTCGCAAACGTTGGGGCCTGCAAAGCGCGAAAGGACGCTCCAACAACGGTAAGTGCGAACAGGAGTGGAATCGACAGCGTGCCCGTCGCGTAAAGACCAGCGATGAGCAGGGGAGCGAGCGCAGCCAGGGGCGCCAGCACTTTGACCATGGCTACCGGTGAATAACTTTGCATCAGACGTCCGCCAACAGGGTTGAGAAGAAGTGACGGAGTCATGGAGGCGATCACGAAGAAAGACAGCGTGGTCGTAGAGCCGGCTTCAGTGAGCACGTACCACGAGCCAGCGGTGGTCTGCATCCAACCGGCGGCGCCCTGATTGATTTGGGCGAACAGCATGCGGCGGGCGTTTCGATGCTTCAGAGCCTCCGAGCGCATGGAACGCCAGGGTAGTTGGGTGGTGCGGTCTCCATGGCGCGAAGAGGCCATGTTCTGGGAGCAGTGACGACTCGGGTGTTCGGCCGAGCGGGTCTGCATCAGTTTGCTGATGTGTCTGCGACGTGGTGCAGCCCGCAAATAGCCTCGTCTGCGACAAGCCCTTTTTTGGCCGCGCGTAAGGAGAGTGACGATGTCAACGTATTTGATTACCGGTGCCTACACGGCTGACGGTGTTGCAGGTTTGGCGAAAGAAGGCGCAGTAGGGCGCGAGCAGGTTATTGCGAGTCTGACCAAGCACCTGGGTGGTTCTCTGATTTCCGCGTACTGGGCGGCAGGAGGAGATGATCACTTCTTCGTGATCGTCGATGTTCCCAATGGCGACAACCTCGCGGCGCTGTGGATGGCCGTCGAGTCGACGGGAGCGGCAACAGTGACGTCGACACGGCAGGTCTTCTCGGCCGAAGAGATCGATCAGATTCGTCCCAACATTCCTGGGTATCGGGCGCCCGGGGAGTAGACCGATCCTCGCCCCCAGGCGCTGGACGACCCGCGCCAAATGTCCGATTTTCGGCGCAGTTCGCCGCGGATAGTCATCAGGAAACTTTCTGTTTAGGCAGCCTCCCCGCTGGGTATACCCCCGGTGAGGAAGTAGCCCTTCTACCGGAGGTACCCGATGAGCACGCAGATCGTGGACGAGAACGCAGTCGAGCGCGCGTATCGCACGCTGGCCGCGAGCATCAGCAACGACGAATTCCACAGGTTCATCAGTAAGCGCACCAGCGGAGACGATGAATGGCTGGAGGCCGCGTGAGCCGCCCCATCAGAGAAGCCATCCCGAGAGAACATCGAGCGGCGGTCGCGGTCATAGAAGAGGCCCTAGGTGACGTCATAGTTATTGAAATTGTCGAGCGCACCGCTCTCGAACAGCCGTGGCCGGATGCCGCGTGAGCTCTTTCGGTCACTACACACCCGAACAGTTGCGCAAGGGAATATCTGATCTGATGTTTTTCCTCGCCCATCCAGCGCTCGATGCCGTCATCTGGCGGGTGCAAGAGGATTCGATTGATGGTCGACGAGACCGCAGCGAGCCGCGAGACGACTCAGCGAGCGACTTGTCGTGACGAAGGTGAGTCTCCAAAAGCTGAGATAGCGTTCAACTATGAGGAAGACTCGACCGGCAATGAGACGTGCAGGCGGCCTTGTCGGGGGTGTGCTCATCGTCATGGTGAGCGCCTGTGGTACCGGGTCGGATGGTGCCATTGATGACCAGAATCTTGGGTCTTATAGCGGCTCAGACGAGCAAGACACCGGATCGGACCAGCAAGACGTTGGCTCGGACGATCAGTGCGATACGTCCACTCCGTACGCTGAAGGCGGCTTCTCCTTTACTTACAACCTCGATAGCAGCCTGCCCGACGAGTGGGTAGACGAATTCACCACCATCATGGGGAACCTGAGCGAATGGGCCCCGGTTCCGGCGTGCGTACATGACGTGCCCGGAATGTCCTCACCGATGAACATCTACGCGTGGAATGGCGCTGTTGAGAATCCATTCCCCGAGAGACCCGACATGCGGGGGGCGAGTATCTCCGGAGACGGATCGGAGACCTGGATGGTTCTGGAGATCCCTGAGGACGAATTCACCTACGACTACTTGCATCGGTATTCCGTCATCGTGCACGAGTACTGGCACGTCTTCCAGTTGGGCCTCACTCGAGACAATGCCGATCCGGTGTGGTTGTGGGAGGGCGGCGCGAAGATCGCTGAGGAGCTCTATCTGCAGCAGGAATACGGACAAAGTGAATTCGATAACGGCTTGTTTCCGTTGGTGGCAACAGGATTGAGTCAGCCCGCGGACTTCGAGGAGTACGTCGACGCAGACTGGGACATCAACTACAACTTCTCTACATTCATGGTCCTTGCGCTGGCGCGAGAGCTGCAGGAGGCGCAGGGGCTAAGCGAGGCCCGAGCGTTTGAAGTGATCCTGAAGGATTTCCAGGCAGCGAAGCTGACCGAACCGGACTGGAAGATTGCTTTTGCTGAGACCTTCTCCATGAGCCCGGAGGAGTTCTACGCAACGTTGGATCAGTACCCCACTGTTGCCTCGGATCAGGACTGGTTCGAAGGAGACGTTCTCGACGTCCCATCGTTGATGCCGAGTAAAGACCTGACCTTCACGGATGTCCTTTCGGCGTCTGCCTCCTAAGCCCTGCACGGGCGAAACGGGCACTGGGTGGGTGATCAAGACCCTTCACAGCAGACAGCCCCCGGTAGGAGGATTCCCGGGGGCCGCCCATGGAGGGAGGAGGAAACTGTGAAGTTGTCTTGCCGTCCAGGTCGGTTCGGATTCTCACCTGACCGTCTCGGACATGCTTGGTATACCCGGTCTCTCGCTCGGCTAAACACGGTTTAGGCCAGGTGAGACAAATTCATTGCATATGTTCCACTCATAGGTACTTCGCAGCCCCCTTCGGACTGTTAGTGCCTGATCACCGAGTGAAAAGACGCATGTCGACAGGAATGGGTCACGGATCTTGTGAACGGTCCGATACAACAAAGATGAGCCCGCACGAACGTTGCAAAAGTGCCGTTGAGCATGGACGTGAAGGCAATGGGTAGCACGTGCAGGAATCTGCGCACAATCCCGATGAACATGATCTTTCGAAAGATTTTTTGGAATGTGTGCATCCAAACTCGTGAGTGCTGACGAACTCCTGTTATACCGATGCGCGACGGCCCAGTGCGCGCACGAGAAACGTAGGAGTAGTAATGAAGAAGACCACGAAGGTTCTTGGAGCTGCGGCAAGCGCCGCTATCTTCGCTGCTGGAGCTGCTATTTCAGCGCCCGCCGTCCAGGCCATGGATGGCAACACGAGTCTCGCGAGCGTTCTCGATGTCGGCAATGCCGAATTCGATCACTCCAGCAAAGACTTCGACATCTTGACCAAGGCTGCGGAAGCTGTTCTCGCTGCCAAGCCTGATTCCCCGGTAGCGCTGCTGGCGGACGGTGACACCGAACTCACAGTGTTCGCTCCCACCGACAAGGCGTTCAAGAACCTGGCGTCTGCTCTTGCCGGTCACAAGATCAAGAGCGAGTCGGATGCGTTCGACGCGGTTGCTGGTCTGGGAATCGACACGGTTGAGACCGTGCTGCTTTACCACGTGATTCCTGGCGCGACGATCACCTCTGACATTGCGCTGGAGTCTGACGGTGCGGTTCTCGCGACCGCTCTTGAGGGCAAGAACACCAAGGTTCTCGTCTCGGACGATCCGTCGATCCGTCTGCGTGATTACGCACCGGACTTCAAGAACGCGAAGGTCATCCTGTCTGCCGTTGACATCAACAAGGGCAACATGCAGGTGGCCCACGGCGTCGACGCTGTGATGCTTCCTTTCGCTCCGTAATTGCTGAGCACACCGTCGTGGCCCCCTCCTGAAGTGGAGGGGGCAACGATGCGTTGGGGGACATGAAGAGGTGCCGGGCGCCTCGCTTCGAGTGACTATTGGGACAGATTTTGATGGAGCGATCAGACGCAAGACGACGGTGTCATTTCGAAACAGAACCACTACTTCCGCCGCCGCAATCCAAAAGCATCCACTGGGATATGAATCACCCAGGCCTCGTGGGGTTGGGAAAGAAAGGCCGGAGAATCTTCACGCACCGTCCTTGACTCCCTATCGATGTGAAGGGTTGGCCCTGCTGCCGTCGTCGCTAACGACTCTGAACCCTCCACAACAACAGACTTCTGGTCGTGTCCCGGTGTGGACTCCGTAGGAATGGAGCCGGTATCAGGCCAAGCGCATCTCATGAATCCATAAAAAATGAAGAGAATGTTGGGATAATGATGAGATGAAGAAATCTGCATTCAAATTTATGACCTACGTGGGAATTTTCTTGATTCTTCCGATACTCAGACTATTTGGTAGCAGGTTTTATGAGAAGAATGTAGTGCCGAAACTGATCGACTTTCTTTGCGGAACGAAACCCATTCAGTACCAAAGAAAAAAAGTCGTACCATTTGCGACCGGTGATGTTGTCGAAATCGGAATAGGGCCTGGTTCAAATTTGCAATATTACGATGCGGACAAAGTTCATAAACTTATAGGAATAGATCCTTCACATGAACTGAATGGCATAGCTCAAAAAAGAGCTGATCAAGTCAAGTTGAACATAGAATTCAATGTCTCTTCGGCAGAGAACATCACGTTGATGGATGCAAGCGCTGACTCAATTGTTTGTACATTTGCATTGTGTTCGATACCGAACCCTCAATTGGCCTTGAGTGAAATCTATCGAATTCTCAGGCCTGGCGGAAAGTTCTATTTTTGTGAACACGGGCTATCCCCAGATTTTTCAACAAGGACGTTACAGAACTTAACAAGTGGCTTTTATCCAAGCCTGGCAGGTGGTTGCCACGCCAATAGAGATGTTCTTCATCTCATTACTTCTTCAGGGCTCGTCATTGAAGAAAGCAGCACGATGTACCTTCCCGGATCAGTAAAATTCTTGGGATATAACTATTGGGGGGTAGCTTCTCGTTAGGACTCTGCCGAGAGCGGCGATCTGCAAATGGTGACGCTTGACGAGGGCACTGTGTTGGTTGCGCTTTCGTAGCAAGCAGCAAATCAAGATACAGCGTCACTTGGATGAGCCGCCTCGTCAATTTGCGCATATTCCACCGCCCGGCCGCGCCCCAACATTGGATCCTCGACTGCGACGTCACCTCCGTCAACAAGATCTTCGGCCACAAAGCTGGCGCAGAGACTGGTTCGGACAGCTTGCCCAGATTGGTCCCTCATGGATTGCGCGCCCGAGAGGACTCGAACCCCTAACCAACCGGGTAGAAACCGGTTGCTCTATCCATTGAGCTACGGGCGCCTGTGATGTCAGTGGTGCCCTCGCAAAGGAGCACCGGGCCTACTGTCTTCGTTCGCCGGGCATGACTGAAGTCTAATGTGGGTGTAAATCGTGCGGGAGTCAGTCGTCCGTGCCGCTTGCTGAGGTGGCGGTGAACGTCCGGTGCCACCACATCAAGAAAATGGACCAGGCGATCAGCAGGCAAGCCGACCCCTGGAGAAGCGCAGCGCCGACCCACATGAGACGCGTGGCAACAGTGCGGCCGGGTAGTGGGCGCTGGAGGATTGCCGAAGGTCGCGTCATGAAGCGGGTGACTACCAGGAGCCGCCGCCGCCACCGCCGCCGCCACCGCCGGCGCTACCGCCGCTGAAACCAGAGCTTGACGACCGGCTCGGGGGTGTCGTGGCGGTCCGGATCCCTCGACCGAAGTCAGACACCAGGTAGGACCAGATATACGCGTTCTCAGCGAAGAATCCGTAGCGGCGCAGTTCCTCGGGCGTGAGATCCGGGAAGCCTTGCGACCAGGCCTCGTTGAGGTCGAAGATCACCGCGTACGGGAGCATCGTGGCGAAGATAGCGATGTCGGGAAGCCCCAACTTGTGCGCGAACTCTCGACGCGATTCGGATGTGTCGGTTCCGAGAACCTTCTTNAGGCCCTCGACCTTGGCGAGGAATTGAGCAGATTGCACCGTCTCGGTGCGAGGGGTAATGAGACGGGCCAATCCGAATCCGATCAGGCACCCCAGGCCCGCAGGGATAAGTACCGCGGTGATGTTGGCCGAGCCAAACACCCCGAGAAGAACTCCGAGCCCGAACATCGAGATGCCGGTGAAGGCCAGGAAGTTCCACTTCTGGTCGGGCTTGCCACCCTCGGCATTTCGTCGACCGGATTTTCTGGCTTCCTCGAGCAGGCCCTTGTAGGCCTCGGTCCAGGTGGTGGCGAGCGCGGAGTCGTAATCATCGATGACTCCGCTCCCGGAGTCGGAAACGATCGAATCGACCAGTGCCTCTTCCCAGGGTCGGATGGGATCAGTCCCCGACGCGAGTTTCGTGACGGTGAGCTTCTTGCCATCTTGACCAAGATCCACCCAGCGGCGGGCCGCGAGGTCGACGAGCGTCGCGACGATGGCGCGCGATCGCACATCGCTGTCATCGCCCTTCCACGCCACTGCCATCTCTGCGGCAGTGAGGCCGTCGGGAGGCGAGTACTGCGGAGGAGCCAACGGGATCGCTGCGCCCTTGTTCTTGTTACGCGTCGCGATAGCCACGATGGTCGGCACGACGATCGCGATAGCGGCGATGACGAAGCCGATGAGGAGCCCGAGCACCAGTCGATCGGCCTTCGGCGCCTCGATGACTTCCTCGACGGGTGCGGTGAAGGCTTCCTGGGGGAACGCAAGAATCCCCGTCAGGCTGTCGCCGGTGTAGAGGCGTGCGGAGGAGAAGACCGCGGATTCGGTGCCGATTTCCACATCGCACGGAATCCTCGAGCCCGTAGATCCGACGAAACACTCGTAGGCGAGGATCGGGCCCGGCCCTTCAACTCTCACCCGCGCCTGATCGATCGGCGCCTCCCATTCGCCGCCGATGAAGTCCCAATACACCTCGACGTCGCCCGGCTCGAGCTCAGCGATACCGATGGCATCGACTTGTTCTTGTGTGTACTGGGTCAGACCGTTCGCGACGGTGTATTGAATTTGGTAGTTGTGGGCTCCGGTGATGGTGACGTCGGGATCACCGATGCGCACGCGAAGGTAATCACCTTCGTCGGAAAGTTCGTAGGGCTCCGAGGAGCCGTCTCGGGTGACCGAAAGGACGTCGATTTCATAAGCGCGAGCGCTTCCGTCGTCGAGGTAATCACGGACGGGAATGTCGCGGAATATACCGCGGCGCTCTGCGCCTTCGAAGTCGTACACGATGGTCTCGGAAATATCCATCACGGTGTCCGCGCCGATGGTCACATCGACGTCGAATGATGAGATCTCCTCGGCGTACGCACCGGGTGCGAGCGCGATAGAGGTTGCTGCGGNGCCGGCAAGCGCCCACGTCAGCACGCGACGCATCAGAATTCCACGCTGGGTGCGTCTCGTCGATCCTCGTCGGGCTCGGAGTACATATCTCGCTGGGTCACCTTCGCGACTCCTGCGAACCACATTCCCGGAACGGTGGTGAGCGCGGTGTTCAACTGCACGACTGCCTCGTTATAGAACTGGCGAGCGAACTGCAGTTCGCCCTCGACCTGCTGGAGTTGGCGCTGAAGTTCGATGTATCCCTGGGTGGCTGTCAGCTGTGGATAGGCCTCGGCGACGGCGAACAGTCTGCCGAGCGCCTCGGTGAGCAGGTTGTCCGCGGCGGCGGTTTCTTCCACGGTCGTCGCTTGACCGATCGATGTTCGTGCATCGGTAACCGCCTGCAAGGTGCTCTGCTCGAAGTCCGCGGCTCCCTTGACTGTTTCCACCAGATTGGGAATCAGGTCTGCGCGCTTGGTCAGGAGAGTGTCGATGCCAGCGAAGGCTCCATCCACCTGAACGTTGAGTCGGCGCAACCTGTTGAACTGAAGNACACCGACGATGAGAAGCAGGANGATGAGAACGATGATGANGATGGCTACCCAGGACATACACACCTTCCACGTGTCGCTGATGTGCCGTCAGTCTTTCACGGGTGTGGATGCTCGGGGTTGGTTTCGTCCGATGTTGGTCTGCGGAGTGAACGCGGCAGGGTGAGGGAGGCTGCGCACGCGCCGAGGGCGAGGAGGCCGGCGAGCAGCCACGCGAGTAGATAGTCCCCGGTGACGTCTCTGAGCACCCCACTCGTGGTGGCGGCTGCTGCGGCGCCGATCATGTGCGCGGCGAAGACCCATCCGAAGACGATCGTTCCTCTCTCCCGCCCGAACGCCCTGGTGCACAAGATCGCGGTCGGTGGGACGGTGGCCACCCAGTCCAGGCCGAACACCACCATGATCACCAGAATCGGGGGTTCGACCGATGGCCCGAGAATCGCGGGCAGAGCGAACAAGGCGAGGCTTCGAAACCCGTAGTAGATGGCAAGAAGCTTGCGGGGGTCGAATCGGTCGGTGAGCCAACCCGAGCCCAGCGTCCCGATCAAGTCGAAGAGCCCCACCACGGCGAGAAGGCCAGCAGCCGCGGTCGCGTGCATTCCTTCGTCGTGAGCGGCGGGGATGAAGTGCGTGGAGACGATCCCGTTGGTGGTCCAGCCGCAGACAAAGAAAGTCCCCGCCAAAATCCAGAAGGTGCGGTGGCGAGCGACCTCGATCAGCGTGCGAATGGTCGTGCGCACCGCCGACGCCGCGCTGCCCTCGGTGTTGTGTTGCTCGACCGGCGGATTGTTCGGATCGGCGCCGTAGGGAAGAAGGCCAACATCACTCGGCCGATCGACGAGGACGAACCAGATGACGGGTATCAGCGCGAGCGCTGCGATGGCGATACCCCAAGAGGCCGTTCGCCATCCGGTGGCCTCAATGACGTTCGCGATCAGGGGGAGGAAGACGAGTTGGCCCGTCGCCCAGGCAGCACCCATCACGCCGAGCATCAGCCCGCGGCGCTTGGCGAACCAACGGTTGACGACCAAGGAGCCGAAAATGAGCGCCGTGGCTCCGACACCGAGTCCGACGATGACGCCCCACAAAATCACCAGATGCCATGGGTCGGTCATCACGGTGGTCAGGCCGGTGCCGATCGCGATCAGAGCCAACGCACCCGCAGCGATATTGCGCACACCGAAGCGGCCCATCAAGGCAGCGGCGAAGGGCGCGGTGAGTCCGTAAAGAATCAGGTTGACCGCGACCGCGATGGAGGTGACGGATCGAGACCAGCCGAAATCGTCCTCGAGAGGCACGACGAGCACCCCGACCGACGACCGGAACGCGGCAGAGGTCATCAACACCAGGAAGGTGACGGCGGCTACCAGCCACGCGCGGTGAAAACGAGCCACGGGCGGAGCATACGGACGCCGTTCGCTCGAAGTCCCATCCACAGCGCACGTTGGGCGCGCCATGTCATCCACACGATGCCCCGCACTCTTCACGACGAGGGCAGCGGCATCAACGCTTGGCGCAGGAGAAATGACCAGCGAAGGAGTGATGAGCAATGAACGACCTGATGATGACGGTGGTGGGAAATGTGATTCGAGACGTCGATCTGCGCTTCACCGGAAATGGAGACCCGGTGGCGTCGTTTCGTGTCGCTTCCAACACTCGCCGCTTCGACCGAGACAGCGAGCGGTGGATTGAAGGCGATACGCACTATCTGTCCGTGACGTGCTGGCGCACGCTCGCGACGAACGTAGCGAACTCGATAAAGAAAGGAATGCCGGTCGTGGTGTACGGGCGGATGCGTAGTCGTGAGGTGGAGCGTCCGTGCGGAGATGGCTCGCACACGGTGCGCTACCAGGACATCGAGGCATACGCGGTCGGCCCAGATCTCGCACGCGGCACCGCGGACTTCACGCGCGTCAAGAGCGCCTCGGTCGCGGAGAACGAGACCCGAGTGATCGCCGATGTGATGGCTGCGGCCGCCATCGCCGAGGAAGACGGTGACGACATCAGTGGTGACATGCGAGATGGGCAGGCCCTCGCGTCAGCGTGAATCCGCTCCCACCCTCGTCGCGGGACTGTGTCGTGGGATTGCTCGGGCCGTGGGCCCCGGCACGAATTCCGAGGCACGGAAGGCAACTAGGCTTCCGTGCTTGACGGAAGGGTGCCCATGGCCGAGTTCATCTACACACTGCAGAAGGCGCGCAAGGCGCACGGTGACAAGGTCGTCCTGGACGACGTCACGCTCGCTTTCCTGCCCGCCGCCAAGATCGGGGTCGTCGGCCCCAATGGAGCGGGTAAGTCGAGTTTGCTGAAGATCATGGCTGGTGTGGACGACGTGTCCAATGGCGAAGCCAAACTCATGGACGGGTTCACGGTCGGCATCCTGATGCAGGAGCCGCAACTCGATGAGTCGAAGACAGTGTTGGAGAACGTGCAAGACGGGGTTGCCGAAACCAAGGCGATGGTGGATCGCTTCAACGAGATCTCTACCGAACTTGCCGATCCCGACGCCGACTACGACACGCTGCTCGCGGAGATGGGCAAACTCCAAGAGGCGATCGACCACAAGAACGCCTGGGACCTCGACGCTCAGTTGGACCAGGCCATGGACGCGCTGCGGTGTCCCGACGGCGACGCGGACGTCACGGTGCTGTCCGGTGGCGAGAAGCGTCGAGTGGCGTTGTGCAAATTGCTGCTGCAGGCACCGGATCTACTGCTGCTAGATGAGCCGACCAACCACCTTGATGCCGAGAGCGTGAACTGGCTCGAGCAGTACCTCGAGCGTTATCCGGGAACCGTCGTCGCGATCACCCACGATCGCTACTTCCTGGACAACGTTGCCGAATGGATCCTCGAACTCGATCGCGGACGTGCCTATCCGTATCAAGGCAACTACTCGACGTATCTCGAGACCAAGGCCGCCCGCATGAAAGTGGAAGGTCAGAAGGACGCGAAGCTGCAAAAGCGCCTAACCGAGGAGTTGGAGTGGGTGCGATCCAACGCCAAGGCGCGACAGACCAAGTCCCGATCGCGACTGCAGCGATACGAAGAAATGGCCGCCGAGGCCGAAAAGACCCGCAAGTTGGATATGGAGGAGATTCAGATTCCTCCGGGTCCACGCCTGGGCAACGTCGTCGTCGAAGTAGAGCACTTGACGAAGGCTTTCGGGGACCGCATCTTGATCGATGATCTCTCGTTCTCTCTACCGCGAAATGGGATCGTCGGTGTGATCGGACCCAACGGCGTGGGCAAGACGACGTTGTTCACCATGCTGGTGGCGGCCGCGAAAGGGGAAACGGAGAACAAAGACGAACTCCCCACCATGGGTGAGATCAAGGTTGGAGAAACCGTCTCCCTATCGTACGTAGATCAGTCACGGGCCGGCCTCGATCCTGCCAAGAACGTGTGGGAAGTCGTCAGCGATGGCCTGGATTGGATCAAGGTGGGCAATGTTGAACTGCCGTCCCGGGCGTATGTCTCGGCATTCGGCTTCAAAGGGCCCGACCAGCAAAAGCCCGCCAAGGTGCTGTCCGGTGGCGAGCGCAACCGACTAAATCTCGCGCTCACGTTGAAGATGGGCGGCAACCTGCTGCTGCTCGACGAGCCGACGAATGATTTGGACGTNGAAACTCTTGGGTCGCTGGAGAATGCACTTCTGGAGTTCCCAGGGTGCGCGGTGATCACGTCGCACGACCGCTGGTTCCTGGACCGGATTGCCACACACATCCTCGCGTACGAGGGTGACTCGCAATGGTTCTGGTTCGAAGGAAACTTCGACGCGTACGAGAAGAACAAGATCGAGCGCCTGGGCGAGGAAGCCGCTCGGCCACACCGGGCCACCTACCGCAAACTGACGCGCGACTGATGACCGTTTTCGACATCGAAGTCGCGAAGCGCTTTAAGGACCTAGATCCCTACGATCACGTAAGCAATGCGACCTTCCTGGACTACGTGATGGAAGCACGCGTGCGCGTCTATCGCGCCCTCGGAATGTACGACCGAGGGGTGGTAGGGCAAGTGGTGGTCCGTCAGGAAATCAACTATCTGCGCCCCATCCGGTTCTCGATAGAGCCCCTCATGACGCGAACGTGGTTCTCCCACATCGGCACCTCCTCGTTCACCATGGAGACGCAGTTGATCGACGAGGGGCAGCTGGCTGCGGATGCGAAATCCGTCATGGTGTGTTTCGATAAAGTGTCAAGTTCTTCCCGTCCGATTCCACCCGAATTCCGGCTGCTCGTCGAGGAGCACCTCGAAAACTGACCCAGGGAGGCCCCTTGGAGACCACGACGCATGCCATCCTGCTGAACGAGCGAGAAGCTCGGGTCCTGTCCCTGGTGGGCACTCGACTCACGGAGTGGGACTCCGGAATGACCGCGCGCGTCATCGTCGCAGACTCCGCGCTCGCTATTTACGCCGTTCTTCCTATGGACGTGATGGTCGCGCTTGCGGTGCCGGCACAGGTGGACGAGGACGCTATCGGCGACGACGTCACAACCTCGCTGGCGACGTTCGTTCGCGGCGTGAGTGATGCCGTCGCCGCGAAGCAGCCGGTGCGTTTCGATACGGCGTCACTCCCGCAGTTGACCGCCTCGGTCGGTCACGGTTTGACGCTGGCGAGCCTTCCGCCTGCCGACGGATGGCAGATGCCCATCCACGGAGTCTCCAGTGACATCACTCCCCAGATCCGCGAAGCGATCGAGGAGTTCCGCGAGCGAACGAAGGGAATGCCCGAAGACCAGGTCGCTCCTGTCGCGGAGGAGATCTGGTCGCGTGCTGCGTGGGCAGGCCTGCCGATGCGCGTGCTGCACGCGGCGAGACGATTGCGGCTCATGACCGATGAACCGTTGCGGGTAACCGCCGCAACCTGCGGCCCGTGGAAGCGCCTGTCGACGCCACGCGGTCAAGTCTTCTCGTACACCGCCGGTATCGAAGCCCGTCTCGGGCTTCGCGTTGTAGGCTGACTACAGACCTCAGCGACGAATCCACACGGCCGTCTCGGGCCCCATCACCAGGTGCGACGACTCAACTTCACTCACAGTCGCAATGTCCGGGTCGGACGCCAGGACGACGTCGGCACCCCAGCTCGACGGCAGATGAGCCGTCGCTTCTGTCATGTTGATGACGATGGCGAGAGACGGGTGCCCAGGCTCGGCGGTGAAACGTCGCATGGCGAGAACGCCCTCGGGTGCTCCGTCAATCCACTCCATCGGGCCTTGTCCGAGAGCAGGTTCGATACGCCGCTGCGCTAAGGCTCGTCGGTAGAGCGCAAGCGGCGAAGCATCATCGTCTTGTTGCTGATCAACAGCGAAGTCCCGCCACACATCCGGCTGGGGAAGCCACGACCGCCCCTGAGGGCTAAAGCCGTAACTCGGCTCATTCGCCTTCCACGGCAGGGGAACACGACATCCGTCACGACCGGTGTCGGTCCCCTTGCTCCGAAACCACACAGGATCTTGGCGAGCGTCGTCGGGAAGATCGAAAACCTCCGGCAGCCCGAGTTCCTCACCCTGGTAGAGGTACGCCGAGCCAGGCAGCCCGAGAAGAAACATGGTGGCGGCCAGTGCTCGGCGTCGTCCGCGCTCGTCATCGACGACCGTCGGCTTGGTGACCGGAGATGCGTCTTCGGTCGGTCCAAATCGGGTCGCATGCCGAATAACGTCGTGATTGCTGAGCACCCACGTCGGTGGGGCACCTACTTTGGCGTGATTGGCAACGGTCGCATCGATGGACTCTCGCATGCGCGTGTAGTCCCATCCGGCCTCGAGGTAGTCGAAACTGAATGACGTGTGTAACTCATCGGGTCGCTGATAGCGAGCCAGTCGCTCTGGTGTTGGCGCCCACGCCTCGCCGCACAAGATCCGCGGGGGGTTGTACGAGTCAGCCACCACTCGCCACTCACGCCAGATGTCATGCACACCGTCTTGATCCCAGAAAGGGGTGACGGCGGACGCGACGCCGAGGATGTCCGTCTCGGCGATGGAGCCGTAGTCCATATCTGGCAGGTCCGGGTCCTTGACTAGGCCATGGGCGACATCGATGCGAAAACCATCGATGCCCCGATCGAGCCAGAAGCGCAAGATGTCGCGAAACTCGGAGCGAACCTCCGGATTCGACCAGTCCAGGTCGGGCTGAGTGCTGTCGAACAGGTGCAGGTACCAGTAGTCCGTAGTTGTCCCATCATCAAGAATCAAACGCGACCATCCGGGGCCGTGAAAGACGCTGCGCCAGTTGCTCGGCGGCTCGTTGGCCGACTCCCCGCGTCCGGGGCGAATCATGTAGCGGGCCCACGCGGGGGAGCCGGGCTCGCTCGTCAGCACCTCGCGCCACCAGCGGTGATCGCTGCTGGTGTGGTTGGGAACGATGTCCATGATGATGCGCAATTCGCGTTCGTGACAGGCGGCGATCAATCGATCGATGTCGGCCAGAGTGCCGAGACGCTCATCGACATCGCGGTAGTCGGCGACGTCGTAGCCGCCATCNCGCAGTGGCGATGTGTAGAAGGGTGAAATCCACAAGGCGTCGATGCCGAGGTCGACCAGGTAGTCCAGCCGATCGAGAATCCCCGGTAGATCGCCGATGCCGTCACCGGTGGAGTCGGCGAAACTGCGGGGGTAGACCTGGTACACGACCGCGTCCTGCCACCACTCACGATCACGCCTGTAAGCGCATACATCGTGGCGCGTCATCATGGGATTTCTCCGGGGTTGGGGGGTCAGGTGGTGGGTCGCGTCAGGTCGTGGGGTGCGCGGTGAACACATCACCGGCGGGGGGCTCGTCGGCCACATTCTGCATGGCGAACGCGGCCCCTTGCAGATATTGCCACAAGATTCGCTCCTGATCAGGGGGAAGCTCTTGCTCGTCCACGGCCGCTCGCATATGGGTGAGCCACCGATCCCGAGCCGTGGAGTCGATGGAGAACCCCGCGTGGCGCATGCGCAGGCGGGGGTGACCTCGTTGATCGCTGTAGTCGGTCGGGCCACCCCAGTACTGCTCGAGGAACGACCGAAGGCGCCATTCGGCGGCATCGAGGGAGCCGGGCGGATACATCGGGCGAAGAACGTCATCGTTGGCCACGCGCGAGTAGAAGGCGGCCACCAGGCGCGTAAAGAAGTCCTGTCCACCGAACATTTCGTACGGGGTCGGCTCGACGGGTGCGTTCACGCCTCGATTGTGTCGGATGNGTGCTCGAGTGATGGCGAGTGGCTCATCGACTCGGCGCGCTCCACGATGTGACGGGCCATTGGTGGGAACACGAATGCGTGGAAGGGCGCCACCGACCACCAGTACGCGTGACCGGCGATACCACGCGGCCAATACACCGCTCTTTGTTTGAGGACGGAGCCACCAGCGCCGTCCGGGTGGACCGAGAACTCCAGCCAGGCCCGTCCGGGCATCTTCATCTCCGCGCGAAGCCGCAGCAGACGCGGAGGTAGCCGCTCTTCAACGCGCCAGAAGTCCACCGCCTCTCCGACCATCAATTTCTTGGGGTCTCGGCGTCCGCGCCGAAGGCCGACGCCACCGACGGCTCGGTCGATCAACCCGCGTGCCTCCCAAAGAATGTTCGACGAATACCAGCCGTTGTGGCCGCCAATGCACTCGACGGCCGCCCATAGATCCTCGGGGGATGCCTGGGTAGGGACCTCGCGGACGTCCGTGTGCAGCGACCCGCCGGCCCATTGGGGGTCACCGGGAAGCGGCTCGCTTGGAGCGCCAGGCGTTGAGGCCCCCGTCCACCGGGTGGCCACGTTGGCTTCGCGGATGCGAGTGAGGGCCAGCTCGACGGCGCGATCGAAGTTGATCAGACCGTCGGGCGGATCGGGAATGAATTCTGCGATGTCGTGGTTGCGGCAGATGGCCGGGTGCTTGAGTGAGCGAACCAGGGGTCGAGCGATGGAGCGCGGAACCGGAGTGACCAGTCCCACCCAGTGGCTGGACAGCTGGGGGCTGAGCATGTTGATCGGCAGGATGATGCGTTTGCGCAGGCCGGCGANGGCCGCGTACCGATGCATCATCTGCTCGTACGTCAGGACATCCGGCCCACCGATATCGAACTCGCGGTTGACGCTCGGTGGTAGGTCGGCGGCCATCACGAGATAGCGAAGAACGTCGCGTACGGCGATCGGTTGCGTCTTCGTGCGAACCCACCGGGGCGTGATCATGGCGGGTAGGCGTTCGGTGAGATAGCGCAGCATCTCGAAGGACGCTGATCCCGAACCAATAATGACTGCGGCACGAAACTCCGCGGTGGGGACCCCCGATGCGCGCAGAATCTGGCCCACCCGAACGCGCGAGCGCATGTGCGGGGACATGTCACGTTCGGGGACGTCCGGCGCCAGTCCACCGAGGTAGACGATCCGGCGAAGAGAACTCTCACCCGCGGCCGCGGCGAACGTGCGCGCCATCTGGGTTTCTGCCTCTTCGAGGTTCGATCCCTCCTGCAGCGAGTGCATCAAGTAGTACGCGACGTCAATGTTCTCCATCGCGCGGGTGAGGTCGTCGCTGTCGTTCGCGTCTCCGGCGATGACCTCGATCTGATCCGCCCANGGGAAGTCACGCATTTTCTCCGGGCTTCGCACCAGAACGCGCACACTGTGCCCGCGCCCGACGAGCTCACGCACGAGCCGTCCACCCACGTACCCGGTGGCGCCGGTGACCAAGCATCGCAACGTCATGGGAGTAGTTTCCCGGCAATCGTGCAGGGACGCGAATCAGGGGCGAGCCGCCCCAGGGTTGTCACCGGCGTTGCGCTGTTCTCCGGTCGCTTGTGGAGTCGAGCGACTGGAATCGCCCGGGGGCTTGGGGGGAACTTCTTGCACTCCGGCTTGGAAAGTGCGGACTTGAATGNCNTCGTANGGNANCCGNATACNNGCNGCNTCNAGNCCCTCCTTCATGCGTTGNNNGATGACNCGACCNGCGTACCACTGGTTGCCGTTTGGAACGATCTTGGTGTTGACCCGAACCACGACGGACGTGGCGGTGAGTTCGGTGACGTTCGAGTAGTAGGGGGATCCCAGCAAAACGCCGTTGTATTGCGGATCCTCACCCATCTCTTTGCCCACGGTATTTATGACCTGTTGCACTTTCGCGAGGTCCTCGTCGTAGGGAACCGGAATCTCGACGAGTGAGTAGGTCCACCCTTGCGACTGGTTCGCTACCGATTGGATCTGGCCGTTGCGGATGTACCAGACCACCCCCATAAAGTCGCGAATACGCGTGTACCGCAGGGCGGTCTCTTCCACCTCCCCGAGCACGATTCCGCCGAGTTCCACCGTGTCTCCGATTCCCATCTGATCCTCAAAGATCATCGAGATGCCGTTCAGGTAGTCCGCGATGTAGGTCTGGGCTCCGAAGCCGAGGACGGCGGAGATGACGGCGCCGCTGGCGATGAGGGGAGCGATGTTCACGCCGAGCGTGCTCAGAATCATCATCACGGCGATCACCCAGATGGTGATGGTCAGGGCGTTCTTCGCCAGTGACCCGAGCGCGTGAGCCCGTTGGCCCTGTCGGTCCTCCATGAGTGTGGTCGCGAGTTCATCATCGTCCGCGCCACGCAACTGACCCGCGCGCCTTTTTGGCGCGCGGCTGGCGACGGCAAGAACAGATCGACGAATGGCGCGGCCACCGATCCATTGCGCGACAAACGCCATGACGAGGATGATCACGATCCGAAGGNNCNCNCCGGTCNGACCNGCTGNGAANATGTCNTCGATCAANTCCGTGAATNTNGNNCATGTCGTCCNCNCNTGNGNCCTGAATNNTTGTCNGGCCCTAGCCTTCCATGCCTGTCCAGTGGGCGAGAAACGCCAGTGTGTCCGCCGTTTCTTCCACCGCGGCATCAAGTTTGCGTGCACCGTGGCCGACGTTGCCCTCCGAGCGGAGAAGAATCGGCCGTGATCCGGATGTGGCGAACTGAACTGCCGCACACATCTTGCGGCCGTGCATGGGATCCGTGCGGGTGTCGTTATCGAACACGGCGAACATCGTGGCCGGATAGTCGGTGCGGTCGACCACGCGGTGGTACGGGGAATACGCATGCAGCCAACCGAACTGTTCGGGGTCTTCGGGGTCTCCGTACTCGACCGTCCACGTCGGGCCGAGTTCGCTCGTGGTGTAGCGGATCATGTCCAACAGGGGGGCGACGCACACGACGGCGTTGAACAGNTCNGGTTCCTGCGTCANGGCGGCACCGACGAGCAGACCGCCGTTGGAACCCCCGTAGATACCCAACTGCTGAGGGGTCGTCCACCCTTCGGCGCTGAGGTACCGCGCCGCTGCGTGAAAGTCGTCGAAAACGTTCTGCTTCTTATCGAGCATGCCGTCGCGATGCCATTGCTCACCCTCGTCACCGCCTCCACGCAGGCATGCGACGGCCCAGACGCCGCCGGCCGCAACCCACGACAAGATGGCGGCGGAGAACCCCGGTTGCATCGGAATACCGAAGCCTCCGTACCCGTACAGGACGGTGGGTCGTGGTCGATCCGGTGTTTCTGTCGGGGAGACGATGAACAGTCGAACTGTCGTGCCGTCAGCGGACTCGTACGTGACCAGTTGGGAGTGAACATCGGGAACGTCGACTGATCCGGGCGGTGTCGCGTAGAGCTCCACCTGGCGGGTGCGGGCGTCGAAGGAGTAGANCGTCGGTACCTGCGTGTGATCGGTGTAGGCGAACCAGACGACCGGTCCACCGGAGGGTTGCTCGATGGGTCCGGCGACGGTTCCTGCGCCTGGTAGTTCGACATCAGTGACGACAGCGCCGTCCGCTGCCCGTCGAAGAGTCATCGTTGCGACTCCGTGGGCCGTCGTGGTCACCAGCAGTAGGTCCTCGTCGAGGTCGGGCCCGTCCAGGATGGCGACGGATTCAAGGACTGCTTCGGGATCCTCGGCGACGAGGTCGACCCACTGGCTTGATCCCCATTGACCAGGCTCGGTGACAGCGAGCCTGCCCCGGGGAGCCTCGAGGTCGGTGGAGACGAACACCCGTCCGTCACGGCCGAAGGTGAGCGACGTTTGTGCATCGACGTCCACCTGTACGTGCTGAAAAGCCGGACGATCGGCGGGCGTGGTCGTCAGGTCGGCGACCCACAAGTCGTTGCGCGGCTCCGTGCCCTCTGCGGCGGACACCTGGAGCCAGCGGCCATCGCGCGAAACTTCGAGGCCGTAGTAATTCGTCATCGTCATACCGGCGCCGAAGACGTTCGCGTCGCCGACGGCGTCGGCCCCCACTGCGTGCAAAAACACTCGACGGTGAAATCCACGCTCGGACTCGGGCAGTACTTCGGGCGGAAGGCTGCGAACGTAGTAGAAGCGTTCGCCTCCGGGAATCCAGGCAACGGGGGAGTAGCGGCAACGATCGATCGGCCCGTCGATCACCTCGCCAGTGGCAACGTCCATCACGTAGAGGACCGATTCTTCCGTCCCCCCTTCGGATACTTGGTAGGNGAGCCGATCGCCTTCCTTAGACGGCTGCCACGCATCCAGAGTGGTGCTGCCGGTGGGATCGAGTTCCATGGGATCGATCAGGACTCGCTCGGAGCCATCGGCCTCGCGGACAAACAGAACACCGAATTGTTGACCAGGTTGCCGTTGCGTGAAGAAGACACGTGTTCCCCGGTGAACGGGCAGTGAGACGGCCCCCGCACCGAGCAGTGCCTGCACGCTCTCGGCGAAGGTGTCCCGTGTTGACCATGACTCGCGCTCATGCTCCAGCAGGGCGGACTGCTGTTCACCCCACTCCTGGGTGCGTGGGTCGTCGGCATCTTCGAGCCATCGGTAGGGATCGAGGACCTTGTGCCCGTGCATGTCATCAACGACGTCGGTGCGTTCCGCCGTGGGGTATGTGCGCGTCATGCGGCCACCCTAGGTGCAAGTAACGAGGGTCATGGCACGCCCGCTCACGTGACGGTCGCCGGTCGAAGAGTGAAGACGCGCCGCCCTACAATCGGAGCATGGATCCCCTTCTCGCGCTCGGACTCTTCGTCGGAATCCCGGTTGCCCTGGCTGCCGTGATCGCCGTGCTGGTCGTGTCGCCCCGTGGCTCCTATAGCCAGCAGGGCGAGGAAGAACTCTCCCCGGGAGCGGTGCTGATCACCAGCGCCCCAGCGACGCCTAACCCGGCCGCATTGCCCTCAAGTCGAACGGACCACGCCGCGACGGCGGGGGGTGCTCGTGGAAACTGGTGAGCAGCCGACCTTGTCGGTATCTGAACGTCGAGACATCGAGCGGATCGTTGAGGTCGCGCACGAGATCTGCGGCTACGAATTCGCCGTGTACATCGGCTCCTTGGACAACGGTCGCGAGTCGGCCGTCGCGGTGCACGCAGGTCTGCACCGGCCGGAGTCCGCGGTGCTTGTCGCCATCGATGCGGCGGCGCGATCGATGGACATCGTGACCGGGGAGCGCGTTCGTCGTACCCTCACCGACCGGGCGTGTGAGTTCGCGTTGCTGACGCTGCGCTCGAGTCTGCAGGCTGATCAATGGGTGGCGGGCATCCGTGACTGCGTGATGCTGCTCGCCGAGCAGGCGCGCGCACCGCGCACCTTGCACCTCGACGAGCCGGCGTAGCGAGCCAGCGACGGACAAAGAGTCCGCGATTCACACCTCCGCACCGCAGATCCACCAGACCGAAGATCCGCCGGACCGCCGGTGTGCAGACGCACTCAGTTCGCAGCGCTGTCTGCGTCTCGCGCTCTCGCCCGCTGCGCTCGCAGCAGTCCGTCACGACCCTCCGCCACCAAGCGGGCAAGGGCGGGGCTCGGATCCGACGCGAGGAATCGGTCCGCACGGTCGATCGTGGAGTCGTCGACCGAATACATGGGGAATAGCCCCATCGTGATCGACTGCGCGATCTCCATGGTTCGTTCGGCCCATACGCCCGGGAGGGCGTCGAAGTAGCGCTCAAGGTACGCGTCGGTGAGGTCGCGATGGTCGCGGTCTGCGAACCCCGCGATGGTCGCCTCCAACATGGCGTTGGGTAGATCGTCGTTGTGGAAAATCTCCTCCCACGCCCATTGCTTGGCCTCCGCCGTCGGAACGCTGGCACGCGCGGTCGCGGCTTGCCGGCGACCGGTGGCGGTGTCGTCGGAGGCCAGTTCTGTCGTGATCTCGTCGTTCCCGCGCAGCCCCGCCGACACTAGTTGCAGCAGCAGGAACCACCGCAGATCGGTATCGATCACCAGCCCGTCCCACTGTTCGGTGCCGTCCAAGAGCGCGGCAACCGTGGCCAGATGCTCCGGGGTGGTCGCGGCGCCGGCGAAGGATCGAGTGAAGGCGAGCTGTCGATCGCTCCCTGGCTCGGAACGTCGGGCCAACTCAAGCGCCCTAGCGGCGAAACGAACGAGGTATTCCTGTCGATGGGCATCGGCCGCGAATTGGTCGATGGCCATTCGGGTCTGACGCAGCACTCCTTGAACCACGCCGATGTCGGTTTCGGTCTCGATACCGGCGAGGACGAGTTGGACGAAGTCGCCGGTGGACACTTCCGCGTCACGCGTCATGTCCCAGGCCGCGCCCCAGATGACCGCTCGGGCGAGAGAGTCGGTCAAGCCACCTACGTGCGCAGTGGCCGTGGCCCAAGAATCCTCGTCGAGTCGAACCTTCGCAAAAGTGAGGTCACCGTCGTTGACCAAGAGCAGGTCCGCGCGCGCCTTGCCGATCAATTCCGGCACGTCGGTCGATGCTCCGGTGACATCGACCTCGACGCGCTCTCGAAGAAGCAATTGCGCATCGGCGACGTCGTACAAGCCGATAGCCACACGGTGTGATCGCAGAGTCGGCTCGATTCCGGTCGGCGCCAACGGGGGCTCCTGCTCGATGCGGACCGATGTGTACGCACCATCAGCATCCACGTCCACGTGGGGTCGCAGCAGGTTCACTCCGCTGGTTTGCAACCATTCGCGGGTCCACTGGGAGAGGTCTCGACCGCTGGTGACCTCGAGCTCGGTGAGCAAATCGTGCAACTCGGTGTTACCCCACGCGTGCTTGATGAAGTACTCGTGAAGCCCGGCGAGGAACTCGCGCTCGCCCACCCATGCCACGAGTTGTCGCAGAGCCGAGGCCCCCTTCGCGTAGGTGATGCCGTCGAAGTTCACCCGCACCGCGTCGAGGTCGACCATGTCCGCCGCGATCGGGTGAGTGGAGGGAAGTTGNTCTTGCCGNTAGGCCCANGCCTTGCGGAGGTTGGCGAAGGTGGTCCATGCCTCGGAGAATCGAGTCGCATGCACGTTGGCATGGTGCGCTGCCCACTCGGCGAAGGACTCGTTCAGCCACAGATCGTCCCACCACTTCATGGTGACGAGATCGCCGAACCACATATGAGCCATCTCGTGCAGGATGGTGTTGGCCCGCTGCTCGTAGGCCGCTTGGGTGACACGGGAACGGAAGACGAAATCTTCCAGGAAAGTGACGCAGCCCGCGTTCTCCATGGCCCCCGCGTTGAACTCAGGGACGAAGAGTTGGTCGTACTTTCCAAAGGCATACGGAATCTGAAACTGCTCCTCGAAGAACGCGAAGCCCTGCTTGGTCAGTTCGAAAATGTCATCAGCGTCCAAGTGTTCGGCCAGTGATGCACGGCAGAAGACACCGAGCGGGTAGGTGCCATGAGGACCGGTGTAGGAGTCGCGCACGACGTAATACGGGCCCGCGACAAGTGCCGTGATGTAGGTGGACATGCGGGGAGAGGCGTCGAAGTTCCACACGGCCATCCCGGGGCCGGTCGGCTCGGGATCGGGCGTGGGTGCATTACTGATCACTTGCCAGTGATCCGGTGCCGTCACCGTCAACTGGAAGGTCGCCTTCAGGTCTGGTTGCTCGAAGCACGCATACATTCGTCGAGCGTCAGCCGATTCGAACTGCGTGTACAGGTACGTCTCATCGTCCACCGGATCGATGAATCGATGAAGACCCTCACCGGTGTTCATGTAGCGGCACTGCGCGACGATCGTGACCGTGTTGTCGCGAGCGAGATCCGGAAGAGCGATACGCGCACCGTCGACGACGTCATTCGGATCGAGCTCACGGCCGTTGAGCGTCACGGACTCCACATCGTCCGCGATCAGATCGATCCACGTGGCCGTCCCTGGCTCCTCACTCTCAAAGATGCACGTGGTGGTGCTTCGGAAGGTGGCGCCGGTACCCGTGAGATCGAGATCAACCGAGTACGAGTGAACAAAGAGGGATTGGCTGCGGGCGTTGGCTTCCGCACGGGTGATGTTCTCGTTTCGAGGCGCTGACGTCATAAAGCGATCTTTGCACCTGACGCGCGTCGGTGCCTTCCGTGCTCGCTGCCTGCCATGCCCGGGCCTGCGGGACCACGAGCCGGTGGCGGAGTGCCCACATGGTCGGTCTAGGGAATACTCCCCTTCATGGCTGCAGGGTCGATAGACGCGCCGTGGCGCGGATTCGCGAGCGACAACTACGCGGGTGTGCACCCGGAAGTATTCGAAGCTCTCGCCGCGGTCAATGTCGGCCACCAATCGGCGTACGGCGATGATGTCGTGACCGACCAAGCGCGCAGTTTGGTGCGGGAGCACTTTGGTGCAGGTGCGGAATTCTTCCCCGTGTTCAACGGAACGGGCGCCAACGTCGTCGCATTGCAATCGGTCAACCAGCGTTGGCAATCGGTCATCTGCGCGGCCAGCGCCCACATTCACGTCGATGAGGGTGGAGCACCCGAATCGATGGCGGGCATGAAGCTGTGGACGGTGCCCACCGCCGACGGCAAACTTCGCCCCGACGATGTCCAGGGTCAATGTTTCGACATGGAATTCGTTCACCGTGCCCAACCCGGCGCCGTGAGCATCACCCAGTCCAGCGAGATGGGCACCGTGTATTCGCCGGACGAGGTCTCGGCTCTTGCGGAGGTAGCGCACGCGAACAACCTGGCACTCCATATGGACGGCGCCCGTCTGTCGAACGCTGCAGCTTCCCTGCGTGTGCCGGTGCGAACCTTCACAGCTGATGCCGGCGTGGACCTCGTTTCCTTCGGGTTGACGAAGAACGGCGCGATGGCTGCCGAGTCCGTCATCGTGCTCAACGGTGATCGTGTGCAGGGAGTCGACTTCCTGCGTAAGACCTCCATGCAATTGGCCAGCAAGATGCGCTTTCTCAGTGCCCAATTCGTGGCGATGTTGACTGATGACTTGTGGTTGCGTAGTGCCGGTCACGCGAACGCGATGGCCTCCCGCCTTCACGATGGTGTCGGAGACCTACCGGGCGTGACCATCACTCAGTCTGTTGATGCCAATGCCGTGTTCGTCCTGCTGCCCGAGCAGGTTGCCTCACGTTTGCAGGAGCGGTTCCACTTCTACACCTGGGATCAAGCAACCGGCGAAGTTCGGTGGATGTGCGCGTGGGATACGACCGAGAGTGACGTGGACGACTTCGTTGCGGCAGTGCGGGGGGAAATAGCCTCCGGTGCCTGAGGGTCACGTCGTCCACAGCCAGGCCCGTCGTCTGCGCACGCGCTTCCGAGGGTCGCCCGTTCGGGTTGATAGCCCCCAGGGTCGTTTCGCCGCCGATGCTCGTCGTATCGATGGGCGAGGAGTGGACTCAGTGGAGGCCCACGGTAAGCACCTGTTTATTCGTTTCGGTGATCTATGGGTTCACGTGCACCTCGGTTTGTTCGGCAAGTGGCGTATCTCCCGTGGCGCGGCCCCGGAAGTTCGCGGCCAGATTCGGCTCCGCCTGCGCAGTGACTCCGGTTATGCGGAACTTCGCGGCCCCACGGTGTGCGAACTTCTCGATGAGGAATCCACGAAGGCAGCCGTCGCCCGCATCGGTCCTGATCCGATCAAGAAGTCGAATCCGACCCCGGCGTGGAACCGTGTGGAGCGCAGCAACGCGGCCATCGGTGCACTGTTGATGGATCAGAAGGTCTTCGCCGGGGTGGGAAACATCTATCGGGCCGAAGTGCTCTTCCGGCACAACATCTCGCCCTACCGTCCGGGCAGGCACCTCAGCAGAAACGAATTCGATGCGCTGTGGGATGACCTGGTGGTGCTCATGACGCAGGGCGCCAAACGTGGGCGCATCGATACCGTCCGACCCGAGCATCTCCCGGAAATCATGGGCCGCACGCCACGACAGGACCGTCACGGCGGCGAGGTCTACGTCTATCGGCGAGCCGGTCACGCCTGTTACCTGTGCGGGGCCGAGATCGAGATGGACGAGATGCAGGCGCGGAAGGTGTACTGGTGCCCTGGGTGCCAGCCGGAGTGACATTGGCGATGGTCAGTTGCTGAGGTCCTCGAGGAACTTGCGGGCAACGTCTTGCTGGTCGTCTGTCGCCGTGTCGAACTTGAACCCGCCGGCATCGAGGCGCCGGACAACGCCGATAAACGGATGGTTCAGGTGGTCGCGCATACCGTCAACGAAATGCCGCGCCACGATTATTTGATCGCGAAAGACCTCACCGGTGGTGACGTCACAGACGTGTGCGAAGACAGCGTCGGTGGTGCCGGACTTCGCCTGGATGACCGGGTCATAGAGGGTCGGAATGAGAACGACGAGATGGCCGTCGAGGTCTTGTAGTTGAACAACCATCGCTTATGACGGGCTTTCCTCGGGTCGGCCGGGAATCGGGTAGCCGGTGCCTTTCACGATCCACGGTTCGCCGTGCATTAAGACCCCTGTGTCGAGAGCGTGCTCGGTGGCCAGTAGGAGTGCAGCGTCGGCTGTGGGTGCTTGGACGTCGAGGTGGCGCGTGAACGACGCGCTGATCGGGATCGCGACGGTGAAGGTCTCGAATTCCACACACCTATCGTAGATACCGTCGGTCCTCACAGCTTCATCAACGTCGACGCTGTTCTTTCCTTCCGCTGCGTGACGCACGGCTGCGTCGATGACTAGGTCGATGAGTAGGCTGGAGTTCTCTCAACGAAAGGTATGTCATGGGTTTTGGTCAAGTGCTGTGGTCCTTGCTGATCATCTTTTTCATGGTCATGTTCTTCATGGTCTTCTTCATGGTGGTCATGGATTTGTTCGCCGACAAGGGTCTCGGCGGAGGCAAGAAGGCCGTGTGGATCATCTTCCTTCTCATCTTCCCGCCCATCACCGTCCTGGTGTATCTGATTGCCCGTGGCAACTCGATGGCCGAGCGACGTCAAGCCCAGATGCAGGCCGCAGACGAGGCACAGAAGGCTTACATTCAAAACGCCGTCGGTAGCGTCTCTTCCGCGGACCAGATCGCATCAGCGAAAGCGCTCCTGGATGCCGGAACCATTTCCCAGGACGAGTTCGATCAACTCAAAGCCAAGGCGCTCGCGTCGAGCTGAGGCCGTGATCGTCGTGTCGGTCAGGCCTCGTAGGCGGGCCGGCATGAGTAGGACTTATACCACCGGAGGTAGCGGTCGAGCAGGCCATTGATCTGCTCGTCGCTCCACCCGGAGTTATGTGAGTCCCGCCTTCAGTCGACCTTGCCCGTCGAAGTCCTAGAATTACCTTCAGGGGAGAACACGCGAGGCTCCCGAGTCGCCACCAGAGATAGAGATACCGGACCGAACCTGGGCGATAGGCCGCGCGAGGGCGTACCAAGCGCTCATCGGACCCGTTGTCCTTACTCGTCCGTGCTTTTCGGGTCACCGACCGGGTGACGAAGACCCGGATGATCGGCGGGGATGGCTCGCTTCATGATGAACCACGATCCCAGGATGGTGCCGATCACCAGGACGTAGAAGAACGCACCCGACGCCGCCAATCCCCACAGTGCGTCGTTCGCGATGAGGGGGAGCAGGATCGCCGCCCGGACCAGATTCAGCAACACCCACAGCCATGAGCCACGGGAGTAGGCGCGCACGAGGACGGGGTCTTGACGCCAACGCATTCCGGTTCCCGTGATCGGGCCGACGATCACGCCGAGCAACGGCCACCGAATGAAGTTGCCGATGACGAAAGCCAACGCGGACAACAAGTTCAACAGCACGCGAGGCCAGAAGAACGCGGCGGCACTGCCGGTGCGGGCGGCGAAGTAGGCGCCGAGGGCAACCACCACGATCGCACCGATAACCCGCGTGGGTCTCTTGCGCTCGAGGAGCCGCCAACCTCCGAAGAAGACAGCCAGAATGAGCGCCGCAACGATCGCATAGGTCAGCGCATCCTCGTTACTGCTCGACAGTGCGGAGTACACGGCCACGAAGACCACCGGCGGCAGGATGCTCTCCAGGGCTCCGCGGGGCCCTCCGATAAGAGTCTTGACAGGGTGCTTGTCATTTGCGGCCGAGCCGGAGCTAGCAGAGGCGTGAGAGGGATCGGAGGGATCGGACGAATGAGGTGGCGTTCCGGCGGGCACGGCTGCACGATAGTCGGGTGAGCGATGCGCGCTTGCCGACGCGTGGAGTAGCGGCTGGCTCGGCTAGCGTCGCTCCTGTGACCGAGGCGCCTACCGAGATTGTCGAACTGGCGAGTCAATGGCGAAGCGATCTCGAAGCGTGGGCCATTCCCGACTACATCCTCCATCAGGCATCTCAGGAGCCGTGGGTTCATCCGGTCGCGATGTTCACCGTCGGGGATGAGGTAGCCGACTCGGTGTCGCACGATCGAGCGCGGGAGGCCGTTCCGGATGGAGGAAGTGTCCTCGATGTCGGTTCCGGCGGCGGGCGAGCGTCCTTCGCTCTGGCGCCGCCCGCAGAGGTTTTCTACGCCGTCGACCATGCGCAGGAAATGCTCGACGCCTACGCCGAGGCGGCGGCGAAACGTGGAGTGCAGCACCAGGAGTTCCGTGGCTCGTGGCCGGATGTCGCCGCCGATGTTCTGGTGGCCGACGTCGTGGTGTGTCACCACGTCGCCTTCAACGTAGCCGCGATCGTTCCCTTTCTGCAGGCTCTGAACGACCACGCGCGAGGCCGCGTGGTGCTCGAGCTGCCCATGACACACCCACTGAGCAACATGAGCCCGCTGTGGAAGAAGTTCTGGGATCTCGACCGGCCCACTACACCGACGGCCCACCAATTGGCCGACATCGCCAGGGCGCTGGGTTTCGATGCACANCTCGATGTGTGGGCGGATGAAACGTGGGGCCAGCGCGTGTCCCTACCGATGGAAGAGAGGGTGCGCTTCGCCCGGATCCGCCTCTGCCTGAGTGAAGATCGGGACGCGGAAGTTGCCGCTGCACTGATACAGGACCTCGACGCCACACCGCGCGAGGTGTGCACACTGTGGTGGGACGTATGAACGACTTCGACGTTGCCCGGATACGAGCCCATATGCCCGCGTTGGCCTCCGGGGTTGCCTTCTTCGACGGGCCGGGAGGAACCCAACTCCCCGATTTCGTGGCCGACTCGATGCGCACGGCGATGACCGAGCCGTTGTCCAACCGCGGCACCATGACCCAATCGGAACGCAACGCCGAATCAATCGTGCTCGGGTCGCGACTCGCGGCTGCCGATCTTCTCGGGTGCGATCCCGGGGGCGTTGTCTTTGCTCGGAGCATGACTGAAGCGACGTTCATGGTGGCCCGGACTCTGGCGAAGGATTGGGGTCCGGGCGATCGCGTCGTGGTGACCGATCTCGATCACGACGCCAACGTCCGCCCGTGGGTGACGTATGCCGAGAAGGCTGGCGCCGAGGTGGCGTGGGCGCGACTCGACCCGACTACGGGCGAACTGCCGACCAGTCACATCGTGGATCAGATAACCGACAACACGCGCTTGGTGGCCGTCACCGGAGCATCCAACGTCGTGGGCACCCGTCCCGATCTCCCAGCGATCGCCGAGGCCGCCCACGCGGTGAACGCACTGTTCTTCGTCGACGGTGTGCACCTGACGGCCCACGCACCGATCGACGTCGAACAGATCGGCGCTGATTTCTATGCGTGCTCGGCGTACAAGTTCCTCGGACCGCATCTGGGGATCGTTGCCGCGTCCAGCGCCTTGTGGGAGTCGTTGCACCCGGACAAGTTGGCGCCGAGCACCGAGCAGGTTCCCGAACGCTTCGAACTCGGCACTCTGCCGTACGAGCTGCTGGCGGGGCTCATCGCCGCCGTTGACGTGCTGGCGGATTTGGTGCCGGGCGGGAAGACGTCAACGACTCGTCGCGATCGCCTGGTCCGCTCCATGACCGCTCTTGCTGAGCACGAGGATCGCCTGCACGCTCGGCTGCGCAGCGCCTTGGAGGATCTTCCGGGAATCACTATGTACGCACACGCTCGACGACGGACCCCGACGGAATTCTTCACCTTCGACGGATGGGACAGCGCAGAGGTGGCGCATCGCTTGGCCGACAAGCAGATCAACGCTCCGGCGGGCTCGTTCTACGCCTACGAGCCGTGTCGATCGCTCGGCCTGGGCTCTGGCGGTGCGATCCGCGCGGGCTTGGCCCCCTACACCGACGAGAGCGACGTCGATCGGCTGATTGCCGCACTGCGAGATATCGTCGTAACGTGAGTTCCTATCGGGTGACGCCCTGGGTGTTGATCATCGGGGGTTTCTTCGGCCTGCTGGCCGCGTTCGAGTTGACCCTGGAGAAGATCGCCGTCACGGCGGACCCGAACTACATTCCCGAATGTGACATCAACCCGGTGCTGTCCTGTGGCTCCATCATCACGACCGATCAGGCATCGGCTTTCGGCTTCCCCAACCCCATCCTGGGACTGATCGGTTTTCCCGTCGTCATCTCTATGGGCGTTTTGTTGCTGTCCAAGGTCGAATTGCCGCGATGGGTGTGGCTGGGGCTCAACCTCGGAGCGCTCTTCGGGTTTGGTTTCGCCATCTGGCTGATCACGCAGAGCCTGTATGTGATCGGTGCGCTGTGCCCGTGGTGCATGGTCGTCTGGGCGGCCACCATCCCGGTGTTCTGGATGATAACCGCGGACAACGCCGCGGCCGGGCGACTCAGTGGCGGGTCTGGGCCAGGGGTGGTTGCCCAAACGGTGGGGTCGTTGCGTTGGGTTCTGATCGGCGCGAGTTACCTCGTCGTGCTTGCCTTGATCTTCATCCGGTGGATGGACTTCTGGTTGGGTACCTAGCCGCCGAGGCGTTGCTCTTCGGCCCACTGGCTGTGCTCGCGGGCGGCCCACCGAGCCGACACGTGCCCGGTGCGCATTCCGGTGCGGGCTTCCGCATCCATGAGCGCCTTGTAGGTGTGGCCGACGACGACAACGACGATGGCGAGGGTCAACCAATCGTGCACGAATGTGGCTCCGGTGCGAATGTCGTCGGGAAACCATGCATTGAAGAACATGATGGAGCCGGTGGCGAGCATGATGATGATCGAGCCTACGGAGAACGCCGCGTTGAGTTTTTGACCTGCATTGAATTTGCCCACCGGGATCCGGCCCAATCGGCGATCTCGCGAGCGAAGCCACCTCCAATCCTGCGCGGTGAAACGGTTCAATAATTCAGCGTCCTGCCGAAAGGCCCGGGAAGCCAGGGCGAGGATCAGGGGGATAGGGAGAACGAAGCCGGCGATGACGTGGATGTTGCTGACGATGGGTCGGTTGCCCACCAGCACGCTGATGTCGGGGAAATACAGCGCCGCCGCGGTGGCGATGAGGACGATCATGAGCACGGTGATGCTGCGGTGCACCCAGCGCTCCGCGCGGGAGAAACGCGCGATGCGTGCGTCAGGCGATGGGCTCGTCGTCGCGTCCATTGGACGCTCCCACCCACGCGTCGATGTCGTAGCCGCGGACTTCCCAATAACCGGGGACCACTTCATCGACTACCTCGATGCCCGACATCCACTTGAGTGACTTGTATCCGTACATCGGCGCCACGTACAAGCGAACGGGGCCACCGTGCTCGCGGGTCACGGGCTCGCCGAACATCGACGTCGCCACGAGGACGTCGTCACGGAGTGCTTGCTCCATGGTGAGCGACTCGGTGTAAGCCCCGTCGAAGGAGAAGAAGCGCAGCGCTGAACTAGTAGTGCTCGCGCCCGCGGCAGCGAGAACGTCGCTGAGGAGAACCCCGGACCAGAGCACGTCGTCGACCCGCCATCCGGTCACGCACTGGAAATCCTTGGTCATGCTCGTTTGGGGTAGGTCTGCGAGATCGGCCATGGTCAGCGACAGTGGCGTGGTGACGTTGCCGGTGACGTCGAGTCGGTAATCCGCCGGGTCCATGGCCGGGTATCCGCCGGTNACTGTGTANATCCGAAANCCNCCGGCTGCGGGCACGATGCTGCCGAGGCCGGGAACGGTTGCGCTCACCGTGCNGGTGATCGCCTCTTGGGCTTGACGGCCGACGAGGACGCCGACAGCACCGAGGCCCAGCATCCCGAGGACGATGCGTCGACCCACCGGGCTTCCCTGGCGGGACTTAGATCCCCCCGAATCTTCTCGGCTATCGAGAACGACTACTGGTCCGTGACTTTCGTCAACAGAACTCTCGGAGGCTCCGTGCGGAGCGCGGGCCTCGTCTCCTGTCATGTTGTTATTTCAACACGAGAGCCGGATGGTGGCCACAGGAAGGCCTGGAGCAGTGGAGCGGGTGACGAGAATCGAACTCGCACAACCAGCTTGGAAGGCTGGGGCTCTACCATTGAGCTACACCCGCNTGGAGCGCGCTCATGCTACCGGCCCAGGCCATGCNTGACCGCATCAGGAGGCCGCGTGAGCAGCCGGGAAGACATGCGAATCGGGAAATAGACGAGGGCGACAAGCGTGCGCAGTGAAGCGACTTCGGTAGCCGAGTACCTCGACGAATTGCCCGACGACCGCCGTGGCGATCTCGAAGTCGTGCGCGGATCGATGCTGGCTGCGATCCCGTCAGGTGTGGTCGAGACCATGAATTGGGGAATGATCTCGTACGAGATTCCGCTGGAGCGATACCCCGACACCTACAACGGCCAGCCGTTGCTGTTCGCTGCGTTGGCCAACCAGAAACGACACATGGCTGTGTATCTGCACTGCATCTACGCGGNTCCANCGATTCGCCAGGATTTCGAGGACGAGTACGCGGCATCTGGNCAGCCAATGGATATCGGAAAGTCATGCGTGCGCTTCACACGTCTAGAGAGGCTGCCGCTTGACGTCATTGAGAGAGCGGTGCGTCGGATGAGCGTGGAGGAGTACATCACCGTCTACGAAGCCTCGAGGCGACGCTCCTAGGACTTGAGCATGATCGGGCCGGCGTTCNNTCCACCGCNGACAGGCGGCACGGTCNCGTCGAGATCGACGCTNACGTTCGACACGTCCGGAAGGTAGCCANTGGGGGCCTGNATGGCACTGTTGCCGCGAGCCTCCAGGACGGGAATCGCAGCNAGCACCAGGGCAGCCAGCCCGGCTGCTGCCAGCGCGAGCAGAGAAGAGTCGTTCTCGCCGCGTGCACCCGAGGTCCACTTCATGGCAGGGGTATCGGCTCGATGGGCGGAAAACTTCCCCATTTATGCGGGTAGACCGGACATTCGAGGGCTGACGCTCGCCCGTAGGATGTGCCGGCTAGCGCGGGGCGTAGCGTAGTGGCTAGCGCGCCTGTTTTGGGAA